>Ga0268266_10000763_pt1 | contig 43018 bp, 37 predicted proteins | sample KBSS13metaG_FD_190356 | JGI IMG/M metagenome (GOLD analysis project Ga0268266, IMG submission 190356) | Switchgrass rhizosphere microbial communities from Kellogg Biological Station, Michigan, USA - KBS S1-3 metaG (SPAdes) (version 2) | ecosystem: Host-associated > Plants > Roots > Rhizosphere...
CGCCCTGCTCGGCGGTGGAGGAAAAGATGGTTGAACGCGCCGAGCAGGGCGGCCCGGGTCCGCTGCGCCCGCCTGTCCTTAATCCCCGCCATTTTCCGGACTTCTCCTGCCGTCCGTCCGCGAACGTGTCGCGGCCGCTTGTCACGCTTGGCCCCTGTCTCCACCCGGGGGCCGGAAATGTCCATGAGGGGGCGAGGATGATTGAGACTGAGACTGATACGGAGATCCGGAAGGGCGACCGGGCGGCGGGGATCGCGCTGACCGGGGCGGCGGGGCTGAGCGTGCTGGCGATGATGCATCACCCGACCAGCTTCAATGCCGGCGCGCTGATCGGCATCGTGCACGGGGCGATGATCCTGTTCATCGGGATGATGGGTTACGGCTTCACCCATGTCGCGCGGGTGCGGGGGCTCGACCGGCCGGCGGTGCTGGCGGGGCTCGTCGCCTACGGGATCGGCGCCGCCGCCAGCCTCGGCGCGGCCATGATCAACGGCTTCGCGGCGCCGGCGCTCGCCGGCGACGGGGCGAGCCATGAGGCGCTCGACATCCTCTGGGCGCTGAACCAAGCGCTTGCGAAAATCGGCGTGGTGGCGATCGGCGCGGCTTATGTACTCTGGTCGCTCGACCTGTGGCGGCGGTGGAAGCTGGTGGCCCTGCTCGGCCTGCTGGCGGGCGGCGTGCCGGCGGTGCTGCTGATCGGCGGCTGGATCGGCATGCACCTTCATGCCGCGCTTTTCGTCTATGCGGGGCAGCTCGCCTGGGCGGCTCTGGTGGGCTGGCTGCTGCTGAGCGGCCGGCTGCGGCACGGGGCGGGCGAAGGTTAGGCCCCGGATTCGCCGACTTACCCCCGTTATCCACGTTATCCACAGGCTCGAAGCCCCAGATTCAGCTTGGCGCGACTCGGAGGACCGAGTCATTCTGATCTCTCGCGGTCAGGAGTGACCAACCGGCAACGGGGAAGAAGCTCCAGACGCCGCCAGAGCCGAAACGGTCGAGATCCTTCGGGAAGGAGACAACGGACGCTCTGGTGGGGCAGCCGGGAAGAAGCGCGAGGCGGCGGGGAAACCCGAAGCCGAACCCACTTTTCCGGAGTCCGGCGGAACCTGAGCCTTCGGGCAAGGGAATCGCGAAAGGCCGCCCGGAGAGCTTGCTCGAAGGGAGACCATAAGGGACTTGAAGGGTTCGCCCGGAGAGGAACGGACGGTCGGGAAGCCGGGTTCGCCCGGTGGAGAAAGAGCCGAAAGCGGACAATCACCGGCTTGCCGGAAGGATGTCCGAGGAGAGGTCGCCGGCTTGCCGGAAAGACGCTCCAGGGAAGGTCACCGGCTTGCCGGAGGACGCCCGCCGAATGGTCGCCGGCTTGCCGGAAAGACGTTCGAGGATGGTCGCCGGTTCGCCGGAAAGACGTCCGACAGGCGGAAGCGGGGCTTGCCCCGATGAAGTCTGCAGGGATCGTTCGGAGCTTGCTTCGGGCGTCCCGGATCGGGCCCTGCCGGAGCTTGCTCTTGCAGAACTCGATTGGGAACCGACCGGGGTGGAAACACCCCGGCCGGAACCTGAGATGGGGCCGGTGGCAACACCGGCCCCGTTTTCATTTGGGCCCCTGCCTGCGCCCGCCGCATCAATGCCATGATGTCCGCCGCCGCGATTCGGCGCCGCTCGCGCGCCATGCCCCGCGTCGCTTACGGTCCAGTTTCGATAACCAAGCTTGCCACTCGTGCTCCGGCGAGGCCGGAGCTGGCCGGACAGACCATTGCCTTCACGCGCAACGCTCCGGCCTTCGCCGGAGCACGGCGCGACTTGGTCCGCGCCGTTCGCGCTTCAACCTTGACGGACCGCCCACGCTCCAGCTTGGTGGCCGGATCTGCTGATCGTGCTCTGGCGAAGGCCGGAGCGCTGTGCGAACGAGACGCCGCCCCAAGCGCGCAACGCTCCGGCCTTCGCCAGAGCCCAGGTTACCGCAAGAGCCATGGTTGTTTCCGGAGCGCAGTTCACCCTTTGCCTGACCGCCATTCGCGCATTGCCCCCCGTCGACCGCCTGCTATTCTCCACCCGAACATCAGTGGAGGCCCCATGCGTATCGCCGTCGCCGCAGCCATGCTTCTCGCCCTCGCCGCCTGCAACCAGCGCGGCGGCAATGAACAGAATCAGGCGGGCGGGCTGCCCACGCCCGGCGCGCGCCCCGGCGGCAACAGCAGCGCCGACCTCAACTCCGACCAGTCCTTCCGCCAGAGCTATAGGTCGCTCAACATCGGGACCTGCGTGAACGGCGCCCGCACCCAGGGCGGCGCGCGGGTCGCGGGGATCGACTTCCGGCCTTATTGTACCTGCTTCGTCGACCGCTCCATGGCCGGCCTCAGCGTCGAGCAGCTGACCTCGCTTCAGCCGGGCGCCCGCGAGGAGCGCATCGCCGAGCAGTGCGCGCGCGAGAATCTGGCGAACCAAGCCGCCGCGGGGCAGCTTTCCACGCCGGCCGGCGAGAGCAGTGGAGAGACCGGCGGCAGCAACAGCGGCGGCAAATGAGGACCGGGCCGCGCGCGACCCTGCCTGGGCTGCTGCTGGCGGCCGGCATGCTGATCGCGGCCAAGCCGCTGCCGCCCGCCCCGGTCGAGGGCCCGGAGCAGGCACGCGAGCTCTGGCGCGGCACGGGCATTTCGCTCTGCGTCGCCGAGCTTCGCGCCATTCCCGAGTTCAGCCCGGACGATCTTGAGCGGATCTGCGGCTGCGGGGTCGACTCCTATCTCGAGCGGATCGGCAGCACGCCCGCCGCGCCGCTCGCCCGCGGCAGCTTTCCGGCCGCGCTCCGGAGCCGGGTGATCTCCTGCACCGCGCAGACCCGGCCGGAGCGGATGAGCGACGTCGCCCGGCTGACCATGAACGTGCCGCAGACCGCGCCGCCGCCGGCGGTCGCCCCGCCGGTGATGGAGACGCCGCCGCTCGGCGACAAGCCGGCCGCCGACGAGTCGCCGGTGGAGGCAGAAGACAGTTCCGGCGGCCTCTTCGACTGGTTCCGCAATCTTGCCTGGCCCGCCTGGCTGACCGGCGCCTCGGTGCTCTGGTGGATCGCGCTCGGCATTTTCGTCTTCGGCCTGCTGGTCCTCAAGATCCGGCGCCGCGACCCGCGCAACGACCTGGTCGGGCCACCGAGCCATATGCGGCGCGGCGCCACGCCCCAGCCGCCGCGGCGCCCGGACCTGCCGCGCTGACATGAACAACATAAGGGGACGCCAATGATCCTGTCCGCAACCCTCCTGATCGCCGCCGCCGCGCTGCAGCCCGCGCCCGATTGGCGGCCGCTCGCAGACAATGCGGAAGTGATCATCGCCTGGAACGCCGCAGGCGTGTCCCGTCAGGGCGACCTGGTCCTCGTACCCGTCCGGGTCACCCCGCGGCCGCCGCGCACCGGCGCGAATGCCTATTCGATCGCGCGGATCGAATTACGCTGCGCCGCCAACCAGGCCCGGGTGGCGTTGACCGAAAATTATGCGGACGACGGCACGCCCGGGCAGCGGGACACCGAGAATTTGCCGTTCGCCGCGATCTCCGAAGGCACCATCTTCGAGACCCTCCGCAATCAGGCCTGCGCACCCGGGCGCTGAGGGAGAGGGCTGAGGCCATGCGGATCAGGCGGCCCCGGGACGAAATGGCGTTCAACGCCACCGGCTGCATCATCCTGCCCGCGTCTTTGTTCATCGCCTTGATGATCGACACCGCGGGCTTCGCCATCTGGCCGGGCCTGGCGGCGCCGGGGGCGGCGATCGTCTGCGGCGGCGGGGAGGTCGTTCACCAGTCCCACGAATATCGGCGGCCCGGCGAATATATGCTGATGCGCGAGATCCTCTGCCAGACCGGCGAGGGCAAGGCGGCGGCGCGCGAGGAGATCACGCTTAAGGCGATGGGGGTCAGCTTCCTCATCTATGCCGCCGTCCTGTTCCTGCTGCTCCAGTTCGTGGTGCGGCCAGTCGTGGCCCGGCGGATGCGGCGCAAGATGGAGGCGCTTGGGCTGAGCGGCGGGAGGCCGGATGGCATGGCGCCGGGCGCGGGACAGATGGCGAGCCTCGGCGGCCTGCTCGGCCGGGTCCAGGAGGCGGTGCGGCAGGGCCAGGTCGATGTCAGGACGCGCACTGTCTCCGTCGGCCTGACCGACCCGGGCATGGCTGGCGGCGACATTGCCGGGCGGCTGGCGCGGCTGAAGGCGCTGCGCGACCAGGGCCTGATCACCGCCGGGGATTATGAGGCCAAGAAGGCCGAGATCCTGGCCGGGCTGTAACCCCAAAAAGAAACGGGGCGGACCGAAGCCCGCCCCGCTCTTGTCACAGGTATGACCGGAAGGTCAGGCGGCAGGAGCCGAATTCTTCCAGGCCATCGCGCCGCCGATCAGCATGATCACCGCGCCAAGGGCAAGCACGCCCCAGCCGAGATAGTTGAGCGCGGGCATCTGGGAGGCGAGCTCAGGCGGGAGCTGGGTGTCGCCGAGCATGCTGCTCATCGCGTCCATGGCCTTCTTCGCGTCCATAAACTTCCAGACGAGGAGGGCGAGCGCGGCGAGGCCGAGCCAGACCGTGTGCTTCGCCTGGCCGATGAAGGCGAGAATGACGCCCAGCAGGCCGCAGGCCAGCAGCACGAGGCCTTCCCACGACATGCCCTCGCCCGGGAACATGAAGCTCGGGCTCTGCCCGCCGCCATTGGCGATGGGCAGGAAGGCGCCGATGACCAAAATCACGCCACCGATCGCGGCAATCATCTTCTTATCCATGAAATCCCCCTTATTGATCCACTCGGACGAGGCGGATTATGCCGTTACGGGCCCGTAAGCGCACGGATTTTTTCCCGAACCGACTCAAGCCCTTGGCACCGACGTCCCGGCATGGGGCGGAAAAGGCGGCGAAGCGCGCGCTTTACATTGCCCGCGATTCGGTTCCTGCTGCCGTCCGGCCGGTGGGGAAGGCCGGCCTGAAAAGGGGGACCAAGCCATGCGCATCGTCGTCAGCCTTGCCGTTACCGCCTCGCTCTGCCTCGTCGCCGGCTGCAACCGGGGCGGCAGCGCCAACAACAGCGCCAATGCAACTACGCCAGCACCCGCGACCAACGCGCCTGTCGAGAGCGCGGCCCCGCCGGCGCAGACCCCTGCCCCGGCCGCGACGGGCGGCGACCGCGACCCGTCCGATGTCCAGGAATGCGTGCAGGACGTGCAGAACGAGCTGCCCGCCGGCACCGACGTCAACGCCTTCTGCAATTGTGCGGTAGACGGGATGGCCGCCAATGGCGGCCGTGAGCGGCCCGCCATGGAGCAATGCGCGGCGCAGATGGGGATTCAGCCGCGGGGCTGATGCCCGGTCAGCGGGAGCTGGCGCTGTCCTGCCGGCCGCTCCGCATATAGCGGTCGGCGGAGCGGCTCGGGTCGACCATCGGCCGGGCGTCGTTCATCGGCCTGACCGCGGCGCGCTGTTGCGCCTCGGCGCGCGAGCGCCGGTAGTCGGGATCGGCCTCGAGCCGGGCCGAGGTCGACTGGCGCACGCCCATGCTGCTCGTGCCGAGCGGCGGCAGCGGCCGACCCGCCTCGATGTCGCGCACCATATGCTCCATGAAGCGCGAGAATTGCGCGTCGACGAAGCGGTCCGGCACGGCGGACAACATGACTCCGGCGTCGGTCTGAAAGGCATTGCCGAGTTCATAGCCGTCAATGTCCAGCTCGGCGGTCATCCGGGTCTGGCGGCCGTCGTCGCCGGCGGGCTCGAAGGTCAGATCGGCCTCGACCACCGGCCGGTCGTCGAAGCGGATCTCGTAGCGGATCGACTGGCCCCGGGCCTTCTCGACCTTGAAGGAAACGCGCGGCCGGCCGGGCGCCTGGTTCGGCGGGGTCACGATGCCCTCCTGGGCGAGACGGGAGAAGGCCGCATAGACCTCCATCGGCGCCTTCTTCACGACCCGGTCGAAATCGGGGCCGTCCGACATATACCAGGCGCCGCACGCACAAAGCCCGCCCATGCCGACCAGCAAGGATTTCATCGCCGTCCCCTTCGATATTCCGGCGAAGATATTGGCGCCAAAGGATTAAAGAAGGCTCAACCGGGCGCTTCGAGTGACGCCGTCAGAGCCGCTCGATCCAATCCTTGCTTTCGCGGAGGCCGATATTGGTGAGCTCGCGCAGGCGCTTTATCGCCTGGATCTTCTGGCCGGCCGCGACCATCGCGCGGAGTTCCGCGACGCGTTCGGGCGGGAGATCGCCGGGCGTGTCCACCGGCACCCCGACATAACCGGGCATGGAGGCGGCCGGGCGGAACGGCATTGGCGGCGCGGCGGTCAGGTCGCGCTCCCCGTCGCGGCGGATCAGCAGCCAGACGAAGCCGAGCCAGCCTATGCCCAGCAGCACGATCGCCCAGATTGGAAGATACATGGGAAGGCCCTCCCCGGCTTGCCCCCTTTGCATGCGGCCGGGCGTTGCACTAGGCAAGCCCACCTGTTTCCAAGCGTTTCCGAAAGGCCGCCATGCGCCTGCTTTTTCTTGTCGCCGCCTTGTTCCTTTCCGCCAGCGTTACCGCATCCGCCCAGCGCCAGAGCCGGGCCGCGGTCGCGCCGATCCTGACCGGGCCGGACGCGCGCGACAGCCAGACCTATGCGCGGCCGGAGATTGCCCGCGTGACCCATGTCGCGCTCGACCTGAACGCCGATTTCGCGGCGAAAAGGATGGCCGGCACGGCGACTTTGGACATCCAGGCGGCGGCCGGGGCGCAGGAGATCATCCTCGACAGCAAGGGTCTGGAAATTCAGGCGATTATCGGGCCGGGCGGCCGCGCTCTGCCGTTCACGATCGGGCCGGAGCACGCGACCCGCGGGGCGCCCCTGACGGTCAGGATGGGCGCCGCGCGGCGGATCGCGATCCGCTACCGCTCCGCGCCCAATGCCGAAGCGCTGCAATGGCTGACCCCGGCACAAACGGCGGGCGGACGGCACCCCTATTTGCTGAGCCAGGGCCAATCGATCCTCAACCGGAGCTGGATCCCGACCCAGGACAGCCCGGGCATCCGCCAGACCTGGGAGGCGCGGATCACGGCGCCGACGCCGCTGAAGGTGGTGATGTCCGGGGAGCGGCTGACCCCGAACGGCGTCGCCGCGGGGCCAGGCCGGCGCGCCTATCGCTTCCGCATGACCCATCCGGTCGCGCCCTATCTGATCGCGATCGCCGCCGGCGACATCGCCTTCCGCCCGCTCGGCCGCCGCACCGGGGTCTGGACCGAGCCGGCCATGCTCGACCGCGCCGCCGCGGAACTGCGTGACACCGAGCGGATGGTGGAAGCGGCGGAGCGACTCTACGGCCCCTATCGCTGGGGCCGCTACGACGTGATCGTGCTGCCGCCCAGCTTCCCCTATGGCGGCATGGAGAACCCCACCCTCACCTTCCTGACGCCGACCTTCATCGCCGGCGACCGCAGCTTGGTCGGGCTGGTGGCGCACGAGCTGGCGCACAGCTGGTCGGGCAATCTGGTCACCAACGCGACCTGGGACGACAGCTGGCTGAACGAGGGCTTCACCTCCTATTTCGAGAACCGGATCATGGAGGCGGTCTATGGCCGGGCACGGGCGGCGCAGGAGGCCTCCTTGTCCTGGGACGACATGCAGGCGGCGCTGCGCGAACTCGGGGCGACCTCGCCGCGGACCCGGCTGCACGACCCCTCCGACGAGGCGGACGGCGGCAGCAGCGGCATCGTCTATGACAAGGGCGCGATCTTCCTGCGCACGCTCGAGCGGATCGTCGGCCGGGCGCGGTTCGACGCCTGGCTGCGTTCCTATTTCGATCGGCACGCCTTCCAGCCCATGACCTCGGTGCGCTTCCTGGCGGACCTGCGCGCCAATCTGATCCGCGGCGACCGGGCGCTGGAACAGAGGCTGCAGCTCGACACCTGGGTCTACCAGCCCGGTCTGCCCGACAATGCCGCGCAGCCCGACCCCGCCGCCTTCGCGATGGTCGACTCGGCGGCGCGGGCGTTCAATGCCGGCGGGCCGGCCAGCGCCGTGCCCTACCAGGACTGGAACTGGGCGGAGCGGGTGCGCTTCATCAAGGCGTTGCCCGAGCGGCTGCCGGAAGCGCGCCTCGCCGAACTGGACCGCGCCTTCCGCCTCTCGGAGAGCGGCAATGCTGAGGTCCTGTTCGTCTGGCTGCGGCTCGGCATCCGCAATCGCTACGATGCGGCGCTGCCCGCGACGGAGCGATTCCTGCTCGGCATGGGGCGGCGGAAGTTCGTCCAGCCGCTCTTCCAGGCCCTGGTCCAGCAAGGCACCTGGGGCCGGCCGATCGCGACGCGGATCTACGAGCGCGCCCGGCCCGGCTATCACCCGGTGACGACGGGGTCGGTGGACCGGATCGTCCGGGGCGCGCCGGCAAGCTGATCCAAGTTGCTTGAGATGGCTGTTTTGGAGGGATTTTCCGCCACTTCGGCGGCTTTTCCCGCAGGCCGATTTCTGACCGGAATTTAACGGTCCGTCAAAGTCTTGGGGGTAGGGCGGAAGCTCACCAGCGGGACCTGCATATTCCTCGATGTTTCACGCGCCTGTAGCCACTGACGACACGATGGAGCCCGAGGAGCCCCGGGGCCCCGCGGAGCCGGTCGATTTCGACGCCGGCAACGAGCGGCTGCGCGCCGCCCACCTGCACAATGGCCAGGTCGAGGCGCGAGCCTTGTTTGCCCCCTTCTTCGCGGTCACCGCCTTCGTCGCCTCGCTGATCGTCGCCTGGGCGATGTACGGCTCGGTCGAGACGAGCTGGGTTGCCGGCTGGGTCGGGCTCGTCGCCGTCGCCAATTTCGCCTCCTGCCGAACGGCGATGATCGCCGCCCGTCGCGGTGGCAGCCGGACGGTCCGTCCGACCTCGAAATGGTTCGCCATCGCCGAGGCGGTCGGCCTTGCCGGCCTCTGGGCGGCGCTGCCGACCTGGGCCTTCGCCACGCAGCCACCGCACGTCCAGATGGTGATCGGCGGCACAATGGCGGCCATGATCTCCACCTCGATCGCGCTCGCCGCCATTCCGGCCGCCGCGGTCGCCTGGATCGCGACCTTCACCGGCGCCTTCTGCCTTTCTTATTATTTCGGCGGGAGCACGCTCGATCCGAAGCTGACCCTGACCTTCGCCTTGCTCGCCGGCACCGGCGCGTTCAGCGTCGCCCGCCTCACCCGCTGGATTTTCGGCCAGCTCAAGGGCCTCGCCAAGACCCGCGCCGAGGCGGAGGCGATCCGCCAGCTGCTCAACGAATATGAGCATCGGGGCGTGGGCTGGCTCTGGCAGGTCGATGCGGAAAACCGCGTCGTCTATATCTCCTCGCGGATGACGGCTTTGCTCGGCCGCTCCACCACCCAATTGGTCGGCCATTCGCTGCCGGCGGCTCTGGGCGGGAGCAGCGCGCTCGGCCGGATCCTGCTGTCGCGCCAGCCCTTCGCCAATCTGGAGATGGAGATCGCGACCCGCCGCGGCACGCGCTGGATCAGCCTGTCGGGCGACCCGATCATCGACATGGCGGGCCAGTTTCAGGGCTTTCGCGGCGTCGGCCAGGACGTGACCGACGTCCGCCGCACGCAGGAGCGCCTGACCAATCTCGCCAATATGGACGTGCTTTCCGGCCTGCCGAACCGCGGCCGCGTGCGCCAGCTGCTCGGCGAGGCCTTGTCCGGCTCGGCCGGCGGCGAGAGCCCCTGCGCGATCCTCTTCCTCGACCTGGACGGCTTCAAGCCGGTCAACGACACGTTCGGCCACCCGAAGGGCGATGCGGTGCTGAAGAGCGTCGCCCAGCGCCTCGTCAAGGAAACCGGGTCCCTGGGCCAGGTCGGCCGGATGGGCGGCGACGAATTCGCCATCGTGATCCGCGACGCGCAGAGCCGGCGCATGGTCGAGACGCTGGCCGAGCGGCTGATCGCCGCGATCGCCGAGCCCTTCCACCTCGACAAGGTCGAGATCAGGATCGGCGTCTCGATCGGCTGCGCCTTCGGGCCCGTTGACGGGCAGAGCGTCGACGACCTCATCCAGAAAGCCGACCTCGCCCTCTACCAGGCGAAGAATCAGGGCCGCGGCTGCTGCTGCTTCTTCAACGCCGACATGCAGAACGAGGCGGAGGACCGGCTCAAGCTCGAGCAGGATATGCGCGTCGGCGTGAAGGCGAAGCAATTCCACTTGCTCTACCAGCCTTTGATCAACGCCCACGACCAGAGCCTGGTCGGCTTCGAGGCCCTGATCCGCTGGCATCACCCGACCCGCGGCATCGTGCCGCCCAACGCCTTCATCCCGCTCGCCGAGGAATCGGGGATCATCATGGAGCTGGGCGAGTGGGTGATCGAGGAGGCCTGCCGGGCCGCCGCCTGCTGGCCGGAGAATATCTCGGTCGCGGTCAACGTCTCGGCCAAGCAGCTGATCTTCCCGGCTCTGCCCAACACGATCAACGACGCGATCCGCCGCAACCGGCTGCAGCCCAACCGGCTGGAGCTGGAGGTGACCGAGAGCGTGTTCATGGGCGACAGCGCCAATGCGATCGAGGTGCTGAAGCGGCTCCGCGCGCTCGGCGTCTCCATGGCGCTGGACGATTTCGGGACCGGCTATTCCTCGCTCGGCTATCTAAACAAGGCCGTGTTCCACAAATTGAAGATCGACGGCAGCTTTGTGCGCGAGGCGGCCAACAACAAGGAGACGGTGGCGATCATCCAGTCGATCGTCCAGCTCGCCAAGAGCTTCCGCATGACCGTCACCGCCGAGGGCGTGGAGACGGCGGACGATTTCACCCGGATGCGCGACCTCGGCTGCCACCTGATCCAGGGCTATCTGTTCGGCCGACCGATGAGCTTCGAGAAAGCCAGCGAGCTGGCCTCCGGCACGCAGCGCAGGCTGAGCGCCTGACCTTCTGATCGAAGCGGAATTGCGCTAGGCTCTCCCCGCAACAAGGGGGAAAGCCGATGTCCATCATCCTGCTCGCCGCACTCGCCGCAGCGCCCACCAGCAGCTACACGCCGCTCGACCTCGACCATTGCGAAATCGTCACCGTCGCCCATGCCGGCGAAGGCGACTGGTCCGCCCGGCGCTGCCGGCGCGGCGGCGTGACGATCTTCATCAACGAGGACGATGCCCGCTTCGACGTGGATGCGGGCGTGGACAATGGCGTGTGGGAAGCGCCCAGCGCACTCAACGAGCTCGGGCCGCAGCTGGAATGGCGGAGCGAGCGCGGCCAGCCCTTCGCCCTGATCTATCGCTACACCATCCCCGAGGCGATGCCGGGCGGGCGCAGCATGCTGGCGGTGGAATCGATCGGCCGCCCTGGCCGACCGGGCTGCCTGATCGCCCTGATCGACGCAACGCCGACCGCCAACGCCCGCGCCCGGCAGATCGCCGACACGAGGGCGCGGACCTTTCGCTGCGGCCGGGATCAGGCGATCCGCGACCGGCCCTAGCGACCCGCCCCTAGCCGGCCGGACGGGCCACCGCGAAGCCGGCGAAATCCTGGTTCACCGGCATCAGCTCCAGCGCGTTGATGTTGAGGTGCGGCGGCAGGGTGGCCACCCAGTGGATGGCTTTCGCGATATCTTCGGCGGTCATCGGATCGACGCCGGCATAGAGATTGTCCGAGGCGGCCTGGTCCCAGCCGTTGCGCACCAGAGTGAACTCGGTTTCCGCCATGCCCGGCTCGATCGAGGTCACGCGCACGCCGGTGCCGTGCAGATCGGCGCGCAGGCAGAGCGAGAATTCGCGGACAAAGGCCTTGCTGCCGCCGTACACGGCGCCGCCACGATAGGGGTAGCTGGCGGCCACGGAGGAGATGTTGATGATCGCCCCCTTGCGCGCGATCAGGCCGGGCAGGAGCAAACGGGTCAACTGGACGAGGCCGGAAATATTGGTCTCGATCACCTGCGTCAGCGGCCCCCAGTCGGCGTCCTGCAGCGGCGTCATCGGCGAGGCGAGGCCGGCATTGTTGACCAGCAGATCGAGCGCGCCCGTCTCGGCGGAGAAGGCCTCCACCGCCGGCAGATCGCGCATGTCCAGGCGGACGGGGCGGAAGCTCTGCCCAAGCTCGCCGGCGAGCGCATCGAGCCGCTCCTGGCGGCGGCCGGTGCCGATCACCTGCCAGCCGTCCGCGACGAAGAGGCGGGCGGCGGCCTCGCCGAACCCTGAGGTGGCGCCGGTGATGAGGGCAGTCCTGGTCATGGGCGACTCCTGAGCTTCGCGTCAGGGCGGCCATGTCCGCTGGCGGCTTTTCGCGCAAGCGGCGGGAGGGCGATCACATGGCCCCAAATGCAACGTCCCCTCCCGTGCGGAGCGGGAGGGGAACGCGCTCGCCCCGGACTGCTTCAGGGCGAAGGGGGATATGTCCGTCTGACTCAGTCGTTGTCGAACTCGCCGTTGCGGCGCATCCGGTCCCACTCCGCCTGGGTGCGGCAGACCGGGCGCGCGATCCGGGAGTTGCTCAACGCCGTCCGGATGCAGACGCGGCGATTGCCGCCCTCATTGCGGGCTTGCGGGCCGGGGCTTTCGGACTGGGTGTTGTTCGGGCTGGTGTCCTGATTGGCCGCGGGCGCCGCGGCGGCGGGAAAAGCGGCGGCACACAGCAAAAAGGCGGCGCCGGAAATCAGCATCTTACGCATGGGGACTATCCTCTTACTCGCGTTGTACTCTCGCGCCGCCCCGCCCCCGTGGTTGCGCGCAAGCCGTCTTAGCCAAGTAAGACAGTCGGTGCATTGACCGAACTTGCTAAATTTGTAGCACCCCCGGAATGTTTGTCTCAGCGGGGCCTCGGCTTGGCGCGGGTGGTGGCCGCGGCGCTGGCGGGATCGTCCGGCCAGGGATGCTTCGGATAGCGGCCGCGCATCTCCTTCGCGACGTCGGCCCAGCTGCCTGTCCAGAAGCCGGGCAGATCGCGCGTGGTCTGGATCGGACGGCCGGCGGGGGAGGTCAGGCTGAGGACGAGCGGGACCTGGCCATTCGCCACCGAGGGGTGGGCGGCGAGGCCGAACAGGGTCTGCACGCGCATCTCCGCAGTCGGGCCGGCCTCGGCGGCGTAATCGATGGGGTGGCGACTCCCGGCCGGCGTCTCGAAATGACTGGGGGCAAGCCGGTCGACGCTCTTTCGGCCCTCCCAGCCGAGCAGCGCATCGAGCGTGCCGGCAAGCGCGCCGGGGTCGATCTCGCCCAGGCGACGCTGGCCGGCGAGGAGGACGGGGAGCCAGTCGTCCAGCGAGGCGAGCAAGGCCTCGTCGGACAGATCGGCGAGGTTGGCATCGAAGCGGCGGGCGAAGGCGGCGCGCGTGCGGAGCGCGGCGGCGCCGTCGCTCCAGGGCAGGCGGCCGAGGCCATGGGCCCGGACACCCTCCAGCAAGGCGGCCTCGACGGCGGCGGGATCGGCGCGGCTGTCCTGCCCGCCCGACAGCTGGATCGCGCCGAGCCGCCGCCCGTGCGACGCGCGCACCGCGCCGGTGGCGGGATCGAAAGTGACGTGAGTGCCCGAGGCGATCCGATCGGCGAACAGGCCCTCGACGGTGGCCTGATCGATGGGGGCGGCGGAGAGGATGCGGGCGCCCGAGGCAGCGCCGCCCACTTCGGCGACGGCGAGCCAGGCTTCGCGGGCGAGCGGAGACGTGGGGTCCAGGCGAAAGCCGCGGCCGCCGGCGCTGAGCCAGTCCGCGCCGCTGGCGTCGCGGCGTTTGGAGAGGCGGTCGGGATAGGCAAGCGCGACGCAACCACCGACTTCGTTCGTCCCGAGCGCAGTCGAGGGGCGCTTCTCAGACTCGGTGCCGCCCCCCCTCGACTGCGCTCGGGACGAACGAGTCAGCGTCAGCCATCTCTTCGCCAGCCCCCGTGCGGCCTCCGCCCGCCTGCCCTTCTCATTCCGCCAGCGCCGCAGGCGCAGCTCGAGATCGGCATCCTGCCCGCCAAGCCCGCGCTCGGAGAGCAGGACCGCGACCTCCGCGGCCAGCGCGCCCGAGCCGCGCGCCTCGGCCTCGATCAGCATATGGGCGAGGCGCGGCGGCAGCGGCAGGTCGGCGATAGCTCGGCCATGGGCGGTAGGGCGGCCGTTTTCGTCCAGCGCTCCGAGCGAGGTCAGCCGCTTGCGGGCCTCGTCGATCGCGGCGGCGGGCGGCGGATCGAGCCAGTTGAGTTGGCGCGGGTCGGCGACGCCCCAGAGGGCGCAATCGAGCAGCAGGGCGGAGAGGTCGGCCTCGAGGATTTCGGGCGGATCGAAGCGCGGCAGCGCCTGGGTCGCCGCTTCCTCCCAGAGCCGGTAGACCCGGCCCGGCCCCTGCCGCCCGGCGCGGCCGGCGCGCTGGGTGACCGCGGCCTGGCTGGCGCGCTCGGTGACCAGGCGGGTGAGGCCGGCGGCGCGGTCGTAGCGCGGGCGGCGGGCCAGGCCGGAGTCGACGACGATGCGGACGCCGTCCAGGGTCAGGCTGGTCTCGGCGATCGAGGTGGCGAGCACGACCTTGCGGCGGCCGGCCGGCGAGGGCGCGATGGCGGCGCGCTGGTCGCGCGGATCGAGGCTGCCATGCAGGCGGTGCAGCTCGATATCGGCCGGGAGCGCGCCGAGCCGCTCGGCGGTCCGCTCGATCTCGGCGACGCCGGGCAGGAAGGCGAGCAGGCTCCCCTCCCCTTCGCCGAGCGCGCGGCGGATAGCCGGGGCCATGTCGTCCTCGATGCGCTTTTCGGCGGCGCGGCCGAGATGGATGAGATCGACCGGAAAGGCGCGGCCCTCGCTCTCGATCACCGGCGCGCCTTGCATCAAGGCCCCGAAGCGGCCGCCGTCGAGCGTTGCGGACATGGCGACGAGGCGGAGGTCCGGACGGAGCGCCGCCTGCGCATCGAGGGCCAGAGCGAGGCCGAAATCGCTGTCGAGGCTGCGCTCGTGCACCTCGTCGAACAGGACGGCGGAAATGCCCGCCAGTTCGGGGTCCGTCTGGATGCGCTTCAGGAAGATGCCTTCGGTCAGGACCGTGAGCCGGGTACGTGCCGAGCGCTTCGTGTCGAGCCGGGTCGCATAGCCGATCGTCCCGCCGACCGGCTCGCCCGCCAGCTCCGCCATCCGCTCGGCGGCGGCGCGGGCGGCGAGTCGGCGGGGGGAGAGCAAGAGAATCTCCCCTGTGCACCAGGGCTCGCCCAGCAGGGCCGGTGCCACCGCCGTGGTCTTGCCCGCCCCCGGCGGCGCGACCAGCACGGCATTGCTGACGCCGCGCAGGGCGGCGAGCAGGTCCGGCAGCACGGCGTGGATCGGGAGCGCGGTCACCCGCGCCTCCTATCCGCATCGCCGCCGCGTTTCAGCCTCCAATCGCCGGCCGGCGCGCGGTCAGGCGTTCGGCCACCGTCCCTGGACCGCCGCGGGTCACCAGATTGCTGTCGCGCACTGGCGGCACCGGTGGCAGCGGCGTCAGGGTCACGCGGGCGCGCAGCTCATCGCGCTTCGGAAATGGCGACGGATCCTCATCGAGCACGCTGAGCGGCAGGGTCTTCTCATGGATCTGCTGGAAGGAGACCTGGCCCGACGTGAACTTGATGGGGCCGTCCCAGATCGTACCGCCAGCGATCACATCGCTCTGGCCATCCTCGCCCGGGCCCTCATCGACGCCGATGAGCTGAACCAGCTCACGGTAACTCTGCTCGCTCTGCGTATCGAGCAATGTCGCATTAAGTTTGTAGCTCACGCGAACCAGCGCCGAGCCCTGGGACTCGAAGATCTCCAGGCGGACATTCCCAATTGAAGCCATATCAATTCTCCCGACTCGACAATGATATCGGCAGAATGACCCCACGGAACAACATGATCAACTTGAGAGATGCCGCCTCAGTAAATAAGGCCCGCACTTGGTTTATATAAGATAAAGTCACGATCGGCTTGCGGCGTTAATAAGCGCGCGCCACCGCGAACTCGACCGACTCGACGAGGGCGTCCTTCGCGCGGCCGTTTGCAAACGGCCCGAGCGCATCGATCGCGCGCTGGCCGAACAGGCGGGCACGGTCGAGGGTGTCGTCGAGCGCGCCAGAGGCCCGCAGGAGCCGGGTCGCTTCGGCGAGGTCGGCGTCGCTCGCTTGCTCGCCGGCCATGGCCGCGCGCCAGAAGGCCCGCTCGCTGTCCGAGCCGCGCGCAAAAGCGAGGATCACCGGCAAAGTGACCTTGCCGTCGCGGAAGTCGTCGCCGACGCCCTTGCCCATCGTCTCCGCGTCCGAGACATAGTCGATCGCGTCGTCGATCAACTGGAAGGCGATGCCGAGATTGCGGCCATAAGCGTCGAGCGCCTGCTCCGCCGCCTCGCCCCGCTCGGCGACCACCGCCGAGATCCGGCAGGCGGCGGCGAACAGGGCCGCGGTCTTGGCCTGGATGATCTCCAGATAATGGTCCTCTCCGGTCTCGACCCGGCGCTGGGCGGTAAGCTGATCGACCTCGCCCTCGGCGATGATGGAGGAGGCGCGGCTGAGGATCTTCAGCACCTTGAGGCTGCCATCCTCGACCATCAGCTCGAAGCTGCGCGAAAAGAGAAAATCCCCGACCAGGACGCTCGCCGGATTGCCCCAGATGATGTTGGCGGTGCGCTTGCCGCGGCGCAGGCCCGAACCGTCGACCACGTCATCGTGCAGCAGGGTCGCGGTATGGATGAACTCGACCGCGGCGGCGAGCTTGTGATGACGGGCGCCAGAATAGTCGAGCAGGGCGGCGCTCGCGAGCGTCAGCATCGGCCGCATGCGCTTGCCGCCGCCGGCGATGAGATGGCCGGCCAGCTCCGGGATCAGGCCGACCTCGCTCTGCATCCGCTCCAGGATGACGGCATTCACATGGTTCAGGTCGGCCGCGACAAGCTGCATCATCGGCTCGAGCGAGGGGGTGCGGTTCGGCACCAGAGGGATGACATCGGCGGTCATTTGCGCGGCGATGTGCGCCGGAGCGCGGGCAAAGGCAAGAGGGGGTCAGCCCGAAGCGGGGAGCTTCAGCCGGACAAGCAGGCCGCCCAGGTCCTCGCTCTCCTCGAGCAAGACGGTGCCGCCATAGATTTGCGCGACATCACGGACGATGGCGAGGCCGAGGCCGGTGCCGGGCTTGCCGGTGTCGAGGCGGGCGCCGCGGTCGAAGATGGAGACGCGTTCCTCCTCCGGAATGCCGCGGCCGTCATCCTCGACCTCGATCTCGACCATGTCTTCGGCCCTGGCGACGGTCACGAAGACGCGGCCGCCGCCATATTTGGCGGCATTTTCGATGAGATTGCCGAGCATCTCGTCCAGATCCTGCCGCTCGACCCGGACCGCGGCTTTCTTGTCGCCGGCGAGGTCGATCGTGACATTCTCGTAGAGGCGCGAGACCGCCCGCTCGACCGCTTCGAGCGACGGCCGGACCGGCGCGCGGGCCTGGGCGGAGGAGCGGCGGCCGATGGCGCGGGCGCGGGCGAGATGGTGATCGACCTGGCGGCGCATCGTCGTCGCCTCGCGGATCACGGTCGGGCCCAGATCCTCGGCTTTGGCGGTCGCGGCGTTGGTGATGACGGTGAGCGGCGTCTTCAGCGCGTGGGCGAGATTGCCGGCATGGCGCCGGGCCTCTTCCGCCTGCACCTCATTATGCTCGAGCAGCTGGTTCAGCTCCTCGACCATCGGCGCGATCTCGCGCGGCAACCGGTCGTCGACCCGCGCCTTGTTGCCGGAGCGGATAGCGGCGATCTCCCGGCGCACCCGGCGCAGCGGCCACAGGCCGTAAATCGCCTGCAAGGCGGCGAGGACGATCAGGCCGAGGCCGAGAATGCCGAAGGACCGGATCATGGTGCGCCTGAGCACGCTGATCTGCGCGTCCAGCGAATCGCGGCTCTGCGCGGCCTGGAAGCGCCAGCGAGTCTGCGAATTGGGCAGGCGGACATCGCGCTCGACGACGCGCAGGCGCTCGTCCGGAAATTCGTCCGTGTCGTAGAAATGGACATTGTCGTCCTGATGGCCGGCGCCGACGCGCAACTGCCGGTCCCAGAGCGAGCGCGAGGGGAAGGCCTCCGCCCCGGTCCCGGAAATCTGGAAATAGAGGCCCGAATAAGGTTCCAGGAAGCGCTGGTCGGCCACCGCGTCGCGAGTGAAAAGCACCTCCCCGTCCCGGCCGATCTCGGCGGCCGAGATCATTCCGGTCAGCACATTTTCGAGCTGGCTGTCGAAATTGGCGGTGATCGCGGAGACGAGGAACCGGTCCAGAGTATAGCCGCCGACCCCGAGCAGGAGCGCGATCCAGAGCGCCGAGACCGCGATCATGCGCCGGGTCAGCGACCCGGTATTGCGCACTCCCGCGCGCCGCCGCAGGAAGCGGGGCCATCTGAGCCTCGGCAGCTTCATCGCATCACGTCACCCGCGCGGAATGACGGTGTGTGCATGAACCTCGGCCTAATTCTTCGGCTCTTCGAGACTGTAGCCGAGACCGCGGATGGTGGTGATCACGTCCGGGCCGAGCTTCTTGCGGATGCGCGTGACGAAGACCTCGATCGTGTTCGAATCCCGATCGAAATCCTGGTCGTAAATATGTTCGATCAGCTCGGTGCGGCTGACCACCTTGCCCTTGTGATGCATGAGGTAGGAGAGGAGCTTATACTCCTGCGCGGTGAGCTTCACCGGCTCGCCGTCCAAAGTGACCTTGCCGGAGCGCGTGTCGAGGCGGACGTCGCCGGCGATCAGCTCCGAGCTCGCATTGCCCGAGGCGCGGCGGATCAGGGCGCGGAGGCGCGCGATCAGCTCCTCGGTCTGGAAGGGCTTGGCAAGATAATCGTCGGCGCCGGCATCGAGGCCCGCCACCTTGTCCGACCAGCTGTCGCGCGCGGTGAGCACGAGCACGGGGACCTTGATCCCCTCCTTGCGCCAGCGGTCCAGCACGGTCAGGCCGTCCACCTCGGGCAGGCCGAGATCGAGGATGATCGCGTCATAGGTCTCGGTCGAGCCGAGATAATGGCCGTCCTCGCCGTCCGTGGCGAGATCGATCGCATAGCCGGCGCCTTCCAGAGTGGCGCGCAGCTGGCGGCCCAGATTGGGTTCGTCCTCGACAATCAGGACCCGCATTCGCTCTTCCTTCCTCGATCACGCGCGCCACGGAGCGCGGCAATTGCGACAATTATGAACGGAAATAGCAGCGCCGGAGGGGCGGCGCCAGAGTCCCCCGTTTATCGCCTAGCGCCCGGTGCGGGCGACGATCCGGCCGGAGCGCGCGTCGACGTCGATCCAGATCACCTCGGCGCCGCGCATATATTTGAGGCGATAGATCATGCCACCGATAATCTCGACGCCGATGAACTGGGCGTTGGGGACGGTGATGCTGACGCGGCGACGGATTTCGGGAAGCGAGAGGGCCTCGCCCTGCTGCATCGCCCGATAGGCGCCGTTCTGCTCATTGCGCTGCAACCCGCGCTGCGCGAAGGCAGAGGCGGGAACCACAGCAAGGCCAATGGCGGCAAGCAGAACCAGAAGACGCATACACTCAAAACTCGGCTAAATTCGGAAACTTGGCAACCCTGCTAGCCCCAAGCCATTGAATAGCCCATGAATGCATCGGTCGGTTAAGCTTAAGATTTGGCGCCCTGCGCAGAGAGGCGGCAGTGCGTTGCCGTCAGCGCTTGGCGGGAAGCAGCTTCGGGTTGCGCAGCAATGCCGCCGAAAAAAGCGCCATCACCAAAGCGACCGGTGCCAGCTCGGTCGCCGTCGTGGGCAGACGATTGACGGGATTGCCGTACCATTGCCGCATGGCCAGCGCCTCCGGGCTGCTGCCCGCGAACATCTGGTCGATGAACGCGTAGCCGGTCGTGGCGAGATAGAGCTCCCAGGTCAGCACATAGGCGATGACGGCGACGGCGCCGATGGCGAGACCCATGCCCAAGGCCGGCAGGAAGCGGATCACCCCGCCCTTCTCCACGTCGCGATAGCGCCGCACGCCGACGAAGATGAAGGTCATGGCGACGACCATGACGAGATAGCCGTACCAGATCGTGTAGAAGATGGACTCCTCGGACCCGAGGGCGAGGCCGGCGGCTATGATTGCGCCAACGACGCAGCCTGCGATGAGGCCGTAGACCAGAGCGTAGCGCATGCTGTCCTCCCCTTTGCTGAGCTCCTCTCTTTAGCGCCCCGGGCGGCCCGCCGGTATCGCCCGGAAGGGTGATTTCACTTGATGATCATCAGCCAGCGCGCCTTTTCGATCGCGGCGACGCGCTTCTGCACCTCCAGTTTCTCGAACACCCGCGCGACATGGGTCTTCACCGTATTGGGCGAGATGCCAAGCGTGCGGGCCAGCTCCTTGTTGGACTGGCCGGAGGCGAGCAATTCCAGGATCTCGCATTCGCGCCGCGACAGGCCAAGCGAGCGGATCGCGGCCTCGTTGCGCGCGAACGCCTCGGCGCGCGGTTGCGGCGTCAGCTTGCGACCCAGCCAGATGCCCAAAGCGATGAAGCCGATGGCGAGGATGGCGACGTAGATTTCGGTGGAATCGATCCGGGTGACGTGGCGATAGCGCAGCCACTCCAGCACCACCGCCGCGACCGCGAGGGCCAGAGCATATGGGAGGACGAAGCGGATCATGAGGCAAGGCTGCCAGAAAGCCGCCCGCCCCGCTAGGCCGCCTCGCTCTGCTCGATCGCTTCGCTCGCCTCGAGCCAGCGCGCCTCGGCCTCCGCCAGAGCGGCGAGCGTGTCGGCGTGGCGCTTCATCAGGTCGGTCATGGTGAGCGCGGCGTCCTTCGGCGCAGCCGAGCCGGGATCGAACATCGCCCGCTCCAGCTCAGTCTTGCGCGTCTCATGCTTCGCCATGTCCTTTTCGGCCGCCTGCGCCGCTTGGCGGAGCGCGCGGGTCTGCTCGCGCGCCTCGGCGGCGGCCCGGCGCTCGTCCTTGCGATTGCCCTTCCCCGCTTCCTTCGCGGCGCCATTGCCGTCGCCCTTCAGGACCAGCTCCGTATAATCGTCGAGGCTGCCGGCGAATTCGGTGGCGCTGCCGCCATCGACGAGGACGAGCCGGTCGGCGGTCAGCTCCAGCATGTGCCGGTCATGGCTGACCACGACGACCGCGCCCGTATATTCGTTCAGCGCCTGCACCAAAGCCTCGCGCGCGTCGACGTCGAGATGGTTGGTCGGCTCGTCGAGGATCAGCATGTGCGGCGCGTCGCGGGTGATCAAGGCGAGCGCCAGCCGTGCCCGCTCGCCGCCCGACATCTTGCCGACCTGCATGGTCGCCTTGTCGGCGGAGAAGCCGAAGCGGCCGAGCTGCGCGCGCACCGCCGCCGGCTTCGCGTCCGGCATCAAACGGGCCATATGCTCCAGCGGCGTGCCGTCATGGTCGAGCTCCTCGACCTGATATTGGGTGAAATAGCCGACGCGCAGCTTGCCCGAAGCGGTCATCCCGCCCTCCATCGGCGGCAATTGCGCAGCGAGCAGACGGGCGAGCGTGGTCTTGCCGTTGCCGTTGCGGCCCAGCAGCGCAATGCGGTCGTCCGGGTCGAGCCGCAGGTTCAGCCGCTGCAGCACCGGTTTGCCCGGCACATAGCCGACCGCGGCCATATCGAGCGTCACCAGAGGCGGCTTCAGCTCGGGCGGGCTCGGGAAATCGAAATGGAGGCTCGGGTCGTTCACCACCTCGGCGATGGGCTGCATGCGGGCGAGCGCCTTCACCCGGCTCTGCGCCTGCTTGGCCTTCGACGCCTTGGCCCGCCAGCGGTCGACAAAGGCCTGGAGCTTCTCGCGCTCGGCCACCTGCTTGGCGCGCATCGCGCTCTGCAGCGCCTGCCGCTCGGCCTTCTGCCGCTCGAAACTGTCATAGCCGCCGGCGTAAAGCGTCGTCTTGCCATCCTGCAGGTGCAGGATGTGATCGACGACATTGTTGAGCAGATCGCGCTCGTGACTGACGATCAGCATGGTGGCGCGGTAGGACTTCAGGAAGTTCTCCAGCCAGAGCGTCGCTTCAAGGTCGAGATGGTTGCTCGGCTCGTCGAGCAGCAGTAGGTCCGGCTGGGAGAAGAGCAAGGCGGCGAGCGCCACGCGCATGCGCCAGCCGCCGGAGAAGCTGTCCAGCGGCCGCTGCTGCGCCGCCTCGTCGAAGCCGAGCCCGACGAGGATGCGGGCGGCGCGGGCCGGGGCGGCATGGGCGCCGATCGCGTTCAGGCGCTCGTGGATCTCGCCGAGCCGGTGATGATCCTGCGTCGTCTCCGCCTCGTGGAGGAGCGAGGCCCGCTCGGTGTCGGCGGCGAGCACGGTCTCGAACGGCGTTCCGGGGCCGGCCGGCGTCTCCTGGGCGATATAGCCCATGCGCGCGGCCTTCGGGAGCTCGGCGCTGCCCTCGTCCGGCTCGAGCAGGCCGGCGACGACCTTCATCAGGGTCGACTTGCCGGCGCCGTTGCGCCCGACCAGGCCGACGCGGCTGCCCGGCGGCAAGGCGGCGCTGGCCTTGTCGAGGATCAGGCGCCCGCCGAGGCGGACGGAAATGGCGTTGAGGGACAGCATGGCGGCGCCTTACACAGCGCCGCGCAGGCTGTCAGGTGGGCTTTTGCGGCGCAGTCAGGCCTGCGGCGCGTCCGCGGGCTTGTCCGGGGTCGTGCCCTCTGGGGCCTCTTCCGGCTCCGGCGTGGCGTTGGCAGGATCGACCACCTTGGGCGGGGCATTGGGATCGGCGGCCGGCGCGGCGGCATCGGTCGCGGATTCGGGCGGGGCCGGCGGCTTGCCCTGATCGCCTTGGGCAAGAGCGGGGGCCGCGAGGAGGCAGGTGGCGAAAGCGGCGGCGAGGATCTTCATGGGGAATGCTCCAGACATCAGGCCGGGTGTGCGAAATCGCCCCCCGGCGGAGCCGGTTTACGCCGGTCCGCGGCGCGGCTCAATCGGAATGGCGCGCTCAGGTGAAATAGAGCGTGATCAGGAAGATGGCGAAGCGGTAGGCGAGCGCGACCAGGATGATAATGAAGGCCAGACCCAGGGCCTTGGCGGCCCGCGCCACCCCGCGCGACCCGTAAAAGGCGCCGATCGAAACCCAGAGATAGGCGGCGCAGATGCCCAGGTTGAGCAGGGTCAGCGCAAGGTCGACCGCCGGCGAGGCGAGCCCGGCGCCGCCAAGCCGCAGCTGCACCTCCGCCAGCAGCAGCGACAGGGAATAGAGGAGCAGAATGAAAGCATAGAGGTGCAGCGCGAAGACGACATGGGCGCCGAACCGCCGGCGCGCGCCCAGGAAGACGATGGGCAGGAACGGCACGAAGGCCAAAGCCATCAGGATGATCAGGGCCTTGGCATTCAGCACCGCGGCCTGATCGAAGCCCGGCGCGAAGGCGGCCAGGGTCATGCCCTTCGCGGCCAGCCGGCGATCGAGCAGAAACTGGGCGAGCGGGCTCCAGTCCTGCTGGTGCAGGTGCGAGTCGAGCGTCGAGGAGAAGATGTTGAAATGGGTGAAGGACTGGACCGCGAAGAAGATGGCGTTGGCGAGGAAGAAGATCTGCAGCGGCCCCAGATAGCTGCGGCGCTGGCCCGCGACATGGGCAGTGCTGAGCGCGCCGGGCCGGACGAGCAGGGCATGGAAGCTCCGCGCCAGCCGCGCGTCGATGCTGCTGAACTGCCGCAGGAACTGGCCCGACATGTCGCGCACGGTGAGGTCGCGCGGCCGCAGCGGCTCCTCGCCGCAGGTCGGGCAGAAGGCGGTGGCGCGGGTGCGTCCGCAGGACGGACAGGTCCATTTCTTCATGCGCGCCCCTCCCCCGCGATGTTGTGGCAGAAGAGATGGCGCCGGGACAGATGGGAGGCGCAACGGGAGCGAATGGTCCCAATGTTCGCGCTGGCCGTGGGTATAGCGGGGCGCGAGGGGCGGGCATGGCGAAAGGTTCGGAACGTTCGGCGCCCATGAAGAGAAACAAGCCCTCGGCCTGGCGGGCGGATCTCCGGTAAAGATGATGAAAGTGACGATATGCAATGCGGGGCTGCGGGCCGGGCGAAGTTGACGACCCTGACACTTGCCATTGGTGTGTCGGCCCGACCGCGCGAGACGGGTCCAGCCGACGGGATGTCGTTTCGCGCGAAGACGCAAAGACGCGAAGGAAGGTCGGTACCAAGCCGTCATTCCGGGCTCGATCCGGAACCCACCTGCCTTGCCGCACGCGGGAGGGGAAGGAAGGTGGGTACCATTGGGCCGGTGCGGACGTCCCCAGACGTTCGCAGCCATGCCGGGGGCATGGCGTGCCGGTTCAATCAAGCCCGGCATGACGTAGGGGTTATGCGAGGCCTCAGCTTCACGCGCGGCGGAGGGGCGGATGCGGGTCGTGCTCACCGATCAGGATAAGCCAGACGAAATCCTACAGTGCAAGAAAAGGCGGCGGACGGGGCTGCCAGGGACGTCGCACCTTCGCGATAAACCGCGATTGTCGTCACTCTGCCGGCTGTGCATAACCCACTCCTCACAGGGGGAGAATGATCATGAAGTCTGCCGCTTTGCTGATCCTGTGCGCCGCCGCCGCGGCCGCGCTTCCGGCCCAGGCCGGCACTATCGGTGCACAGATGCGGACAATTGTGCCGGAGGAGGCCGCGCGGGCCGTGCCTGTCAATCGGATCCGGCGGGTCGAGGCCAATATCGCCGCCAGCGTCCCCGGCTGGCGCGGCATGCGCAGCTGCGGCATGGAGAGTCGCGCGCGCGAGGCGCTGGAGCTAGCGCTCAACGCCTGGATCGACGCGCAGGTGCGGCAGAATTCGAGCCTGCGCGTTCTGCGCAGCGGCTGGCAGGCGAGCGACTGGGATTCAGAAAACCTGACCAGCGGCAGTAGGCGCTCTTGCCGGGGCTGGTTCATCACCGCGCCGGTCTTCGTCGACTTCTACTAAGCTGGCGATCCGCTTCGCGTCCGCGGACTTATGCGGGCGCGGAGACGGGTCGTGCCCACCGGCCGGCCCCGGGTCTGGCCCGGCATGACGATGCAGTGGAAATGAGGCGGTGTCGCTCCTAAATCCTCCGCATGGTCTGGGATTTGCGCGGCGCGATGCTGAAGAAAGAGGCGTTCGAATCGGCGCGGCTCGCCGAGTTCGACTATCGCTGGCGCGCGCGAACCATGCGGCTGCTGGCGGCGGCGCTCGATCCGGACCTATCGCCGGACGAGATGGCGGCCGAGACCGCGCGGCGGGACGACGGGGCGATCCTGGCCACCCTGAGCGAGCGCTATCCCGACGCCAATGTGGGCGGGCTCCATGACAGGTGCCGCGCCGAGGCCCGCCGCGCGCTGATCGAGGAGCTGGGGGACCCGACGCCGCATCGTCTGGCGTGACGCGCCGCGATTCAGGCTCTATCGGACCCCGCCATGTCCGCACCCATTCTCGCTTATGAAAATCTCGGCCTCGTCCAAGGCAATGGCTGGCTGTTCCGCAATCTCGACCTGTTCATCGGGGCGCGCGACCGGCTGGCGCTGATCGGGCGGAACGGGGCGGGGAAGACGACCCTGCTCAAATGCCTCGCGGGGCTGATCGAGACGGACGAGGGGCGGCGGACCATCCAGCCGGGGACGAAGGTCGTGCTGCTGGAGCAGGATCCGGACCTTTCCGCCTTCGCGACCCTGCGGGACTATGCCCTGTCCGGCGGCGCGGCGGCGCATGAGGTGGAGGCAATCGCCGGGCAGATCGGCATCGACCTCGGCCGGGAGGCGGCGACCGCCTCGGGCGGCGAGCGGCGGCGGGCGGCGATCGCGCGGGCGCTGGCGCTGGACCCGGACGTGCTGCTGCTCGACGAGCCGACCAATCATCTCGATCTCGCCGGGATCGAATGGCTGGAGGACTGGCTCGCCCGCTATACCGGCGCCTTCATCGTGATCAGCCACGACCGCACTTTCCTGACCCGGCTGACGAAATCGACCTTCTGGCTGGACCGGAAACAGATGCGGCGGGCCGAGGTGGGCTACCGCGGCTTCGAGGCCTGGACCGAACAGGTCTATGCCGAGGAGGAGCGCAATGCGGAGCGGCTCGACGCCAAGCTGAAGCTGGAGCTGCACTGGCTGGAGCGGGGCGTCACCGGCCGGCGGCGGCGCAACCAGGGGCGGCTCGCCAAGCTGAACGAGATGCGGGCCGCGCGGGCGGCGATGCTCGGACCGCCGGGCACGGCCAATCTCGGCCTCGCCACGGACGATGTGCGGACGAAGATGGTGATCGAGGCCGCGGACGTGACCAAGCGCTTTGGCGACCGCACGATCATCAAGGACTTCTCGCTGCGCATCCAGCGCGGCGACCGGATCGGCGTGGTCGGGGCGAACGGGGCGGGCAAGACGACCCTGCTCAGGCTGCTGACCGGGGAACTGGCGCCGGACGAGGGCAAGGTAACGCTCGCCAAGACTTTGGCGGGGGTGATGATCGACCAGCAGCGGCGGCTGCTCGACCCGAACAAGAGCGTGCGCGACGTGCTGGCCGACGGCGGCGACTGGATCGAGGTGCGCGACGTCAAGAAGCACATCCAGGGCTATCTGAAGGAATTCCTGTTCGAGCCGGGGCTGGTCGACGCCAAGATCGCCAGCCTGTCCGGCGGCGAGCGCTCGCGGCTGCTGCTGGCGCGCGAGTTCGCGCGGCGCTCCAACCTGCTCGTGCTCGACGAGCCGACCAACGATCTCGACATGGAGACGCTCGACCTGCTGCAGGAGGTGATCGCCGATTATGAAGGCACCGTCCTCATCGTCAGCCACGACCGCGACTTCCTCGACCGGACGGTGACGATCACGCTCGGGCTGGACGGGTCCGGCAAGGTGGACATCGTCGCGGGCGGCTATGAGGACTGGCAGAAGCGGCGCGTGCAGGCCGACAAGACTCGTTCGTCCCGAGCGAAGTCGAGGGGCGCGCGTGATGCCTCTGTGCCAGCGCCCCTCGACTTCGCTCGGGACGAACGGCCTCCTGCGCGCCGCAAGCTCTCCTACAAGGACCAGCGCGACCTCGATCTGCTCCCCGCCCGGATCGAGGAGCTGGAGGCCGCGATCGCGCGCGACGAGGCTTTGCTGTCGGACCATGACCTCTATCTGCGCGATCCGAAGACGTTCGAGGCGCTGACCGAGGCGATCGAGGCGGCCAAGGCGGAGCGCGACGAAGCGGAGCATCGCTGGCTGGAGCTGGCCGAGATGGCGGAGGCCCTGGGCGCCGCTTGACGGCGATCCGCGCCGGGCGCAGCAAGGCCGCGTTTTCTGGAGTGCCCGTCCCGATGAAGAAGCTCGTTCTCAGCGCGGCATTCGCCGCCTCTTTCCTCACGCCGCTCGCAGCCCCTGCCCTCGCGCAGACGGCCCCCGCCCCGGCGGTCGCGCCGATCAATTATGTGACGCGCACGTTGCCCAACGGCCTGCGCGTCTACGCCATCCGCAACACCGACACGTCGAACGTCTCGGTGCAGGTCTGGTACGATGTCGGCTCCAAGGACGATCCGCGCGGCCGCTCCGGCTTCGCGCATCTGTTCGAGCATATGATGTTCAAGTCGACGCGCAACCTGGTGCCCGAGCAATTCGACCGGCTGACCGAGGATGTGGGCGGCTTCAACAACGCGTCGACCAATGACGATTACACCAATTATTACGAGGTGGTCCCGGCCAACCACCTGCAGCGCCTGCTCTGGGCCGAGGCGGAGCGGATGAGCTCGCTGGTGATCGACCCTGGCTTCTTCAATAGCGAGCGGGACGTGGTGAAGGAGGAGCTGCGCAGCCGCGTGCTCGCCCAGCCCTACGGCCGGCTCTTCTATCTCTATCTGCCGATGATCTCCTACGACGTGCATCCCTATGCGCGGCCGGGGATCGGCAGCATCGAGGACCTGGACGCGGCCACGATCGACGACGTGCGCGCCTTCCACGCCACTTATTACCGGCCGGACAATGCGGTGCTGGTCGTCTCCGGCAATTTCGATCAGGCGCAGCTGGACCGCTGGGTCGACCAATATTTCGCGCCGATCCAGCGGCCCTCGACGCCGATCCCGCGGGTGACCGCGGTCGAACCGCCGCGGACCCGGCCGCGCCATTATACGGTCTATGAGGCGAACACGCCGCTGCCGGCGGTGATGATCTCCTACCCCGCCCCGCCGGTCACCGATCGGGACGCGGTGGCGATGGAGGTGCTGGACGGCATTCTCTCCACCGGCGAGAGCTCGCGCCTGCACCAGAGCCTGGTCTATCGCGACCGGCTCGCCGCCCAGGCCAGCTCCTTCGTCGACATCAAGCAGGGGCCGGGCAGCCTCGCCGTCTATGCGATCCTCTCCCAGGGGAAGACCGCCGAGCAGGGCGAGGCGGCGCTGCGCCGCGAGATCGCCCGCTTCCGCGACAGCCTGGTCACGCCGGCCGAACTGGCCGAGGCGAAGAACGAATTGCTGACCGCGGCTTTGCGCGGCCGGGAGACCGCCGAGGGCCAGGCCGACGCCATCGCCGAGGCGGTGATCGTGGATGGCGACGCCCGCGCCGCCGACCGGCGGCTCGCCGAGATCGCCGCGGTGACGCCGGCGGACATCCAGCGTGCCGCCCGGCGCTGGCTGCGCGACGAGGCGAGCGGCGCCGTGCGCTACCTGCCCGAGGAGGCGCGGAACGGCGCCACCGGCGACACGATCCGGACGCCCGAGACGGTCGCCGCGGCGCCTCTGGTGGCGCCCGCCAATATCGCCATCGTTCAGCCCGCACCCGAAGCGCAGCGTGTCGCCCCGCCGGCGCCCGGGCCGGAGCTGGTGCCGGCCGTGCCCACGCCGAACGTGCAGCGGCTGGCGAACCGCATGCCGGTGGTAACCGTGCAGAACAGCCGCTTGCCGATCGTGTCGGTCACCCTCGTTTCGACCCAGGGCAGCGCCGCCGACACGCGCGCCGGCACGGCCGCCCTGACCGCGGCGGTGCTCACCGAGGGCACGCGCCGGCGCACCGCCGGGCAGATCGACCGCGAGGTCGAGGCGCTCGGCGCCTCGCTTGCCAGCGGCACCGGGTGGGACGGCAGCCAGATCAGCATCACCGTGCGCACCGGCGAGCTCGACGCCGCGCTCGGGATCATCGCCGACGTCGCCCGCAACGCGACTTTGGCGCAGGAGGAGATCGACCGGCAGCGGACCACCGCGATCGACGGCGTCGCCGTGTCGATGCGCGATCCGGGCGAGGTCGCCGGCCTCGCCGCGATGCGCGCGGTCTATGGCGCCTCGCCCTACGGCCATCCGGCGACCGGCACCGCCGCGTCGCTTGCGGCGATCACCCGCGCCGACATCGAGGCCGCCTATCGCGCCACCTGGGTGCCGTCGCGCGTGAGCCTGGTCTTCTCCGGCGACATCACGCCCGCGCAGGCCCGCGCCCTCGCCCAGCGCCATTTCGGCACGTGGCGCGGAAACAGCCTGTCCGACAATCGGATCACGGCCACCCCGCCGACGCCGCAGAACCGGATCGTCGTCATCGACATGCCGGGCGCCGGCCAGGCGGCGGTCGCGGTCGCGCGGTCGACGCTCGCCCGCCAGGACCCGCGTTATTATCGCGCTCTGGTCGCCAATGCCGTGCTCGGTGGCGGCTATAGCGCGCGGCTGAACCAGGAAATCCGGATCCGGCGCGGCCTTTCCTACGGCGCCGGCAGCGGCATCGAGGCGCGGCGCGAGCCGGGACCATTCGTGGCCAGCGTCCAGACCCGCAACGACGCCGCCGCCGAAGTGCTCGGCCTCGTCCTCGGCGAGATGCGGCGGCTGGGCGCGGAGCCGATCTCAGCGGCGGAGCTGACCGCGCGGCGTGCCTCGCTGACCGGCGATTTCGGGCGCGACATGGAGACGACGGCGGGCACCGCCGGGGTAATCGCCAGTTATATGATCCGCGGGATCAGCCCGGACGAGGTGGGCCGCTATCTGCCTGGCGTGCTCGGCGTGACGCCCCCGCAGGCACAAGGCGCGGCGGCCGAGCTGCTCAGCCCGCAGGGTGCAACGGTGGTGATCGTCGGCGAGCCGTCGGCCTTCATCGAGAGGTTGCGCCGGGAGAATGCCGGCACCGAGGTGGTGGTGATTCCGCTGGCGGAACTGGATCTGGACGGCGCGACCCTGCGGCGGGCGCCGTAAGCCGTTGGTGATCCCGGCGCAGGCGGGATCACTATGTTTTGGCTGGCACGATTATGAGCGCCGCGCCTGCCCCAGCCGCTGGCGGATCGCCGCGTCGCTGGGGGCGCCGCGGGCGGCGCGCTGCAGCAGGGCGATGCCCTCGGCGCGGCGGCCGGCCTTGAACAGCAGCCAGCCCAATGTGTCCGCCGTCGCCGGATTGTCGCGGTCGAGCGACCAGGCGCGGCGGGCGAGCGGCACGGCGGTGCCGAGGTCGCCGCTCTCCGAATAGGCCCAGGCGAGATTGTTGAGCACGGTCGCGTCATTGTCGCCGAGGCGCAGCCGCAGATTCTCGTAGATACGGATCGCCTCGGGCCAATTCTCGTCCTGCATCGCCTCGCTCGCGACGAGGATCAGGCCGGGCACGCTGGACGGATTCTGCTGGATGAACAGGCTGAGCACGTCGGCGGCCTCGCCGCCCTGGCTGGAGCGCTCGAGCGCGCCGATCAGGCGCAGCGCCACCGCTTCGCTGAACTGCAGGTTGGCGGCGCGGCGATATTGGGCGGCGGCCCCGGCGAAATCGCCGGTCGCGCCGAGCACGTCGCCGACCAGCATATGGACTTCCGGCGTGCCCGGGCTCTGCGCCTGGGCGCGGCGGGCGCGGGCCAAGGCCTCGCCGGTCTGGCCGCGGCCGAGCAGGGCGGCGGCGTAGCGGAGCTGGGCCGGGCCGTCGTCGCCATTCTGCTCGGCGGCGGCGCGCACGGCGGCGAACTCGCCCTCGCCGAGCGGGTCGAGGGCGGCGAGCGCGGCCGGTTGCGGCTGGGCGGCGCGGGCGAGATAGAGGGCGGCCTGATCCTGATTGCCGGCGCGGCTGAGCGCGCGGCCGATCAGGGAAAGTGAGTAGGCGTCGGCGTCCGGCCGGTCCGCGATCGGCCGCAGGGTCGCGGCCACGCCCGCCGGATCGCCCATCCGCCACTGGGCGGCGGCGAGCAGGCGGCGGGCGCGGCGATTGCCCGGCTGCTGCTGGACCAAGGCGGTGAGGCGGCGCGCGGCCTGCTCCTCATTGCCGGTCTGGAAGTCGATCGCGCTGACCAGCAGCATGCCGGCGGGCGTGTCGTCATAGGCGCCGTTGGTGCGGGTCCAGAGCCGTTTGGCGAGCTCGAAATCCCGCGCGCGCGCGGCGAGCACGGCCTGCAGGTAGAAAGCGCGGGGATGCCCCCCCGTCAGCGTGTTCACCTTGCGGGAGTCCGCGAGCATGTCGCTCATCCGGCCCATATCGGCATAGGTCGCGGCGCGCTCCAGCAAGGCGTCGACATTGCCGGGGTCGACCTCGAGCGCACGGGTGAACCAGGGGATGGCGGCGGCGAGGCCATATTGGCCGCGGCTGAGCTCGCCGCGCAGCTCCAGGGCGGCGGCGTTGCGCGGGCGCGCGGCGACAGCGCGGTCGGCCGCCGCCAGCGCGCCGGCCAGGTCGCCGTTGGAGCGGCGGAAATTGGCGAGGTCGGTCAGGACGTCGCTGTCATTGGGGGCGGCGGCCAGCGCCCGGTCGAAGGCGGTGCCCGCATTGGAGCTGTCGCCGAGGACCGTATAGGCACGGCCGATGATCCGCTGCGCATAAGCGAAGTGGGGCCGGCCGGCCCCCGCTGCCTCGCGCAAGGCGCCCTGGGCATCGCCCTGCAGAAGCCGCGCCTCGGCGAGCAGATGCGCCGTCTCCGCGACGCTCGCCCCGGCCTGGCGGGCACGGGCGAGCTCGCCCTCCGCAGCCTGGCCGTCGCCGAGCGCGAGCTGGACGCGGGCCTGCATGATCCGGGCGGGCTTGTTGTTCGGCTCCTGCTGGAGCGCGTTCAGCAATTCGACGCGCGCGGTCCGGATGTCACCGCTCTCGAAGGCGGCCGCGCCGCGCTCATAAGGCGTGCCCGACGGCCCGCCACATGCGGCGAGCGCGAGGGCCAGAGCCAAGAGAGCAAAGCGCATCATCTTACGCCTGCAGGCCGTATTGCTTCAGGAGATCGTACAGCGTTGGGCGGCTGATCCCGAGCAATTTGGCCGCACTGGAGATATTGCCGTCCGTCTGGGCGAGCGCCTTGCGGATCACCTGCCGGTCCGCTGCCTCGCGCGCAGCCTTGAGATTGACGGGCAGGCCTTCCGCCGCGCCGGCGCTGAGATCGAGATCCTCGGCGGTGACCAATTTGCCGTCGGCCATGATCACCGCCCGTTTCAGCCTGTTCTCCAGCTCGCGGACATTGCCCGGCCAGGCCCAATTCTCGATCGCCGCCAGCGCGCCGGGCGCGAAACCCTTCACGCCGGGGTTCATCTCGCGGGCGAAGCGCTGCAGGAAATGCTTGGCGAGCAGGGCCGCGTCGCCCGGCCGCTCGGCAAGGCTGGGGATGCGCACGACGATCTCGGCGAGGCGGTAATAGAGATCCTCGCGGAAGCTGCCCGCGGCGATCATCTCCTCCAGATTCTGATGGGTCGCGCAGACGATGCGCGTATCGACCGGGATCGGCTTGCGGCCGCCGATCCGCTCGATCACCCGTTCCTGCAGGAAGCGCAGCAATTTCACCTGCAGCGGCAGCGGGATGTCGCCGACCTCGTCGAGGAAGAGCGTGCCGCCATGGGCGAGCTCGATCTTGCCCTCGGTGGTCTTGATCGCGCCGGTGAAGGCGCCCTTCTCATAGCCGAACAGCTCGGCTTCGAGCAGATTCTCGGGAATGGCCGCGCAGTTGATCGCGACGAAGCCGCCCATGCGCCGCCGGCTCGCCTTGTGGACACCGCGGGCGAGCAACTCCTTGCCGGTGCCGCTGGCGCCCAGCAGCATGACCGAGACGTCGGTATTGGCGACCCGCTCGATGGTGCGCGCGACCCTGGCCATTTCCGGCGCGGCGGTGACCATCGTGCCGAGCACGGTGCGCTCGTCGCCGACCTTTTCCTCCAGGCGCTTGTTCTCGTCCTCCAGCCCGTGGAGCTGGAAGGCGCGGCGGACGATCAGGCCGAGCTGATCGATGTCGACCGGCTTCTGGTAGAAATCATAGGCGCCGGACGCGATCGCCCGGAGCGCGCTTTCCCGCGCGCCATGGCCGGAGGCGACGATCACCTTGGTCTCGGGCTTCAGCGTCAGGATCGTCTCCAAGGTCGCGAAGCCCTCGGTGACGCCGTCCGGATCGGGCGGCAGGCCAAGGTCGAGCGTGACCACGGCGGGCTCGGCGGAGCGCAGCAGATCGATCGCCGCATTGCGGTCCGAAGCGACCAGCACCTCATAATCGTCATAGGCCCAGCGGAGCTGGCGCTGCAGCCCCTCATCGTCCTCGACGATCAGCAGCTTTGGCTTCACGTGAGCATTCATGCGCGTTTCCGTTCGAGAAGATGCGGCGCCCGGGCGGCTTCGGCGCCGGGCAGGAAGAGAGTGAAGCGGGTGCCGTCGCCGAGCCGGCTGTCGACCTCGAGCCGGCCGCCCATTGCGGCGAGCAGGCTCTTCGCCTCGAAGGCGCCGACGCCGAAGCCCTGCTCCTTGGTCGAGGCGAAGGGCTGGAAGAGCCGGGTGCGGACGAACTCGGCGGCCATGCCGGCGCCGCGGTCGATCACTTCGATGGCGACGTCGCCGCCGCTTTCGAACGCCCGCATAAGGACGGGAATGTCAGGCTCGCTGGCGTCGATCGCATTCTGGACGAGATGGGTGAGCGCCTGCTCCAGCCCGGCCGGGTCGGCCATGGCGAAGAGCCCGGCCTCGCAGAAAGCGCGGACCGGGTGCTGGCGCTGCTTCGCGGTGGCGACGCCATCGAGCAAGGGCCGCACCTCGACCGCGCGCGGCGGATCGGATTCCCGCGCCGCGCCGGGCGAGAGCCGGGCGAGCAGATCGTTCATCTTGCGCACGGAGCTTTGCAGGGTCGCGATCATGTCCGCGCGGAATTCGGGATTCTCCGCATGCCGCTCCGCATTGCGCGTCACCAGGCTGAGCTGGGAGACCAGATTCTTGATGTCGTGCATGATGAAGGCGAAGCGGCGGTTGAACTCGTCGAAGCGCTGGGCGTCGGCGAGCGCCTGCAGGCTGCGCGCCTCGGCGATGCAGGAGGCGGCCTGGATGCCCGCCGTCCGGAACAGGTCGAAATCCTCCCAGTCCAGCCGGCGGCGAATGGCGGGATGCTCCAGGATGACGAGGCCGGCGAGGCGGCCCTCATGGCGGAGCGGAATGCCGGCCCAGGCATGGTCCATCCCCACCAGCCAGGCCGGCACCGGAATGGTCTCGCGGCCCTCGATGAGCTGCCCGTCCCGGATGGCGGCGAAGTCGATCACATAGCCGCTCTGCTCAATATGGGAGAGCAGGGCCTCGGCCCCCTCCGCACCGGCGAGCGGCGCGGTGCCGCGCCAGTTCCAGTGGCCCGCGGCGGACAGCCGGCGATGCTCGTCGACGAGCAGCAGCAGCCCGCCCGGCGCGCCGCCAATGTCGGCCAGCGCCTTCACCACGCGCTCCTCAAGGGCCGTCCCCGCCTGCCCGCGCCCGACCGCGTCGGTGAAGCGCAGCCATTCCTGGCGATAATCGTAGCGATGCTCGAACAGATGCTTGGCGAGCGTGACGCGGAGCCAGGCGCGGAGCTTCGCCGAGGGCAGGACGAGCAAGGCCGCCAGCGTCATGCCGAGCACCAAGGCGACCTGGCCGATCCGCACCCAATCCCCGCCGACAATCTCGATCGCCCGGGCGGCGAGCATCATGATGATGATATAGCCGAGGATCGCGACCACCGAGATGGACTGGAAGGTGGCGACCCGGGAGACCTGGATCCGCCAGGTGACGTTGCGCAGGCCCAGAGCGAAGAGCGGCGCGATCAGGGCCAGCACCACGCCGCGCACCGCGAACAATTCGTTGGCCGGCCCGCGCGAGAAATAGTCGACCGTGTAGAAATGCAGGTCCACCGCCCACATCACGGCAAGGGCGAGCATCGGGAAGCGCAAGGCCGAGCGGCTGTCAGGCGCGGCCAGGCCGTAAATATTGTGGACGAGGATCAGCGCCCCTGCGGCGATGGTGAGGCCGATGATCTGGCTGGTCGAGGCCAGGGCCTCCAGCACGATCGGGCTGTGATCGAATTTGGGCATGACCCCGCCGATCACGATCTGCAGGCCGATGACGGCGGCGACCGCGGCGAACACGCCCTTCAGCGCGCCCTTGCCCGCATCGCCGCCGGCGCTCGCCATCAGCCCGTACATGAAGGCCAGGAAGGCGAGGTTGCGCCCGCTCTCGGCGAGCTGCGCCATCAACGTGTAGGGGCCGACCAAAGCGAGGAAGATCGTCCAGACCGACATGGCGGCGAAGGCCGCGAGCAAGGGCCGGTTGCGCGCATCGCCGTTCCAGCGGCGCAGCTGAAAGACGGCGAGCGCCCCGTAGAGCGCCGCCGCCACGACATGGGCCCAGAGGATGAAGAAGGCGGTCATCGGACGCCCGCCGCCTCCGGCCAGAGCACGACCCGCGCGGTCTGGAGGAGGATGAGGACGTCGAGGAAGGGCGAGTAATTCTTGGCGTAATAGAGATCGAATTCGAGCTTCTCGCGCGCATCCTCGATCGAGGCGCCATAAGGATAGTTGATCTGCGCCCAGCCGGTAATGCCCGGCTTCACGACATGGCGCTCGGCATAATAAGGCAGGCGCGCCTCGAGATCGGCGACGAACTGGGGCCGCTCGGGCCGCGGGCCGACGAAGCTCATCTCCCCCTTCAGCACCGACCAGGCCTGGGGCAATTCGTCGATCCGGGTCTTGCGCAGGAACTTGCCGACGCGGGTCACGCGCGGATCATCCTTCTGCGCCCAGACCGCCTTGCCGCCGACCTCGGCATCCTGGCGCATCGAGCGGATCTTGATGACGTTGAACAGCTGGCCGTAAAGGCCGACGCGCCGCTGGCGGTAGAAGGCCGGACCCTTGCTTTCGAGCTTCACCGCGAGCGCGGCGAGCAGGATCACCGGGCCGAAGATGAGCAGCAGCAAGGTGCTGACGAAAATGTCGAAGCCGCGCTTCGCCACGCTGGAGAGGCGCCGCCCGGCCGAGAAGCCGTCGGAGAAAATCAGCCAGGAGGGATTGAGGCTGTCGAGATCGACGCGGCCCGTCTCCCGCTCAAGGAAGGAAGAGAAATCGCGGACCTCGACGCCCGTCGTCTTGATCTTGAGCAGGTCGTTCAGCGGCAGCGCATTGCGCCGCTCCTCCAGCGCCAGCACCACCTCGCTGGCGTTCAGGGCGAGCAGATGATCGGGCAGGTTGGCGATGTCATCGCGGTTGACCGCGTCCTTCACCGCCGAAGCGCCGTCATTCATGCCGACGAAGCCGACCACGGCGAAGCCGGCGCCGCGCGAGGCGGCCAGCGCCTCGAGCCGCGCCGCCCGCGCGCCCGCGCCGAGCACGAGCACGCGCCGCTTCAGCCGCGCGCCGCCGAGCGTCCCCCTGAGCGCGACCCGGGCGAGGAGCAGCAGGACGAGGCCGAGCCACATCGCGTAGAACAGGCTGGACCGCCAGAAGCTGACCGGGGGGAAGACGAAGAAGATCAGGGACAGCGCGATGATGCCGAGCGCCACCGCGACCAACAGGCGGGCGGTGGCGAAGCGCAGCGACTGCAAAGCCGCGACCGAATAGACGCCGACCCCGACCATGGCGAGCTGCAGCGTGCCGGCGAAGGCGAGCAGGTTCGGCAGCCGGTTCACATCGGCGTCGAGCTCGCCGCCCAGCTGCCAGAGCCGGAGGGACCAGCCCACCTCCGCGGCGCCGATCAGCAGCAGGAAGTCGATCGCGCCGAGCAGCAGCACCGCATAGGGCACATAATGTTTGAATAGCCGGATCATCCGCGCAGCCCTCGGGGCGCGGGCGGCGCCGGGGGCGCCGTCTCTGGGGGTGTAAGCTTCTCCGACACGGATGGCAGTGTCGGATAAATTGACAAAGTTTCGGTAAATGGGGGTAACGAAGGTTGCGAGGCTGCGTCCGTTACGGGTGGATTTGCGACAGTTTGCTATTGGGTTTAGGATCGGCATAGCGCTGAAGGGGTCAGGCGCGTTGAAACGGGGGGTCTAGATGCCGGTAGCTCCTGCGGAACGGTTCGAAAAATTTTTCGCCGCGACCTCCGATTGCCAATTTTATGTGAAGAAGGACGACGACGGACGTTTCAGATACGTCCACGTCAATCCCGCAGCGCTCGCTGTCACCGGTCGAGCTGAGGAACATGATCTGATCGGCCTGACGCCCGTTGAAGCCATGGGCGAGGAATATGGAGCGACAGTCGAAAACAATATCGCGGAAGCATTCTCGCAGGGGCGCCCCTATCACTTCACCGGCAGGTTGGGCTCGACCGACGACGGGCCGGTTTATGATGCCAACTATATCCCGTTGCGTGACTCGACCGGCAAAATCGCGGGCATCCTCGGGTCAGCGCGCGACATAACCCAAATCAGCGACTTGAGTGAGAGGCTGCTGCACGCGCAACGACTTGAGGCGCTCGGGGAGCTTTCCGGTGGCGTCGCTCACGATTTCAACAACATCCTGACAATTCTCCAAAGCGCTTTGCGCTTTCTTGCCCAAGATGATCTGGAACCGGCAAAGCGGGACGTCATTTTTCGGGAAGCCAATAAGGCACTGAAAAACGGGGCCGCTCTGACACAGAGGCTGACGTCGTTTGCCAGAAAAGAAAAGCTTCAGCCGAAGCTCCACGACGTTGAAAACCTCGTATCGTCCTGCCTGTTCATGATGCAACGCATGCTTGGCAAACGCATTAAGTTGAACGTCGATTTCGAGCGTGGCCTTTGGCAAGCACGTTGCGATCGGAACGAATTTGAAATCGCTATGATGAACCTTGTCACCAACGCCCGAGACGCGATCGAGGCCGGTGGCGAGGTGTGGATAACTGCCCGGAACAAGGTCCGCGCTAGCTCTGACCCAATTCATTACCCCGAAGAATATGTCGAAATTGCAGTTCGCGACAACGGTCGTGGCATGCCACCTGAAGTCATGGACAAAGCAATCGAACCATTCTTCTCGACCAAGGTAGACGGGCATGGCACAGGCTTGGGCCTGAGTGGCATTGCAAAATTTCTAAATGACGTTGGGGGTGCCCTGCGCATCGAGAGCGAAGTCGGGAAGGGAACATCCGTTTCCCTCCTGTTGGCGAGAGACACGCCTTAGCGGCGTTGCGAATAAGCACATTCCCCGTCCCCCAGTTCTCATAGACGGTGCCCATCTGGGGTGACGGACGCAACCAGCTCGGCACGGAATGACCGCAACGGGTCGAAACCGGCCGGGTCGCTTCGGGTGGAAAGCGGACGCTTGTATCTAACGGCGTTCCGGGGGCCCGAGCGCGCAGCGTTGGACTCTCACGGTCCCGCCGCTGAAGGTCCAATCCATAGTTTGCTCGTCGACTTTCGACACCGTTACCAATGTGTTTGAATTGATGTGGAGCGTATTCCCCTCCAGGACGTAAGGCACAATGAGAGCCGACCCGTCAGGCTTTAGCAAGGTGGCGTTCCCATTGGCGTCAAACACCCAATTCACTCCGCCAGCGCACCATCGCCCGTTCAGAAAACCAGCAGTGACCAGTCTCGCCTGCGCCGCGGCCGCGCGTCGGGCCATCATGGCACTGCGGCCTGCCTGCCGAACGTAACCTTCGAGTGATTCCATCGACCAGGTGTCAAGTCCGGTGGCTTCCAGCGCGCTCCGGGTGCGCGATCGTTCCGGCGAACATCTTCTGTCCATCGCGGTATCGACCTGGCCGTACGGATTTCTAATCGGGTCTTGCAAAGCCGTCACGGCCCGAACGGTGCAATCCCGCCATTCCCTCGTGGCCTGAGCGAGTGCAGGCGGGAGAGCCTGTGCACTTGCCGTCGATACCGATCCGAAATTCCCGATAGCAACGACGCCCGCGACCAAAAACGTATTTCTCTTCAAGCCCTGTCTCCCCCCGGTGGCCCCACGCCGTCTTACCGCAAGTTCGAACGTCCGCAATGGGTCGCATCCTGCCGGGCAGTTTCTGACAGCTCAGGGTGGAAAGCGGACGTTCCCAGCCACCCTCATCTTTGGCTTTTGTGGTAGTTTGCAACACTACCCTCTAGCGAGGGCACAACTCATTCAAAGCCGCTTCCAACCCTGCGTGGCCCGCCACCGGCTCAGACTCGATTGGCTCCGGAATATAGGGCAACGGTCGCCCGGACGCTGGAATATTGGGACCGCCAGGATCGGAAACGGGCGGCGGGACGCCATTCGTCAAGAGCGGCCGATTGACGAACAGGGGCCGCGACCCTGTCCGGATCGCGGCCCGCTTTTCAGTTATTGCTGCTGGTCGGGCTTGTCGGCGAAGTCCTCGCCCTTGCCGAAATCGTCGCCCTTGTCCTGGCCCTGATCCGGCTTGCCGCCCTGCTGTTCCTGCTGCTTGTCGAAGTCCGGCTTGCCGCCATCGTCCTGGGGTTTGCCGCCGGCATTCTTGTCATAGTCGCCCATGGGGTCATCCTCTCTACGTAGCGCCGGCCCACTATGAACCGTTCGCCATGCCTGCAAAACAGACGGACGGGGACAAGCGTTCCGCGCTGGAAAGGCCGGAACGACGAACGGATCGCTTTTCGGACGGACGGAGGGCGGCTGCGTCACCAGCCCAGCCCTCGTCTCGCGAAACTACTCCGCCGGCTGCGGCGCGGTGCCGCCAAGGCCCCGCGCCTTCCGCTTCTTCGCCAGCGCCTTCTTCCAGCCGCGGCTGCGCCACCACATGACGAGGCCGGTGATGGAGAGGATGGCGGGGATGATGCCGCCGAGGAAGATGATGATCTGCCAGGTCAGGCCCATATTGGTGCCGTCGTGCAGGCGGCGCATCAGCCGGGCGGTGGTTTCGGGACGCGGCGGGCGTGGCGGCTTCACCGCGCCGGTCGTGTCGTCGACCGAGACCTCGGCCGGGCCGCCCGCGCGGGCGAAGCTGATCTTCCATTCGCTCGACATGTCGGTCGGCCAGGTCACCGAGACCAGGGCCCCGCCGCCGCCGGCCGGGGTCGCCGCGGCGAGCGCGGCCTCGGCGGTCATCGCGGTCCGGGCGAGCGGGCGGGCGCGCATCTGGCGGGCGCGGTCGTCGCCGCCGCCGGGCGCTCTCGCCTTGCTTTGGCCCGCTTTGGCCTCGGCCTGCGGCGGCGGCTGGTTGCCGCCGAACACGCCAGGGAAGGAGATCCAGAAGCCGGTGAAGCTCAGCATGGCGAGCGGCACGAGGACCCAGAAGCCGAGCAGATGGTGGATATTGGCGTTGGTCGAATTCTGCCGCCGCCAGCGGAAGCCGCGGCGGAAGGAGCCGGTGATCGGCCACCAGAGCCAGATGCCGGTGAGGCAGGAGATGAACATGAAGACGCCGACCCAGCCGACGATCTGGCGGCCGACGCCGGGGATCATGACCGAGCCGTGGAGGACGTGCATGACCTGGACCAGGCCGGCCTGCGAGGAGGCGCTGTCCAGCACCGCGCCGGTCCCTGGATCGAGCCAGACATTGGTCCGCGCCGGGCGGCCCTCGCCGGGCTGCGGCCGCGTGCCCGCGACCATGACCGGCCCCTCCCCGCCTTCCGGATAGCGGATCTGCGCGACCGCGCCGCCCTGGGCCGCGGCGGCCACGGGCGGGGCCGCGGCGGCGGCATATTGGGAGGGGGTCAGCCGCACCTCGTTGGTGGAGACGGCGTAACGCTGCGGGTTGATCTGCTCGTCCAGCCAGTCGTGCCAGACCAGGGCCGAGCCGGTGATCGAGATCGGGATGATCAGGATGGCCAGCAGGATGCCGATCCACTTGTGCACGGACAGCCACCAGCCACGCAGGCGCAACACGGTCGATTGGGCCACTGATTCCCCCTTGCTTGATACAGACGTGGCCGAGCCTAAAAGCTATTGCGAATGGATTGCAAGAACTAGCTTGTATCAGGACCGTGTCGAGGATGCGCGCCTACGCATCCGCCCAGCGGCGCAGCAGATTGTGATACACCCCGGTCAGCCTGATCACCTCCGGGTCGGCATGGCCGCGGTCGGCGGCGATGGCCTGGACCGAGCGGTCAAGGTCGAAGAGGATGGTGCGCTGGCCGTCGTCGCGGACCATGGACTGGACCCAGAAGAAACTCGCCACCCGCGCGCCCATCGTCACCGGCTCGACGCGGTGCAGGCTGGAGGCGGGGTAGAGGAGGAGATGGCCGGCGGGCAGCTTCACAGCATTGGCGCCGAGATTGTCCTCCACCACCAGCTCGCCGCCCTCATAGGCGTCCGGGTCTTCAAGGAAGAGCGTCGCGGAGAGATCCGTGCGGACGCGAAACTCGCTGCCCCGGTGGATGCGCACGGCATTGTCGACATGCGTGCCGAACGCCTCGCCGCCCCGATAGCGGTTGAACAAAGGCGGGAAGATCTTGAGCGGCAAGGCCGCGGCGATGAACAGAGGCGAGCGGCCGAGCGCGTCGAGGATCAGCCGCCCCGCTTCCTTCGCCGCCGCGCTGTCCTCGGGCAGCTGCTCGTTCTGCTTGGCCAGCGCCGACTGGTGACCGGAGGTGGCATTGCCGTCCTGCCAGGTCCCTACGTCGATCAGCGCCCGGACGCGCGCCACCCCGGCCTGGTCCAGCACGTCGGGGATGGGGAGCATCATCGGTCGTTCGTTCCTGAAGGGGCGGAATGGGGACAGTTACTAGCAACTGTCCCCTTTTGCAGCCCTCAGAACGAGTAGAACAGGCTCAGGACCGCCGAGCGGCCCTCGCCGGGCGCGGCCCAGCCGCCGGTGATGATGCCGGTCGCGGCGACATTGTTGCGGACATTGGTGAAATATTTCTCGTCGAACAGGTTCTGGACGTTCAGCTGGGCGGTCATCCCGTTGCCGAAGGCGTAGGAGGCGAACAGCCGCTGCACGACATAGGCGTCGGTGAAATATTGCTGCCGCTGGTTGATGTTGCGCTGGAAGGTCGCGAAGCCGCCCTGATAGGTGAGGCCGTAGCCGATCTGGAAGGCCGGCGTGACCCGATAGGTGGTGAACAGGCTGCCCGAATGGCGCGGGGTCTGGATCAGCCGGTCGCCGCGCTGCGGATCGGGAAGCGCGGCGCTGTTCAGGCAGGCCGGCGTGCCGGCATTGGCGAGGCAGAAATCGGAGACGCTCTGCAGCACCTCGCTGTCCAGCCAGGTGTAATTGGCGAAGACCGACCATTCGGGCGTGATGTTGCCCGACACGCCGATCGCCAGCCCGTCCACCCGCGAGCGGCCGTCGACCACCTGCAGGGTCGGGTTGACCGGATCGTTGGAGGCGACGCGGAAATTGCTCCGCTCGTTGCGGAACAGCGCCAAAGTGAGGTTCAGCCGCCGGTCGAGCAGATCCGCCTTGGCGCCGATCTCGTAATTGCGGGCGGTCTCCGGCGCGGCGGCGCAGGGATCGGGCGCGCCGACCGCCGTCGGCGAGCCGCAGCCGAGGCGAACGGTCGCGGAGGACGGCGTGCGGGCATTGCCATAAGCGACGTAGAGCGAGGTGTTGCGGGTCGGCTTGTAGACGGCGCCGAACCGGTAGGAGAAGAGCTGCTCGTCGCTCCGTTGCGGGAGCAGCGCCACCGGGAGGGGCGTCGCCGTGCCCGGAGGATAGGTGCCGAGGTTGAGGACCTGGAACGTCGCCTTGGCCCATTCATAGCGGATGCCGGCGTTCAGCTCGAAATGCTGGCCGATCTCGAGCGTGTCGAAGGCGTAGATCGCCTTGCTGCTGGAATCGCCCTCGGAGCGGCCGGTCACGCGATAGTTGATCGGCCCGGTATAGATGCCGGTCGGATCGGCGATGCTTTCCTGCGGGAGCAGGAGCGGCGCGCCCGCCCCGTTCCGGGCGAAGCTGCCCGTCTCGAAATCATAATCCTCCCAGGCGAGGGACACGCCGAGCACGAGGACGTTGTGGAGTCCGCCGGCCCGGCCGCTTTCCACGCGCAGGTCGGTCTGGCTGTAGAGCAATTCGTTCAGCTGGTCGCGGAGCAGGCCGCGCGGGCCGGACGGCTGCCAGAAGCCGGCGGGGATCGGCACGGTGACGTTGCCGACTCCCGGGCCGTTGCCGGTGGTGACGCTGGCCACCGTTGCCGCGCAGGCCGCACCGACGGT
>Ga0268266_10000764_pt1 | contig 42997 bp, 46 predicted proteins | sample KBSS13metaG_FD_190356 | JGI IMG/M metagenome (GOLD analysis project Ga0268266, IMG submission 190356) | Switchgrass rhizosphere microbial communities from Kellogg Biological Station, Michigan, USA - KBS S1-3 metaG (SPAdes) (version 2) | ecosystem: Host-associated > Plants > Roots > Rhizosphere...
CAGACCCGCCGCCCGAGGGGGCCAGGGTGCTCGACCTCACCGGCCATACCGTGCTGCCCGGCATCGTCGGCATGCACGACCACATCTTCTATATCGGCCGGCCTAATTTCGACGCCGATGGCAAGAGCGATCCGCCGCTGATGGTGCCGGAGATGGCCTTCACCTCACCGCGCCTCTATCTCGCCAACGGCGTCACCACCTTGCGCACCACCGGCAGCGTCGAGCCCTATACCGACCTCAACCTCAAGCACATGATCGATGCCGGCACCTTGCCCGGCCCGCATATGGATGTGACCGGTCCCTATCTGGAAGGCGCCAACTCCCCCTTCATGCAGATGCATCAGCTGCGCGACGCCGCCGATGCGCGCGCCACCGTCGCCTATTGGGCGGAGCAGGGGGCGACCTCGTTCAAGGCCTATATGGATATCACCCGCGACGAGCTGAAAGCCGCCATCGACGAGGCGCACCGGCGCGGCCTCAAGATCACCGGCCATCTCTGCTCCGTCACCTATCCCGAGGCTGCGGCGCTGGGCATCGACAATCTGGAGCACGGCTTCCTAGTCAACACCCAGCTCGATCCCGGCAAGAAGGCGGACATTTGCCCCGATAGCGCCGGCGAGCCGACGATGATGGCGATGGACCCGGATGGCGCCCCAGCCAAGGCGCTGATCGCTGACCTGGTGGCCCGCCATGTCGCCCTCACCTCGACCCTGCCGGTGTTCGAGCAGCGCGTGCCCGGCCATGCCCCTCTATGGCCGCGCGCCCTGGCGGTGCTGACGCCCGAGGCGCGGGAGGCCTATCTCTACGCCCGCAACCTGACCAAATCGCTGCCGCCGGAGAAGGCCAAGGATCGCGCCACCATCTATGCCCACGCGACCCTGATGGAGCGCCGCTTCGCCGCGGCCGGCGGGCTGCTGCTGGCCGGCCCCGACCCGACCGGCAATGGTGGCGTGATTCCAGGCTTCGGTGATCTGCGTGAGATCGAGCTCTTGGTCGATGCCGGCTTCACCGTGCCGGAGGCGGTCCGCATCGCCACCTATGACGGCGCCCTCTATCTCGGCCTCGCCGACCGCATCGGCACCGTCGCCGCGGGCAAGGATGCCGACCTCGTGGTGGTGAAGGGTGACCCGGCCGCGAAGATCACAGACATCGAATCGGTCGAGACCGTGTTCAAGGACGGCGTCGGCTATGACAGCGCCGCGCTGCTGGCCTCTGTCAGGGGGCGCTACGGCCAGTATTGAGGGCCAGGGTCTGTAGACCTAGCGCTTCTGGATGAAGACTTCCGGATCGTTGAGCACCATCGGGAACGACCAGAGCGGCTTCGCCCCGTTCTTCATCGTAGGGTCGGCCACGCGCATATAGTCGGCGCAGAGCGCGTCCCATTCGGCGACGATTGCCTTGGCCTCCTCCGAATCCGGGTCCAGCGGCAGCGCCGCCTGGACCCGGGCGTTGTAATCGGCCCAGGCGGCGGCATGGCCTTCATGGTCGAAGCTCGGCCCCAGCCGCTCCTTCGCCGCCCGCCATTCCTTGAGCTCCTCCGGCGTGAAACAGTCGGTCAGAACCCGCCGCCAGGCACCTTCCGCCATCGCTTCCTCCCTGCCTTGCTTATGATGTGGCGAGTGTAGGCGGGCCGCGCTGCCATCGTCATCAGGAAATCGAAAAGATCGCTTTCCCTGTTGCTCCGGCCCGCCCGACCCCCGATATTCCGGCGAACACATTCCGGGAGGTTCCTCATGTCCGTCGATCAGGCCGCCGCCGATGCGCTGCTCTCCACCACCCGCGCCGTGCGCAAGCGGCTCGACTTCTCGCGGCCTGTTCCGCGCCAGGTGATCATGGACTGCATCCGGCTGGCCCAGCAGGCGCCGACCGCGTCCAACAGCCAGACCTGGCGCTGGGTCGTTGTCGACGACGCTGGCCTGCGCGCCAAGATCGCCGACCTCTATCGCGAGGCCGCCGGCTCCATGCTGTCCGACGCGCGCAAGGCCGCCGGCGCCCAGGGCGAGGCGCAGACCGAGCGGGTCTATGGCTCGGCCGAATATCTGGCTGAGCATCTGCACGAGGTGCCGGTGCACGTCATCCCCTATCTGACGGGCCGGCCCTATCAGGGCTTCGAAGGCGCCTATTTCGCCTCGATCTACCCGGCGGTGTGGAGCTTCCAGCTCGCGCTCCGCCCGCGCGGCCTGGGCACCGTGCTGACCACACTGACGATGATGAAGGAGAAGGAAATCTCCCAGCTGCTCGGCGTGCCTGAGGACATGACCCAGTGCGGCCTGCTGCCCGTCGCCTACACGATCGGCACCGACTTCAAGCCGGCCCAGCGCCCGGACGTGGAGACGATCACGCACTGGAACGGGTGGTGATGGAGATCGAAGACCCCACGATCCAGCCCTTCCTTGCCCAGTTCGAGCCTGACGGTCTGGACTATCTTTACCGTTCCCCGGTGGCTCCGAGTCCGATCCGTGTGACTGCGGCAGAGCGGCAGGCTTTTCTCGATGCCTACGCGCGTCGCGTCGGCAGTCTTATCTGGATATTACTGGGCGGCATTTTGGTGTCCGCCCTGTTCATGCTCGCCGACATGTCGTTTCTGCACGTCCTTACGGTGTTTATATCGTTTTCATAGGGTTCTCAGCGTCCTTCGCAGCCTGGATATATGCCAGCGAGTATCTGAGGCTGAGGCCGGAACGGGCGCTACGCCAAAGAATCCCGCCGGAGGAGCAGCTGGGATGGTTCGAGCGCTATAAGCGCATGTTGTCGGCCCGACCATGGCGCGGGGTGGCGGGGGATGGCGCCTTCTTCATATTCTTGCTTGGGGCCGCGATAAGCGATTTCCGGAGGGCCGGCGTCGATCCGGTGTTGCTTATCCTTCCTACGCTCCTCCTCGTGCAGTTCGTTGTGAGTGTCGTCCTGAAGCTGAGCCTCGGCTTAGCCAAACGATACACCGCAGGCCGCTTCTCAAGCCGCCGCAGGGGCCTTCTTCGCCTTGGCCGGCACCACCTGATCCTCCGCCGTGCCGAACATCTGGTCCCAGAATGGGAAGATCGAGGAGTAGTTGTTGCGGCAGTAATAGTGATGCACGTCGTGCGTCCGCGTCCAGAAATTGAGCAGCCGGAAGGCCGGGTGCGGGAACACGAAGTTCGAGTGGACGTAGATATTGATCGCCGAGAACATGAAGAAATCGATCAGGAAGGACGTGCCGCTGATCGGCCCCACGATCACGATCGCCAGCAGGAACAGGGCGGTGCCGCCGATGCCCTCGGCCGGGTGCAGATACGTGCTGGCCTCGGCCGTGGCATAACGAATGCGGTGATGCACGCCATGGATCAGCTTCATCCCCGACGGCCAGTGCATGGCGCGGTGGAAGAAGTAATACATGAAGTCATAGAGCATGATGACGCCGATCGTCTCGCCGAACAGCGTCGCGATGCTGGGCAGGCCCGTATAGAGGATGTGGTTGCCCAGGAAATACAGGAAACCGCCATACATCAGCTGCGGCGTCGTGTAGTTGAGGATGATCGCCATCGTCCGCTTCTTCTCGGCGATCGGGTTGCGGCCGGTATGGATACGGTAATGCGCATAAGACGGCGACCGCGCCATCCAGCCCAGCACCCCGCCCAGGATCGTGTCGAACACGAAAATGGCGGCCAGCCCAATGAAAAATCCTGTCGTCATCCCAAACCTCTCGTGAACCGCCCCTCGCGAACCGGGCCCTCATGAACCAGGCACGGTTGCGTGCTTCTGCGCGGTTCTCGTAGGGATTGTACCGGGGCGGTGGCGGTTCCCGCGAGCGCAATGACGCCGGCTAGGCGGACATTATGCCGTGGAGCGGACACGAAAACAGGTGCGGCGGTCCAAAAATATCCAGGTTACGGACGCTTCCACAGTGCTACTCTGCGGTTCGGCAGGGTCGGGGCAGCGGAGGGGTGAATGACCGTTCGGCATCACGATATCGGCGGACACAGGCATAGGGGGCTGGCGCTGTTGCTGGCGGTCACGGCCGCGGCGGCGCTCTGGTTCGTTGTCCAGAAGGCACTCCTCTACGGCTCCTTCGACGCCGCCGCCTATGACACGTATTGGCCGCGCCGTTTCGGCCTTGTCGCCCATCTGGCCGGCGGCGCCATCGCCATCCTGGCCGGTGTGGGGCAGCTCTGGCTCGGCCTCACCGACCGGACCGCCGGGCTGCACCGGCCTCTCGGCCGCATCTATGTCAGCGCAGTCGCGATCGGGGCGGTGGGCGGGCTCTATCTGGCGCTGACCGCTGGCGGCGGCTTCGCCTATGCGGCAGGGCTGACCGGCCTGGTGATCGCCTGGGTGGTCACCACCGGCATGGCGGTGCTGGCGATCCACCGCCGGGCCCTGCATCAGCACCGCGAATGGATGATCCGCTCGTATATCGTCACCTTCGCCTTCGTGACCTTCCGCTTCTTCGACTATGCCCTCTCCGCCTGGAAGGTCGCGCCGAAGGACCAGATCGACAGCTTCATGGCCTTCGCTTGCTGGGCCGTGCCCCTGCTGCTGGCTGAGCCGCTGATCCAGCTGCGCAGGATGCGCCACGCCGGGTAAGCCGCTTTCCTGTTGCCTGCGTCCGCGTGCCCGCGGATAGTCTCCTCAAAACATCCACGGGAGGAAGCGATGGCGGGGAAACCCAGGGCGCTGGTGACGGGCGGCACACGCGGAATCGGCAGGGCGATCGTGCTGGAGCTGGGCAAGGCCGGCTTCGACGTCGCCTTCACCGGCAGGACGCGCACGGAGGGCAAGGGCCAGGAGATCGCGCCGGATGGAACTGTCGCGGTGCTGCCGGGCAGCCTGGACAATACCCAAGAGGCGCTCATGGCGCTGGGCGCCACCGGGCTGCCGATCCAGATGGACCTGCTCGACCCGGCCTCCGTCGATCGCACTATCGCGACGGTGATGGGAGCCTGGGGCGGGGTCGACCTACTGGTCAACAACGCCTTCTATGAGAGCGGCCGCTATACTTCGTCCTGGATCAAGGACATTCCGCTGGAGGAGTTCCAGCGCAAGATGCAGGCGAACTTCTTCGCCCCGCTGGCCTTGATCAAGGGCTTCCTGCCCGGCTGGGTCGAGCGCAAGAAGGGTTGCGTCGTCAACCTGTCCACCCGCCACAACTATACCCGCCAGGGCGCCCCGCCGGGCGAGGGCTCGGCCAGCGTCTGCTATAACTGCTCAAAGGCGGCGGAGGGCAAGCTGGCCGACGGGCTGGCGGCCGAGCATGGGCGCGACGGCGTCCTCTCCTTTGACCTCGACCCCGGGCCGGTGCTGACCGAGCGCGGCGAGCGCCAGATGGACCGGCTGGGCTTCCCGCGCGAGATATTCTGCCCGATCGAGGTGCCGGCCAAGGCCGTGCTCTGGCTCGCCACCGATCCCGATGCCGCGCAGTATAACGGCCAGCATTTCATGGCGCAGGAGCTGGTGCTGCAAAGGAACCTACACCCGCGCTGGGACACGATCCTGCCGATGAGCGAGACCTGGCATCCCGGCGCCGAGCTCGACTGGGTTCCGGCCAAGAAGCCGCTGACGGTCTCCGGCCTGATGGAAGAGCACGGGATCGGAAAGGGATAAAAAGGGCGACGATGAGAATAGTTACAGCGGCATTCGCGCTGGCGGTACTCTCCCTGCCGATTCAGGCGCAGGACTTCGCCCCCTTTGTCGGCGGTAGCCCGGCTTTCACCGAATCCAAGGCGATGTTCCAGGGCAAGCCGGTGACGGTCGTGCGGATCACCGCCTATTTCCACCAGATGGACCTGCCGCCGCGCTCGGCTCAGCCGATCGGGCTTGAGGAGTTCAAATTCTTCATCAAGGACCCCAACGGCAACATGGCCAAGTGCGAAAAGTGGGTCCAGAAGGTCCAGGCCGACGAGGCCGCCTGGAGCCAGGCCAAGCCCACCTTCCCCTATCTCGAGATCAATATCGCAGAGGGCGCCAAGCCGGTGACGGTGAACGGCTTGGCCACGTATCGCGGTTTCGACGTGCGCTGCTGGGAGGTGATGGATTTCGGGCCGCCGCTATATTGAGAGGTCTGCCACATCTTTGGGTTGATCTAGGGGGCGCGATTTCCCGTTGAATCGGGCGGTTGAGGGGCGCCGCGATGCATGAAGCGCGCGGCCAGGGACTTGATGGTCCGGCTGCCGGTGGTCTCGAACAGGCCGGGAAGGATGCCGTGGGCGACGCAGGCCAAACCGGCGACGATCATCGTTCCGCCGATGCGGCCGGCAAAGAACATATGCTTGAAATAGCTTTCGTTACACGACTTCAGATGGTCGCTGGAAACGCTGAGAACGTTGGCCATGCTGTCTCCAAATCAGGCTGTTGAAGAGGATAAGAAAAGCTTTCAACCAGTTCTTTGCATCGCCTCAGCTTCCGTTTCGGGTGCGATATCTTATCCAGGCTGAACATGAGGTCTTGAGAATGAGATGCTCTGTTGACTCGTGCTTCAGCTGACAGCCATCGTGTGGTTTAATTCCTATCTAGTCAATAGGAATTATGCTCTCTATAACCAGATGACCGCGAGACGGTTCCGTGAGGTGCGAGTTCGATGCTGTCGCAGAAAGCGAAATATGGGCTGAGGGCGGCACTGATGCTGGCGGAGCGTTTCGAGGCCGCGGTACCCATTGCCGTGTCCGAGATTGCCGAGCGTGAGCGGATTCCGCAGAAATTCCTCGAGGCGATCCTGGTTGTGCTGCGCGACAAGGGCATTCTCGACAGCCGGCGGGGCCGTCATGGCGGCTATACCCTGCAACGGCCGCCCGACGCGATCAGCTTCGGTGAGATCATCCGGGCGATCGATGGCCCGCTGGCGCTGATCCCCTGCGCCAGCCGCACACAGTTCAAGGCCTGCGAGGATTGCGCGGATGTCGCCGGCTGCCGCATCCGCTGGGCCATGGTCAACGCCCGCGACGCGACCGCCGCCTCACTCGACGGATGTTCGCTCGCCGACGCGCTGGCCGGCGGCTGATCAGCTTCAGCGCAGTCTTGGACAGTCCAGCGCGATCAGCTCCGGCAGGACCCTGCCGTCCGCGATCGTCAGCCGTCCGACCACGATCGGCAGGCTGAATCGGCGCGGGCCGGCGCTGCCGGGGTTGATATAGAGAACGCCGTCCTTTTCGCGCGCTGCCGGCTGGTGCGAATGGCCCGACACCACCGCCTGGAAGCCGGCCGCCGCCGGGTCGAGGTCGAGTTCGGCAATATCGTGGACGACATAGAGATAGATTCCGCCTGCCTCCAGCACCTCGGTCGGCGGCAGCTTGGCCGCCCAATCGCCCCGATCGACATTGCCGCGGATGGCCGTCACCGGCGCCAGCCGCGCCAGGCCCTCCAGCACCTCGGGGCTGCCGATATCGCCGGCATGGACGATGAAGTCGCTGCCGGCGAGCGCGGCGACGGCCTCCGGCCGCAGCAATCCGTGCGTGTCTGAGATCAGGCCGATGGTGATCGATGATGACATCAGCCGAGCTTATGCTCAGCGGGCCGCGCTCTCCAGCGGAATGCCGTAGCGCTCGATGTAGGGTTTGAACCGCTCAAGGAGTTCGCCGCTGTCGATACCGTAATCCGCGAGCGTGTAGCCGTGTTTCCCAAACCGGTCCTTCTTGCGGACTTCGAGGCGCCTGGTCATGGCCGCCAGCGCTGCGCCTTGAAGCTCTCCGCCGAACTCGCGGTAGACGCGGCGGAGCGTATCCAGAGGGGCGCGGTTGAGGTCGGCGTAATGCACGTCGACGATCTTCACGTCCGGATTGGCGTCGCGGAACCGGTTGAGGCCGGCGACCGAGCGTTCCAGCATCTCGATCCAGTGCTCGCCGATATAGAGATGATGGTCGGCGTCGGAGAAGGTCCGGGTCAGGGTCGTGATCAGGCTGCAGGCGGAGGCGGTGACGACTAGCGGATCGCGGTGGGTCACGACCAGTCGTGCATCGGGATAGACGGCGTGCAGCGCCTCCAGGTTCATCGCATGGGCGGGGGCCTTCAGCGACCAGCGCCCGCGTACACCGCCGCTTTGCAGCACTTGCAAAACCTTGCGGTGATACTCGTAGGCGGAGGTTAGGTCGGCATCTTTCAGCCAGGCGCCATAGGTCGGGATATTGGTCATCGCCTCATAGACGACGCTTTTGAAGTCCTGGTTGGTGACCGAAATGCATTCGGTCGGTCCGTCCGGCTCCTCGCTCTGCACCACGCGGCTGCGCGGGTCGAGCTTGTCCATCATCTCCATCGTCGCGCGTGTCGCGGCGATGCGCGGATCGTCGGCGACGGTCCTGGGATCGGGCGGCGGAATGCAGTTGCCGGCTTCCCAGCGGAAGAGGGGGCGATGGGCCGGATCCTGCTCCAGCAGATAGGTCAGGAAGGTGGTGCCGGCGCGGAACATGCCGATCACCACCAGCGGCGATTCAATCTGCTCATCGGAAACGCCGGGATGGCGCTTGATCCAGTCGGTGATCCTCAGCCGGTTCGACAGCGCACCCACGATCGCCCCCGGGACCGCCATCTGGCCGAACGCATTGAGCTGCGCCTCCGCCGATACGGATTCGCACAGCACATCAAGGCCTTCGCGGAAACTGTCGCCGCCGAAATCGCTAAGGCCGGTTTGCTGGCAAGCGGTCTCGATCAGCGTCTCAGGCTGAAGCATCCTTACTTCCCCTAGGTTTTCGTTCGTTGCCCGGACCGTAGCAGAGCCCGACAGCCGCCGCGAGAGAAAATCATACGTCTCCGTATGGATTTATTCCGGTGCGCGCGGGTCCGACATTGGGGAGGTAAGGACTCTGGTAGCCTGAAACGGAGGCGAAACGATCCCCGTTTCGCCTCGCGGGCCGCTCAGCGCGGATGGTCCAGGAGCTGCTCGATCTCGCCGATATGCCGGCCGTAGGCCGCCAGGGTCATCGGGTCGCAGACGCCGTTCGGGATCGATGTGTTGTCCGGCAGTTCGGCGGCGAAGAATTTCTCGCCATAGAGCGCGCTCAATCGCTGGCGAACCTTCTCATAGCGCGCAGTGTCGGCATCGAACGCGGCCTTGTCCACGGCTTCGCAATGCTGCTTTTGGACCAGCGCGTGGAAGTATCGCGTCTTGCCAAACAGGAAGACGGCGTCTCCGGGTTTGGGCGCCTGCTGTGCGAGGATAGGGCTAGTGCCAGCCATGAAAGACACGAATGCGGCCATCCCGAAAATTGCGATGGTGATCTTGGAGGTCCGGATCATTTGTCGCCTCTAATCGCGTGTTGCTGCGTCTGCGTGGAGGTTTGCGGCTCAAGCCGGTATGCTGCAGGGATGAAACTGTGGTGCTGGGAGCGTGGTCGGCAGGGGAGCGGGTATTGGAAGCTCCCGCTGGCATATTCGAAGAAATTCAGGTTCGACGCCTACATTTTGCGCCTGCCAGCTGGCACCGACGTTCCGTTGCATAGCGATCCCAGTCCGACAGGGTTTGAACATCATCGTATCAATATTACGCTGCGATCAGCCAAGGCTGGCGGTGTGACCTACTTAAAAAGTTCAGAGGGCACCTCCGATACCGCCGCGCGGCACTATCACTTTCGTCCCGATTTGATACGCCATTCCGTATCGCTCATTGAGCAAGGCGAGGTTTGGCTTTTGTCCATAGGCTGGCTACGCTCGATTTGTCGGGTATCACGATGAGTCTCAACTCTCCGTTCATGCTCACCGATCGTATCGCCCTCGTCACCGGGGCATCGCGTGGGCTGGGGCTGGAGATCGCGCTCGGGCTGGCGCGGGCCGGGGCGCATGTGCTGGTGAACAGCCGGAGCGCTGAGCGGTGCGAGGCGGTGGTGGCGCGGATCGCGGGAGAAGGCGGCTCGGCGGAAAGCCTGCCGTTCGACGTGGCCGACGAATCCGCCGCGCATGGGGCCTTCGACAACGTCGCCGGCAAGTTCGGGCGGCTGGATATCCTTGTCCACAATGTCGGCATGCGGCATCGCGCGCCGCTGGAGCAGATCGGCACAGCCGATTTCGAGCGCATGCTGGCCGTCGACCTGACCTCCGCCTTCACCATCGGCAAGCGGGCCGGGGCGCTGATGGTGGCCAGGGGTTACGGCCGCATCATCTTCGTCACCTCGATCGCAAACACCTTGGCCAATCGTGGCGACGCTGCCTATATCGCTGAAGGCCGGGATGACCGGATTGATGAAGGCCTTCGCCGCGGAATATGGCGGGGCCGGGGTCACCTGCAACGCCATCGCGCCGGGGCCGTTCGACACCGAATCCAATCACGGCATCACCGAGGAGCGGATCGAGCGGGTGCGCGCCCGCACACCCATCGGCCGCCGCGGCAATCCGCCCGAGATCGCCGGCCCGGCCGTGTTCCTGGCCTCGGAGGCGGCATCCTATGTCAACGCTCATATCCTGACGGTCGACGGCGGCTATTCGATCGCGCTGTAGGGCGCGGCGGCGGCCGGATAGCCGCAGGGGCTCGGCATCTGCTGCGCGGAAAGCGAAGCAGTGATATAGGCTTCTCCCAAATTTCGCCGCGGGATGAACGGCATGACGCTCAGAAGGCTCGCTCTCGGATTTGCGGCTACGCCGCCGCTGCCTGCCACGTTATGGGCGATTTCCCAGTGGCGGGATCATGCCGGCGCCAGTATCGTGGCGCTCGCCGGAACGTTTCTCAATGTCCTGCCGGGCGCCTATCTGACAATGGTGGTCGTCGGCGTGCCGGCCTTCCTGTTGGCCAGGCGCATGGGCGGCTGGATCACCCACATGTTCATGGGCGTGCTTGCCGTCTGGGTCGTGGAGTTCCTCTACCTGACCCTGGTGAGCCTGAACGAGAGCGGATTGCGGTTCGCCAACCTGCCCTCGGTCTTTGCCGTGGTCGTGGCCGACGCCGCGTCTCACTGGCTGGGATCGCTTCTTTTGCCTGCCATCTTCGGCGCCCTTGCCGGCTGGATATTCTGGGCGCTGACGCGAACCAGGCCAGAACCGTTCCAGGGCCGGTTCGGCTAGGTGCCCCATCGGCGGCTTCTCCAGGAGAGTTCCCATGACTGCCCCCGTCGTTCTCATCACCGGTGCACTCACCGGCATCGGTCGTGCCACTGCGCTTGCCTACGCACGGGAAGGCGCGAACATTGTTATCTCAGGTCGGCGTCAGGACGCCGGCGATGCCCTGGTTGCGGCGCTGAAGGAAATAGGAGCCGCCGATGCGGTTTTCATCCGCGCCGATGTCCGCGAGGAAGAGGCGGTCAGTGCGATGGTCGATCGCGCGGTCGAGCGCTTCGGCCGGCTCAACATCGCCGTCAACAACGCGGGAAAGGGGATACTCGGCCCGATCGGGGAGGTGACGCCGGAAAAATATGCCGAGCTGTTCGACACCAACGTGCTCGGCCTGCTGCTATGCCTCAAGCACGAGTTCCGGGTCATGGAGGCCCATGGCAAGGGCAGCATCGTCAATATCAGCTCGATCTTCGGCCATGTCGGCTTCAGGACCGGCGGTTCGGTCTATGCCGGCAGCAAGCATGCGGTCGAGGGCATCACCAAGTCGGTCGCCCTTGAGGGCGCATCGAAGGGCATTCGCGTCAACGCCGTCGCGCCGGGGCCGATCGAAACGGAAATGTTCGAACGCGCCGTCGGCCCGGCCGCCCACCGGGCTCGCTTCATCGGCATGATCCCGCAGAAGCGGGCCGGCGCGCCGGAGGAGGCGGCCAACCTGATCGTCTTCCTTGCGTCCGACAAGTCGCCGTTCGTGACCGGTGAGATCGTCACTATCGACGGCGGCTACGCAGCCGGCTGATCCGGTCTCGACACTTTCCGGGGCCACTCTGGTTAGGCAGCGCCAGTCATCGATTGTTCAGTCCGCTAGCGGGCGAAGTTCCCTTTCGCCTAGATTGGTATGCTTGAGGAAAAAATGAAATTCGCAAAAATCGCCTAATGGCGGAGTAGAGCCGGACCAATATCCCGGAGCGACGTCGCCCGCTGGCGGCTTCCTCAGGAGAATTTCATGACTACCCCCGTCGTTCTCATCACTGGCGCACTGACCGGCATCGGCCGCGCCACCGCTCTCGCCTATGCCCAGGAAGGCGCCAGGATCGTCGTCTCGGGCCGGCATCAGGAGGCCGGCGACGCCCTGGTTGCGGAGCTGAAGGAAAAAGGCGCCGCCGATGCGGCTTTCGTTCGTGCCGACATTCGTAAGGAAGAAGACGTTAAGGCGGCCGTCGACCGTGCGGTGGAGCTGTTCGGCCGGCTCGACATCGCGGTCAATAACGCCGGCAAGGATGGGCTTGGCTTGATCACCGAGGTGACGCCCGAAAGCTATGCCGACCTCTTCGACACCAACGTGCTGGGTGTGTTGCTGAGCCTCAAGCATGAATTTCGCGTGATGGAGGCTCAGGGCAAGGGCAGTATCGTCAATATCAGCTCGATCTTCGGCCATGTCGGGTTCCCCGCGGGCGGCTCGGTCTATGTCGGCAGCAAGCATGCTGTCGAGGGCATCACCAAGTCGGTCGCGCTGGAGGGGGCTGCCAAAGGCGTTCGCGTCAACGCCGTCGCACCGGGGCCGATCGAGACCCCTATGTTCGACCGTGTCGCCAGTATCGCAGGGCGCGATTCGCTCATCGGCATGATCCCGCAGAAGCGCGCGGGCACGCCCGAGGAGACGGCGAACCTGATCGTCTTCATCGCCTCCGACAAGGCGCCTTACGTGACCGGCGAAATCATCACCATAGACGGCGGTTTCGCCGCCGGCTGACCCGTAGCCGGAGCGTCAGGGGCCGGAGCGTCGGGGCTGGAGCGTCAGGCCGCAAGCGCGGTCAGGCGCTCCAGATCGAATCCGTAGAGCGCCGCTGCGTTGCCGCAGAGGATTGCCCGTCGCTGCTCCGGTGTCAGCATCGCCGCCTGTTTCTCGATCAGCGCCTGGCTGTTCGGCCAGGACGCATCCGGGTGCGGGAAGTCGTTGGCCCACATCAGCCGCCGCCAATTCATCGAATCGGCATAGCGGAAGGCGACCTCGTCGTCCTGGAAGGTGAAGTAGATATTCTCGAAGATGTACTCGGATGGCTGCTTCGACAGCACGCCGGTTTCAGCGAAATATTTATGCTCGCGGAAGAACCGGTCCATGCGTTGGGCATAATGCGGCAGCCAGCCGGCATCGCCCTCGACGCAGACGATCTTGAGCTTGGGGTGACGCTCGAAAATCCCGGTCAACACGAAAAGGCCGAGCAATTCATGGACGGCATGGATGGTGGTGTAGATCTGGTTCAGCTTTGACCCGCGCACCTTCTTGTCCAGCCCGCCGGCGACGATCGTGTGGAACGAGAGCGGCATGTTCAGCGCCACCGCCTCAGCCCAGAACGGGTCCCAGATCGGGCTGTCGTAATCTTCACCCACCGGGGCGCCGGGCATCAGGATCGTCTTCAGCCCCAAGGCCTTGGCCGATCTCAGATCGGCGATTCCTTCCTCAGGCGAACGCAGTATCGTCGTGCCGCAGCCGAACAGACGATCCGGCGCGGTGGCGCAGAATTCCGCGATCCAGCGGTTGTAGCCGGCGAAGCAGGCCGCCTTGAAGTCTGCGTCCGGGTGGGCATAGAGGAACATGCCGATGGTGGGATAGATCACCTCGGCCGACACGCCGTCCGCCATCTGCTGCTCCAGCCGGAAGGCCGGATCCCAGGCGCCGCGCGGCACGTCGCTGTAAGGGCGCTTCAGGCCCCGCCGGTCCGGGTCGATGCCGGCCGAGGCCGCGACATCGACCCTGACCGGGGCCAGCCCGTCCAGCAGATAGCGCACCCCCTCGTCGTCATCGACCATGCGCGGCGCACGCTCCCGCCAGGCGCGGTCAACATAATCGACATAGGCATTGCCGGGCTCGACGACGTGGGAATCGGCTGAGATGACCGGATAGGACATGCGCGTTTCCTTTACTGCCGGGGCCTTCACTGCCGTGGCGCGGCCTGCGGTCCGCGCACCAGGCGACCCGGACGGGCGCCGGTTTCCTGGCCTTCGCGGCTGATGATCTGCCCCTTGACGATGGTCGCGTCGTACCCGGAGGCGCGCTGGAGTATCCGCCGGCCGCCTGCCGGCAGGTCGTGAACAACCTTGGGCATATTGAGCTTCAACCGGTCGAAATCGATGACGTTGAGGTCGGCGCGATAGCCCGGCGCGACCAGTCCGCGATCGTCCAGGCCGATCACCTTGGCGGTATCGCGGGTCAGCGACTTCACCACATAGGAGAGCGGCAGGCGCTCGCCGCGCGTCCGGTCGCGGGCCCAGTGCGTCAGCATGAAGGTGGAGTAGGTGGCGTCGCACATGACGCCCAGATGCGCCCCGGCATCGCCCAGGCCCGGCACCGTGTCGCGATGGCGCAGCATCTCGAGCGTCGCCTCGAGCGATTTCTCGGCGTAGTTCACCGTCGCCACGAACAGGATATTGCGCCCGTCCTTCTCCAGCAGCGTGTCATAGGCCAATTCCGCCGGCTGGACGCCGCGCCGGCGGGCTTCGGCGGCGATGCTGGCATCCGGCGCCGGCTCATAGTTCAGCGGCTCGCTGAGCGGATAGATGCGTTCGAAATCCCGGACGAAGGTCGCCAGCGGATTCTTCGGGTTGGGATCGGTCGCCTCCGCAACCATGCGGGCGCGCAGCTCCGGCGTGCGCAGCGCCGCCAGCCGCTCTTCCAGCCCCAGATGGGCGATCGCCTTGTAGCTGTCTGTGGTGCAGAACGGGTTCAGCGTCAGCTCATAGCCCAACAGCATGCCGATAGCGCGCGGCATCACCTGGACCGAGATCGGCAGCCCGTCATCGTTGGCCGCCGCCGTCATCTCCAGCACCTGCTTCCAATTGTCGGGGAAGGCATTGGCCTGGACCAGGGAGAAGGCGACAGGGCAACGCGACCGTTCCAGCACCCGGCGGATGCCGCCGAAGGTCTTGGCTGCGTTGTCCCAGTCCACCGCATATTGCAGGATCGCCGGTCCGGCCGATTTCAGCGCCGTCGCCAGCGCCGTCAGCTCCTCCTCGGTCGCGCGCAGCGACGGCACGGACTGCCCGTCACTGGAGCGGTGGAAGATGGTGCGCGACGTGCCCAGCCCGAACGCGCCGGCCTGAACCGCCTCGCGCACGATCGCCGACATGGCCGCGAGGTCGTCCGCCGTCGCCGGCTCCTGGTCGAAGGCGCGCTGGCCCATGACATAGACGCGCAGCGCCGCGTGCGGGATATATCCGCCGATATCGATGTCGTATTCGCGCTTGGCGAGGGCATCGAAATATTCTGGAAAAGTCTCCCAGTTCCAGGGCAGGCCCTCGGTCAGCACGATGTTCGGGATGTCCTCGATCCCCTCCATCAGCCGGACCAGCAAGTCGCGCTGATGTGGCCGGCACGGGGCGAAGCCGACGCCGCAATTGCCCATGATCGCCGTGGTGACGCCATGCTGCGAGGAGGGTGCAAGCCGGCTGTCCCAGGTCGCCTGGCCGTCATAATGGGTGTGCAGGTCGACGAAGCCAGGGGTGACGATGCGGCCCTTGGCGTCGATCTCTTCTGCGCCGCTGCCGGCAACGCGGCCCAGCGCGGCGATCCGGCCGCCGGCCACCGCGACATCGGCCTCGAACGGTTCCCCGCCGCTGCCGTCCACCACTAGCCCGCCGCGTATGACGAGGTGGAATTCCTTCGCCATCTTGCGTCCTCCCATGACCCTATCTTTTAAACGATAGAAACCTGCCGCTTCATGCAGGCGGGTGCAATCGCAATCTTCGGACTAAATAGGTGTAGGTGCTATTGATGTCAGCAACGACGACTGGGGGAAGCCATGGGTGAGTGCCCGTTCAAGCCGCTGCTCGATCTCGACACCTTCGCCGAGGGCACGCCGCGCGCCTATATTGATGAGCTGCGCGGCGAGCACCGCATCCTCTACCAGCCCGATCAGTATGCGACCGGCGGCCATTGGCTGCTGTTCCAGCAGCCGGACATCGACTTCGTCCTGCGCTCGACCGACCTGTTCACCAACAATTTCGGACCGCTGCTGGAGGACATGCCGGACTTTCTGCTGCCGGAACAGCAGAAATCCCTCACCTTCATGGACCCGCCGCAGCACAAGCAATATCGCAGCCTGGTCGAATATGCCTTCCGCCCCAGCCGGTTGACCCAGCGCGAGCCGGAGATGCGGGCCGACGCCAAGGCGATCATCGACAGTGTGATCGACCGCGGCGAGTGCGAGTTCATCACCGAAGTCGCGATCAAGCTGCCGATGCTGGTGATGTTCAAGTTGCTGGGCGTCCGGCCGGCCGATTTCGATCATGTGATCAAGCTGACCAACACTTTGACCCTGGCCAGCGACCCGGACTTCGCCGAGAATCGCGCGGCCGGCTTTGTCGCCTCCGGCCAGCTGATCGATTTCGGCGAGGCGCTGGCCGCCGACCATCGCGCCGACCCGCGCGACGACATGACGGCCGATGTGCTGAATTCCGAGATCGACGGGCAGAAACTGACCGACCGCGAGTTCGGGCGCTTCTTCAACAATCTGATCACCGGCGGCATCGAGACGACGCGCAACACGCTGGGCTGGGCGATGGTCGATTTCATCGATCACCCGGACCAATACCGTATGCTGCAGGCGGACCTGTCGCTGATCCCGAACGCGGTCGACGAAATATTGCGCTACCGCAACCCGGTTTCGTATCTGCGCCGCACCGCCAAGCAGGACATGGAGCTGGCCGGCGAGAAGATCCCGAAGGGCGGCAAGGTGGTCTGCGTGCTGGCCGCCTGCAACCGCGATCCGTCGCTATTCGAGCGGCCGAACGAATTCGACATCACCCGGCCTTTCGCCGCCACGCGCCGCAACTACCGCACCTTCGGCGGCGGCCCGCATTTCTGCCTGGGGATAAACCAGGCCCGCGGGAACCTCACCATCATGCTGGAAGAAATCGCCCGCCGCCTCGACAACCCCCGCCTGCTGGCCGAGCCGAAGCACGCGCGGTCGTTCTTCATGGACGGCTTCAAAGAGCTCAGGCTGGGATTCGATAGGCGGGCGTAGCCAAAGCCGAAGAAGAAACACCAAGACACCAAGACGCCAAGGACACCGAGATGAAACCTGTTTTTCGGCTTAACTTGGCGCCTTGGTGTCTTGGTGTTTCAATTTCTTAATTGGGATCAATCCTTCACCGCCTCGATGATGCGCATGATGTCGAGATAGACATTCTCCACCCGCCGCAGGCGGAAGCCGGCCTTCAGCACATTGCCGACCGTGTCGCGGTTGAGGTCCGGGCCGAACTTGCGGGATAGCGGGGTCATCATGTCGAGCAGGACGCCGAACTGGGCGACGGCGCTGCGCATATGCTCGAACATCAGGATCTGGCCGCCGGGCTTCAGCACGCGGTGGAGTTCGCTGAGGCCCACCACGGGTTTCGGCACCGAGCAGAAGGTGCAGACGGTGAGCACCGTGTCGAAGGTGTTATCGGGATAGTCCAGGTTGCAGACATCCATCTCGCGCAGGGTCAGGGTGCCGGGATAGCCCTCGGCGCGGGGCGCGGCTTTTTCCAGCATCTTCGGACTGATATCCAGCGCGTCGATGTCCAGGCCGGGTGGGAAATATTTGAAGTCATTGCCGGTGCCGGTCGCCACCATCAGCGACTTGCCATACATCTTGGCGAACAGCCGGCGTTTATAGCCGCCGAATCTTCGGTCGTCAGCGAAGGACAGCAGGTCGATGGATTTGGCGGCGCCGTCCCATTTGCGCTTGGTGTCCTCGACCGCGATCGTCATGGTCAACCCTCCGCGTCCAGCACCGTGCCGTGCAGCGCCCGGTCGTAGACCTTCAGCGCCGCAACCACGACCGCGCCGAAGATCGCGCCCACCAGCGCTGCGGCGCCCCAGCTCGCCGAGCCGGCATCCATCGAATCGCGCATGCCGAAAAACATGCCGCCATACATGCCGATGACCGAGGCCGGCATCATCGTCTGGAACATGCCGAGCAGCGGCCCGACCGCGAAGGCGACGACGAAATGGATGATCATGCCCAGCCCCATGCCGATCAGCATGGCGATCACCATGTCGATGCCCGGCCACATCACCGCCCTGACTGCCAGCGCCGTCAGCACGCCTACCGCCATGCCGACCAGGAAATCGCCGATCTGAAAGAACATCGTCCCCTCACGTTGTGCTTATTCTTTGCGACAGGAAACACCCCTGCGCGGCGGCCCGCCAGTGTTTTATGGCGCCGCGCCGCGCTAACCTGCCCGGATGAGCGATGACGCGATGACCTGCTGGCTCTGCGGCCGGCCCTTGGGGCGGCGGGTCGAGCGGCATCATCCCAGGCCCAAGGATCGAGGCGGGCGGGTGATGGAGCCGGTGCATCCGATCTGCCATCGCGCCATCCATGCCAATTTCACCAATGCCGAGCTGGCCCGGCTGCCGCCCGACCCGGCGGCGCTCGCCGCCCACCCAGCGATGGAGCGGTTCCTCGCGTGGATCGCCGGCAAGCCGCCGGACTTCCATGCGCCGACGCACGGTGCCCGAAGATAGTCACGGAACCTTGCCTCTTTCGCCGCCGTTGGGCGGGCAGACGGAGGACTGTTCATGCCGAGAGACCACGAGGAGCCGCGGCTCACGCCGCCCAACGCCGATTTCTACGGTTTCCGCTCCGCCGTTTCAGAAGATGAGCGGGCGATCATCGACCGGGTACGCGCCTTCGCTGAAGCCGAGGTCGCGCCGATCATCGAGAAATATTGGGCCGACGGCGCCTTCCCCTTCAGCCTGATCCCCAAGATCCGGGAGCTGGGCATCGCCGGCGTCGGCTATGAAGGTTTCGGCTGCGCCGGCGGCAGCACGCTGCTCTCCGGCTTCATCGCGCTCGAGCTGGCGCGGGTCGACAGCTCGATCGCCACCTTCTTCGGTGTGCATAGCGGCCTGGCGATGGGCTCGATCTATCTCTGCGGCTCGGACGAGCAGAAGCAGAAGTGGCTGCCGGCGATGGCCCGGTTCGAGAAGATCGGCGCCTTCGGGCTGACCGAGCCATTGGTCGGCTCCGGTACCGCAGGCGGGCTAATGACGACAGCCAAACGCAAGGGCAACAACTGGGTGCTGAACGGCGAGAAGAAATGGATCGGCAACGCCACTTTCAGCGACATCACCATCATCTGGGCGCGCGACGTCGAGGACGACCAGGTGAAGGGCTTCATTGTCGAGAACAGGTCGCCCGGCTTCCTGGCTCAGAAGATCGAGAACAAGATGGCGCTCCGCGTCACCCAGAACGCGCTGATCACGCTCAAGGACTGCAAGGTGCCGGAGGCCAACCGGCTCCAGCGCGACCGCTCCTTCCACGACACCGCCAGGGTACTGCGCGCCACCCGCGCCGGCGTGGCATGGGAGGCGGTGGGCTGCTCGATGGGCGCCTACGAATACGCGCTGGCCTATGCCCAGCAGCGCCAGCAGTTCGGCAAGCCGATCGGCAGCTTCCAGATGGTCCAGGACATGCTGGTCAAGATGCTGGGCAACATCACCGCGTCGCTGGCGATGTGCTTTCGCCTGTCCCAGATCCAGGACGGAGGGGGGATTGGCGACGAGCATGCGTCGCTCGCCAAGGCCTTCTGCACGGTGAAGATGCGCGAGACGGTCGGGCTGGCGCGCGAGCTGCTGGGCGGCAACGGCATCTTGCTCGACCACCATGTCGCCCGCTTCGTCGCCGATGCGGAGGCGCTCTATTCCTATGAGGGCACGCGCGAGATCAACACGCTGATCGTCGGCCGCGCGATCACGGGGTTCAGCGCGTTCGTGTAGCTTCTCCGCCGTCATTGCGAGGAGCGCAGCGACGCGGCAATCCAGGGTCGTTAGCCCGACACCGCTCGGTAAGGCTCTGGATTGCTTCGCTTCGCTCGCAAAGACGGGTGGAGGGGTGGTCGCGGATGGGGTAGATTTCAGCGATCGATCACTCGGAGGACGATCATGCCAATCGACGTCGCTGCCAAGCGCGCGGCCTTCCGCGAGCTGCACCAAGAGGGCTTTTTCATCCTGCCCAACCCCTGGGACGTCGGCAGCGCCGTGCGCCTCGCCGCGCGCGGCTTCAAGGCGCTGGCCTCGACCAGTGCCGGCTTCGCCTGGACTCTGGGACGCGACGACGGCGAGGTCACGCGTGACGAGCTGCTTGCGCATCTTTGCGCCCTCAACGATGCGACCGACCTGCCGGTCAACGCGGATTTCGAGGCCGGATTTGCCGACGACCCCGAGGGTGTGGCGCACAATGTCATGGCCGCGCTGGAGACCGGCATCGCCGGCCTGTCGATCGAGGACCGCACAGGTAAGGAGCTTTATCCGATCGAGTTGGCGGCCGAGCGCATCCATGCCGCGCACAGGGCTATGTCCGGGTCAGGCGTGATCCTGGTCGGGCGGTCGGAAGGTTTCCTGATCGGCAATCGCGACCTTGCGGCCACCATCGAGCGGCTGGTCGCCTATGCCGAGGCCGGGGCCGACTGCCTCTACGCGCCCGGCATCACCGACATGGCTGCGATCCGCGAGGTCGTCGCCGCGGTCGCGCCCAAGCCGGTCAATGTGCTGCAGATGGGCCCGCAGATGCAGCCGGCCGAGCTCGCCGAGATCGGCGTGCGCCGAATGAGCGTCGGCAGCAACCTGGCGTGGGCGGCGTGGAAAGGGTTCGACAAGGCCGTCGATGCGCTTCTGGCTTAGGGCCGTAGCCGGCCTGGCGTTCGTCTTTCCCGCCCACGCGGCTGAGCGCGCCAACGTCTGGAGCCAGATCTACACGCCGACGCCGGGGCTGGCCCAGGCGATCGGCAGCACTGCCAATGGCTGCCTGACCGGCGGGGTCCAGCTTCCCGCCGATGGGGCGGGCTATGAGGTGATCCGGCTCAGCCGTCATCGGTATTTCGGCCATGGCGACATGGTCGATTTCGTCGAGGGATTGGGCAAGCGCGCGCAGGCAGCCGGCCTGCCGCTTTTTTATGTCGGCGACATGGCCCAGCCGCGCGGCGGCCCGCTGCCCTTCGGCCATGCCAGCCACCAGACCGGGCTGGATGTGGATATCTGGTTCACCGCCATGACCAAGCCCGGCCTGCCGCCGGCGGCGCGCGAGGATCCGCCGCTGCCGTCGATGATCATCGCCGACGAAACGCCGCGCATCGATCCGGCTGAGTTCGGCAAGCGTCAGGTCGCTCTTCTCCGCCTCGCCGCAGACGATCCGCGGGTCGACCGGATTTTCGTCAATCCTGTCATCAAGCTTGCCATGTGCCGGGGCGTTGGCGGCGCGACTGCCGGCGGCTCAGCCTGGCTGCGGCGCCTGCGGCCCTGGTGGGGCCATGACGACCATTTCCATGTCCGCCTGCGTTGCCCCGACAGCTCGCCCGAGTGCGAGCCGCAAAAGCCGATCCCCGACGGCGATGGCTGCGACGCCGCGCTGGAGGACTGGAGCCATCACCTGACGCCGCCCAAGCCGCCGCCCGGGCCGCGTGTGCCCAAGGTCATGCCTGCGGCATGCCAGGCGCTGGCGAAGCGGGGTTCTTGATGAAATCGACAAAGGCCCTGAGCGGGGCCGGCATGTGGCGGCGGCTGGCGTAATAGAGATAGGGGCCGGGGAAGCTCTGCGCCCAGTCCGGCATGATTTCGACCAGCCTTCCGTCTGCCAGGGCAGGGGCGAGGAAGTCTTCGAACGTACAGATCAGGCCCAGCCCCCGGATTGCCGCGGTAAGCTCCATGTCCGGATTGGTGCTGACCAACGGACCTGTCACGGCGATCCTGACGGTCCGGCCATCGCGTTCGAACTCCCAGGGGACGGTGATGCCGCTCAGGAAACGATGGCGGATGCAGCGGTGGTTCAGCAGGTCTTCCGGGTCTCGCGGTTCGCCATGCGCGGCCAGATAGGACGGGGCGGCGGCGATCACGAAGCGCTGGATGCGCGGGCCGATCGGCACGGCGATCATGTCGCGTTCCAGCCGTTCATCGTAGCGGATGCCGGCATCGTAGCCGGCGGCGAGCACATCGATGAAATCGTCCTGTGCGGTTACCTCCAGCGTGATGCCGGGATGCGCTTCCAGAAACCGGCTGGCGATATCGGGCAGGATCGCGTAGGCAACGATACCGGGTACGTTGAGGCGCAGCGTCCCGCTCGGCGTGTCGCGGAAATCGTTGACCGCATCGACCGCCGCGGCGACCTCGCCCAGCGCAGGCGCCAGCCGTTCGAGCAGGCGCTGGCCGGCCTCCGTCGGCGTGACGCTGCGCGTCGTGCGGTTCAGCAGCCGCATGCCAAGCCGCGCCTCCAGCCGGCGGACGGCCTCGCTCAACGATGAGGCCGCCACGCCACGCCAGGCCGGCCGCGCCACGGAAGCTGCGGGCCCTTGCGACCGCGGCGAATGCATCCAGGTCAGAGAGGTCGATCTCGGCCATTGTACGAAAATCCGAACAGCTTGTTCTAACAAATCCGGATTATCGACAGAGGCGGCGGCTTCATATAGAGGCGGTCATTCCAACGGAGGTTCATCATGGAACAGCTTCATCTGGGCAAGACCGGCCCGCTCGTCTCCGCCATCGGGCTCGGCTGCATGGGCATGTCGGGCATGTACGGCCCGGCCGACCGCGCCGAGAGCATTGCCACCATCCATGCCGCGATGGATGCCGGCGTCACCCTGCTCGATACCGGTGATTTCTACGGCATAGGCCATAACGAGATGCTGATCGGCGAGGCGCTGAAAGGGCGTGATCGCGACAAGGCGCTGCTCAGCGTGAAGTTCGGCGCGCAGCGCGACCCGACCGGCGCCTTTCTCGGCTTCGACGGCCGACCGGCGGCGGTGAAGACCTCTATCGCCTATTCGCTGCAGCGGCTCGGCGTCGATCACATCGACATCTATCGCCCGGCGCGCATCGATCCGAACGTGCCGATTGAGGACACGGTTGGTGCCATCGCCGACGCGATCAAGGCCGGCTGGGTCCGCCATATCGGCCTGTCTGAGGTCGGCGCCGACACGATCCGCCGCGCCGCAGCCGTCCATCCGATCGTCGACCTGCAGATCGAATATTCGCTTCTGTCCCGCGACATCGAGGACAAGATCCTGCCCACTTGCCGTGAGCTCGGCATCGCTATTACCGCCTACGGCGTGCTGTCGCGCGGTCTGATCAGCGGCAACTGGCGGAAGGGCCAGGTCCAGACCGGCGACTATCGTGCCGCCAGCCCGCGCTTCCAGGCCGAAAATATCGACCGCAACCTGGAACTGGTCGAGGCACTGCGCAAGATCGCCGAGGCCAAGGGCGTCAGCGTCGCCCAGGTCGCCATCACCTGGGTCGTGGCCCAGGGCAAAGACATCGTCCCCCTGGTCGGCTCCCGCCGCCGCGACCAGCTGACCGACGCGCTAGGTGCGCTGGATGTGGTGCTAACCGCCAATGACCTGGCCGCGATCGAACGCGCGGTTCCCAGGGGAGCCGCCGCCGGCACCCGCTATCCGGCTGTGATGCAGCAGCACCTGGACAGCGAACAGGCTTAGGGATTCGTTTTATTCTACCCGTCCTTCAAGTGCATTTGTAGGATGGGTAGAGCGAAGCGAAACCCATCATCACAAGGGCTCGATTGACCAGTTACCGTCGCAATACTCTGCCCGGCGCGTCATTCTTTTTCACTGTCAATCTTGCTGATCGTCGCCAAAGCCTTCTCGTGGATAATATCGAACTGCTTCGTACCGCGTTCCGTGAAGTTCAGGCTCGCCACCCCTTTACGGTCGACGCGATTGTCATACTGCCCGAACACATCCATGCGATCTGGACGCTCCCCGAAGGAGATGGCGATTACGCTATGCGCTGGCGACTGATTAAGTCGCGGTTTTCACGCGGGCTTCCAGCGATGCCGATCGAGCATCTTTCGCGCAGCCAAATGCTAAAGGGCGAGCGAAACATCTGGCAGCGGCGCTATTGGGAACATACCATTCGCGACGACGACGATTTCGCGCGTCATGCCGACTACATTCACTACAATCCGGTCAAGCATGGGCATGCGCCCAATGTAGGCGCGTGGCCGTTCTCGTCGTTCGCGCGAATGGTTCGGGAGGGTGTTTATGCCGGCGATTGGGTCCGAACAGCCGAAGACGATGGGGTAGATTTCGGCGAATGATGATGGGTTTCGCTGCGCTCTACCCATCCTACGAAATCCTTAATCCCCGCTCTCCGCGCTGCTCTCCAGCCCCAGGCTGCCGGCGGTGTTGGCGATGGCGGCGAGGCAGGTGTCGGCGCGGTCGGGTGGGAGCGAGACGGCGAAGCGGGTGACATAGCGGCCGCCCTCGGCGTCGGGCAGCTTCTGCGCGTCAAGGCGCACGATATTGGCACCGAACTGGGCGAAGATCTCCGACAGGCGGGCGATCAGGCCGAGCTGGTCGCCGCCTGAAACCTCGATCCGGTGGGTGATCCTGACCGCCGGGCCGGGCAGCGGGTCGAAGGCGAAGGGCGTGACCCGGATTTCGGCCCCGTCCAACTCGGGTAGCGAGGTCAGGCCTTGCTCGATCTCGGCCACGCCGGTGCCGTCCGGCAGCTCGCAGACCGAGCTGAATTCCGCCCCGGCGCCGTACACGGCGAAGGTCGTGTCGCGCAGATTGACCCCGGCGGTGAACAGGAAATCGGCCACCGACGAGACCAGCCCCACGCGATCGCGGCACAGAATCGAGACCAGGGCGACCGACGGCATGGTGTTATCCTGTAGCAATTTTGAGGACAATTGTGCCACGAAGCACGCGGGACAATAAGGCACTTTCGCGTAGACACGAAGCGACCCTCTATCCCGCGTTGTCAATCGCCGCTACAACGGCTCAAGAAAACATTGCAAATGAAAGGTAAATTGATGGCGTCATTGGCCATGGACCATACCGTCGACGTTCTGGTGGTGGGATCGGGGGCAGGGGCCATGACGGCGGCGCTGGCCGCGGCAAAGGCGGGACTGGATACGCTGATCATCGAAAAGGCCGATGTCTATGGCGGTACCTCGGCCACGTCGGGCGGGGGCCTGTGGATCACCTGCAACCATCTGATGCCGGGTGTCGGCATCGAGGACAATCCCGAGGATGCCGAGGCCTATCTGACGGCATTGACCGGCAATGATGTGCCGCCGGCCAACGTTGCCTCCTTTGCCAAGAACGGCGCGCGGATGCTGCAATGGATCATGGAGAACAGCCATGTCCAGTTCATGTCGATGCGTGAGTATGCCGATTACTACCAGCATATTCCCGGCGCACGGCCTGGTGGACGTTCGATAGACCCGTTGCCCTATGATGCGCGCGAGCTGGGCGACGATTTCCTGAACATGAACATGCAGCACCGCCAGGTCCGGGTGCTGGGCATGATGGGTTACACCAACATCGAGGGGGCCATCCTGCTCAGCAAGGCGCCGGGCTGGTTCGGGCTGATCGTCAAGCTGGCGGCGCGGTATTTCTCGGACCTGCCCTGGCGCTTCCGCTCGCGCCGGTCGCGCCGGCTGACCATGGGCAACGCGCTGATCGGGCGGCTGCGCAAGAGCCTGATGGACCTGAACGTGCCGATCTGGCTGAACTGCCCGGCCGGCGAGCTGCTGATGGAGGGTGGCGGCGTCTCCGGCGTGCTTGCCCGGCGCAACGGCAAGGACGTGCTGATCCATGCCCGCAAGGGCGTCGTGCTGGCCTCCGGCGGGTTCGAGCACAGCCAGGTGTTGCGCGAGAAATACCTGCCCAACCCGACCAGCACGAAATGGTCTGCCGCCAGCCCGGCCAATACCGGCGACATGCTGGTCGCCGGCCAGGCGGTCGGCGCGGCGACGGCGTTGCTCGACGAAGCCTGGTGGGGGCCGACCCTGGTGATCGAGGGTGAGGACCGGGCCCGCGCCCTGTTCACCGAGCGCTCGATGCCCGGCGCGGTCGTGGTCAACAAGGAGGGCAAGCGCTTCTTCAACGAGTCCGTCGCCTACACCACGGCGGTCCAGGCGATGTATCAGCCCGGCAACCTGCCGTCCTATCTGGTCTTCGATGAGCGCTATAAGCGCAACTATCCGTTCGGCCCGCTGTTGCCATCGGAGATGCATCTCAATTGGATGCAGCCGGCCCATATCCGCAACGACCTGTTGAAGTCCGCCCGCACGGTTGAGGAACTGGCCGGCAAGATGGGGATCGATGCCAAAGGCCTGGCCGAGACGGTGAAGTGCTTCAACGGTTTCGCCGCCAGCGGCAAGGACGAAGATTTCAACCGCGGCGAGAACGCCTACGACCTGCTCTACGGCGATATCCGCATCAAGCCGAACCCGTGCCTGGCCCCTGTGGCCGAGCCGCCGTTTTATGCGGTGCAGATCCACCCCGGCGACATCGGCACAAAGGGCGGGCTGCTGACCAACGAGAACGCGCAGGTGATGGGCAAGGACGGCAGCCCGATCCCGAAGCTCTACGCCATCGGCAACTGCTCGGCCTCGGTCACCGGGCGCTACTATCCCGGCGCCGGGGCGACATTGGGCCCGGCAATGACCTTCGGCTTCCTCGCCGCCGAGCATATCGCGGGGAAGCCGCTCGCGTGAGCGGCTTCCCCGTCGACGTTACGTCGGGTTCAGCTTCTTGAAGCCCGCGACATAGCCGGTCTGGGTCGCGCTTTTCGAGGTCGGGAAGCCGATGCCCAGAACGCCACCGTCGTCCGACTTCAGCGACGAGCCGGTCGTTACCTTGACCGTCTTGCTGCCGCCGCTGACCGCGCCGATCGTCACGGTGTAGCCCTTGCTCCGCTGCAGCCCGGTCACCAGGACGCGGGTCACGGCTGCAGGGACGCTGAAGGTTGTCGTGGTGATGTTGTCGGTTGCCGTCACCGGGAAGACGACCGCCGTGTTGGCGACGACCGTCCCGTCGAAGGCCGTTCCCGCCGTCGAGTGGATCGCGGTCGCGACATCGGCCTTGGCCGTGCTGTCGGTGCCCTGGACCACGGTCAGGAACCGCGTGTCCGCCGGCTTTTTCGGATCGGCGATCACCAGTCGGTTGGTCGAGGGGCTGAGCTCCGCGACCAGGTCCATCTCCTGCGACGGGTCGGTCTTCCAGAAATGCTGTTCGGCGACCGTGGCGCCGGCGGGCAGCAGCGACTGGACGGTCACCTTCTGTCCGCCGCTGACGGCGGTGGCGGTGTTGCCGCTGATTGTCGGCGCGGCGATGAGGGCCAGATTCAGCTGCTTGGTCCGTCCGGCGTGGCCCGTGTTGGCGCGGTCATAGACCACGACATAGTCGGGATTGAGCCAGACGATCGAACGCACCGCCTTCTTCACATCCATCGCCGCGTCAGCCGGCGTGTAGTAGTCAGGGGAGTTGTAGAGGTTGGTCGCGTCGGTCAGCGAATAGGCCCAGTTGTCATTGACCGAGATCAGCAGGCTGGCGTCGCCGTCGTTGCCGTCATTGTTCCACTGGCTGCCATAGGCGTAGGTCTCGGTATAAAGGTCCGACAGGTTGGCCGACTTGTCGTTCTGGATGCTCAGGATGTTGTGGTAGAGCGACGTGTAGCCTTTTCCGTCATTGGCGTAATTGTCCCACTGCTTGATGAGCCATTGGCCCTTGCGATAGAGCTCGAACTGGCCGCAATCGCCGCTTTGGTGATTGATCGATTCCCAGCCGCAGCGATAGGTGAACCAGGTCGACTTGGCGCTCCAGTCGGTGCGCGCCAGGATGCGGCCGATCCCGAGCTGGACGAACGCGGTCGGCAGGGACGGGCGCGGATCGGCGAGCTTCCCGGCCTTGGGATCAAACAGCAGGAAATAGAGAATCGAGTCCGTGGCGTAGGAATTGCCCCACACGCCGCTCCCGGCCCGGTCATAAAGCTGCGCCGGACCGCCCTGCGGGATGTTCTGCGCGGACCAGCGCGCCTTTTCCAAACGGGTCGCGTTGCCGCCATGCTCGTCGGCGATGCCGACAGTGGCGGCAAGGGTCAGGGCCGAATCCGGCTCGGCGTAGCTGCGCAGCATGTCGCCATAGGCGGCGATCTGATAGAGCTGGCCCAGATAGCCGACATTGTCGGACTTAGGAGGCGTGTAGGGGACCGGGGCGGCGTTGCTCAGGAAGCCGTCGATCGCCTTGTCCCAGAACGTGCTCGAGAACAGGCCGGCCTGCGGCCCATAGGTCTTGGTGTCGTCATAGCCGGCGGTGCGCATCGCCAGCAGGGTTTCGCCCAGGAAGCCCAGCGATTCGCCATAGAGCGATCCCTCGACCGGCAGGCCGCCCGACGAAATGCCGAGGCTGATATTGGGCGCCGTCACCTTCAGCGCCTTGCGCACCGTCGCCTCGTCCTCGAACATGGCGTAGGTCTGGTAAAGCCAGGCCCCGGCCATATCCTTGAAATAGCTGCGCAGCGTATTGCCCAGCTTGTCGGTGGATTGGGCGGGATTGTCGGTCGGGTCGTCGGCTGCGTCGATCGACATCGACATCAGCGCCAGCTCCCGCATATGGCCGAGGAAATAGTTGTTAGAGGCCCAGCGCATCTGAATCTGCGCCGCCTGCTGGTTGTACTTAGTCATCGTGCCGTCGATGCCCAGCAGCTTCTGGCTGTTATAGACGCCGACTGGCTGCGGATGCTCTTCGCCCGCTGTCGACACGGTCAGCAGATGGTTGGCCCATTGCTTGAACACGGTGTCGATCGTCGCCTTGTCGGCGCTCGTCAGGCTCGGATAGATCCAGTCGACCGTCAGCGGCCAGGCCTCGCCCCAATAGTTGGCGCGGTTATAGGCCGAGAAGGACGGATCCCGGAACGGCTGATCCTTGGCGAGGCCCGCCACTGCCTGGTTCATGGCCCACATCAGCATCACGTGCGAGCGCTTGGCCCACTGGGTGCGGTTGGCCGCGTTCGGGTCGACCAGCGACATGAAAGCGAAGAATTCGGCGTAGGCTTCCGTCGCTTCCTGGATGTAATTGGACGAGCCATCGTCCAGCCAGCATGTGTCAGGCTTGGACGTATCTGTGCAGTTGGGCTTGCCGGCGGCCCAGTTCCATTTGGCGTCGACATCGTCGCGCGCGATCTGGGCGGCCACGGCCAGGCCGTTCTTGTACATCGGGTTGGTGTTGACCGCCCACCCACGCAGCTTCGGCAGGTCGGCCGCCGTGATCCACAGGCGCGGATGGGTGGTCAGCGGCGCGGCGTTGGCGGCGAGCGCGGCGAAGAGGATCCCGATCGCCAACGCGATCGCGGTCGCCAGCTGGGCGGTCCACGACGCGACGACGAAATTCGAGACACGGTGCACGGTCATCCCATCCCCCATTTTATAGTGTTGCTTCGATGTTGCGGCGTCTTCGCGCGCCGGACGACGATCGATCATGGTTCCCTACGACAAATGCGAATCGGACCTCGACCGGACGGCCGGGCAACCGATTTCAGCGGTGATCCTGCGTGGACGACTTAGGCCCTGGACACGATTCTGTGCGCGTCGATTACGTCACGAACCGTGTGCGCATCGCCGGGAAATGTCCCCCGGCTGGGGCTGAAAAGTTTCTGAGATTTTTCTGAAAGGCTGGAAATCAGCCGTTCGGCATGGTGATCGTGACCGTCGTGCCGACCCCAACCGTGCTCGTGATCTCGAAGCGCCCGCCCAGACGCTCGGTCAGCTGCCGGCTCAGCGGCAGGCCCAGGCCGCTGCCTTCCTGCGACACCAGCGACCGGCCGACCTGGACGAAGGGCAGCAGCGCCCGCTCCAGCTCGTCGGGTGTCATGCCCACACCGGTATCGGTCACCTCGAAGAACACGCCGTCGCGGATGCCGGCGGAGAGCTTCACGCTGCCGCCCATTTCCGTGAACTTGACCGCATTGGTCAGCACATTGATCAGCGCCTGCTTCAGCCGGACCTCGTCGGTGCGGATCGTCACGTCCTTCAGCGCCGGGTCGATATCCGTATCGAAGGTCAGGCCCTTGGTCAGCGCCCGCTGGCTGATCAGCTTGGCGGCGAAGCGGGTGATGTCGAGCGGCTCGACCGGGTCGATCCGAAGCGTCAGCTCACCGGCCTCGATCTTGGCGATGTCCAGCACTTCGTTGACGATATTGAGCAGATGGGCGGCGGCCGCGTGGATGTCGCCCTGGTATTCGGCATATTTGGGGTTGCCCAGCGGGCCATAGGTCTCCGACAGCATGACGTCTGAGAAGCCGAGGATCGCATTCAACGGCGTGCGCAGCTCGTGGCTCATATGCGCCAGGAACTCGGATTTCGCCGCACCCTCCCGCTTCAGCGCCATGTGCGCCTCAGCCAGGTGGTCTGACATCTCGGACTTCTCGTGCCCGGCGATGAGGCCGCGCACGGTTGAGCGATAGAATTCGCGGATGATGACCAGATAGTTGGCGAGCAGCACCACCTCGACGAAGGTGATCGAATAGCCGATCGCGCCACCCCGGATCAGGCCGGCGATGCCGAACATCGTCATGGCCGGCACCACAAAGCTTAGCGCTGCCGGCGGATGGCCGGGATAGGAACAGACCGCACCGGCGCCCTGGGCGTCGACGGCCAGCACGGCGATCGCCATCAGCAGCGGGTCGTCCGACAGCATAAGGACGGCGGCGGTCATGCCCCACCAGACGCCGAAGGACCCGAACCCGATGACGAAGCGAGTAGCCCATTCCGCGGGCAAACGGCTTTGCCGGTTGCGCTGATAGCTCAGCCAGTCGGGTGTCCGTAAGGCACATATCAGCAGCGCCACCACCATCCAGGCGAGCGGCAGCCAGCTGTGCCAGATCGTGGCCAGTACGCCGCCGGCAACGATCGAGCTCAGGATCGAGGTGCCGATTCGGAACGACTTCGGATAGAGTTCGTCGACGATTTCGGCCTGAACGGCGGACGGCACGTTTGCGCCGCCGACAAAACGCTTGAGCCGCTCGATCATGGGGTGGTCGATGGTAGATCCGTAATGAACCAGGGCGGTGCTCCGGTCAGCTGCCGCGATTTAGGTTATTTATTGTCCGTTCTCTATCACCCGACGCGCAACTACGGCAAATCCCCGTGACTTTATAGCGGGATTTGCATCTTCGGTTGTCCGGTTATTGAAAGCTACGCAAACTAGCGATAGTTGGATTTAAAATTAAGCTAAATTGTTAGGATATTTTCGCGGGCTGCTAAAAAGCGCATAAATCGGCCATTAATGCGATCCCAGAGCACGGCGCATGAACAGCGTGCCGGGGACGGGCGTATCGTAATAGGGTTCGGCGATGACGAAACCGAGCTTGCGGTAAAGCGCCTGGGCGCCGGTCATCGAGGGCAGGCTGTCCAGCCGCATTTCGCGATAGCCGATCTGCTTGGCCGCGTCGATCAGGGCCTCGGCAAGCTTTTTGCCAAGACCGAAGCCGCGCGCCAGCGGGGAGACATAGAGCCGCTTCATCTCGCAGCATCCGGCCGGTTCGATCGGCCGAAGGGCAACGCAGCCCAGCGGCCGTCCGTCCAGGGCGCGCGCCAGCAGCAGCTCGCCCCCCGGCGGCGCATATTGGCCCGGCATGGCGGCCAGCTCGCCGTCGAAGTCCTGGTAGGACAGGTCGACATCCAGCGATGCGGCATAGGCGATGAACAACGCAACTGTCGCCGCCAGGTCTTCAGCCGTCCTGACCGGCACAATTTCAAAAAAGGATCGTTCGTGCATAGGGGGTATTTGTACCATGTCTGAACCGACCGACACGCTTTTCATCGTCACCGGCGGCCCGGGATCGGGCAAGACCACGCTGCTCGCCGCGCTGTCTGAGGCCGGCCACGCGACTTCGATCGAGGCGGGGCGGGCGATCATCCAGGATCAGGTGGCGATCGGCGGCAACGCTTTGCCCTGGGGCGATCGGGAGGCCTTCGCCGAGCTGATGCTGTGCTGGGAGATGCGGTCGTATCGCGAGATGATCGGCCACAGGATGTCGGGGCAGGGCGGTATGGTGTTCTTCGACCGCGGCGTGCCGGACGTGGCGGCCTATCTCAGGCTCTGCGGCCTCGCGGTGCCTAGCCATATCGACACCGCAGCCAAGCTACTGCGCTATAATCGCCGCGTTTTCATCGCCCCGCCCTGGCCTGAGATCTTCCGCCAGGATGCCGAGCGCAAGCAGACATTCGCCGAGGCGGCGGCGACCTATGAGGCGCTGGTCGTGACCTATCGCGATTATGGCTACGAGCCGGTATCGCTGCCGCTCGCCTCGGTCGCCGACCGGCTCGAGGCGGTGCGCGCCGTGACCGGCTGAAGTCCGATCGGCCGCCGCCGATCAGTGGCTGTGCCGGTCGAACAGGAGGCTGCGGACGCGCCGCGCGGGATAGGCGAGGAGTCCGGGGTGGCGGGCTATGCCGCCGGCGGCGCCCACGAGGTCGCCCTCGGCGAAGCGTTCTTTCGCCCGGTGATAATGTTCGAGCGACCTGAACTGATTGATCCGTTGCCGCAGGCGCCTGTGCTGCGATCGTGTCAGCCGGTCCTGCGCCCTGGCTGCGAAGTGCTGGCTGAGCTGCTGCAGCATGTTGAAATCGTAGCGTTTTCGGGCTGCATGTGACCACTGGTGCGAGATCGCGCCGAACGGTTGCGTGTAGTGATAATAGGGCGTGTCGCTGATCACGGCGCGTCCGCCCGCCAGGAAAAAGGCCAGCAGATGCAGGAAATCGTGCCCGTCGCGCGCCTGCTCCTCATAGCCGACAGCCGCGCGGCGCATGAAATCCGTTCTCATGACCGGCTTCAGCATGCCCATATTGAACTTGGCATAGGCGTCGGACTCTTCGAGGAAGCCGTCGAACGTCAATTCCCACTCCGTCATGGCCGGGGTCCAGGCGGTGCCGACGATGCGGTTCGCCGTGGCGTCGAAGAAGACCTGATTGTCGGCAACCATTTCGACCTGCCGCCGTTCGCCGATGCCGATCAGCGCCGAAAGCCGATCGGCATGATACCAGTCGTCGGCATCCAGCACCGCGAGCCAGCGGCCGCGTGCATGTGCGATCGCCCGATTCATGCCGACCGACTTGCCGCGATTCACTTTGTTGCGGATGGGGCGCAGGCGGGGATCGCCGGCCGCCAAGGCACGGATCAGCGCCCATGACCCGTCGGTCGAGGCATCGTCGACGACAATGACCTCGATGCTGCGCATCGTTTGTCCGAGCGCGCTGCGCAATGCGCGCCCGAGTGTCGCTTCGGCATTGAAAGTCGGCACGACGACGGTCGCCCGGACGGGTTTCGCGCCGGCATGCCAGGATGCCAGCCAGAAATCGGGCTGCTCTTCAAGACCGCGGGATGTGATACCGGCCATCAGGCTCACCTAATGGCGGCAGACAAGCCCTCAAGACCCCGGCTGAAGATGCAACACAAATATCACCGCATAAGATATTGAAATTGCTATGTTATTACATAAGTTCTGTCGCGCGTGGAGGCAGGATTGGCGCCGTGCAGTCATGAACTGGCCGCACATCCGGGGCGGCCTTGGTATCCGGCGCATGCGCCGCGGAACTGCCGTTCAAAATCGCGCGAACGGATCGTTCACTTCTTTCTTTGAACTATGCGAAGCTCCCGCTATAAGCAGAACATGAATCGCCAGTCATTTTTCTAAGGGCTGGTGAAATGCTTGGGAGGGGAAGCATGCGCTACAGGACTGTCCTTTTGGCTTGCGCCGCGGCGCTGCTGGTCGGCAACACGACAATCGCCGAGCCGGCGAAAGCGCCGGTCGAGAAATTCCAGCAGGCCGGCAAGGAATGGCCGCTGCATGGCGGCTCGTGGAGCAACACCCGCTACTCGACCCTGGCCCAGATCAACGAAAGCAACGTCAAGACGCTGGGCGCGGCCTGGAATTACGACCTCGGCGCCGAGATTTCGCATGGGCCGCCGGTGATCGCCGACGGGATGATGTTCATCGCCGCGGCGGGCGGCCACATCACGGCCCTGGACGCGGCGACCGGCGCAGTCAAATGGAGCTATCTCCCCTCCGGTCCTGGCGTCGACGCGCGCAATCGCGGCCTCGCGGTCGGCGGTGGCAAGGTCTACTTCGGCCTGACCGATGGCAGCGTGTCGGCCATCGACGAAAAGACCGGCAAGGCGGCCTGGACCACCTATATCGGCGACGGTCCGGCCCGCTTCGGCATGTTCGTCTCCGCCGCGCCGACCTATGCCGACGGCAAGGTGCTCATCGGCCTGGCCTCGGGCGATGCCGGCATCAAGGGCCGCTTCGTCGCGCTCGACGCCCAGACCGGCAAGCAGATCTGGCAGTTCAACACCATCCCGCTGCCGGGCGAGGCGGGGCACGAGACCTGGCCGAAGGACAGCGACGCCTGGGAGCATGGCGGCGCCGGCGTATGGATGATCCCCTCGGTCGACCCTGATCTCGGGATCGTCTATTTCGGCACCTCCAACGCCTCGCCCCAATATGGTGGCGAGGTGCGGCCCGGCGACAATCTGTTCACCGCCACCGCCCTGGCGCTGGACCTCAAGACCGGAAAGGAAAAGTGGCACTTCCAGGTGCTGCATCACGACATCTGGGAGGGCGATCTCGGCACGCCGCTGGTGCTGTTCGACCAGGTCTTTGACGGCAAGGTCCGCAAGGCGGTCGGCGTCCTGCGCACCGACGGCGAGATGTTTGTGCTGGACCGGGCGACCGGCAAGCCGATCATCCCCGTCGAGGAACGGCCGATGAAGCAGGACCCGCGTCTCGCGACCGCGCCGACCCAGCCTTATTCTGTCGGCGTCGACAAGGTCGGCCCCAACTGCGTCGAGCCCGACCTGATCCCGGCCGGCTTCAAGCCCGCCTGCTATTGGGATCCGGTCAACTACGACTCGCCCAACCTGGTCTTCCCGACCTCGACCCGCTTCGCGCCGATGTCCTACAGCCCCCGGACCGGCCTCATCTATATCTCCGGCATGTCGGGCGGCCATTGGATCCGCCGCGGCGAGGACCCGTATTTCTTCACCCTGCCCAGCGTGCCGGGGATGAAGAGCTACGGCATCCTGGCGGCGATGGATGCCCAGACCGGCAAGATCGTCTGGCAGAAGAAGACGACCTATCCGATGGCCTTCGGCAGCGGCACCACCGCGACGGCGGGCGACCTGCTGTTCCATGGGGAGATGGACGGCCAGTTCCAGGCCTTCAGCGCCAAGACCGGCGATGTCGCCTGGCAGTTCCAGACCGGCGGCATGGCGACAGCCCCGGCGGTGGTCTATGAGGCCGGCGGCAAGCAATATGTCGCGATCGCCGCCACCAACAAGATCTGGAGCTTCGCTCTCGGCGGCACGGTGCCAGCGGCCACGGCCGCTGCGGCGATCCCGACCGAGAGCGAGTTTGCCGGCCGCGTCGTCTCGACGGACAAGGTGGCGATGTCGGCCGAGATCCAGTCCCTGGGCGTAATCAAGCCGGCGAAATACACCGACGAATATGTCTTCCAGCCGATGCGCATCAAGGTGAAGGCCGGGGCATCTGTCACCTGGACCAACAACGGCAAGGAGGCGCACGCCGCCACCGCGCAGGACGGGTCTTGGACGACGGGCGAGGTGGCGCCGGGCAAGAGCGCGACGGTCAAGTTCGATAAGCCGGGCAAATACACCTATGTTTGCAAGGACCATCCTTGGAGTTATGGCGAGATCACTGTCGACTAAGTTCCGCTGTGATCGGCCCGCCACGGATTGGTCACAGGCCAGAACCGGAATTCCCCTAAAGCCTGGGCGCTAAACCGGGTTAGGATTCCCTCAACCAAGGAGGGATATATGGTCGACGAAATCGACTTATCCGAGTTGCTCAGGGCCGTTGAACAGGTACGGGAAATCTACCGCACGCCGTTGCCGCGCCCTTCGAGCAGGCGGCCGGCGCCACGGAATGGCGGGGAGTTTTACGAGGCCAAGCGGCCGTTTCGATCCGGGGAGTGACCGCGGGGCTGTTTTGTTGGTCCTGTAATACTGGATAGAGCATGGCAGACAGAGCCTTCAGCCCGTGCGTCGGATCGCACGGGCTGTTTTTTTGGTGCTCTCGCCCGTTAGCCGATCACCCGCGGCGACAGAAGGTCTTCCAGCCCGATGCGGCGGAACAGTTCGGCGCGGACCCGGTCGGCAACGCCGTTGACGATCTCGGCGCCGTCCTGGGACGGGTCGATATGCACCCGGAACGGGCGCTTGCCGAAGGGCAGGTCGACCACGCGGGCGATCGCCCTGGCCACCTCGCCCGCATCGGCGTCCGCCGGCTCCAGCAAAGCGAGGCCTTTCAGGCTCTGCTCGGGCACGCCGGCATAGGGACCGTTGTCATATTCCGCCGCCCGGCCCATGTCCGCCGGCTTGCCGGCGTGGGCGAAATGGTTGGTGCCTTTGGTGAAGGCGCCGGGCACGATGATCGAGGTCTCGATGCCCCAGCGGGTCAGCTCGCTGGCATAGGACACGGCGAGCGAATCCATCGCCGCCTTGGCCGCGAAATAGGGCGACAGATAGGGTGGGGTGCCGCCCCGCGTGCTGCTCGACGAAACCCAGACCAGCAGGCCGCGCCCTTGGCTGCGCAGCTGCGGCAGCGCCGCCCGGTTGACCCGCTGTGTGCTCAGCACATTGATGTCGTAGAGCTCGGCGAACTGCTCCGGCGTGAAGGCTTCGGCCGGGCCGAAGGACATGTGGCCGGCATTGTGGACGATGACATCCAGCCGGCCGTTTTCCGCGATGACCTGCGCGATTCCGGCCTCGACCGAGGCGTCCGAGGCGACGTCCAGCTCCAGCGTGCGCAGGTCGACCTTATGCTCGGCGGCATAGCGCGCCGCCTCGGCCACCTGCGGGGCGTTGCGGCCCGCGGTCCCGCGCATCGAGGCATAGACGGTATGGCCGGCATCGGCCAGCGTCCGGGCGGTCAGCGCGCCGAACCCGCTCGACGCGCCGGTGACGACAATGACTTGCTTCATGATGTCTCTCCTTGTGAGCGACAGGGTTCAGATGACGCCGCCATTGGCGCGCAGCGTCTGGCCGTTGATCCAGGCGCCATCCGGCCCGGCGAGGAATGAGACGGTGGCGGCCACGTCGCCGGGTCGGCCCAGCCGCTCCAGCGGGGACAGCTTGGTCAGATGGTCGATCACCGCCTGTGGTTTGCCGTCCAGGAACAGGTCGGTCGCGGTTGGGCCGGGCGCCACCGCATTGACGGTGATGTTCCGGCCGCGCAGCTCGCGGGCGAGGACCATGGTCATGGCCTCGACGCCGGCCTTGGTCGCGGCATAGACGCCGTAGGTCGGCATCAGCATTCCCACCTGGCTGCTCGACAGATTGACGATCCGTCCGCCCTCGCGCAGCCGCCTTGCCGCCTCTCGCATCGTGTTGAAGCTGCCTTTCAGGTTGATTGCGACATGCCGGTCGAAGTTGGCGTCGTCCGTCTCGGCGATGCTCGACAGGTTCATGATACCGGCATTGTTGACCAGCACGTCGACCCCGCCGAAGGTGGCCTCGACCATGTCGAACATGCCGCGCACCGCCTGGGCGTCGCTGACATCGGCCTTGGCCGCCAGGGCATGGCCGCCCCGCCCTTCGATCTTGTCCACCAGGGCGCGGGCGGGGGCGGGATCGCCGGCGTAGTTGATGACGACGACGAAACCGTCCTCCGCCAGCCGTTCCGCCACTGCGGCGCCGATGCCGCGCGATGCGCCGGTGATGATGGCGATCTGGTCCATGTGCTTCATTGGAAATCTCCTTGGGGTCGTCCGGCCGGCCCATGCCGTCCACTGACAACGAGAATTTGGTTCTCGGAGAGCCGAATGTGAAATATATTGATTTGACTAATTAATCAGATTTTATGATGGGTATAGAATGGATTTGCGCCATCTGCGCTATTTCCTCGCCGTCGCGGAGGAGGGGCATTTCGGCCGTGCCGCCGAGCGGCTGCACATCGTCCAGCCGGCGCTAAGCATGCAGATCAAGGCACTGGAGGATGAGCTCGGCACCCCTCTGTTCGTTCGCACCAGCCGTCGTGTCGAGCTGACCGCGGCGGGGAACCTGCTTCGGGTCGAGGCCGAACGCACTTTGGCCCAGGCCGCCCGCGCCAAGTCGGTGGTTCAGCGCGCGGCGCGGGGCGAGATCGGCCATCTGCGCATCGCATTCACCGGCGGCGCCGCGTTCTCCGGCCGCCTGTCAGCCGACCTGCGCGCCTTCCACGCCCGCTATCCCGATGTCGAGCTGGAACTGGTGGAACTGTCGGTCGTCCAGCATGAGGAATGGCTGCTGGCGGACCGGCTCGATATCGCATACGGCCCGGAACTGGAGGCCGTGTACCATCCGCGCATCGCCGCCGCCCGGATCACGTCATGGCCCTGGATGGTCGGGATGGTCGAGGATCATCGCCTCGCCGCCATGAATTCAATTCCCGGCTGGGAATTGCGCGACGAGGGCTTCGTGCTGCTTGCCGCCGAGGGCCGGGATGCGGCCCAGCTCAATGTCCTGCGTCGTCTTCTTGGCCAGGAGCCGAAGGTTGCCTATCGCGTCGGCAACGCGATCGCAGTACTGGCCATCGCCGCCGCCGGCCTGGCGCTGGCCTTCGTCCCCGGCACGATGGGCGCCGTCCGCATCCAGAACATCCAGTACCGCCCGGTGGCCGACTTCGACACACCGACCGGCCTCGTGCTGCTCAGCCGCGCCGAGGACACGTCGGGCGCGGTGAAGGCTTTCCTTCAGCTGGCGCGGGGATAGGGAGAGGCTTCAGCCGTGCATCCGACCGCACGGACTGCGTCAGGCCGCCGGCTTCACCTTGTCCTTGAAATAGCCCCCGCAGATGCGTTCGCCGAACAGCGTATAGCCCGTCCCGAATTTTGCTGGCCGATAGACGACCGGCTGCAGCCGCCCGTGAAGCGACGGCATCGATGTCGCCTCGTACTGCTTGGCCGCCAGGAAATCGGCCGATGTCGCGGTAGGGGCGGTGATCTGCGGCGGCACGATGTGCTCGAAATAGTGGAAGACCGATGACTGTTGCGCGACTAGCTGGCCGCTCTGCTGTGCGAGCTGGCTCAGTTGCAGCAGGTTGATCTCCGGCCGATAGTCGCCCAGGAATACCGCGTCGCCGGCGTGCACGCTGAAGCTGCGCGAGTTCTCGTTGAAGCATACCGCCCAGGCACGCTGCTGAATCAGATCCTGAAATACATAGGTGCCGGCCGGCACCAGGATCGCCAAATAGTGCGGTACGTAAGGGTCCTCGTTGGCGAACGGCTCGAAGCCGCTGAACGGATTGGCTTCCATTGCCTGCGTCGCCTCGTTGAACGAAGACAGCTGCAGGACATAGGGAACGCCTGCCCGCTCTGTCTTTATCAGCAGAAGGGCCTTGTCGCTCGTCTCCGGAAAGGAAATTTTGGTGGGATCAGTATTCGCGCACCCAGCCAGGAGCAGCGCTGCGCCGACACAGGCAGCATGGAGATTTTTCATTTTGCGGTCCTTGGAATTACTTTCCACGCGTGTGGTTCGAGATGAGGAATCCCTTGCATTGTTGTCTACGGGCAGCCCTGCGCCGTCGCAAGGGCTGAAATGATCGGTGGCGCCTATACGGAAGCGGGTGCGCGGCATTTTCCAGCCGCGCTGTCCGTGGCGGATCGCGCGGCCCTGCGGCGCCTTTGCGACCGCATGCCGGCCGGGCGTCCCGGCATGCGCCTCTCCGGCGATCCTGTGCTTTGCGAGATGCTGGAACCCGCTGGCTGCGTCGGCAGGCTGGCCGCTTGCGTGCTCGGACCGGCGGCACGGCCGGTGCGGGCGCTATTGTTCAACAAGACGGCGGAGGCGAACTGGATCGTGCCATGGCACCAGGACCGCACCATCGCCGTGCGCGACAGGCGGGATGTCGCGGGCTTCGGCCCCTGGTCGGTCAAAGGCGGCATGCAGCATGTCGAGCCGCCGTTCGCAATCCTCGCGGGCATGGTCACGGTCCGCATCCATCTTGACGATTGCGGTGCGGATAATGCTCCGCTGCTGATCGCGCCCGGCTCCCACCGTATCGGCCGCGTTCCGGCCAAGGAGGCCGCCGGTCATGCCGAACGGATCGGCCAGACGGCGTGCCTGGCCGAAGCCGGCGATGTCTGGCTCTACGCCACGCCGATCCTTCATGCCTCCGAACGCGCGCGAGCGCCCGCCCAGCGCCGCGTCGTGCAGGTCGACTACGCGATCGGCGATCTTCCGGGCGGGCTCGAATGGCTGGGGCTGCCCACTAGCGCCGGCGGGAATAAGGCACGACTTAAGACGTATAGTCCTTAAGACGTATAACCAGCCCGACCAGCCCGACATGACCACCGACGACATACAAATCCTCCGCTTTGCGCCCCGCCATGCGGAGGCCTGGCGAACGCTGAACGAGGCCTGGATCGAACGCTATTTCGCCGTCGAGCCCAAGGACCGGGCGACGCTCGACGACCCCGAGGGCAAGGTGATCGACAAAGGCGGCCTGATCTTTATCGCCGAGCGCCGGGGCGAGCCGGTCGGCTGTGTCGCGCTGCTCAAGATGGAAGACGGCGGCTATGAGCTCGCCAAGATGGCCGTCGCCGACCACGCCAAGGGCAGCGGCATCGGCCGCAAGCTGATCGACACCTGCATCGAAGCCGCCCGCGAGGCCGGCGTCCACCGCATCTACCTGGAGAGCAACAGCGCGCTCACCCCGGCGCTGACACTCTACCGCTCCGCCGGCTTCGTCGACCTGCCGCCGGCGCCGACGCCCTATGCGCGCTGCGATGTGTGGATGGAGTTGCGGCTTTAGCACGGTGGCATGGAAATCATCCATTTATTTTGACGTATACTCAGAATTTATCTCCACTTCTTTCCATAACATTTTATACTGAAGTCACATTCGCTGCTCTCATAGCGTGTTGTGCATCGTGAACTCCAGATCTTTGGCTCTTGTATTTCAGCTGTTCTTGTTGGCCGTGTTCCTCCTGCTATCGTTGGATGCGCAGGCCCGCGTCGTGCGTGACCCGCAATTGGCCGAACTCGTAGCCACGATGGCGCGCTTGCCCGCGGAGCCGCCTGAGGATGCTCCTTCGCGTGGCGCCGGGCCCGATCTCGCGAACGCGAAGCACCAGCTGCGAGATTGGATCGCTTTCCAGTTGAAGATCGGGGATTTTTCCGACGCGCGGCGCGGCAGCGCGAAGTCGATTTCTGCTTATCTGCGGCACAGGCTGAAGGCCGCGGGAATAGGTCCCTTCGGAATATCGGCCTGGCGCTCAGGACCTCTGGTCGTCGTGTCTACGTCATTCAGGATAGCTTGCGGCACCGACGACTCGTTTTACGGTTGGTTCTGGGACGGGCGCAGCTGGGTGCGGAGCTTTGCCTACGAACGGGACGACTACGCCGGAATGTATCAGCCGCTTTCACTGGATTCGGTCCGCTTGGCGGCGGATGGCTCAAGCGAGGCGGCGGGTTATTACGTGCTGGGATCGGCGGTCGGTACGTGGTGCAGCAGCAACTGGTTGGGCCGTATGTACCAGCTTTTCCATGTTGACGGGGTGAGTGGGCGGGGCGCGCTGCTCGCGGACGAAGACCTCTTCGCCTTCGCGGCCGAGGGGGATCGCGAGACTGAGCTCACGGCAGATCATGCCGTTATCAAATATACCGGCGATACGGTCGACGGACGGAAAACCCCAATGCGCGATAGCCTAGTCATGTACCGGCTATCCGGCGGTCATGCCTCGCGGGTGCCGATGGCTGCCGCCGATGCCGAGGATTATGCGGAGAAGTGGCTAACTGCCCCACACTTCATCGGAAATCGCAGCCAGTTGGCGTCATGGTGGCAAACCCTGTATGCCTATATGGCCAAGCGCGAGTCCACCTCGGCGGAATGGTCGTCGACCGGCCCGGCCGCGCGTTGCCGAGATGATGCCAAGCTCTTGCAGTTCCCGCTGGTTTTCGAACGCTCGCCGGTTCGCTCCACCTCTGGGCAAGGCGCTGTCCCCGCGAACGCGACGACCGAATCCCATACTGTTTATTTCCTCATCCGCCAGGACGGGCGCCACAGCTTCTCGATGCAAGACATACGTTCGGCGCCGCGCAAACACTGCCCCGTCTTGGAAGAGCGATAGAAGGCTGGCTGTTACGCTGCGCAGATGCCCAGTATGCGGCCTTATGATTTGCCGAAATTGAACGCGTCACCATCCGCGCAGCGGATACCGTCGACCTTCCAGGTTTCTGCCTGTCGGACGAGCCGGTAGGTCGCGACGGGATTTTTCGTCCCGGGCCAGTAATAGCTGATCTCCGCCCGGTCGCCGCCGGTTGCCTCGGTGCGATACAGATAGCTGTCGCTGAGGTCCTGGGCACATGTGATCGGCGAATAATCCAGCCCGCAGAGCTCGCCTTTTCGGTAGTGCCCGTCGCATCGGGCTTGCACCAAGGCTTTCTCTTTCGCGGACATGGCCGCGATCAACGGCGCTGTCAGGACCTTGGAGTAGTCCTCCGCGGGACGAAAGGGTCGCTGGCCGCGTCCATCGAACAGATTGTCGCGCAGATCGGGGTCCTGGTCGGCGTGCTTCAGGATGCCGTCGAGCGCCCGCTCGGCGGTGCTTTTCGGGGGATGGATATTTTCCGCTGCTGCCGGCCATGAGACGATCAGGCCGGCGGCAAGAAACAGCGCCGCCCGGCTTCTCACTCCAGCGCCCCCTTCAAAATCCCGACCCAGTTCAGGAACCCGTCGATCTCCTTCGCCTCGCGGCAGAAGCTGATCAGCAGCGGGCTGATCGTGGTGGCGCCGGCCTTCTTCCAGTTCTTGGCGGCTTCGATGCTGGCGGCATAGTCGATCGCGCCGTCGGCTTTGCGGGGCGGGGCGAACTGGATCTCGATCTCCAGCGCGTCGGGGTCGCGGCCGTGGGCGGCGACGATGCGCTTCAGCGCGGCGGTGCGTTCGGCGAACTCACCGATGCCGGCCGGGTTCACTGCCCAGCCGTCGGCGACGCGGGCGATGCGCTCGAAATTGCGGTCAGTGGGCGCGAAGCCCAGCAGCAACGGCAATCGGGCGCCCTGGACGGGCAGGGGCATGGAATGGAAGTCGTCGAAATTGATGTGCTTGCCATGGAAGCTCGCGCCCCCGGCGCCCCACAGTGCCCGGCAGGCCAGAACCAGCTCTTCCAGATAGCCGAAGCGGCCCTCGAACGGGATATTGTTGGCGTCGAACTCGGCCTTCTGCCAGCCGACGCCCAGGCACATCGTCACCCGGCCGCCCGACAGCACGTCCAGG
>Ga0268266_10000765_pt1 | contig 42983 bp, 30 predicted proteins | sample KBSS13metaG_FD_190356 | JGI IMG/M metagenome (GOLD analysis project Ga0268266, IMG submission 190356) | Switchgrass rhizosphere microbial communities from Kellogg Biological Station, Michigan, USA - KBS S1-3 metaG (SPAdes) (version 2) | ecosystem: Host-associated > Plants > Roots > Rhizosphere...
GGAGCGGCCTCTCCACCGAAACGTGAACCTATCGTCACGCTTCAAATCCCAACATACAAGGGTGGAAAACCGGCTTTATGATTTTCCATGCTTTCCACTCCTCGGCATTTCCAACGCTTGCGGTCCCTAATTCAAGTGGAGGCGGGGGGTGACCAACTGACGACAACTGCGTTTCTCGGTCGTGACATCGCCTACTGTACAGTTGCTCAGAGGTGAACAGATGGCCGGATCACTGGTAGTTCTCACGGGAGCATCGGGTAGCGGAAAGACAACTATTGCTTTGGAGGTGGAGCGAGCACATCCCGAGTACGATGTCTTTCGCTTCGATACCATCGGAGTGCCTTCTGCCGAGGTCATGGCAACTTTCGGACCGGGCCATCAACCAGGGGGAGCCTGGCAACGTGCCATGACGTTGCAATGGTTTGAGCGGATCGCCTCTACTGTAGAAGAGGGGCGCTCGGTCCTCTTCGAGGGGCAGATGCGCATTGCCTTCATCCAAGAAGCCCTAAGGCTAGGGGCTATACCGAACGCACATGTCATCTTGGTCGAATGCGACGACTCTACAAGGGATCTGCGGCTGATTCATGACCGCAGGCAGCCAGAGCTTGCGAATGAAAGCATGAAGGGCTGGAGCCGTTACCTGCATGACGAAGCAGTAGAAGCAGCGATTGAAGTTCTCGATACAGGCAAGAGAACACTCGCTGAAAGCGTCGAGTACATCGTCAGCCGCCTACAACGTTGAGCATTGAAGGTCAGCGAGGAACTCCAATCCTGCCAAGTCGGCATATGGGAAGTAATCCAGCGCCATTGAAATCGGAGCGGGATGCAAAGCTACATTCTAGCCCTCCATCCCGCCCCCAGGTCACGGACGAAGGCCTGGCCAGAACCGAAGATCGTCGACATCGAACTCGCCTACTTCAAGATTGCAGAAGTAGATGAGTGTTCAACTATTGACCAGACTGCCCAGTCGCTCAAGGTGTCGCGATTGACCTTCCCGCTCTTCGACACCGATCGGAACAGCCGGCCGTCTTTAATCTCGGCCGCAGTCATCCAGGCCTCGATTCCCTTCTTCACCCAGATGGGGATGGCCACCGTTCGGATTCGCCGGCCTTTACCTTCGAGGTCGGCCAGGACCCACCGACCTCCCTTTGCTGGATCGTCTCGACATCGAGCTCGGCCAGCTCGTTCCGCCGGAGGGCGCAGCCGACCAAAAGCGCGAGGATCACATAGTCCCGCTTCCCTTTCAGGGTCGAGCGGTCGGGTACGGCCAGCAGATCCTTGGCCTGCTCCCGAGTCAACCAGTTTCCCAGGCGAGTTCCTTTTTGCCGGATGTTGGGGAGGTCGGTCAGGCTCGCCGCCTCCCCCTGGCCGATCATTCCGGCCCGGCGAGCTTCGCCGACCATCTTCCGCACGGCCGAGAGCCGGACGTTAATAGTAGAGGGGGATAAAGATTCGAGGGTCGAACGCCACTCCATGAACAGCTCCCGGGAGAGAGGTCGGCTGGCACAGAATCGAAACAGGTCATCCAAAGCCTTAGCGTAGTTGCGTCGGCTATGAGGGGAGAAGACCGAGTCGAGTACCATCTTTCGGAGCAAAGTCTGGGCCGGGGTCAGGGCGAGAGGCTCCCCTTCCCTGCTTTCGGGCGCCGAAGCGGCCAAAATGAGCTCAGAGGTCATGAACCGATATTACCCCTGACAATCGACATTGTCGGGGGCTATAAACGCTGATTCGGGATGGTTTAGCGCGATCCTTGATCCTGTAGTCGCAGGAAAGGCTCGCTTCTCAGGCTCCGTTTGGACCCCAAGATAAGTCATTGGCGACAGAAAGTTATGCCGGAGCACCTTAAGTGCTGCCCAAAATAAACCTGCCGAACCTACTCTCTATAGCTTTTGAAGGCGGCGCCGTGGCGTTCTGGTCCTGTAACAGTTCCCAGAATGGCTAACAGAAGACTTATGAGCGATGTTCCGGCCATAGCCCAGGCATAACTGATATGGGTGGCAAGAAGTGCTTCAACATAAACGACACAGCTGGAGAGAAGAACGCCGCATTGGTATCCGAATCCCACGAGGAAGCCTCGTACAGAATTGGGGGAGAGTTCGGAGAGATGAGCGGGAACAACTCCCATCGCTCCCTGAATGAGAAATTGCATGCCGATAGCTCCAAGAATCAGACCCAGCTTGGAGGAGCTAAACGCCCATAATGGGATGATAGAAATGGCCCCGCACATGGCAATTACAATCATCCGACGGCGACCCAGACGGTCCGATAAAAAACCGAAAAGAATGCCCCCGATGATGGCGCCGACCATTGAAATCGCAGTAATCCAGGCGCGGACGCTAGGCCCATAATGCCAGTACCGCTCTAGGAAGGTCGGATACATGTCCTGGGTGCCATGTGTAGTGAGCTGCATGCCAGCCATAAATAGAGTGATGTAAAGGAAAAGCTTCCAATGCAGAGCGGTGACTTGGACAAGATCTTTCCATGACTCCTGCCTTGTCTTTTTCCATACGTCAGATTCAGTCACACGGAGACGGACAAAGAGGGCAAGCAACGCGGGCAGTCCGCCTATAAAAAAGAGAGGCCTCCAGCCAAACCGCGGAAAAACGAAAATATAGCAGACCGCCGCCAGAAGATACCCGGCGGGATAGCCTTGCTGCAGGATACCCGACAGCAGGCCGCGCTTCTTTGCAGGAGCGGCTTCCATGGCGAGGGATGCTCCGATTCCCCATTCCCCGCCCATGCCAATGCCGAAGAGCCCTCGCAGGATAAGGAAGCTCATATAGTTCGGAGCCAATCCTGATAGAACTTCAATCAAGGAGTAAAAGAACAACGCAAGCATTAATGGCCTTCGGCGACCGTACTTGTCGGCGAGAGCTCCGAATATGAAAGCGCCTAACGGTCGAAAAGCGAGGGTGAGGGTGATCGACAGAGCGATAGCATGATCGGTTTGATGAAATTCGCGGGCGATGGCGGTAAGGCAAAAGACGACGAGAAAGAAGTCGAATGCGTCCAGCATCCAGCCCAGAAAGCCTGCAAGAACTGCTGTTCTGTGGCCGGCGTTGTCCTCCGTTGCTGATTCCAATAAATCCAACTCGAGGCCATCAATTGCTTTCGCCATTCGTTTTCCCCTTCGCAGCTACCGTGGCTGACGTTCTATGAGCCGTCTCACGCAATTAATGTGATCACTAACTTCTCAAGCGGGCGATGCAATCAATCTCGATCTTGCGACCACTTCGAAGCACAGCCTGAGTGGTCGTGCGTACCGGTCGGTCCATTGGAAAGAACTCTTCGTATACAGCATTCATTCCATCAAAATCCTCGAGATTGGCAAGATGGATGCTTACTTTCACAACGCTCGCCAAGTTGCTGCCCGACGTCTCCAAGATAAATGCAATATTGGACAGTTCTAGGCGGGTCTCCGCAGTAATATCGCCTAGCCGAAACTCTTGGGTAAGTGGGTCAATTGGCGCTTGACCAGCGACAAAGACGAACCCGCCTGCCACAACTGCATGTGAGTAAGGACCGAGTAGTCGGGGAAATTTATCGGAAGAGATGACGCGACGGTCTGATATGTGAGATTCAGTCCCCCTAAGCGGCGCCAAGAGTTCCTGTGGCTGGCCGTTTCCGTCCAAAGGATTCTCGCTCATGATGAAATTCCTTATGAAAACAATTTTTTGATTAGCACGTGGATCGACCACACCCCGGAATAGAAGTTGAGAGGAATCGCCCCAGAAAGATGACGCGTTGAAACTAACTTTATTCTGAGTGAGAAAACAAGGCTACGTTTGGAACCGATAGGACCCTGTTATGCCTGAAAACCTGGGACTGTTACAGGAGGTTACGAACCTTTTGGCCTTGGAAATGACGTTGACAGCGGCTTTAAGGATACGTAACGATCGCGTATGACAACCAACACACCTGAAGTTGGCCCTATTGCCGCCGTTGATGAAAAAAGGCGCGTTCAGGTAGAAGCAGAACTCCGTCGCATTCTTATCAGCCCGGGGTTTCGAACCTCGAAACGGTCACAGGAGTTTCTACGTTATATCGTCTCCACGTCTCTCGACGGCCGGTTTGACGAGCTTAAAGAGCGGGTAATAGGCATTAGGGTCTTCGAGCGTCTGCCGGACTATGATACCGGTGAGCATTCCATCGTTCGTGTGAAAGCTAACGAACTGCGGAAGCGTCTGGCTCAATTCTATAGCGAATCCAATGAGCCCTCCGTCGTAGAAATCCACCTACCTAAGGGTTCTTACACGCCAGAGTATCGATGGACCAATATTGAAGAGCCCAAGCCTGTTTTAGGCTCGGAGCAATTTGAGCAAGACCAACTAAAAGAACAGAAATCCGCATATTCTCTGTCGTGGTCTGCTGGAGCTGTCGCTCTTCTCTCTGTCCTCTCAGTAATGGTGTGGTATTTCGTACACGACGGCCTCCCCAAAAATGCAGTGGAACAGTTCTGGCAGCCTGTTTTGCACAACGAAAATACGCCCCTGCTTTGTATCGGAAGTCCCGAGATATGGAGGGTGAACGAGTCACTATTGATACAAGGATCTCTACCGGCAACGATTCCTTCCTCTGCTGTTTTTCACGACGTAGATCACTATGTGGGTTGGGGAAATGCCGTAGCACTAACGCAACTTGGAGTCTTTTTCGCAAGACACGGTAAAGAAGCCCCGGTTCGGCTCGCCGACGATGTGTCTTTCTCCGAATTGAGCCTTTCCCCTGTCGTGCTCATTGGGGCTCGATCCAACGCCTGGACGATGCAACTGGCTAACGGTATGCGGTTCTTTATTGATCGTTCGGACCAGACGAGCGTTATTAGGGACAAAACGACCGGAAAGGAATGGAAGTATCGGTCAGGCGCCCCATCTATCGATTACGTAGTCATATCTCGTATCTTCGAGTCGAAAACTGGAAGAATGATTGTGCTAGCGGCGGGGCTTTCCCATTACGGGACTCAGACGGCCGGGAAGATTCTAACGGATCCCGTACTTCTCCAGAAAGCATTGCAAGGAGCCCCAAAGGATTGGGCTAAACGCGATCTTCAGCTTGTATTCCGTGTTGAGATTTTTGGCAGAACCGCAGGCGAACCAAAACTTGAAGCAAGCAACTTCCGGTAACTAACTTTGCTTTCGAGTAACCTTGTCAAATAAATGAAGAAGATTACCTCCCCAGAATTTGTCGATGCGTTGTTCCGAGTAGCCACGGCGCAACATTGCGTCGGTAATCATGGATAAATCTCGGGTATCGCGCATGCCGCGTGGAAGATTGGGCCCCCCATCAAAGTCCGTTCCCAGTGCCACGTGATCTTCTCCGATAATATGGATGGCCTTATCGACGACTGCGACCCATTCATCTTCTGTCATTCGCACTGAATCTGGTACATCTGGGCCCACGCGGGGAAACTGAGGCCCAACAATTTGATCCACCTCGTAGATTGTCTTTCCTTTTACTTTTTCCGAGACGGTGGATGTATCCCAAAATGCATGTTTTTCGTGCTCTGTCTGGTAAGCATACTCTGTGGGACTATGAAACTCATTTCCAATCTGAAAGCCAAAGACTCCGCCTTTTGCCGCTAAAGCTTTCAAAACATCGTCCGGCATATTTCTTGGAATGTTTATAGTGTTGCGCATTCCATTATGTGTGGCGATGATGGGTTGTGAACTCGCATCAATCGCCTGCAAAGTGGCGTCCGGAGACGCATGAGAGACGTTGATTACGATACCTAGGCGATTCATCTCATGAATTACTTCTCGGCCGTGGGCAGTGAGTCCACTCCATTGTGGCTTAGAACAGCATGCATCTGCGTAATTCTGGTTCCAATTGTGCGCCGAAAGCTGCGCAGACCGCACCCCCAAGCGATACATCTGTTCCATAACACCGAGATCGCCATCTAGATCATAGCTGCCTTCAATATCAAGAATCGCCGCTATCTTACCCCGCGATCTAATCCTCTTTATATCGCTTGCGTCGAGAGCAAGCTCGACCTGATCGTGATTCCGCTCCAATTGTTCGAGGGCGTGATCAATCCGACGTAGCGCCTGCTTGGTCTCGAAACGACTGGGATAGTACTCCTCAGGTATATAAATCGACATGAAGAAAGCACCTACGCCGCCTTCTCGCGCACGTGGCAAGTCCCAATAGCCATCATCCTTCTGTACGCCCATGCTTCCGCCCTTGTAGAATTCACGATCTAGAGCATGCACATGACCGTCGAAGACAAAAGCTCGCTTATGAATGTTAAGAGCTTTCGCAGAGACTGCTGGCGCAGGTAATCGAGAAGGAAGGTTTGGACCTTCCTGAGCTGACATTACACGCAGAAAGGAAGGTGCGGTAAACACGAGCGGAACTAGAGCTGCGCGATTAATAAAACGACGGCGTGTATACATCAGTATCTCCGACCTCGACGGTCTATCCCCTCCGCGCTAGGTTCTAGCATAGAGTGACTCCGCAGGCGCTTGATATCGAACCTCAAGGTGTGGCGTTTCTATTTTTCGATTCTCACGCAACCGAGAAGTTAGGCATGCCTCCAGCATTCCGCTAGTCAGCAAGGTCCGTTGTATGGGGTAGGGAGCCTTGCGCGTTGTATACATCTGCTCGATCTTTGACGCGAGGCCGGCGGAATAACTTACGTTTGGCTTGGGACCTCGGAAGAACTGCGTTGCGATCTTCCCATGCCCTGTGACCCGCGCGGCGAAGGTAAAGTCTGCATCAGCTCCATTCAACATTAGTAATGTCGCCCGGGTGCCATCGTTGTATTCAAGGCAATAGGCTGCAGGGTCGCGGACTAATTGAGGTAATACCCCAGAAGCCACCAGGTTTTGTGGGCGACCATCCATGATAGTTAATCCTTGAAGGGCGTCGCTTCGAGATTGTGCAGAGCTGAGAAGCTCCTTTGACCATCGTCCAGAATCGCCCGCGGCCCAAACATCATCTCCTTCTAAAAGTTGAACAGATTTGACGCCTGTCTCCCCCCCTTTGCGACGCTCCATCATGCACTGCAAAGCTTCAAGCGCATTAAAGTCTGCGTGATCCATGCCGCCAACTCCTACCATTACAGCTTCCTCGATCTGAGCGCCGAAGGGTATATCGATATCAGGAATGCGCCAGGTCACAGGGAGCGACGAACCAGCCATTAGCGGAAAATTGAGACGTTCCGCGGTGCTGACCATACTCTTAGCCTCTTGGAAACTAAATGAGAGGCTATCGTGGTTGAAGTAAGGAACAGCTCGCCCGTCCGTTTCAAATACTTGCACGCACTGCTGAAAATAGTCGTAACGAGGGTAGAGAATTTGCCCTTTATGATTGAGAGGATAATTTCCTTGCTCCACAATCGAAAGCACTGCATCCACAGCAAGGTGGTCGCCGCCGCAACGCAGTGCTTCAGGAATGTTTCGGCAAATGCGGAAGTTAAATTCGTTTGCACGTCCTTCTGACAGAACATCGCGCTCTGTTGAATGAGGAGCCACACGGCCAGGGCCGTATGCCGGGCCAACCTCTGGCGCAGGTTTAGGCTCAATGTACATTGAGACAACTTGAATATTTGGGACGTGCCAATCCCCTTCCCACGGATAGCCGACAAGAAAGCGATCGGTAATAGTTTGTAATGATGATCCCAGCTGAAAGGTATTTCCCAACACCGCGATTTTGACTGTCGGAAGCGATGAATCGCGTGCGGCCTTCGCAGGTGCTGCTGAGAGTAAGGGACGGTAGACCATCATTGCAGGAGTAAGAGCGGAGTAACCAAGAAAGCGCCGTCGCGTTAGCATCTATGTCCTCCGGAGAGTGGATTGGCCAGGTTGATAATGGATGTCGAGTTGTGGAGTCTGGAGTCGCTTCTCCCCTTGGCGAAGGCTATCGAGGCCAGCGCATAAGATCCCATTTGCCAGCAGAACCCGATCCACTGGGTATTGTTCTTTGCCCGTAATCATGAACTGTTCAATGTAGTAGGCCAGGGGATCGAAGTATGATTCCAACGTAGCCAATTCTCGTCCGCGTGAAAGATACATCATGCAAGAGAAAGGCTTTTGCTCTCCAGCAATCTGTGCCGAAAAGTTGAAGTCCTCTACGAGGCCATTTAATAACATGATTGTTCCGCGGGTACCATCCTTGTATCGATAGTGATAAGCAAGCGGATCTTTCACGAACGCCTTCATCTGATCGAAGGTTGGATAGACATCCGTGTAGCCATCGCGGATTGGTGCGAGTGTATGGCTACGACACAGGGCCGCCTTGAACGCGGCCTGCGACCACACTTCCTCCTGATGAGCTTTCCAAAAGTTGTCACCCTTATAGGCCTGCAGCCACTCTACTCCGGTCTCGCCGCCTTTACGCCTTTCGACCATACATTGCACGGTCTCTATGGCATGGATGTCATAGCTATCGACTCCACCGAAGGCAACGCACATCGCTTCCTTCACGGGAGCATTCAGAGGCATCTCGACCTGGGGAATGCGCCATGTAACTGGAAGACTGGAACCTCCCATGATCGGGAATCCCATCTTCCGCGCGGTGTCATACATCTCTCGCGCCCATTCCCATTTCCACGAGAAATGCTTATCAGTGTAGTAAGGTACGACCTGTCCGGTTCTAGTAAACGTCGCAACGACTTTTTGAAAGAACTGATAGCGCGGATAGGGAATGAGCCCGAGCTCATTTTTCGGATAGTTGCCTTGCTCACCGATATAGATCACGCCATCGACGACTAGCTTATTTCCTCCGAAAGTCAGAGCCTCGTCGACGCTATCGCAGATTCGAATGTTGTGCCGCTTTGCACGCTCAGGGACGAGATCTCCCTCACCGCGTTGTTCAACGTAGATCGATACGACATTGAGAGCGGGCTTGCGAAACTCGGCTCCAAAGTCATATCCCTCGAGAATGCGATCAATGATGTGCTGGGTGTGCAGGTGAGTTCTATAGATATTTCCAAGAACTGCGATTCGGGGACGTTTTCCTGTGGTTGCACTCTGAGCCATAGCCCAAAATCTCCTTGTAGCGAAGTTAGAATACGATGCGTCCCATGAACTCAAAGATCCGCATGTTCGTGGCGGTCGTCGTGATATTTCCGAACGTTGCGGCCGCTGACCAGTTACCGCTTGGCGGCCCCCAATTGACATGATTGAAGGTGTTATAAGCATCTGCACGGAACTGAAAAGCCAGACGATCATGGATCGGAAAGGTCTTCGCCAGAGCCGTATCGAAGTTGACCAATCCCGGGCCATAAAACGGATTTCTAGCGGAGTTTCCGTAGGTATATTGCGCTGGTAGAGCGAATGCATTCCGATTAATGCAGTTCACTATCACTTCGCCACATTTGCCATGGATGGAACCGACGCGGTTGGGTCGCTGACTCGATTGACCTGTGTTGGCTTGGTCCTGAGTGATAGTTATGTTCACGGGCAGCCCGGTTTGGATTGTTGCGATACCGCTTAACGACCAACTACCGAGCGCCGTTCGCACGAAGGCGTGAGAGTTCGCTGTGAAGAAGGGCAAATGCCACACGTAGTTGCCAACAAGCCGATGTCTAATGTCGTCACTTGAATTACCGTAGTCTGAATCGATGTTGTAAGGATTTACGATTTGCCCGCCACCGGTTGAGTACAGGCCCATATCCAGACTGTGCGACCACGTATAGCTGACTTGTCCACTTACACCGTGATTCGTTCTCTGAGTGAAGACTACATTGAATCCGTCATAGTTGGAGACTGACCCGTTGTAAAGATTGCGAATATTGCCAAAATGTTGATTGGGACGCCGTGACTGGATTGTCCCCGGGCCTGGCTTAGGTGCATTGACTTGCAGGCTGGTGTCGAGATGATCCGTGCGATTACCCACAGCTTGAAAGTCGATACCGGCATTCTTCCAAAGACCTTTTTCAACGTCGAAGCTCCACTGAGTCATCATCGCTGACGGGAAGTACCTGCTTAGCGTGATGATGTCAGGGACTGGAGTTCCACCCACTGCCGAAGATGGATTAGGATTTCCAAAGTTGATTACGGGATTTGCATGCGAGGCGTTATATGTAAAGTTTGTGCTAAATGGAGGATTGAGGGAAAGGATCGTAAGAGCATTCATCGTCGCCGGACTGTAGTAAAGTCCTGCCCCGGCTCGGATGACCCAGTCACCCTTCATACGATATGCAAGCCCCAGGCGTGGCGCCCATTGATTCCAGTTAGTGTCGGTGAACTTGTAATTTGGTGTTGTAGTGGCAGGGACAAGCGAAGCTCCGTCCGGACCAAGGACGTTTGCAATCCCACTTGGGCTGTAGGGAACCTTCGGCAGTTCATAGCGAAGACCGATATTGATACTCAGGTCATGTCCAATGTTCCATTTGTCGAGGACGAAGAAGTCATTTCGCCATTGTTGCCCTGCGGATTCCAGCTGTATCACCGGAGTTGTGTCGCTCGCGATCAGGCCCCGCATAAAATCGGCACCTCCATCGCCGGTCATTATTGCCGTAAAGTTGAAGCTTCCACGAGGACTGTTCGCGGCAAAACGAGTTGTGATGTTTCTCGAGACATCCATACCGGTGATGATGTTGTGAGCGCCATGACTCCAACTCAACGTGTCGGTTCCAGTCCAAACCTCGTCGGTCTGGAGTGAATTCCGTGCGGCGCTTCCCAGAGCTTGGTAGCCGCTCATCGTTACGTTCGGCTCTCCGGGATTACCTTCTGGGTTTTGATATCCAGGAATCGTTAGTGCCGAAAGCTGATTCTGCAGAGCAGGATTGACGAAATAGCCGTTGGCGCTGTTCAACGAGACTTGATTGCGGCCGATGAGAAACTGGTTGATCAGGTTTGGAGTAAAAACCTGTGTATATCCCGCAACGAAATTGTTCTGTGTGCTCGGGCTGTATGTTGTGTCCGGAATGAACGGAGCGCCCGAAAATGGGCTCGCTGTTTGGTATGCGTAGCGAAAGAACACGCGAGTTTTTTCGTTGACGGTATGGTCAATTCGGGTAATGTACTGGTCAAAGTTGTTTCCACTGCTGATCGCTAATCTCAGGTTGTTGGATTGTCCGGGCAAGTTGGGAAGCGGCGGCATGAAGTTCAGATATTCCAGGGAATGCGGGTCGATGCATCGCTGCTGAATGACATTGCCCACGATACAGGTTGGATCAACCGGATCGGATAGGTGGGTCGACAGTGCGCTAAAATCGCCTCGTCGCTCAGCCGCCGTGAGGACGGTGAAGAGTTGTGATGTTGACGAGATTTGACGGCGAGCCTGATAGTCAAACATAAAGAAGCTCTTATCCCTGCCGTCGTAGAGATGAGGCAGCAGAATCGGACCGTCAATTTCGGCGCCGTACTGGTTCTGACGCAAAGGAGTTTTTTTAGACCCGGGCGCATCAAACCGTCCATGAGTATTGAAAGCGTCGTTGCGGATGGCTTCACTGACCACACCATGAAGCTGATTGCCACCACTCTTTGAAATCGCATTGATGTGGACGCCTAAATAGGTGCCATATTGAGCGGAATAGGTTCCTGTTTGGACGCTGACTTCTTGAATTGCATCAGGAGATGGTGGGAAATTGACGGTCCTATGGATCGTGTTCAACATGGTCACACCATCGAGGGAAACATCATTCTGCTCGCCGCGTTGCCCTGGACCGGCGAAGGATTCTCCGGGAGGATCGCCGACAGTGACATCACCTGATTGAATAACTCCTGCGGTGGTAAGTGCGAGCTTCAGGGTGTCGTGGCCGGCAACAGGAAGAGAAGAGATAGCCTCTGTTTCGAGAGTCTGGACGATTGCGGCGTCATCTGTCGCAATAGGAGGTGCGGCGCTTGATACAGTGACCTCTTCAGTTACAGAACCCAAGACGAGGTTGAAGTCTGTCCGAACCGTTTGGTTTATCTGGACCTCAATCTCTGTCCGCGTGAACTTCCGGAAACCGGAAGCTTCAACTGTGATAGTGTAGATACCGATATCAACGTAAGGCATGGAATAAGCACCAGTTGCCGTCGTAAGCCCCTTGTAAGTAACCTTGGTCGCGTTTTGGACCGCAACCACAGTTGCATTTGAGACGGCAGCACCCGAGTTATCAGTCACCGTTCCTACAAGAGTGGTCGCCGATGCAGCCTGCCCAAATGCCTCATGCAACGGCAGTACAACCAAACACGGAAGAAAACATAAAAGGAGTGCGTACTTCATGAGTGGATCCTCCTGAGAGACTTCCCAAAAATGGACGGAAACGGATCGAACAGTCACCGGAACTTTCCTGGCAACGTGGCCAGGAGTCTGAATGGGGCCGGTGATCGGGCAATGCACACGAAGAGCGCATCGTTCTGGAGACTCTGCTCTGAACTTTGGAGTGCTACCGTGAAAGTGAGTTTGGTAGAGACTCAAACGGTGCGCTAGGTTCCGTACGGATAGGAACAGGCGTTACACGGAAATATAACCCCACGTAACATACTGAATTTATGCGGAATGGCGGAGTAGGTTCCGTTCAATAGCGCTTATGTCTTTTGCCCGGAACAATCTCTCCAAATTCGCAAAGACCCTTCAAAAGGGACAGCTCATCACTCTCGAAGGCACTCTCCGGTATCGCGAGTATGAAGCAGAGATTCACGGGTGACCGTTAGGTATCCCGTTGCCGAGATCCATGCCCTCAGCCTCCAGACGGAGCTGACAAAGACTAATGGTCGTCTCGGGTGGATGCGTCCCAACTGACCAGTTCAATCACGCGGGACCGGAAGCCGCCGTGCGCCATAGGGTGTTCGCGCAGAATGACTCTTTACTCGGGTCGTCGTGGACGGCTTTGGCCTCGTCAAACAACGCCTGCACTCGCGGCTCAATGTAACAGGTTTGTTGGAAGGAAAGCAGCTGTCTCATAGAAGCAGGGTAGCCGGTTCGGACACTAACTGGCTGACATTAATCAATTCGCCCGCTTGTCTCTTTCAGCAGTAGATTTCATTCATGGAGTTTCTTTCGGAGAAGCGCCTTAGGGATCATTTGCGTTTCGTAACGCGTTACAAGTGCAGGTGAGAGATGCCTGCTCATGGCGTACTCAACTACTTCATCATCTTTAGTTCTGCACACAAGAACACCGATGCTTGGGTTCTCATGTGGTCGTTTTCTATCGCGGTCAAGGGCTTTGAGGTAGAACGCTAGCTTGCCCATGTGTTCCGATTCGAAGCGGGCCGGTTTTCAGTTCAAAGGCGACGAGGCACTGGAGGTCTCGATGATAGAAGAGCAGATCCAGCTCAGAATCCTGATTGCCAACCTGAACTCGAACCTTTTCTCCAACGAAAGCAAAGCCATCTCCAAGCTCAATTAAAAACGTTCTCAGGTTCAGGAGAAGGCCGGCCTGGAGGTCCGCCTCGCTGTGAGCTTCTGGAAGTTCGAGAAAATCTAAAGATAGCTGTCTTTGAAAACACCTACTGCATTCTCTGGCAAAACTCGCGACATCGTTGCGAGTTTTAGGTCAGACAGCAACATCCGTTCAAAACGCCGACTTCTTGATCTGTCGTTCGAGTTCGCGATGCGACCACCGCCCCCGAGTTGCGGAAAGGAGGTAAACTCCTTTTCCTCCTCAGACTTGCAGTACGAAAGCAGTAGCAGATGCTTGGACCAGACAAATCTCGCAACAGTGTTGCGAGTTTTGGCAGCCCAACATAGGTTTCGTAGAACTGCTTCATTCTAAATAGGTTAGAGGCGGAATAGCCTTTCAAATCAGGCGCCTGGTTGCCCAGCCAGTCGGCCAGTTTCTTTTACGATCCGCTTGCCCCAGCCTGCCTCTGTGACTTTCCGCGATAGTCGCTCGCCAATCGCCCAATAGGTTTCGATTAGGGCTACATTTACGGCTTCAAACGCTTTGAATTCTCCCGCCTGAATGATCCCAAGAATTTCGGAAATTCGCCTGAGCGTTGTGCGGGTTTCAGATTCATTGAAGAAGGCCGTCCATCATGATCCTTTCGCACTCCGTTAAATCGCTCCCATTCCAAACCTACCTACATAATCGTAACTTGCGAACACCCACCGGAGGTCCAGTTCGTTCCCAGTCAATACCGGCCTCATCGCAAAACCCCAATTAACATTCACCGCAACTGCGATCTCCTGTTCAGAACCTAGGTACCGCTCCGTCGTCTGGATCGAAGAGTGACCCAGCAGGAATTTGATCTGCTCGAGATCCCCGCCGTTCTTTCGACAGAGCTTGGCGCAAGTCCTGCGCAGATCATGGGCTCCAAAGTGCTCGATTCCAATCTGCTTCGATGAGTGTTCAACTATGGACCAAATCTCCCAGTCGGTCAGGGTGTCGCGGTTGATCTTCCCGCTCTTCGAGACCGACCGCAGCCGGCAATCTTTGATCTCAGCCGCGGTCATCCAGACATCGATTAGCGAGCTGAAGAGACTTGATAAACGTCATTCATTAGGCTTGTATATCGGCGGGCTGACGAGCTCAAGGTCGCAGAGCTGTTCAACTGCGGAAGATTTAGCGACAAGAATCAAACCCACTTTTTGGGCCGCGTCAGTGATAAGAAAGTAGGTATATCCGCCACGTGAGTTGTTCACCTATTTGGAGCGGGCTGTGCATCATGAATTCGTCCGTATTCGGCTGCGACATTTCCATGTCACGGATTGTAATCCGGGTCGAAATCGGCTGCTCTTTCGGTCGACCACTAATATTGCAGTTATAACAAATGAAATCAATTATTTACAGGTAATACTTATACAATAACTCTACCTTTGGCAAAGAAGCTGTTTCTTCTTATGATTCCGACTCGCAGCTGTGCTTTTGCGGTGAGAACCAGAGGGTCATCTCAGGGTATGATTTGGACAATTCGAGGGGCGGTTCCCCTCAGAAGGACGGATGTTTTAGCGGACATCCTTCGACGTAACGAGAGGTTCGGCCCCTGTGTTGTCGGGGCCGAATCTTATATTTTGGGCTTCCGCCGAACCGCGTTCTCACACATTACTCTTCGCGCTATTAGGCGCCTTCCCATCCAAGCCAACTTGGTTCCGTCGCTGTGATCACCCAGGCTAATTGAGATTCTCATCTTCCACTTCTGAGGCTTGAGGGGTGTCGTCTCGTTCGGGCAGCTAATCCTCGACCGCGTTGTCCTTATGGCTTCTATCCATGTGGTCTCCTATCGAGCCGATGTCCACTGAACGCGGCGGCTAGAAGCGACGTTTCGGGCCCGTTCGACGTTTCGATGATCTTCAGGATTCAGCTTTTCAGCCTCAGCAAGAGCCTCTTCCTGAGAATCGTGCCGACTAGATGCAGCTCTCACAGCAAACTTCCCTTCGGCGTTCTCTTCAGTGCAGTAGTGCTTTCCGGTAGCCATCGTAGGCCATCCTCGAAAGAGGGTGCAACGTAGCAGTACACCGCATTTTGTCACGACTGCTTTCTCTCGCTGAGAGAACAGAATCACCGCTTGGTGAGGTGAAGCGTTCCCCAGGGACAGAGGCACTCAACATCCCCGTGCCTAGATCGCAGGCTAGGGTCTTCTTCAGTTCCGCACGCAAACTCTTCCCAATTCGAAGAGGCAAGCCTCAAGCACAAGCCTCGGCAGCATGATTAGCTTGCAATCCAGTCCAGTTGTCTATACAGTAGGTCAACTTCATATTCCGAGTTGAATCAAAGAGGAAGTTGCCCAAGGACAGTCCTTTGCAGGACCGGATGCAACCTTATACATAGTCCACACAATAATTTACGGGAGACCACCATGAGATTCCGCACCACCCTATGTTATTTACTTACCCTTCTGGTGTGCTGTTCAGTTGCAATTGGCCAGACGATCACTGGGTCAGTCACCGGCACGGTCACCGACCCCAGTGGGGCAGCCATTGCCGCAGCCAAGGTGACCGCGTCTAACAACGACACCGGCGTGCAGACCTCCACCACAACCAACACAGACGGCGTCTATGTGATTCGCTTTCTGCAAATTGGACACTACAAGCTGTCCATCGAAGGGCAGGGTTTTGGAGGCACTTCGATCGGTCCTTTTAGTCTCGAAGTAGGTCAAGAAGCCAAAGTGGACGCCAAGCTGAAAGTTGGTTCCTTAAATGAGGACGTCGTCGTTACCTCCGCCGCTCCGATTCTCAATACGGAAAACCCAAGCACTGGTGCTTCGATTACCGCAGCACAAGCCACAGAGTTGCCGCTACAGGCGCGTAATTTTTCTACGTTGACCACCCTGGTAGCCGGCGCCGTCGCAACAACTCCCGCCAATACGAACAATGTCGGACGTCCTACCTACAATAGTGGTTTCTTCATAAATGGCAACCGTGAGCAGACGAACAACTACACTCTCGACGGCGTCGACATTAATGATGCGATCGACAACTACATCAACTACAGTCCTAATGTAGACGCTATCGGTGAGATTCGCATCATCAGCGGCAATGCGACCGCAGAGTATGGTAACGCCAACGGCGGCCAGGTTGTGATGGTCACCAAGAGCGGTACCAACGCCTTCCACGGAAACGCGTTCTGGTTTCTCGAAAACAACAATCTGAATGCCAATAGCTGGTCGAACAAGCACACCCCCGACAAAACAGCTATAGGACCTGTGCCTTCGCTTAACCGAAGCATCTTCGGAGGCACCTTTGGTGGTCCACTCATCCATGATCGGCTCTTCTTTTTTGTGGATTATCAAGCAGGCCGCCAGCACAGCAGCAGCACGGAGTTCGATAGTGTGGCGACCGTCGCAATGCGTAATGGCTTCGCCCCAAACCTTGGGCGGTATGTTGAGAAGATCACCAATCCTGTTGCCCTCTACCTTTTCGCGCATCCAGAGATCTATCCACTACCCAATGTCGCCACAACTGACCTTGCCAACAACTATGTCGGTACTAAAGCAAGTGCGACAACCAACAATCAGGGGGACATCAGAGTCGATGGCAAGCTGACCGACAAAGACAACCTCTCCGGCCGATTCACGATCGGACGCGAGAACGATGGCGACAGCAAGGTATCGATTCCAACCAGACTCGGCACCGCGAACATCAGCCCCTATACAGGATTTTCTGTTAACTGGACCCACGTTATCTCCACTCGTATCGTCAACGAAGCTCGCGCTGGGTTCAGCCGAGGGCGCTTCATCAATCTCGGATCGGATCCTGGCGGCAAGCTTGGATTAACTGCGAACAGCTCACTTGGAATCCCCGGGGATCAGATCGCTCCAGGCATGTCGGCTTTCAATATCAACGGCTATGCTCTCGGCAGCCCCTCTGGAGGGAGCCCAAATCCCGCCTTCGGCGGACAAGCTGTCCAGAACGACAGTCTCACTAACGCCTTCACCTACGGAGACAATGTCAGCTGGCAGCTCGGCCGTCACACCCTCAAATTCGGTATAACAGCCATTCGTTACCAGTCAAACCGCAACTACTCCGGCAACGACGGTGTGCTTGGCCACTTTGATTACAATGGAACGTATACCGCCAGCCAGACAGGCATAAGTGACGCTTGGGCCGATTTCCTCCAGAATGAATCTTCGGCCTTCGGCCAGGGGTCGTATGTCACCAAATGGGGACAGCGGCAGTGGCGTGATGCCATCTTCTTTCAGGACGATTGGAAGGTAACTCCCGACCTCACTCTCAACCTCGGCATGCGTTGGGAATGGGATCAACCTCTTTACGAGTCCCACAATAAGCAGTCTAACCTGGACATCAACACCGGGGTCATCACCATCGCCGGGCAGAATGGTGCAAGCCGCGCTCTTTACAAAGCCTTTTGGAACGGATGGATGCCGCGTGTCGGCTTTGCTTACTCGCCTTCCACTTTGAACGGCAAGTTCGTCGTCCGCGGCGGATATGGCATCACCAACTTCCTTGAGGGCACCGGAGCGAACCTGCGCCTCACTCTCAATCCCCCCTTTTTCAGCAACTCGTCGGGTCAACAGAGCGGAAATAGCCCCTTTTTCCAGACAGGAAATGGCTTTCCCTTGCCCACCTCCACCAATATCTGGTCCGGGAACGTTCGCGCCTGGGATCCGAACCTGAAACCTGCGCTCGTGCAGCAGTTCAACCTCACCACAGAGACCCAACTCGACGCCAACACCTCGCTGGTCGTCGCATACCTTGGGCAGACCGGAAATCACCTCGTGGATCCACGCGAGGGAAACCAACGGCCCTGTAAGGACTGTGCGTTGCCCATCACGACTCTTTCGCAGTCAGCCCCGTTCTCGGTCAACTCGCCGAATCCGCAGATCTCGCAGATCTCGCAGATTAGCTACACGGAATCCAGGTCGATGATGAATTACAACTCCCTGCAGATCACGGGCCGCCGCCGGTTCAATCATGGGTTTGAGTTCCTCACCAACTACACCTGGAGTAAGGGCCTCACCAACAACCTCGGTTACTACGGTGGAACCGGCTCGTCACAGAGCGCCTATTGGCAGGATGCTTACAACGGTAGGGGAGACTACGGGCCTGCCTTCTTTGACGCAACTCATATCTTCACCTTTGCTGGATACTACGACCTTCCCTTTGGCCGGGGTCGCCAGTTTGGTGGAAGTATGAATCGCTTTGTCGATACGATCGCAGGCGGATGGAAGCTTGGCGCTGTCGCCAATCTTCACTCTGGCTTCCCCTTCACGGTCTCCTCACCAGGAAATTACGCCGTAAACCAGCGTGCGAACCGTGGCAATCACTATCGCAAGTTGGTTGTGCAGAATCGCTCCGTGGATCATTGGTTCGGTACGGACCCCTCGGCATCGCAATGCGGTGTTGACCAGGACAATGGCGTCTGTGCTTATGGACAAGAAAGCACGTCCGGATTTGGCACGGCCTCCGTCGGTTCAGAACGATCACCAGGGTTCAAGAATGTAGACGCAAACTTGAGCAAGGCCTTTGCGCTTTACCATGAGAGCAAACTTGAATTCCGTGCCAACTTCTACAACGTTCTCAATACAACCAGCCTAGCGGCGCCCGCGAACGACATCTCCGCTCAAAACTTCGGGCAGATTACAGGGACACTCTCCACTGAACGTCAAATCGAACTCGGGTTGAAGCTGTCATTCTAAGAAGAACGTTGCCAGCCTCGTAACAAAGAACGCAGCATTCTTAGCGACCACCTCTCGCTCTCAAGGAGAGGTGGTCTTTCTTATTCAAATCGACGAGTCCTCACCGGATCACTCGGGGCCTGCACTGGCAACTAGCGCGGGCGAAACTGTAGAACCTTGCACTACTCGAGTCGGTAGACGGCATACCCACCAACAAATGTGCCCCTTCCCTTCTCGGGAATGACATAACCTTCCACACGAAGTTCGTAGAGGGCCTGCCTCACGGTGAGGCGGCTTACCTGAAACGCAGCCTGAAGCTGCGCTTCCGATGGAATCACATCGCCGGGGGCGAGTTCGCCATGCTTAATTCGATCCATCAGCAGATCTTTGATCTGCTGATAAAGCGGTACGAAGCTCTGACGATTGAGCCTACGATCTGTAATCGCCATTCTCTCTGGCGGGTTCCCAAGGTGCAACAAGCCTTCCTCCTGTTCAAATAGAGCCATTATAGAAATACGCCATTCTCGCTGTTTGTGTGCTCGGCCGCGAGCCAACCCGCATACTTGTGTCACGCAAATGGATACGCGAGCTTTACTGCTCAAACAATTATCTTCTTGCGATGTCACTCATGCTTTGCGTAACGGCGTGATACTCGCGCATCGCTATGAGGGTACTTACGCTCACGATGCCCTTATGCTTCTGCGTGCATCGTCGCATTGAATATCTTCCGAAAAAGCAACGCTCTGCGGAAAATTTCACTAAGTTTTGTGACCGCATACGTAGGAGTGGTTCGGAGAACAAGAGACTAAGCTTCGCCCCGGAACACTCAACAGATTTTACTTGACAAACAAGTGGACTAAAGCTGACTCTCGTTCAAAGGAAACACTTGGATGCCAAGTAAAGAGAACGGCCAAATGCAACTTCTTCAAGGTACGCTTGATCTGATCGTCCTGCGTACGCTTGCGAGCATGGGCGCACAGCACGCCTACCAAATAGCAAGCCGTCTGGAGCAGGTCTCCAACAATCTTCTCAATCTCAATCAAGGCACGCTCTATCCAGCCCTGGTACGTCTGGAACAGTATGGATGGATCAAGGGAACCTGGGGGAAGACGGAAAAGAACCGAGAAGCAAAATACTATGCGATAACCCGGGCTGGCCAGAAGGCACTTGGGGAAGAGACCCAGCGATGGAAAAGGATGGCTGGCCTGGTCGAGAAACTTCTCATTGAGGAATTTTAAAGATGAACTATCTGAGGCGCATCTTTCTCAGATTCTCCAACCTCTTCACCAATTCCAAAGCGGAGGCTGAATTGGATAGAGAGATTGTAGCCCATCTTCAATTGTTGGAAGACGACTTTCTGGATCGAGGCATGACTCCTGCAGAAGCCCACCGAGCGGCCAGGCGCGCCTATGGAGGAGTGGAACGAGTGAAGCAACTGCACCGTAACGAACGGGCCTACCAGGGGCTGGCCTGCACCGTGATGGATGTTCAATATACTTTGCGGCAGTTGCGTAAATCTCCGGGATTTACGCTTACGGCAATTCTTATGTTGGCATTCGGAATTGGCGCGACGACCGCCGTCTTCTCCATTGTTGAGGGAGTTTTGCTGCGGCCTCTTCCGTTTGCAGACCCCGATCGCCTGGTCATCCTTGGCGATGACCTTGTCGGATCGCATTGGGACCAATCTAACGTGACCGCTCCAGACATCCGCAACTACATGCGAGACACGCATAGCTTTCTTCACCTCGGCGGCTATCAACGAATAGGTCTTGAACTGTCAGGCGACGGAGATCCCATTCATGTAGGTGCGACCAGAATGAGCGGAGAGGTGTTTCAGACGTTGGGTATCGCCCCGCTTATGGGGCGCTGGTTTACCCAGCAGGAGGACGATCAGCATCAATCAGTCGCTGTACTGAGTTATGGCATGTGGCGCGAGCGCTTTCATGGCGACGAGAAGATTCTTGGGACAAAGATCCTTCTTGATCGCAGACCTTATCTCGTAATCGGGGTCATGCCTCGTGATTTTGAGTTCCCCCTGTCACCCGGGCACGTAAACAACAGCAAACTTTGGGTTCCGCTAAGTCCTCTACCGGCGGAATTCGCCGCAGGATATGCGGCATCCTGGAACTCCCGTATGGTGGGGCGTCTGAAACCTGGAACTACACCTGCACAGGCACAGAGCGATGCTCAAGTGGTAGCGGATGAGACCATGCGCAATTATCCGGGGTTTATGCGGAGTATTCGGATTCGAGCGAACGTAAAGCTCTTGCACGAAGACACAGTAGCGCAGTCCCGCCCGCTGATACATACCTTGCTTTTTGCAGTTGCGACTGTCTTGCTGATCGCGTGCGCGAATCTGGCCGGCCTTCTTCTGGTGCGCTCGATTCGCAGGAGGAGAGAAATCGCTGTTCGTCTTGCTCTGGGCGCACGCGCCGCGATGCTGCTGCGACAGGCTATGGTGGAAAGCCTCATGTTGAGTATTGCCGGAGGTCTGGTTGGACTAGCATTTGCCGCCTCTTGCATTCGAATCGGCATTAGCCTTCTACCCGAGAACTTACCTCGAATCCACGAGATCTCCTTGGATTGGCCGGTCGTAGCCTTCGCCATCGGCCTGGCTGTCCTGACAGGTCTGGTCTGCGGATTATCGCCCGCATTCGCAGCTATCAGGACCAGCGTCAACGACACCCTCAAAGAGGGTGGACGAACCGGAACTTTAGGGAGTGGACACGGACGACTGCGATCCACACTTGTCATCGCTGAGATTGCTGTTGCTTTGGTGTTGCTGACGGCCTCTGGATTACTGTTGCGCAGCTTTGAGAAAATGCGCCAGGTCGATCCTGGTTTTCGGGCGGACCACACACTCTCTGCGTTCTATGATCTTCCACAAAAGCGGTATGCGACTCAGTCTGCAATCGACGCTTTTACGGACACGTTGTTGCGGAATCTGCGGCAACTGCCGGGAGTCAAAGCGGCAGGCATCTCTTCCCTACTACCGACTGGGGGTGATGGCGGAGAGATCGCAATCACCGTGGAAGGGTTGGTCCCCCAGAAAGGCACGGGCCTGAACTTGGTAACGTTATTGATGGTACAGGGAGATCCCTTGCAGGCGCTCGGGATCCGCATGCTGCGAGGCCGCTTTTTTACTGAATCAGACAAGGCAGATTCGCAACCGGTGACGATCGTGAACCGGAAGTTGGCGGAGCATTTCTGGCCGGGTCAGAACCCCGTAGGAAAACGGCTGCGCCGCGGTATGCCAGAAACTCCGACGCCCTGGTTGACGGTCGTGGGGGTAGTGGATGACGTCAAGCTCGGATCACTTGATGGTGAAACTGCAGAACAGTTTTATCAACCTGCAACCCAACAAGTGGTCTCAGAGGGGGCTTTCGCTTCGGCTGGAGAGTTGGCAGCAAATTCCGGCTATATCGTATTGCACACGAACACTCCACCCGAGCAGATGGAGAACTCGCTTCGTGCGGCAGTTAGAAATGTTGATCCTCAGCTACCTCTTATCGGGATGCAGACGATGGAGCAGCTGATCTCGGGCAGCGAAGCTCCACGCTTATTCAATACAGTGCTCATTTCATCCTTCGCGATCATTGCGTTACTACTGGCCGTGCTGGGAATCTACAGCGTGATAGCATTCTCTGTCGCCTTGCGGGAGCAGGAGATGGCGATCCGTATGGCGCTCGGTTGTCAGCGCCAGGGTGTACTCCGTCTGGTTCTTACATCCGCCATGAAGCTCGGCGCCATCGGATGTCTCCTGGGGCTGCTTGCCGCGGCGAGTGTATCTCACCTCTTGCGTTCTTTTCTTTTTGGGGTCAGTCCCTTCGATCCGCTTGTGCTGATGCTTTCTGCCGGCGTCATGCTGTCGTTTGCGCTCGCCGCATCCACTCTTCCCGCGACACGCGCTGCGACGATCAATCCGATTCTCGCCCTGCGTGGCGACTAGAAGCATTGGCCGAAACGTAACGGAATGCCCTCTCTGGAGAGGAGGAGAATCTTGACGCACTGTGCGAACCAACCACCGAGAATGGCGATTACAGATTGCAGGCTCAATCGTCAGAGCTTCGTTCCGCTCTACCAGCAGATCAAAGATCTGCTATTGGATCGAATTGCTCATGGCGAACTTGCCGCTGGCGATCTGATTCCATCGGAAGCACGGCTTAGAACCGCGTTTAAGGTGAGCCGCCTAACTGTGAGGCAGGCTCTTTACGAGCTTCGGGTGGAAGGCTACGTCATCCGCGAGAAGGGCCGCGGAACCTTTGTTGGAGGATCTGCGATTTAGTTCATGTTGTCTCGAAAATGTTAGCGCCTTCGCTTAATCAGGCTGGTGGCTGTGGATGTCGGCAATGATCAATCGCCGATGCCCTTACTACCCGGGTAGAACCGATCGAAGGCGGCTTCCTCAAAACGCCCCCAAAGTGCCTACGCCTACAATACACTCGACTCTCACTCTTTTTGTTTGTGACATGACGGAAGGAGCGATCCACCGTAACTCATAGACCGTCGTTCGTGATCCGAAACCAAAGATAGAGAGGGCGCCGGATATAACCAGTTTCCAAGGGCGGAATGAAAACTTAGCTCCCTTCAATCCTACACTTCTATAGACCCGAAGACTCCTGCTGCCAACAGAGGAATTCCGACTCAATCTCGTAGCGAACCTAAAAAATTTCGCGGCGCGACGGAGCATGCGCGGCCACACTCTGAGTTGTTCATCCCCTGTCACACTGTCCTTGCGGATGAACGCAAAGCAATTCAAGATCTGGCGACCCACATCGGAGCTGGCTTATACCAGTTGCAGAAGACGGAACAACCTCATCAGTTTGAGGACGTGTCGGGCAGGATCTCGCTTGATGGGAGGCAACAATTCTGTCGCTACGTCATATCATAACGCAACGAATGTGCTGTCGGGAGGCGGCCATCCAGTACAAAGTCAGTACCGAGGCCCTCTCCCAAGAACAAGCAGGACTGGAGCCAAGGCCTGGCACAACAAGAACATTTATAAACGTGGGCGTTCGGACGTGCGAAAGACCTGGTCGAGCCACGTGTCTGCTCGTGGCTCCTAGAGGAGGAGCGTGTCACCAGATCTCGAAAAGGGCTTGTTCTCTTTCTTTAACGAGCAGAGCTGTGCGTACCGCACTCTAGCAAGATAGCCTCGGCTGAGACCGTACAAGCCTAGCCTTTCGTTCCAAAGCCATTCGCTCGTGCAGAGGAATGCTTCGAAATCGACGGCGCGAGCTAGCGCCTAGTTTGCTGAGGGAACTGTGGGAAGAGCTTCTTGGGAAAGAATACGGGTCTGATTGCTTCCGCATCTAAGCTGACAAGATGAAACTTATGGCAACTCCGCCCGGCCAAACAATCAGTCAATCGACGATCAGGCCGGAATTTATCTCGCAAACGCCAGATCCTGAAGAGCCTGACCTGCTGCCCCTCCATCCTGACACGCAACCGATAGGACCAGCGGACAGATATGAGATGGCATCCCGCGCCACTCGCTTGCATCCTGCCTTTCCTGACCATCTGTCTTCGTGTCCCTCCCGCAAGGGCGATCATTTCGAACATTGGGGACACCATTGAAATGGTTTGGAAAGTTATCTCGTCGATTGTGTGCTCTGCAAGGTCACCGTTAGGAGTCATAAAGATGTCACCAAAGCTTTTGGACGAGCCGCTATTGCACCAATTCAGCTTTCTTCTAATGCTTGGCCTGGCAGTCGCCTGCGTTTCATGGACCTTTACCCATGAAGAGGTCTTTCGGGAGCCTAGAGAATTTTGCAAGGAGAAAAGCCAGAACTGCAAACCACTCTACCAACGCAAATTCTTCTACTTGTTCACCTGTGAATATTGTTTCAGCCACTATGTGACGGCACTGTTGTTGCTTCTGACTCATTTCCAGATGCTTTATCAAGGATGGCGAGGCTTTGTGATTTCGGAATTCGCGCTAGTGTGGATCGCAAATCTCTATATGGGCGTATTCAATCGCTTGCGACTTGAAATTAAGGTCGAGAATCTCGCCATCGCCGGGCAGACGAAGGGTGAGAATACGGAACGTCCTTCACGTACCCAGCGCTGAACAATTAGAAAACGACGAGCTGTCATGATGAACCAGTTTTAATCAGATAGCTAAGCCCGATAATGATGCTCTCACCATCGTCAAAACAGGATCTCAAAAACGAAGCAAAGGTCCAGACCAACAGCCAGAAAATCGGCTACAAGAAGAATCCTCGTAGGATCTGCGGGCTAATTACCAAAGCAGGTAAATCATAATTGGATTAACGGTCGCAGTGGGCGCAGATGATCACGCACGTCAACTGCTATCCCGAGGCCCTCAGGCTGTGTTGCAGAGTTGGCAAACTAACCTCTTGTATAGTTCCGATCGCCTGTCCTTCTACATAGAGAGGTGTCATCTAGTTATGTCGCTAGACGATGCCCGCGAACCTAAATGAATACCGCAGACCTATTCCGAATGCGACGTATAGATGACAGTTGGAAGGTCCTTTATGCCATCTTTACGGCCTGTGTGATCAGCTAATCAGAGTGTAAGGAGACCCGAAATATGCTGACTCGCGAAAAGCCGTTGCGAAAACATTAAGTAGTAAGACCGGATGTTGTGAGAATTATTCTTTACGCGGCAGTTTTTCCAACGATCGTTGTCGCCTTATTACTGATCAAAATGCCGGAAGATGCACTTGTGTCTCCGTATCTGTCAGAGAAGTTACCGATAATTGAAGGAATTGTGGCAATGGATGGCCTCCTTGGTATTCTTGTCACTGTGGGCTTTGCTACCATCTAGACGAAAGCGGGATCTGCCGGCCGAATATTGCGAATGTTCAGAGGCGAACCTTCTTCGAGATTGTGAGGCCCCGCCACATGCCGCCACAAAATCCATGGTTCATATTTCCAGCCCGACCATCCTCTTAAACACAATTGCAATCGCGGTCAAAGTTCACTCGTTGATCCAGTAAGCCTCCGGATAGACAACGTCGCTTTTCTTTACGGCAACGCCTAAACAGAAGGGCTACCACGTGTCGATTCTCTCGGCACACTAACGTTTCACGATGAGGATCCGGCACGTGAGGGCAAACGTATCCATCCAATCGCAGGTAGCTACCCTGACCGAGATCCTCGTCTGAGGGCGGCTTCGGCAGGCCGGAATATCGCAATTGAGTAGTGCAGCTCAGTCTTGTAGTTATACTCAGATACTACGGACGTCGAGGTAGCCATTTCAAGTGGCCACGGAGCTCCGCGTTGAGGTTGGTCCAATCAAGCCGAGCTATATGTACCAGGGAATCACGATAAAAAGATCTTCCTCATCAATAATCTCCTTTTTCTGCCAGACCAGATTAGATCAACCCACAGTCCTCGTTGGAGACCTGATACGCTCGAAGACTTGATCGTGGAAGTAAAAGAGCGCTACCATCGTTACCGATCCCCTAGCCGCAGCCTTACGGTACTAGAGCATCTGGGCGGGAAAGTCCTGCACTATATCGAAAGAGCCGTTGACCTGGATTTGTTTCGCCTTGCAGAGATCGGCCCGGAAGGGCGGGTTGCGCTTTCCGTGCTCACCCGCATAGATGGCGGCATCTTTGGCGCAGGCAGAATCTAGGGGCTCCGGAGCATAGCCGCCCTTGAAGCGGAACGTACCGACGAGATGATAACGGACGAGAAGGGTCTTCTTAGAAGGCAGCTTCTCGACCTTCGAAAGAACGATGTGCGCGTTATCTTTCCCATCGTCCGTGGCGAAGTATTGAGAGTAGCCCATATCGGTGTAGGAAGTCTCTCCGTTGTCGGTGACTATGGCAAAGCGCGCGCCGCCCGGTTGCTGATCGAGGCCCGGGGTGAAGTGGAAGGTTCCGTCGAGGCCGGTCCCAAGATCGGACGTCTGTCCTCCGGCTTCTTTGCTGGCGTTGATTCCGAAACTATATTCGCCCTTCGTGCCTGTCGTCATAAAGGCGACGTTAATCTGGTCGTTGACGGCGGCGTAGTGCTGACTGACATCGCCTGAGATCTCGGCAGTGAGGGATTTGGGTGTGTCTGCGGTCGAGCTCTGGCCGACTGATTCTCCTGCGGGTGCGTCACCAGCCTCCGCGGGCGGCTTGCTCTTGCAGGCATTGAGGCACAAGGTGCAAAGAAACAGCAATACGAGGAGCCTTGGGGTAGAAAGAAGGCGTTTGCAAACGATCACGACGATGGGTCCTATTGGCGCCAGTTGCGCGGATGAAAATGAAAGAGGATTTTGCGACTATCTCCTCTATTGCGATGGCTCCGAGAGCCACACCCAGAGGATAAGGCACGAGAACATAAGTTCCAAACCTGCAGTAATCGACGGGACTGCAGTAATCGCCTGGCTCCTGCACAACACAATAGATCCGGATCAGGCCGAGATTGCGGGGCGGTGAGCCATCATCTCTTGGCTTCTTGTATTAGAGTCAACCAAGGCATAGCTAACAGCGTGCAGTATGTGAACAAAACTCTGAAAGAGCATTAAAAGAAGTTAGAGGGCTCAGCTGTCGCAACGCGAAGCTGATAGCGGGCCGTTGGTTGATTGGCACCCATTGCAACTTCGACCGCTCGGCCATCTCCTCATTTGGAGCCACGATCAAGAAGATGAAACCCGAGTCCAGATGAGACCGAACCAGGATTGCTTTCCTCACAGCAAGGCTCATTTTCAAGGAGAAGTAGGTAGGCATCGTGCTCACGAGGTGCTCTTCGTGCGGTTGGAGGGCAACCCTGAGAAAATGCTGAACGCAGCAGCTGTTCACCCTTTGGGCACCCGACAAAAGGCTTACACTTTGTAGTATGTAAATGCAGGTCGCCGCAATCTCGCATACTGCCGAAGTTTACCCAGGCCAGACTCTTAGGGGGAGTCTACGAGGACGCTTGGCGCGGCACTATGGCCTAGTGAACGTTAGCAGTTCTGACATCCTGGGAAGGAGGCAATCTGCGACCGCCCGAATAGTGATACTTCACATGGGCCGCCTTTCGTCCTTCCCCCGCAAATTTCGCCCGACACGTAGCTAGCTTTAGTTGATGTCTGAAACACTAAGTCACAACACAATGACACGGTCAACTTCACTGCGACGGATTCCACAATGATCTGCGGATGGAGATTGCTGTGTTGGTAGAAGATTGCGCAAAGGCTCTACGCACAACCTGAGGAATCTGTGCCGACATGGATCCGACACATGTTCTGATCACACCTCCAATGTGAACTCAGTCTTCGCGGGATCTTGCGCGCCTGGCACGGAACGGGTGGATCCCTCTTGCTAAGAAACTCGATCATGTGACGAAACCCAGGACCCATCATCGACTTGGAAGCTAGTTGCGAACCCTCTATTTATGGAAAGCCAATCCGCGGATGCTCGAATCGCACAACGCGAATCTGTTCTTCAGCATCCCACCGCAGCATGTCGACCGCGCCTCCCTATCGCCCACCGCTCTCGCGCCGAAATTTCCTGGTGAACGCCTCGGGTACGGCTGCTGCTGCGTTTGCATCGCCTGTTGCCGGCCCCCGCACCCAAGCGCAACAGCAGCCTAGCAATACCACTCAAGTGATCAGCGATCTAGGTCATGCTAACAAAATTCAGCTCTCGCAGGTTCACGGTCCGTCGGAGAAAGATGAGAAGGCGCCGGGTCCCTTCCTTCCTCAGGAGAAACGAATCGGTTACGCGATCGTCGGGCTCGGCCGGTTGTCAATCAATCAGTTCTTGCCTGCGTTCGGCGCTTCCAAGTATTGCCGACCCACGGCTCTTGTAAGTGGCGATCACGCGAAGGCGCAGAAAGTTGCCACCCAGTATGGAATTCCAGAGAGTTCAATCTACGATTACAGAAACTATGAACAGCTTGGCTCAAATCCCCACGTGCAGGTGATCTACATTGTCTTGCCTAACGGTATGCACGAGGAGTATGTGGTTCGCGGCGCGAAGACGGGAAGGCATATTCTCTGCGAAAAACCAATGGCGACTTCTCATGTCGAAGCAGAGCGGATGATCAACGCCTGCAAAAAGGCCAACGTCAAACTGATGATTGCGTACCGGCAGCAATACGAGCCAAACAACCGAGCGGTGCGGAAACTTGTAACCGAAGGGAAATTTGGTCACCTGCGAGGATTTGTTTCCACGAATTCGCAACAGATGGGGGATGCCAAACACTGGCGGCTCAAGAAATCTCTCGCTGGTGGCGGTTGCCTGCCGGACGTCGGAATCTATTGCATCAATGCCTCTCGGTTTATCTCTGGGGAGGAACCCGTTCGAGTCACCGCCCAGATATGGCAGCCGAAGGATGATTCTCGCTTCGCGGAGGTCGAAGCATCCGTGAGCTTCAGCATGCAGTTCCCTTCCGGCTTCATCGCTACATGTACGACCAGCTACGATGCACACAAGAGCCAGAGTTTTCGCATGGAAGGAACTGACATGTGGGCGGAGATGTCGCCAGCGTACGCGTACTATGGCATGAAGCTCAAGCTCTCACGCCTCGCAGATGGACAGGAGATTTCGGTCTATCCGGAGATTGAGGATAAGGATCAATTCGCCCTGGAGATGGATCACTTCGCACATTGCGTGATAACAAACGAACAGCCGCATACGCCCGGGGAGGAAGGTCTGCAAGATCATCGTGTAATCGAGGCGATCTATGGAGCGGCTCGGACCGGTAAAGCGGTGGAGATCGCGCAGCCAAAGTCCTTTACCCGAGGGCCGGAACCCAAGGCAGATTCATAAACATGCCAGTCAGCGCTCAGCCTCAATAGGAGAGGCAGGAATGTCCGACCGAAGGCAAAAAACCAAGCGAAAGACCTTGAGGAAGGAGGATGTTTTCAAAGCCTCCGGTATGACCTCCTACCTAACCGAACAGCGTGCCCGGCACAGGGGTATCGCCAGCGGCGGTGCGCAAGGCAACGGCCATGAGGCTGACACAGCCGCGGAGCTCGAAGCTGCAATTCTTGAGCTTCTGAGTGAACGCCAACGGGGTAAGAGCATCTGCCCATCTGAGGCCGCAAAACGAGTCGGGAACAAAAACTCTACACACAACTGGCGGGAACTTATGGGGCCAACGAGAGCAGCGGCAGAAAAGATGGCCAAAGCCGGAAAGATATCTATCACTCAGAAAGGCCAATTGATAGATATTTGTGAGGCCACGGGACCTGTCCGCCTTCAACTACCATGATCTTAACGGATAGTCTCTCAGAGTTACGGCGTCATCACGGACGGTTGAGGGTCGGAGTCGACATGCCGTTGGGTCTTTCGGCCGCACTCGCGATCGTTTGATGGATCGGTGGCTGCAGATGATTTAGATCTGCAACTAGGAAAATATTAGGGCTCTTACTTACATGAGCGCCAGATGCCTGTTCGGATATGACCTTCAGAACGATCTATCGAGCAGGATGCCCGAAGATAAACAATGATCCGTCTGATCGAGTGGCACCCTTGGCTGACTCGCATAAGCCAATCGACTAAAATCAGTGGCCACTTATGATCGGCAATCAGTTCGGGCACCTATCGTGACACTCATTTCATATATAGACGAGTTTTACCCGAAAGAAGTGCCTGTTCCCTAGCTGTTCTGTTGGCCCTCCTGGCGTGAATGAAAGGTCAGGTATGGCCGCCGCAGGAGGATAGTGAACCTTTCGCTGCGAAAACTTGCCCTGAAAAGAGCAGAATCAGATGGCGGGTATCGTTTGTTTAGCGAAACCGCCAGGTCCGGGCCATTCATCTTTGGCGGCACGGCATTCAACATCACAAAACCGGGCCACTTCTGTATTGGCTAACTGCCAATTCCAGGCTGTTCTAAGTATGTCGATCAGGTTACGTTGAGGAGACCAACGAAGTTTGGTTTCAGCATACGCTCCATCGCAAATAAGGATAGGCGGATCGCCTTGTCGCCTCGGGAGAATGCGACGTTTAACATGTAAAGAAGATATTTCTTCCGCGGCCGAGATGACTTCTGAAACGGAAAAGCCAGTGCCCGTTCCCAAATTAAAGACGTCAGATTCGTCCGTTTGGCTCAATAAGTCAAGAGCGTTGACATGCGCAGAAGCCAAGTCATTTACGTGCACATAATCGCGAATGCAGGTTCCGTCGGGAGTCTCGTAGTCATTCCCATAAATGCTGACTTCTGGAAAACGCCCCAAAGCCGCCTTTAACACAAGCGGGATGAGATGGGTCTCGGTTGACCGTAATTCGCCCAATAACCCAGACTCGTCCGCACCGGCAGCATTAAAGTACCGGAGTGCGACAAATTTGAGACCGTATGCGGACGAGTAGCTCTTCAAAGCATCTTCAAAAGCCGCCTTCGTCTGGCCATAAGAACTCATTGGACATCTTGGCGTCGTTTCCGTGATAGGGACACGCTCTGGAGCACCGTACACGGCGCAACTTGACGAAAAGATGAACTTTTTTATCCCGGCATCTACTGTTGCGTTGAGCAACGTAAGGGCGTCAACCATGTTAGTTGCGTAGTATTCCCTTGGCTTCGAAATGGACTCGCCGACATAGGCTCTTGCCGCAAAGTGCATCACGGCGTCGACGTTCTTAAGGACGTGCCGCAAACATTCATAATCAGCCATTTCGCCGTAGATGACTTCAAATCTATCTACAAATCTTAGATGACCAGTACTAAAGTTGTCATAGATCACTGGCATGTAACCACGTTCGCTGAGTCGCAGAGCAACATGAGATCCGATATACCCTGCTCCACCTACCAAAAGAACTCTCACGAGAACCTCGCGTCTACCTTTGTCCGGTCGCCCTTGTTGCGAACTTGCCCATGAATGGCATGGGAAAGCAAAGCTAAATGCAAACCGAGTGCCAATTGCCGCGTTTTACGGAATGCCCGCCTTTTCAGTGCGAGCATGGATCTATCGACATACAAGTCCCATTTTTTTGCATATGTTTGCAGAGAAGGCCTCGCGAGTTCTGCCCTTTTATTGCATAGTTTTCGCGGCCACGTCCCACCTCATGGACCTTGGAATAGGCTTGAGGCTGCCAAGATGGTGTGGCTCAAGGATTTAGCGCCCAGATTGGCGGCGTTACGTGCCATTGCAGGAACGAACCCACTTTGGTGACCTACTTGCAGTGAGGGGTGGTGATGAAACTCCTTATCGCCATTCCAGCTTTGAATGAAGAAGCGAGCATCGAGGACATCATTCAACGCTGTATCGAGGCAAAAGACGAGATTATTGGCAAATCCCACATAACGGAAGTTGATATCACTGTTGTGAGCGACGGCTCCACGGATCGGACAAACGAACTAGCCCACCGGCACACCGACAAGATTCAACTGGTCGTTTTCGAAAAGAATCGGGGCTACGGCGCTGCCATCCAACATGCCTGGCAAAATTCGAACGCCGATCTTCTTGCTTTTTTGGATGCCGATGGAACTTGCGATCCGCGTTTCTTTGCGGACCTTGCCCGCGCTCTCCGGGACGCGGATGCAGACGTCGTACTTGGTTGCAGGCTCCACTCCGAAACCAAAATGCCGCTCCTTCGGCAGACCGGTAATTTCCTCTTTGCAGGACTTCTTACTCTACTCTCCGGCAGGCGCATCCGCGACACTGCAAGTGGTATGCGTATTGTGCGCAGAGAAGCCTATGACAGGCTGCGCCCCCTGCCCAATGGCCTACACTTCACACCTGCCATGAGTGCACGCGCCCTGCTCGATCGCGAAGCCGGAGCTAAACTTATCGAAATTTACATGCCTTACCACGAACGTGTAGGTGATTCCAAGTTGAAGGCCGGCAGGGATGGTATCCGTTTTCTGGGAGTCATTACCAAAGCCGCTCTCATGTATCGTCCTATTCGACTGGCAACTGTTCTTCTCACTACCGGGGCGATCACGCTAGGAGTCTCTCTTATTTTCTTCTGAGCTCCCAATATGAACTCCATCCGCGTTTTCTGAAACCCCCGACGAATTCCGAAGTCGGCACCCTGATCCCTAGTCGGCCCAAGGTTACAAATATGGCGAAAGATCTCTCAGTTCGAAGAAGACAGATCGCCGAAGCTTCACTGGTTATCCTTGTACTACTTACCGGATTCCTGATCCGTACACGTTACCTGGACGAGCGGCCATTTTGGGTGGATGAAGCGGAGTCTTCTATTAATGCAGTTACGATTCTCGAAAACGGCTATCCGACGGATACATATCTTGGCATTCCGATCTACGAGAACACGCTCATCCAGCCTTGGCAAGGAAATGCGGAGTATGAGTTTCGCGATCTGAGTTATTCCGACAAGCACCTTGCCATTTACCATGGCTGGCTTCCGCTGTACGCCATCGCCGGATCATTTGCCCTTCATGGAGTCACTCCGGACTCCGCAAATGGGACGCCTGCGGTGAAGCATGATCTGAATGAATGGAAGCGCCGGACCAGGGCCGCCCGGTTGCCAGCGGTTCTGTTTGGAGTACTTTTTCTCGCCGTGGTCTTTGCGGGGGGAAGACTTCTCTACGGACCTGACGCGGCTTGGGCAGGCTTACTCGTTGGATCTGTTTATCCATATCACATTGCCATCTCTCGCCAGGCTCGCTATTACTCCGCAGAGGTCGCACTGACTACGGCATGCGCGGTTTCGTTGTGGCTTCTGATGAAAGAGTGTAAGTGGAAGCACGTCTACCTCACGGCGGCCACGTTTGTATTGCTGTTTCACACGCATCTTCAGAGTTTCAGTGCAGCTGCCCTAGTTTGCATTCTGGTTGCCCCCTTGATTGTCCGCACCCACCCCGCTGGTCTACGCAAGCTGACTACTTTCGCTGCGCTTGTGGCGGCTGGGACCGTGCCGTGGATTATCGCAACTGGTTTCTACCGACAACAGGAACGAATTCCGAGGGCCTGGACACTGTTGAATCTACCAAACGACTTCTGGCGATACCCGCCTGTTCGAGTATCGTCTGCAATCACCGGTATCATCATTGCATTTTTAACTGCTTTTGTGGTCTTGATCAAGCCGCGTTCTTCACTACCTTTCGCTTCGGCAACAAGAAAATTTGCTCCCGTACTGCTGTTTCTTGGTGTCTGGGCGGTTTGTGGATATGTGACATTTGTGGCATTGGTGCCAGCAGTCAGCTTCGACAGCGGCCGATTAAATCTGAGCTACTGGGGCCCGCTATTTCTACTCGCATCAGTAACCGCGGCGGCCATCACCCGTGTCTTCGCTCCACGGCGTTCGATAGTCTTCGCTCCCGTACTCTTATTAGTGGCTTTCATGGCGATGGGTCGCAAGCCCAACTTCCATGAGACATTTGCAGGGGGGAGTTGGGAGGCGGATGCGAGTGTGCTGGATTACCTTAAGGCCAGCTCGATAGATCGGACAACGAGAATCTATGCTGCTCCGAACGACCATCTTATTCTGAGCTTTTACTCCGGACTTCCCGTCCAAGACATCGCACCTGTGCGAAAATCCTATCTGGATTCGTACCCGGGGAACATCATATACATCGACCGTTCTGTTTCTGTCGAGACAGGTATTCTTACAGCGGATGGCATCCGGGAAGCTGCTCTTCGAGATGGCTACAGGGTGTCGCCTGAAGAGGCTGAAAGATGGTCTGTTTTGCTGCGGACACGTGACTATCGCGAAGCGATGCTAAAATCCGTGTCGGGCGGTGCGCGACAAGAGGTAGAGCAGGTCCCTCCCTTCGCGCGCCGACTCCTTGCCGCACATCGCCGTGAACTTCCGTCAGTTTTTGCAAGCTCCTCTCTGGATCTGGTGACGAGAGGCTACGATATAAAATCGTGGACTGACTGGCGGAATGTGCTGAAGTATCGATTCCTAGGGCCAGAGGATCGCAGTGCTGTCCATGCCAACTACGCTGACCGGTTGCGCGGTTCCGACGCTATCATTCTGACGAGGGCCGACACAGCCGTCTACTTCTCCCGATGGCATCCGGCGGACATGAAGAATAGTATTGAATTCCGTTTTGTGCAGTGACGATAGCCGGCCGTGCAGTTTATTGAGCTCAAAGGTTGTGAAGAGTACGCGCCCGGGTGGTAGTTTGAGGAACTATCTGTCGTAGCTTTTGAGGTTTTATCGCCGCTCAATTCGGAGGTCGGTGGGGTTGGGCGATCTAAGCACTGTTACGCAGATGCTTGGCGGTTGCAATCGTGGGTTCGGAGGAGGTGCCTCCGCTTGCGCCTTACGTCAATAGCGGCATAAAAGCAACGACAAGAAAATCGTTCTGAACGAACAGTCCCTACATCACAGTCGCTCCGAAGGACCCGCCAGACGGAACCGTGCTCGAGGGTGCATTGGTGGCGCTCGATTCTAAGGGCCGCCCCATCTTCGATTTTCCTGCAAGCCAGGCGAGGACTTTCTCTAAGACAGCTCGCATCTATTGGATTGAAACAAACCTTGACTCTTCGGTCTTATAGGCAGCTAATTCCAGGTCGATTTTCTGATTCTAGATGATCTGGGAGGCTTTGCTCTTCTCCATGCATTTCTTTCTCTAACCCATTCGGACACTGCTTCAGCCCAATGACGTTCTCGCCTTGCGGCAACGTATCTCGAACTGATAAAAAGGCACAGCATTTAGATTTCGAATAGCTTTTTGTAAATTTTGTGGGTACCTCTAGAACACGTCTGAGTCACAATGAGTCTCGATGGGGTTGCGTAATCATCTCGAGCTTGAGTAGCGGCTGTGCCTACGCAGGTCGTCCTCTGGATGCATGACTTAGGAGGTTGAGGCTCTCCACAAAAGAGGTCGGCGCACGAAGGAGGAATGAGAGCGCCGACCAACCAGAGTAGTTAGTTCTAAGATGCGTCAGTCGATCCTCCCGGCTAGCTCGGATTCTGACGGTCCTCCATCATGGACTCACCCAGGATCTCAGGTTGCCCTAACTAGACTGAGTAGCGCTGACTCTTCCCGTTCGCTGACTCTTCCATTCAATGTAGTGTGGCCGCTGGCAGCGGAAGAACTTTGCGGGCCAGCTGAGTCCGGCTATGTCAAATCCGGGAGTTCAAGTTTCGGGTCCAACATATATCGACCCCGCAGATTGAGCAGGTCTCTTAGACCGTGGATTATGACGCCAGTTGGATAGAAACGCGACTAGCCAATAGCGATTCATGCCCTTCGTGGTTATTTGATAAGTGCGACTACGAGAGCGACAAGCGCGATCAAGAGAGCCATGCCAGAGACGCCGTACACTAACAGTTGTGGACCTTGATGCGCGGTTTTGGGAGGGTTGGCGTCGGACTCCGGGATCTCCCTCAGGCAGAGAGTGGTGCTTGGCCATCGATACGGAGAACATAGATGACCCCTTCGGCACAGCAGCGGTCGGGGATAAGATCATCGTGGGTGGCCGCTCCCTGAAGTGGCTTAGTGACCCGAGAGGGACTGGGGTCGCCTCTTAGGGCCCGGGTAACCACGATTATGGCCAGTCTGCCACACTCCCGCAAAATTCCGAAAGAAAGCGATCACTTATCTATGTGTCTTTTCGCGATTGCGGAAAATCACTAATCGCGGGCGGATTAGCGCGGCAGGAAACAGGGCGTAGGGTAGATATTCTTTCGGATCTTGAATGCTTTCTATGGAAGAAATTTGACAAGTGTGCCCTCGACAAGCCGTATTACCATCCCAGATCGCCTCGATAAAGCGCGGCGGATTCGGAAATCGTAACGTTTTTCCTGGGGGGTGCATCACAGAATGGCAGGGGAGATCCGCCATGAGCATTGATCCTCGTGAAATAGGGCCAAAGCCGCCCTTTCCTAACCAAGAACAGACTCATCCCGGGACCGTTAAAAAACTCAATCCGCCGGCTGACCACGGTGAATCGAGCTATATAGGCACGGGTCGGCTCAAGGGCCGAGCGGCGATCGTCACCGGAGGCGATTCCGGCATCGGGCGGGCAGTTGCGATAGCCTTCGCCAAGGAGGGTGCGGATGTGCTGTTGAGCTACTTGCCCGAAGAGGAACCAGACGCAGCAGAGGTTGTTACGCTCATAGAAAAGGTTGGGCGCAAAGCCGTGAAGTTTGCGGGCGATATTCGCAGCCCGGAATACTCGCAGGCGCTAGTTGCTACTGCACTCAAGGAGTTCGGCAGATTGGATATCGTAGTGAACAACGCAGGCTTTCAAATGGCACACGAGAAACTTATAGACGTGCCGCTAGACGAGGCAAAACGCACGTTCGATACCAATATTTTCGGTACATTTGCTCTCACTCAGGCATCGCTGAAAGAGCTGAAGCCGGGTGGGTCCATTTTGAACACAACTTCCATCCAGGCATATCAGCCGGGTGAGAATCTGGTGGCTTATGCCGCGACGAAGGCTGCTGTACTTAGCATGACGAAATCTGTCGCGCAACTGGCGATGGAACAGGGTGTACGCGTCAACGCGGTCGCACCAGGACCAGTATGGACTCCGCTCATCCCCTCTACGATGCCTCCCGAAAAGGTGACGAAATTTGGCGAAAATACCGTTTTCAAGCGTCCCGCACAACCGGTTGAATTGGCTAGGCTGTTTGTCTTTCTGGCTAGTGACGATGCGAGCTACGTTACTGGCGAAGTCTTTGGTGCAACTGGGGGAAGAACACCGTACTAGCTGTGGTTCCTAAATCCCGTTTAGCTTTGTAACCCAGACGAACACCCGTCTTCACCCGTATCGATCAAGTTGCTAAATCTGCACGATAGGTATTCTGTAAGACTAGATTCAGAACGAGGTTCTCTCGGTATCACCAGGGACGTCAGTTTCGGCTGCTAGATATAGGAGCCAAGGAGCTGAGCCATCTTTGAGGTCGTCGGGGGTTAATCCGCATGGATCTGGCACTCCTTGAGACCAATCACGAAGCCGCCGAGGCCGATCCACTTGTCACGATTGCAGGGGGAGGCGGTGTCGCACCCTACGATTCGATGGGAAACACTTGGATGGCAGACTATCTGAAGATCACAGGCGAGCTGGACGTAGATTTGCGAAGCAGCATCGCCCCGGAGGCACGAGCGAAGATTGTTTTACGAGCGCCTCATCGACCATATAGATGATCCTGGAACGATCGATACTCTCCAATTCCTCATGACCTGCGAAATCACTCACATGAAGGCTGTTCGGGCGGTCCTGGAGAGCCTCGAGATGTCACCTTCTCGATTGGAATGCTCAAGGCAACCCCCGGCATTGTTTTACGAGATAACCGAGAATCGCTCTATCGGATTGTGGCGAACACCATCACTGTACGGTAGAGTGTCAATCGCAGCGATGCTTCACGATGAGGGTTCAATTTAAGCAAATCGAAATTAGTGGGTTGTACGCTCTGGATTGCATGAACCCTACATCTCGTCCTTATCAGGCACCCAGATACTGGCTCTGGCGTCCCATTAGTTCGTCATATCTTGGCGCGTGTTTGCCAGCCCACCACCTACGGGATGCGTCTAGCAATCGAGACTTCATGGGTGCTCTACGTTAGTAGGACGCTCTGCGGTGTCCGCATTTGGATCCGCTACATCTTGGATTATTAGGGCCTGTGACCGAGTCGGCGACCTGGAGGTCAACGATAGTCCGACCTCGAGCCGCCTGGCTTCCGATCTCGAGTGCTCCCCTTTGGATGTTAGCTTAGAACTCACCATCAGAACTGCGCAGTTGTACAGCGGTAATTGGCGGACGGAAGTGCGAGCGTTTTCTCAAGACAAGCCGGCTTCGCGGAACATAATGGCCAGTTAGATTCAGTGGATCGAATTTACTCCGTCTAACTCCAACCAGGCTATCATTTTATCGACGCGCTTGATCTTAAGCTTGAAAGCGCCGTTGTTGTCAAGCCCATATTCTGAAGGTCGTGCCGCGGCCTTTGTCGACTCGGAAAATCAGCCTCATATTTCTTAGCCGCGCCCTCCGCTAATTGTTCAAACCAACGGCGAAGGGACCAAGACAACCTAACATAGAGTCCCCTCGAATAGTCTCTCTGAGGGCCGGTCGCCTGGCCCTCAAAAGATTAGTAACATAGCTCTAGGCGGCCGTTTCAGCCCAAGGATCGATGACGATTTTTGTGACACTCTCTTTCTTGTCTCTCCAAACCTTATACATTTCCGGTGCCTGCTCGAGCGTGATGAGATGGGAAATGATGTAGCTAGGGTCAATCTGCCCCTGTTCTATTCGGTGAAGCAAAGGCTTCATGTAATTGTGCATGTTGGTCTGTCCCATCTTCATCGTGATGCCTTTGCCGAATGCTGCGCCGAAGGGGACCTTGTCCAGAAGACCGCCGTAAACTCCCGGGATCGATAGCGTACCGCCCTTGCGAACAGCCTGGATAGCCTGCCGAAGCACACTCGGTCTATCCGTTTCCATAAGCAATGCAACTTTGATTTTGTCGTACGTTCCTTGCAGCTCGGCAGAGTGGGCTTCCAAGCCTACCGCCTCGATACAGGCGTCGGGACCAATACCGGCAGTCAAGTCCCTAAGCGCGGTGAGAACACTGACATCCTGGTCCGAATAATCGACTGTTATCGCACCGATCGCTCGGGCCAAATCAAGACGCTCCGGTAAACGATCGATCGCAATGACTCTCGCAGCCCCCAGCATAAATGCACTAGCAATTGCAAACTGACCCACTGGTCCACAACCCCAAACAGCGACGGTATCTCCTGCTTGAATCTGTGCATTTTCTGCCGCCATATATCCAGTTGGGAAGATATCGGAAAGGAACAACACTTTTTCGTCTGGAAGATCGCTTTCGATCTTCAGCGGCCCTACATTGGCAAACGGAACGCGGACATATTGAGCTTGGCCTCCTGCGTACCCTCCCATCATATGGGAGTAGCCAAAGAGTCCCGAACCGGAATATCCGTACGCGGCTTCCATTAGGTGTGCGTTCGGATTGCTGTTGTCACAAGCGGCCCAGATCTTCTTCTTGCAGAAGAGACAGTTCCCGCATGCGATGGTGAACGGCACCACGACTCTATCCCCTCGACGCAGATTCGTGACGTCTTTCCCGACCTCTTCGACAATTCCCATAAACTCGTGCCCAAGTATGTCGCCGGATTCCATCGTGGGTATGTATCCGTCATAGAGATGCAGATCAGAGCCGCAGATGGCGGTCCGAGTGATCTTGACGATGGCATCATGCGGATTCAGGAGCTGGGGGTCCGCCACCGTGAGAGTCTCAACTTTGCTCTTTCCCATCCAGCAAACAGCTTTCATAGATCCTCCAATGCAAATTTCTAGGGATTGCACCTAGCCCGCAAATCACTTTGAGCTCGAGGGGGTAGGGATCGTCTCCCCGTACGTCGCAGCTTTCACCTTTCCGACTACGCCGCGGTCTCCATGGGGCTGTCCCTCGGTCCTCGGAATCTCTCCTGTTTCCGCAAGTGCCTTGAAGTGCCGTAGATTCTCGATTACTGCTTGCTTCGGATTGCGTCCGACAAACGTTTCCCATGCACTCGCTAGCTTTCCCATTCGAAATTCCTGCAGCACTGTGACCATCGTGCCTCTGTCCCCAGGAGCATCTTCGAAGATCACCTCGCCAGCGTTGTCAGATTCACTGCCGAGGGATCGCCATGCGATCCGCTTACCGGGTTCGTCTGCCAGCACCTCCGATTCCCATTCGATCGTTTCGCCGTCGGACTCCTTGACCCAGTGAGAGGTGTCCTTACCCGTTGAAACTACCTGGCTAATCTGTTCTTGCCATTTGGGAGCAAGGTCGACGTTCCGCCATAGCTCATATAAATCTTGGGGCGGCGTCTGAATCAAAGTGGAGGTCCTCACCCAAAGCTTGCCGTCCTTATCTTCGGGCGGAGGCGAGTAACGTCCATCGAGAATCATCCCGGCGGCGCCCGTTATGGGCACCTCTTCCGCGTGCGGCTTTTCTTTCAATACTTGGGACATCGCTCTCTCCATTTGCGTATTCTTGCGACGCATTATTTGGGTTCGTCAAGACTCGCTGCTTACAGACGTACTGGAATAGACGCATAAACGCTGGATGGCGTGGTCTAGCGACCGCTCAGGAGCCCGCGAGTACGTGCCCTTGTGGTGGTCTAGCTTCTCTGTACGTAGGGACTGGCAGTCTGAGCGGTGGGAGAGGCAGCCGTGCCGGGAGAGACGGGGGGACTGCACTCAGCTTTGCTTCCGGTTCGATACAAAGTGGCTGGAATCTGAACCGCGCTCCTCGGCCTCCGGCAAAACCCCTATTCCACCAGTTCAATCCTAAGGACCTCTATGCAACCTATTCTGCGTCCGTGAAACCGGCCCTGAGGATCTTTCCCGGCGATACCGTGAGCACGTGGACTTCGGATGCAGGAGGTATAGACGCGAACGGTATACGACATCGCGGTGGAGACTCTGCAGTTGGCCCTTTCTACATTGAAGGTGCTCTCCCAGGGGACACGCTCGTCGTGCGCTTCCTTAAAATCAGGACCAATCGTTCTTCTGCTCGTCAGGGCACTCGCATCAACCCACACGCGATGACCGCAGCCTATCTCCTATCCGCAAAGTACGATCCCGACTTCAGTGGTGAATGGAATTTAATTCCGGAAAAGGGTATAGCAACTCTCGCTAACCCTTCCGAACACCTGAAGAACTACACGGTACCGTTGAAAGCAATGTTGGGTTGCGTCTCGGTTGCCCCTCCCGGGGAGGAGCAGTATCGAGGTGGAGATTTGGGTCCTTTTGGCGGAAACCTCGACTACAACGGCAACATAGAAGGTACGTCAATATATCTTCCGGTCTATCATCCTGGCGCCCTATTTGGGATAGGGGATGGACATGCCGCCATGGGAGACGGTGAAGTCACAGGAAGCGCATTGGAAACTTCTATGAACGTCCGATTCTCTGTCGATGTCATCAGGGATGGCGCCAGTGCTCAACCGCGAGCTGAAATGGAAGACTACCTGATTTCGTTTGGCGTGAGCGGCTCGGTGCCGGAATTGATTCAAATTGCCACCTCCCAGTTAGCGACGTGGATTAAGAGAGACTACAAACTGAACGATAATGAGGTGGCAATTCTTTTTGGAGCAGCTCTGAAGTATGACGTCACAGAACTGGTTGATGCACAATACGATGTTGTAGCGAAGATTCCCAAAAATATCCTCGCTTCGATGAAATAGGTCGTCATGCATAGCGGAACCCTGAAAAGAACCGTAGTCGGTCATTGCGATATGAGTTTTGCGCTATACCTGAGATGATGATATGAAAGTGCCGATCCCTTTCCAAACATTTAGTTGTGGAGGATGAACCCAGACGATAGGGAATGGTGCGACAGTCATCTGCGAATAGACCGACTAGTCATAAATCCTCTTCAACTCCACTCGGGCCGCGCTCACTTAATGTCCACAACTGTTCTGCCGACTAGGTTTGACTCTGCGAGCACGTGTGGACCCGTTCCACTAATCTGATTGCTGAGAAACACTGTTCAATTGCTTGGATTGCTCCACGCGCGATCTCTTGGGCACGATCGCCTCCGATTCACGTACAAGTGCGGATGGCTTTGCGCACAGGGCAGCCGAGCTGCTGATGAATGGGTGGCAGAAGTAGTGGCCAAGAATAACCCAAAGCGACTGAGCGATGCGAGCCAGCGCACTCATGTGTACACCTCCGCCACGCTAGAAGCCGCCACGGTACAGTACTCTCCAATGATCCCCGAAGGGGGATCTTCTCTTATCAAGTATTTCCGATAGTTCCTCGACGACCGTCGCGGCTGTGCCCGCGCGACCCTCTAGGATCGGAAATCCCATCCGCACAGATCGTTGTCCGTGTCGATCTTGAGAAAGAGACAACGCGATGGAGCAATGAAAGTTTTGATTGCCCTTCTACGCACGATCCAGCTCCTCCTCCAGAATGAGAGCCATGTACTCCGTCTCGACATCTCAGAAACTGTGGGGAAGGAGTTCGAGTGTTGTCTCACATAGTCGTTGGCCGTGATCATGCGGATGCGAGGAGGCCATCGAGAAGCGCGACACAAGTTCCTGCGCAGACCCGTTGGTGGGCAGCCAAATGAGCGTTTGAATAATGAAGATCACCATTGCAGGCGATTCCATTTTTCTCTCGATTTGAATCGGAGATAACGTCGAAAGCGCCGGCCAGCCAGATTCTTCTGTGCTGCGATCACGCTGCGAGCTCGACTGTGTACCATCGATTGC
>Ga0268266_10000766_pt1 | contig 42941 bp, 32 predicted proteins | sample KBSS13metaG_FD_190356 | JGI IMG/M metagenome (GOLD analysis project Ga0268266, IMG submission 190356) | Switchgrass rhizosphere microbial communities from Kellogg Biological Station, Michigan, USA - KBS S1-3 metaG (SPAdes) (version 2) | ecosystem: Host-associated > Plants > Roots > Rhizosphere...
CGATGTGGTCGATCGTCTTGAAGATCGTTTGGCCCGCGGATTGGCGACCGTGATTAATATTCTAGACCCTGACGTCTTTGTACTAGGGGGAGGACTTTCTCTCGCCCAACATCTCTACGAAAGTCTGCCCAAGCGCCTCCCGAATTATGTCTTCGGAGGAGAGGTGGACACTCCGATTCTGCAAGCAAAATTTGGGGATTCTAGCGGCGTGCGAGGAGCAGCATGGCTGTGGCCTCTCCTGCGATAGGTCGCAAAGAAGAACATAGCTATGCGATACTAAAACAGTTGTTCCTCTTCCATGAATGGACTTCCTGCTCCTCTGCAGGACTGTTTGGGACTTAGCCGGGATGGCGGAACTGGCAGACGCAGCGGACTCAAAATCCGCCGAGGGCAACCTCGTGGGGGTTCGACCCCCCCTCCCGGCACCAATAGAATGAACAGTTTGCCAAGTCAACGCATCTTCGGATGCGTTTTTCTGTGCCCAAACTGTGCCCAAAGCTTCTTGAAGTACGAGCGTGCATATGCACGAAAACAAGCGCGCAGGTCCGCCGCTTCAGCTTTGGGTGCGATTGTTCCGATTGAATCCAGATGTGGGCCGATGAGAATCCCCCCCATGTATGGCTTTCAAATAAGCCTAGGCTGCGGACCCATTGCTAGCGAGTGTTGCAAAAAGGAACTTCTATAATGTACGATGTTCGAAGTTCAGACATCGGAGGCGTATGGCTACCGCTGCTCAAATACAGATCGCCGTCTTCCCGAAAGCATTGGTAGAAGAATGCCTTGAGAAGGCTCTTACCGAAATCGTCGCGGATCAGGCTCAAGTGTCAGGCGCATTGTTGCCATCAGTCGGCTTGTTGACAGCTCAGGTTGACATCGACTCTCTTTGCGCCGTCGAGATCCTTTGCGTCCTAGACGAACACCTTCCGTTCCAGCTGACCGAATGCGTAGTCAGACCAGGTGGATATAGTTCGATCGCGGAAGGTGTCGCCCATCTAACCGCCGGTGCTGAAGCTAAGTGGAACGATCACCATAAGGAGTAAACAACAATGGAAGATCATACGGATCAGCCACAGATGAGTCCAGAATTGACGGAGCGTCAAGCGCTTGGCGAACGCCTGAGGCAAGCCCGAGAGTACATCGGGTTGAGTCAAGAGGAGGTCGCACGTCTTCTTCAAGTTCCTCGAACTGCTGTTACTGGTATGGAGAGCGGTCAGCGAAGAGTAGAAGCGACCGAACTAAAACGACTTGCTGTGATCTATCGGCAGCCTATAAGTTATCTCTCCGGCGAAACAGAAATTGAAAAGGCTTTACCAGCCGACGTTGCGCACATGGCAAGAACCGCCTCTGAGCTCTCGATAGACGATCGCAAAGAACTCGGACGCTTCGCCGAATACCTGCGAGCTCGCGGAACCGTGAAAGGCTCCGTATGACCAAAGAAACCCAAGCAATTCTGCATGCAACAATGGCAGCGGCGCGTCTGCATAAACGCCTTGAAAAGCAGGAAAACCTCTTCGATAACGGACGAGTCAACGTTTTTGAAGCGGTCTTTCACTTGGGAGTTCCACTACTTTTTCGCCCTCTGGATCAACTGCTTGGTGCTTTTCTAAATGATCCAGCACCGGGAGTTCTTGTTACCACTAGACGCCCTCTCAGCGTGCAGCGATTTACTGTTGCGCACGAACTTGGGCACCAGCAGCTCGGCCATACCGCAAGTTTGGATCAAGAAGGTATTCACAGGAGTATCTGGAAGCATCGAGTCCACGGCGCGCTCAGATCAAAGAACATCTTCAAGAAATAGGCCGCGATGGTGCCGGAGCTGCCCAGGTTGCGGCTCTTCGCACGAGAGACAGTAAAGACCTGCTTTCGCGCGAAGAGGTGCTGCAGCGGCATCGTGAGCTTGCAGCGAAGTTCGGCAATCAACCGGATCAAGTGATAACGCAGGCACGGGAGCGCGAGCACAAGGTAGAACAGCAGCCCGAGAAGACAGCACAGCAGCAGTCGATGACATACTCGCGTAACCACGTCTTCGAGCGGTCAGCCGTGCAGGATGAGCGCAGCATCTTACAGGCGGCAATGGATCGTAGCATGGGACAAGCCACGTATGGCCAGGTACGGCAGGAGTTTGAACAGCGTGTGATGCGTGGCGAGTTTCGCCAGGTTGAGCGCTTGAACGGTCGGGCTGCCCCTCAATACACGACAGCCGAGATGGTTCGCTTGGAGCGGGAGATCGTCGGCCTTATGAAGAACGGCAATGAAAGCCGGTATGAGAGTTCCATGCTGGTGTCTCCGATACTCCGAATCCGTACAGAGGATGCACACCCAGAGTTGAGCAAGTCTCAACTTGCCGCAGTCGATGATATTTTTCTCAGTCGAGAAAAGGTTGTAGGGCTTGATGGTGTAGCAGGCGCTGGCAAGACGACCACGTTGTCAGTCATTCGCGAAGGAGTAGAAGCACAGGGCTACCGCGTCGAAGGATTCGCACCAACAAGCCGGGCCGCACAGCAGCTCGCTGAGGCTTGTATGACAACATCGACGCTTCAGCATCATTTAGCCAGAGGAGAGCGACCGGACACCGGAGAGAAGCGGCTCTACGTGTTGGATGAATCTTCTCTCGCGTCTACACGCCAGATGCACGAGTTTTTGTCACGTCTTCATCGGAACGAGCGTGTGTTGCTCGTTGGCGATGTACGCCAACACGAAGGAGTTGAGGCGGGTCGCCCTTTTGCGCAGCTTCAGGAAGCCGGGATGCACACGGTAAAGCTGGATGAGATTATGCGTCAGCGTGATCCCGAGCTGAAAGAGGCGGTTGAGATGTTGGCTCGTGGGCATGTCGCAGCGGCTATCGAGAGCCTCGATATCCAAGGCCGTGTCCACGAGGTGAAAGGACGTGAGGATCGGATATCCGCGATAGCGCATGCATATGCGGCCTCTCCAGAGAGCACGCTCATTGTGTCACCGGACAATCGCTCCCGTTCAGAGATCAACACGGCGATACATCGAGAACTGCAAGCGCGAGGTGTTGTCGAGAAGCAGGAACATGTAATGCAGGTGCTTGTGCCCCGCCAGGAACTGACTGGAGCAGATCGGAGTTGGGCACAGCGGTATCAGCCCAACGACATACTTCACTACTCGCGGACATCAAAGGAAACTGGCATCGGCAAGGGTGAATACGCGCGCGTGCTTACTGTGAATGGCCAAGAGAACCTGCTGACAGTTTTGCGGAGTAACGGAGAGCAGGTGACCTATGATCCATGCCGTCAGATGGGCGTATCCGTTTACCGGGCAGAAGAGAAGACGTTTGCTGTCGGTGATCGAGTGCAGTTTACCGCGCCGAATCGAGAACTGAAGATCGCCAACCGCGAACTGGGGACTATAGAGAGCATTCCGTCGAGCAGCTCAATGCGAGTGAAGCTGGATAGTGGTCGCAGTATCGAGTATGGAGTGAAAGATTTTCCCCACTTGGACCACGGCTACGCTGTCACCAGTCACTCAAGCCAGGGGCAGACGGCAGAGCGCGTACTCATTCATGTAGACACCGAGCTTGGCGCAAAGGACCTGCTGAATCACCGCATGGCGTATGTGTCCGTCTCACGTGGGCAGTGGGACGCGCAGATATTTACCAACGACCTCGCAAAGCTGGCGCAGGCATTGAGTCACGACATTTCGCACAAGAGTGCATTTCAACCGGAGCAGGCGATCTCGGCAGTACCGCAGAAGATTGGCCCATCACCAGAGCGTGTGTTGGAACGCGGCATGGGGTATGGATTGGGTTTGTGAGCACGACGAGACTTTACTAAAGGAGTAGATGATGCAGGCGATCAATAACGGATACAAGAAGCCACCAGCACGAGTCGTCATTCCATCCGAGGCGAAACTACTGGTCAGCCGTGAAGAGGCGGCCCAGTTACTATCTATTAGCCAGCGCGGTTTGGATTACCTGATAGCGAATCGGCGGTTGCCGATAAGAAGAATCGGCGGAAGAGTTCTGATTCCCGTCGCTGACTTGCGGAAGTACGCGCGTGGCGACCATCCCGACGGATTGTGGGCTAAGGACTTAGCTGTACTTTAGCGTTTTTTATCGCAAGCCGCTTTATTTTAGCGATTTCATGTTGATTTTAGCGGTTTTGAGTGATTACATGGGAATGCAAGGAGTTTAGTGATTTCATTTTGCATGCCTGATTCCTTGCCAATTTCACATGAACTTTACCGATTTCACTCCAAAGACGAATGCAGAGGCCATTGGCCTTCACAAGCTGATTGATGAGTTTTCACTTCCGGTCAACCGTCCTGCCGTTCGCTCTGAGATTGTACGGGGAGCTCGCAGGACGCGAATCGCAGACGGAATTGTTCTGGAGCAGTATCCACCTTCGTACGCTCCCTCGGACCTGTTCGGTCACCTTCGCTTCGCCATGCGATACGAGCCGATCGATCTGGCTGTACTCGACGCGCTCTTCCAAAAGATAGAGCAGTCTGATTTCGAAGCCTGGATCAAGACCGAGCCCGTCGGCAAATATGCGCGGCGTGCGTGGTATCTCTATGAGCTTCTCACTGGTCGGCTACTCGATATTCCGGATGTGCCTCCAACCGAAAACGTCATGCTGTTGGATCCAAAGTTGCACATCACTGCAACAGGCAGGCGCGTCCGACGGCAGCGCATTATCGACAACCTGCTAGGCAACAAGGACTATTGCCCGATCATCCGTCGCACGGACAAACTGATCGCGGCTATGGCGCAACAACTCGGACAAGAAGCAAAAAGCATCATCGATGGGGCAGATCCATCTCTCCTTGCTCGCGCTGTCCACTATCTCTTCACCAAGGAGACGAAATCCTCCTTTGCCATCGAAGGCGAAGTGCCCAGTGCTGATCGGGCTTTGCGTTTCGTAGCTGCGTTAGGACGTGCTGGTGACTTCAACACGAGCGACAAGCAAGCCTTCGTGGAACTTCAAAATTCAATCGTTGATCCACGGTACGCCCAAAAGGATTGGCGCACCACGCAGAATTACGTTGGCCAAACTGCCTCAAATTTCACTGAGATTGTTCACTTCATCTGCCCCAAGCCGGAAGATGTCCCCGATCTGATGAATGGCTGGATGCAGATGGTGAGTCGCGTTGAAAGCGGAGGCGTCGATCCCGTTTGTGCAGCAGCGGTCACAGGATTCGGCTTTGTCTTCATTCATCCTTTTGAAGACGGCAATGGCCGAATCCATCGTTTCCTCATCCATCACAGCTTGGCTAAACTAAATTTCGCTCCTCAAGGCATTCTCTTTCCCGTGTCTGCTGCGATGCTTCGTGCGCCGAAAGCATATGACGCAGCACTTAACGCGTTCTCACACTCCATCACTCCACGCATTCAATACGAGATGGACGACCAGCAACGCCTCACTGTGCTGAACAAGACAGATCGCTTGTACCGGTACTACGACGCAACCCCGCAGGCAGAGTACCTATACGAGGCGGTTGCAGAAATCATTCGCAAAGACCTCCGCGAGGAGATTGAGTTCTTGGAGGTATTCGATAAATCGATGACTGCAGTGAAGGCTATCGTAGACATGCCAAACCAGCGCGCCTCAGCTTTGATTCGCTTTGTCATGCAGAACCACGGCACACTTTCCAAGAACAAGCGTCGCCAATTCCCCGAACTGGAAGACGATGAACTGGACCGCATCGAGTCAGCGATTCGAGCGATGGGTGCAGACGATAGTGCGTCAGCGGAACTCGACGACGAGCGTCCCTAATGCGCGGCTCGCCAAAGCGGTCGAACATGGCTGCTATCGCTTGATCTTCTTCTTCTTCCCGCCATAGCTGCGTATACGCTGCGGTAGACGTTCTCCTTCTAAGGCGAGAATCGACAGCAGGACAACTTCAGTGAAACTTTCCCCGTCCGGTGTCGCCGGTTGCTGCTTGCTTTTGCAGTCCATCACTACCCACCCGAGGCCAGCCAGCTGTAGCAGAGCCGTGCCGCGCTCGCGAATCTGCTCGGGACCCCATTCGGCATATTGAGCAACCTCAATCTCTGAATGGGAACCGTCATAGTAGCCATGGCGCAGTTTCTGCCCACTTGGCGCGATCTTCGCGGTCTTCTTCGCTTGAAAGTTGTCCTTTTGCAGTGCGGAATTAATCGCACGAGACAATAAAGAAGATTTCCTAGGCTTCCGCTATACGCTGCCCTCGTTTTCTTATTGATTCCCTTGAACAACTTCGCCCATTCCGATGTCTCGGTCTGGGGGTAGATGTGTTCAATGGAAATCTTGTCCTTATCTGTCTTGAGGAGATCTTCCCAACTTATTTTTTGCTGGACCGAAGCTTCCATTAGGCTCAGCTCATACTCATACAGGAAATAACGAAGTCCCGCCCACCCGTAATATCCAGAGCCGCTTTTGAATTTTTTAAAGAGAAGGTTGTAGAACTCCTCAATTTTGTGCCGGTGATATACGCCATGATTCGATCAAGCGGGTGTCGAGCGGTGTCGGCGAAGGGAGCATGGCTATTGCCTTTGTCCACCAGTACCTTGCACTTGACCTGCGCGAGGACTCACCTGAAAACCTGGCAATTGCCTGTACGTAGCACGCCAGAGTTGGAGCTTTCCTATGATCCTCTTGTTGCTCAAGCACAGGTTGACCAGATAGATGTTGTCTCGGCCTCGAAGTAATCGCCTCCCCTAATCGCAGTTCAGCATATTTTCCATAAATCATCATTTTGATTGAGCCGCAACAGGGCAGGCACACATCTATCGATACTACCTTCATATAGTGAAGGCACATGCAATCCACTTACCGTCGACCTTCCGTCGATTCGTGGATTCCAGAAACTTCATACCAAAGGACAGCATGGTTATTCAGAACTCAGTTCGAAAGTCGCCGCATGGTACTGCGGTGATCACGGGTGCATCTGCTGGCCTCGGCAAGTTGTTCGCGGATCGGTTTGCTGAACGAGGCTATGACCTCATACTCATAGCTCGGCGTGCAAATCGTCTGGAAACGCTCGCTAAATCTCTGAAGGAGCAGTACGGCGTCGCTGTCGGATGGATCGCCGCCGACCTCGGGAATGCAATCGAGCTGGACGACATTGTCCGGACAATCGCAGCCGACAGGAGCATCACTCTTTTACTTAACAATGCTGGAACCGCGGCGTTGGGAAGGGTTGCAGACTCTCACGCAGAAGACCTCGCAGACATGATCAACGTCAACATCGTGGCTCTCACCCGGCTAAGCATTGCCGTCCTGTCTGGCTTAAAAGAACGAAATCGCGGAACTATCGTCAATATCGGATCGGTACTGGGACTTCACAGCCTTCCCATCAGCAGCATCTATAGCGGAACCAAGGGCTACGTGCCGAATTTTACGCGCGGTTTGCAGGAAGAGGTCTCGGGCACCGGCGTGCAGGTGCACCTTGTCCTCCCGGCGGCAATCGCAACCGACATTTGGGATAACGCAGGCGTTCCGGTATCTCAACTCGATCCCTCCACGGTGATGACCGCTGAAGATGCCGTCGATGGGATCCTCGTGGGCCTTGATCTGGGCGAAGCTGTCATCCTGCCGTCGGTGGAGAATGCAGGGCTTTTCGCGGACTATGACAACGCGCGTCTCAAGGTTCTGACTGCCTCGCAAACTAGCAGACCTGCGAGCCGATATTAGACGAAGCAATAGTTTTGTTTGCGCTTCACAGCAGACTTCCACACAACGATTCGATCAACAGACAAGACAAAGGTAAAAATATGAGCAAACTTACGGGCAAGGTTGCAATCGTAACGGGGGGCCTCGAAAGGTATCGGCGCCGCTATCGCAAAAGCTCTCGCGGCGGCAGGCGCCTCTGTAGTTGTGAACTACTCCTCCAGCAAACAGGCAGCTGAGAACGTAGTGACAACTATCGCGGATGGTGGCGGAAAGGCCATAGCAGTGCGTGGCGATGTTTCAAAATCTGCCGATGCACAAGGTTTCGTCGATACAGCCATCGAGAACTATGGCCGTCTCGACATCGTGGTGAACAACTCTGGTATTTACGAGTTCGCTCCGCTGGCGGAGATCACGGAAGAGGCTTTTCATAAGAGCTTCAATGTTAATGTCCTCGGACCTCTATTGGTAACCAAAGCTGCCGTTAAGCACTTCGTGGAGGGAGCGAGTGTCATCAATATCGGTTCGACAGCACCCCTGATCAGGTCAGAGAGCACCACGGTGTATACAGCGATGAAGGCCGCACTTGATGCTGTCACCGGCGTATTAGCTAAGGAACTTGGCCCAAAGAAGGTTCGAATAAATTCCGTCAACCCCGGCTTCACAATCACTGAAGGCACCACAAGCTATGTCGGCTCTGACTTCGCAGAGAATCTTATCGCCCAGGTCCCGCTCGGTCGTGCGGCTCAACCTGAAGAAATCGCGTCGGTGGTTGTCTTCCCTGCTTCAGAAGACGCCCAGTGGGTGACGGGCGAGTTGATCAACGCCAGCGGCGGTCTCCGATAATACCCTTCTGCCTGGTCTGCCGACCGGAAGACTGGGCAGCGCTGACACTCCCTACACCGAGGCCGATTCGTGACCTCTTATCTGAACGATACCGGCAAAACAACGCCTTTCTATCGCTCTGTGCTCGACACTCGTTCGAAAGGACAATCTCAAATGAACTTCGTCAAGTTGGCCCGTAATGCCGCGCTCATCGCCCTTGGCTGCGTATTGCCATTCACACTTTCAACCAAGGCGACAGCTCAGCTCGATGTGAAGGCGTCTCCGCCAAACGTGCTGCTCGTCCACGGCTCATGGGTGGATGGTTCCAGCTGGTCGAAAGTCATCCCTTTGCTCGAAAGCAAAGGTTTTCGCGTGGTTGCTGTTCAGCTGCCACTTACTTCGCTCGCGGATGATGTTGCTACGACGCAGCGCGCTTTGGCACTGATCGATGGTCCTGTGACTCTCGTAGGTCACTCCTACGGAGGCGACGTTATTACTCAGGCAGGTGTTGATCCAAAAGTGAAAGGCTGGGTGTACATCGATGCCTTTGCTCCGGATGCCGGTGAGTCTGCCCTGTCGCTTTTGAAGTCGTCCCCAGTCGAATCTGCAGTAGGTACACAGATGTCGCGGATAGCGCCGGCTTTACGAAGATCTCGCGCAAAGGAATCGATGAGGATTTTGCCGAGGAACTGTCGCCAGCAGAGAGGGCCATTCTTTTCGCTACGCAAGGTCCGGCGTCTGCACCTAACGCCTTGGGCGCTTCACTAACCGAGGCCGCTTGGAGGAGCAAGCCGTCCTGGACGCTGATTAGGGCCAGGGATCGGGTGATCCCCTTCGCACTGCAAAAGATGATGGCACAGAAGATTGGCGCGCAGGTAACCACGGTACCGACGTCACACCTCGTGCTATTGGCACATCCACAGGATGTCGTTTCTGTGATTGAGCAGGCCGTACACGGCGTTGATCGGAGCAGGTAGGAAGAAGGGCCGATCTGTCGTCCGCTATTGGGCGGCCCCTTTACTCAAGCAATCGTGACTTTCAAAAGGAGACGCGTCATGAGTGACACCATTATCACAGAATCAACCTCGACCGCCATTATCAATGCCCCTATCGAGTTTGTGGATATTGCCGACTGGGTATTCACTCTTCCGGACGCTGAATACCAGCGTTGTTCAACGGCTCACATCGCGGCCGGGTTCACTACCAGCGACGATGGGCGTCGCATGTCGCTCAATGTTGAGACAATCGGTGGCAATCTGATGGTCCAGCATTATGTTGAGGACATCGGAGAGAAGCACCACGTTCGCCTACTCTCAACCTCGGACGTCATCGGCCCTAACGGTCGCACCAAATCCGGGTTGTTTGGGAACTCAGCGTCAAGGCGATTGATGCTACGCGGTGCGAGCTAACCAATCATGTGATCGGTAAGACGACCCCGGAGTATTGGGAACATCTGGGCAAGAGTGGCGTGCCATTTGAAGTAGCAAAGCAGGCACAGGATATCGCGTCTGCCGCTCACAATGCACAGGAAACGCCTTTCTTCGCTCGAAGCATCGAGAAGAAAATCTTAGGAGCGAAGATTTGCAAGTAAGGTGAGCGCGGGCTGTTTCTAAAAGAGGCTGCCACGCAATTCGACTCTCCATGAGCGCATAATCGCCAGTGCCTTCATCCAGAAACCGATTGGTGCCGAGGTCGGCGTTTCCCGGTACTAATGAGCAGGTCAGACTTCTCTTGACTGTTTGTTATGCTCCTCTGAATACATCTTGCCGGTATATCTGGCGAAATGCATCCGTGAAAGTCGGGTGTAACGCGACTAATTCTCCAAACGCAGCCGATTTGGAGGAACGATGATCTCGATCTTTCCCGTGGCTATGTCATAGACAAGACCGGAGATCATGAAGCCACCTGGTATATTCGGATTCGATTTGTACGCCGCAATATCCATAGCGACAGCCTTGCGAGGATCGGTGATCGCCATAGAGTCGAGCTGAGAACGCGAGACACCGAGATGCGCGGCGAGAAGATCCGGAGCGTGTTTGTAGCACCCTATAATTCCGCAATCGGTGTGATGAAGGATCACGAGGTTCCAGCCTGGGCCCATCTCTTGGCCCGCGGCTTTACTCACGATCGGAAGGAGTGTGAGCGTTTCGACGACGGCGGAGTTAATCCTTCCGCCGATGTTGCGAATGATCGCCGCCTCACCCGGCTTGAGCCCGAAAACGTCGGTTGGATCGACCCGGGGATCAAGGCAGCCAATCAGGACGGTCTTCGTGGACGGAATGATCTTGAGCTCGGCTGAGTGACCGGCACGGACGAATTCTTCGTTGCGCTGAGTGATGGTCTCGATGAAATCCATTGTTGCCTCTAGTGATGTGAATTGATGGATAGAACGTCAGACTTAGGGACGGGTGTAGGTCATAGTCCATACGGCCTTGTCGCCTTCGTGATACTCGTTGCCTTCCCATGGTGATCCACAAACATGGAGATCGGAGTAGGGAGTCCCTTCGAACATCACCCAGGCGCCGGCATCCCGTACGGTTGTGGGTAGACCGTTGGCTGCGGCGTCGAAGGGCCAAGTGATCATCCAGTGCGGTCCAATGGGGATGGCAGGGCTTATCCTGTCGGTAGCGTCGGTACTGCTGCGCTGGGTTGCGCCACAGAGCATGTAGATCATGCCGGGAGCGGTATTGCTTGGGTGAGGCTTACCACGCATGGCGTCCATCATCCACTGCATGCCCATCGGATTCATGCACATCGGCGGACTGCCGATTCTGTTCTCATCACCCGGGACACAGACCCACTCGTTTGTGCCTTTGGCAAGGATGGACAGGGTACCGTCGACAGCCATGATCGCTACGGTGGCATTCTTCGTCACTTGCTCAGGTCCTGCGAGGCGCGCGCGGGTGATCCGCGGACCTTCGGCCTTGGCGGCTGCTCCCTGTTCGGTCGCTCCGCCGGCAGGCTCAGTTGCAGAAGCAGTAGTAGCTGAAGCAAGCGCTGCCGCAATCGCTGTGCCGATAAAGTCTCTTCGAGTTTGCATGGGCCTTCCTCCTGGGATGTGTTGTATCGCAAGCCTCGACTATGTGGGCGCAGATTATTGCGAAACAACCGCCTGAACGCGTACCTCGGAGAGCATGACGCGCACCACCTGCTCGGGGAGGTCGAGCTGTACCCAGTGGCCCGCGTCGAGTACGTGCATGGAAGCGCCGCGAAATGTAGAAGCGAACTCCTTCGCAACGCTCGTGTTCAGATACGCGTCCGCGTGCCCCAGATAATGCTGCAAGGTATCTCAATCTCCTTGAGGCGAGCCAGCGACGCCGCGTTCTTTCCGAGTTGCGGGAAGAGCCCACCCACGAGTTGCACGAATGCAGGTGCGGCACCGGGTGTCCGCGCGAAGTTCTGCTCGATGATCGGTCGCACCAGATGATCGATCACAGCCTGCTGCGTTCTGCTGCTGCCTGCTTTGAATTGGCTTTGCTGGAAGGTCAAGAGGAAATCCAACATGGCCGGGTCTTCCGCCATCTTCTGTGCGATGGTATTCACTCCGGGTGTGGCGAAAAACTGGATCAGCTCCGGGGGGCCGCAGTGTCGTGGTGTTGGTGTAGAAGGTATTCAAAAGGCAGAGGTGGGCGATACGCTCCGGATGGGCCAAGAGATAGTTGATGGCCACGAATCCTCCTGAGTCATGACCCACGGGCACAATCTGCGACAGCTTGAGATGATTTACAACGGCATCAAGATCGGCCAGCTGCTGATCGTAATTGTAGATGTAGCCCTCGGGCTTGTCTGATGAACCGAAGCCGAGGAAGTCAAATGCCACGACATGCCGACCGGCGTTGGCGAGGAATTGGTCTAACGGATCGTAGATGTGATGATTGTCCGGGAAGCCATGAAGCGTCACGAACGTTGGACCTTGTCCCGGAAACTCCTTCGCATAGAGGAAATGCCCGTCGCGTGGGATGCGGTGTTCAAGAAATGATGCCATTTCGTGAGACGCTGTGTTTTGATGTGTCGACATTCTTTAGCCTTTCTGGTTCCTACTCGGCTTTGACTCGCGTAAACGCTTGCGCATTCCGTTCAACAAATTCACGAACGCCCATGGGGCGCACGCCAGTTATCGTTTCGACGTCGTCGCTATATCTGTCATAGCGATTCGCTTGATGGAGCTCGGCCATGGCGATCACATGCGAGACCACATGAGGCGGCAGCCCCATCTTCGATAAGGTGTCTTTCCAGACGTCAAGCGGTACATCGACGTAGGTGATGGGACGGCCAAGGGCCTGCGAAAATTCGTTTGCAATGCTCCACATGTCCTGCGATCTCGGCCCGGTAAGGTGATAAGTTTTTCCGATATGTTTTGCCGGATCGCTCAGGATCGCGGTAACTGATCGTGCAACATCAAAAGCAGCGATTGCGGAGTTCTTTCCATTGCCGAGCGGCGCAAGCAGTTGGTCTCGCGTTGCTACCCCTCCTGCGAGTTGTAGGAATAGCCCTTCGAGAAACGCCGTCGGCCGCGCCTCAACAACCGGCAACCCGAACCAAGAGAGAACCTGCTCGAACAGCCATAGGGCGGAAGGCCCATCGCAGTGAGAGACGCCGTGTACTCCTTGATCGGCAGATCCTGATACACGACCTTGCGGCCGAGCGCTTCGGTTAGTTCTGCCGCCATCTGCTCATAGTCCATCTCGACCGGACCGGAGAGGTCGATGACAGTCCCGATATGACCTTCCGGGTTCTTCAGGAGGGCCGCAATGGCGCGGCCCTGGTCGGCGACGGCGATGGGAGAGTGGCGGCCTTTGCCTCCTGGAATACGAAGGATGCCGTGTTGCAGATACCCGAGCTGCCACGGATAGAGGAGCCATTCGAGAAAGAGCGTTGGCCGAAGATGAATAACGGGTACACCCGACCAGTTAAAAACCTGTTCGGAGATGTAGGTATCGCGGCAGGAGTCGCTGGTCGAATCGCGGTTCTGAGAGCGTTGCGATAGGTTAATAACTGCCTTCGTACCTGCTTCCTTGACGGCAAGCGCGAAGTTGACGGTGGCGGCGATAAGGCCTGGGGCTACCGGATAGACGAAATATGCCGCATCTACCCCCTCCAGCGTAGTGCGGATCGAGTTGATATCGAGCAGGTCGCCAACAACCACTTCGACACCCTGTGTAGCGAGCGCTTCCGAGCGTTCGTCGATCTTGCGCACCACCGCGCGAACATTCAACCCTAGACAAAGGGACTCTTTAACTGCGGCGCGGCCGGTATCTCCAGTTGCTCCAGCGATCAATATTCTGCGGCTCATATTTGCGATCTCTCCTCGATGCGTTACCAGGGATGCATGTAGAACGCTCTCGGTATGTTCCCGTGATCGAATTTTAGGGGCGCGGCCTGACGGCGATAAGTCATAAATCCGTCGTTTTAGGACATCCTGCAGTTTTCTGCTAGCGTGTAGGCGTGAAGCGCCCGCACCAAATCGGCTTTGTCTTGTATCCCCGGATATCTACGGTCAACCTCGCCGTCTCTGCTGTCTTCGAGATGGTTAACTGGAAGGCCGGATATGCGGCCTACGAGATTACGCTGGTGTCAGAACATGGAGGGCTCATCGAGACCTCGGTTGGAAGCAGAATTCATACGGAGACTTTTAAGCGCCGCTCCTTCGACACGGTTTTGGTGGCGGGCGAGCATGATCCCTCCAGAGGTGCCCTTCCGAGGGTGGTAAAGTACCTGCGAGCCCAAGGCCGGCGGAGGGTTCGCATCGCTTCCGTATGCACCGGCACATTTGTGCTCGCCGAAGCCGGGTTACTCGATGGACGCCATGCGACTACCCACTGGCAACATGCAAAGTCGTTCCGGCAGCGCTATCCCGGGGTAATTCTCGATCTCGATCGTATCTTTACCTCCGACGGTTCTGTATCGTGCTCGGCCGGAATGAGCGCCGGAATTGATCTTGCGCTTGCGCTGGTGGAACAGGACTTTGGCCACGAAATAGCGCGAGAAACCGCCAAGCTGATGGTCGTCTATCACCGCCGTGCAGGTGGACAGTCGCAGTATTCGACTCTCCTGGATCTCGATGCGACGTCCGATCGTATACAGACTGTGCTTGCTTACGCGAAACGAAATCTGGGTAAGCCTCTCTCGATGGCGGTTTTGGCGAAGGTCGCCTTTTTAAGCCCGAGACAGTTCAGCCGGGCCTTCAAAGAAGAAACCGGACAAACGCCTGCCAAGGCCATTGAGCTGCTGCGTGTAGAGTCTGCTCGCTTAATGATGGAAGGTGGGCGTTTCTCCGCCGAGGAGATCGCTCGTAAAAACGGATTTGAAAATCGCGATCGGATGCGGCGTTCCTTCCTGCGAATCCTTGGTCTGCCGCCACAGGCCGTTCAACGCACTGCGAACATGCTGAATACACAAACATCTGGTCTAGGGCCAAGGAGAATGTAATCGATGGCAGGCTCGACGAATTTCACGATGATGAACCCTTCGGGAAATCCTCCATTGGACAATCAGTTCGACTGATTCCCCCAGCGAGTACTGGTAAATAGGCTTCGCTGGACAATAGTTTCGGCCGCTGAGTCGCCATCGGAATTGGACAAAGTCCAAAATTACGCTGCATTCTTTCGGGTACACATTTAGATACAGACACCAGCTTGGCTTGTTTACGTTCAATATTGCTAAATCACTGACAATAGAATACTTGGCTGGTGACAGCCCTACGGTCAATTACGCTTTTTTTCATAGACTTACAGTAATCATCAGCAGCTCAAAATCCGTCGGAAGAAATTCCATGGGGGTTCGATTCCCCCTCCCGGCGCCATCTATCTTATTTATTTATTTTATTTTACGAACGCAATCTGAAGATCTCGCGATAGGTTCAGGTACAAATTGGGTACAGCGCGCATCTTATTTGTTTTCAGCAGGATTGCTCTTCCCTGCTCTCTTCAGCCCCGCTAAAACTTCTTTGGATTCCGCTCAGTTACGCTCGATTACGGAGTGCGCAGCGGATAATCGGTCCGCTGAATGGGAATTGCAGAAAAGGCTCCATTCTTGTCCGGTTCGAAAAACCTGTTGCATAGCTTGACGGGCTAATGAGGTACCCCGACCCGCAGGATACGACGTACCTTGGCGGCAGGTTGATGCCATGTTGCTCGAAGCCGCGGCCCGTACTTCAGGCGTGCTTCGGGAACCCCCGCCGTATGTGCTGAAGAAGGAGTTCAAGGAAGCCGCCGTGACATACGAAATCAACGTGTATTGCGATTCTCCCAGAGATGGGATTGATTTACACAGACCTCCACGGAAATATTCTGGACCTATTCAACGAGTACGGAGTGCAAATCATGGTTCCTGGGTACGAGGGCGATCCCGATCAACCGAAGGTTGTCACGCGGGATCAATGGTACGCGGCTCCTGCGCGTCTTCCCCGAGCAGACATCATCACGCAGGACAGTTTGTGAGGAGGTAAAGGAGTTTTTCCTACCGGAGGGGTAGGCGGCCCCAACCTCTGCTTGAGCTCGTTCCCAACCTCAAGCATCGTCTTCTGCTGTTCTTCAACTCTCTTGATCTGCTCTCGCAGAGCGATGTTCTCGGTTTTGAGTGCAGTGACTTCACTCGTCAAGCTGGCAGGCTCAACGGGCGGCGACTAGCCATGTGCGCCAGCCCCTAAACCCATCATGAGGGCTGCAGAGAAGACACGGGATACGTAGTTTATCCGCATGGCCGACCAGGGTCCTCCACTGTGCTGCCCAGCCTCAAGGAGGTTTTTGTGATGCTCTTTTCAGCACAACACCAAGTTCGCCGCCAGGCCGGCTTCGCTGGTTTCCTTGTACTTGATACTCATGTCCTTGCCGGTTTCGGCCAGGGTCTCAATCGTCGTGTCGAGATCAACGCGGTGACGCGCTGCGATCTCGTTGGTCGCAATCAAGAACGCAACCCAGGCCTTCACAGCGCCAAAGGCGCAGCGTTCGATGCAGGGCACCTGCACATAGCCGGCAACGGGGTCGCAGGTCATGCCGAGGTGATGTTCGAGCGCGGATTCAGCGGAGTTTTCGGTAACCTGCGGCGAACTGTCCATGACCTGCGCGATGAACGCGGCAGACATGGCGGCCGCGACGCCGATTTCCGACTGGCAACCACCCTCCGCGCCGGAGAGCGTGGCGTTGTGCTTACACAAATAACCCACCGCCGCTCCCGCGAGTAAACCTTCTCGGGCTTTGTCCATCGTGAGTTTCCGGTCGCTGTTCACCAACGCGTAAACGATGGCCGGCATTACTCCCGCCGAACCGCCTGTAGGTGCTGTGATGACCAAGTGGCCGCGGGCATTTTCTTCCGAGGCTGCCAAGGCGAAGGCGGAAACCAGCGCGATGGCCTTGTCACTTTGGTATTTATCATCCTGCGCACGCTCGAAGACGGTCGCTGCTTTGGAGTGAAGCTTGATCGGGCCGGGCAGAACATCGTTATTCATCGAGAGACCCGCCTTCACGGTGGCGAGCATCGCATTGGTAATCTTGTCGAGGAACGCGTTGATGTCCGCCTCGCTCTTGCCAGATACCGACAACTCGTTCGCCATGACAACCTGAGCTATGGAGAGTTTGTTTTTCTCAGCGTGGCCACGCAGTTCCTTCATCGTCGCGTAAGGGTACGTCGGCTGGCCCTTCTTTGGCGACGTGTAGCCTTTCCATTCGTAGAATCCGCCGCCGGGCGAGTAATACTCCAACTCATAAACCACCTTGTCGCCGGCCATGAGTTTGCAGGTCATCGTGTTTGGATGTGGGAACTCACCTTTGGCCGAGTCGTAAACGATGTCCGCCAGCGAAAGATTAAACGTTTTGCCGCCAAGCTTCAGCGGATAAAATTCGTTTGGCTTCTCTTTCATCGCGTCCAGGAACAATGGGTCCACGGTGGCTGGTTCCTTGCCGAGGAGGCCCGCCAGCGAGGCGCGTTCGGTGCCGTGGCCTTTGCCGGTGGCGCTTAGACTTCCAAACAAATGTACCTTCAGCCCGGACGCCTGGGCGAGTTGATCCGCCGGTAACTTCGAGCAGCGCTGATAGAAGTCGTAGGTGATACGCATCGGTCCGATCGTGTGCGAACTCGAAGGTCCGGGACCGACTTTGTAGAATTCATCCAGAACGGTTATCACCGGACCCTTGGCCCTTTTTACCACGTCCAGTTCAGACGACATGGAACTAGAGTCCAGCACTGGCAGCACCGATTTCTTCGCCGCTTCGGTCGCCGCTTGTTGCGCCCGCGCTTCAGATGTCCAGACTTGACCGGTCATCACCGCCGCAGCTCCAATGACGGCGTTGCGCATGATGAATGATCGCCGGTTAAGGTCTGAGAAAAGCCCTGATTCCACGACCGACGTCGTGGACAGCGCGTCATTTATAGGGTCCGGTTCTTTCATGGTTCTCATCGCGTCACCATTTGACGTAACTGAAGTCCATCGGTAGTCTTTGTTTCTTTCGTCAGGGGCTGCCCAGTTTGGCAGTTTTATTCTCTGCGGCATTACTACAACAACTAGGGCTTTCCCTAGCTGCGTTCACAAGGGCATCGACCACGACGCTGATGAGGGATCCTGGTTCGGCCACACATATCCGGATCTCACACGCAACCAAAGTATGTTGGGAGCTCACAGCCTGGAGAACTACGCCAAAAGTGAAAGTAACTCAAGTCGCGAATCTTGCGTTATCGCTTGAGTCGTGGAGAGTTGCGCGTGAGTCCTGGTCCATGAACCCTCGAAGACATCCAAGCGGGTTTGTCGTTCGGAGTATTATTCCGTGATGAAACTATGTCAATTGGTGATAACAGGGCGAGTCACTCATTGAGCTCTGAGTAGAAGGGTTTGGGTTATCGAGGTCGGGAGACCGCACCTTATGCCCCCGCGCCCAGCTCCGAGCAGTTCCCTAAGTTAGTTCCTAAGGTGCCTGACGGCCTCACCCAAACCAAAGTGGACGCGGAGCGGAAAAAGCCAAATAGGACGCCACAAGATCTTACCTCGCAGCGTTTACATCGGGAGCATCTTTCCGACAAACACAACGCCAACCTGGTCTTCTTCGGGTTGAAGCTGCATGGTTTGATCGCTGTCATTCCGAACCGTCCACTCTTCGCACGCAAGCAGCATTGTTAGAGCTTCAAATTTCAAGCGGTGTAGAGACTGGGGATTCCCCTAGTAGCGGAAAGTCACACATTGCTCTGAAAATCATCGGAAGGGATTGAAAATGTGGTCTTCGTCTGCCTTGATGAAGACGACGTCCTTGTGCGGGTCGTATCGATTGGTAGGCATGACGGGGCACAGAGACAGTCGAGTTGCTCCTTGTGCATGGCAACGGAGTTTGTTTTACCTAATACTTTTCTACGTGCTGCTGGCGGTTCTGATAGAAGGCACATGCCGAGCATCGCGGTAGTTCGGTGAGTGGAAATGAGTCGTGTCCGTGGATCTTTCATCCTTCGGCATTGTTGGCGAGTCATTACAGCCGGAGTCTATTTGATGATCGCCCCAGTTGCCTCGAGTGCGCAGCAGCACGCGATGGAGCTCGGCGGGTACACGTTTAGCGATGGTCTCGTATTGGGCGGAAGCTCACAGCTCATCACCTCAGCTCAGCTCATCCCGCACTACACCGAAGAGCCCGCTGTGTCTTCATCCGGCTTGCCAGAGTCTCCAAAAAGAGCGCAACCTAGATTGCCCGCATTCGATTCTCTGCGGCTCATAAGCTCGACCAGTGGTGATGGACATCTAGACCCGCTACTACCTACGAGCGCCGGTCGGGCACGAGTGTCGCTCGATGCTGCCACCGTCTCGGCGGTCCAGAGCTCGGTCCGTTTCTCGTCAAGAAGGAACAAGATGCTCAGTGACGAAGCCGCCGAACTTGCACGTAACTTGGAGGAGCCTTGGCGGTATGAGAGTTATCACTGGAGCGGACTTATCGCGCAATCGCTATTCTTCAACGCGGTTGAGAGTACCTTTCGCATCGCAAACGATGACCAGATACGCCGTCTCGTCGCGCGTAAACCTTTCTGGCACGATTACTTTGCTTCCATGCGGCAGTTCAACATGGGCCGCTGGAACGACGGGGATGACTTCCTGACCAACTATGTCGGTCATCCGATCCACGGCGCGGTGGCTGGCTTTATCGAGATTCAGAACGACCCCACAGGCCGCCAGCAGGAGATCAGGGCGACGCACGATTACTGGATAAGCCGCTTCAAGGGTTTTCTGTGGGCAACAGCCTTCAGCACATATTCTGAGATCGGACCTACCGGCGAGGTCGGCATCGGCAATGAGGGTGGGTGGACTTACCCGCTTGGCCCATGCCATCGCCCCTGTCCACAGTTCAACCCGCAGACATGGAAATACACCAACAACACCGGCTGGGTAGACTTCGTCATCACCCCTGCGGTTGGCTCGCTTTGGATGCTCGCGGAGGATACAGTGGACCGCTATATCAGCGATCGTGTTCAGGGCGACAGACGGTCCGCGGCGTTCCCTCTGATCCTGCGCGGCGCACTCAATCCAGCCCGCACCATGGCAAACGCAATGCGCTTCAAGTTGCCATGGTACCGCGATTTTCAACATGGTCTCCCGTCCAGCTACGATCTCGCGCCATTGCGACGCCAAAACTTCGGCGTCCACATGTTGCCCGGCGACGAAGCGATGCAGGCACCGATGCGGCGATTCTCCTTCTCGGCGCACTACCGCACTGTGCCGCTGGGTTCGTCGAACTCGCTGTGTGCCATTTGTGTAGCCAGCCACGGCGGTGGCTTCGAGGCCGACTACGCCATCACTCGCTGGATCGGCGCTAGTTTCTCATTAGACAAACATGGTGGCGTGCTGACTCCTAAGAAACTGGCGATGAGCGAGGCATCGGGCGCACCCGATGCAACTGGATCAACCACGATCGCAGGCTTCGGCGTCCGGCTGATGCACGACCGTCCGCACAACATGTTTTCTCTGGCAATTCGTCCCGGATTCCTGGTTGGCCACGTCCAGGTTCCTGCGCACGTCAGCACAGTTCAAGGCAGCTACCAAGCGCCGCTCGAGCGCAGCATCACGCATCCGGCAGCCTCGTTGTTGCTCTCCAACGATTACAAGATCAATAGGAGATTGGCGATTCGGTCGTCGTTCGGGGTGACCCTCGCTCGTTATCGAACGCCAGACCGCGATCCGGATGGCATCGGTGAGCCCCCCTACATCATCTTCCTGTCCAAGGAAAACTATACCAATCACACTGCCTGGAACTGGCAGGGCGGTCCCGTCTTTCACTTTTAGCGAAACTTACGGGGAATAGACGTACAAGGTCACTCGCGTGACGTCGATGGTCTTTGAACCGAGTGTCACGGGGAACGACTGATCAGGATTGTCTCGCATACTGTCGAGAAACTTCGGATCGACCGTTGCGGGCTCCTTGCCAACCAATCCTGCCAGAGAGGCTCGTTCCGTTTCGTGTTCTTTGCTTGTGGCGCTGAGACTTCCGTAGAGATGAACTTTGCTTGTGGCGCTGAGACTTCCGTAGAGATGAACTTTGAGTGCTGTCGCTTGACTGAGTTTCTCGGCTGGGAGTTTCGTGCATCGTTGATAAAAATCTTAAGTAATGCGCATCGGACCGATGGTGTGCGAACTCGATGGACTAGGACCCACTTTGTAGAACTCGTCGAGCGTTGTCGTCACCGGAGCTTTTTGCTTCTTCACTACATCCAGATTTGGAGAGATTTTCGTTCCACCGGGCGGGGCGCCCCCGCTCCGACTACAGCACTCCGAATGAGGAAGGTACGTCGATCAACTCCGCTTGGGATCTCCTAGGAAAGCACTGTGGTGGAGGTGCCGATTGGATTCTCTCGTTCTGATTCAGAAACCTCACTCATTGCCGGCTGACGATCACTATTGCCTTCTTTGATAGACATGTCTCTGTTTTTCCGGCAAGCTCCGTTAGGGGCTTGAGTTTGATGCTCACTTCGGACGGCTATCCTGATGATTTCAAGTGTCCTCATACTCGATCAGTAAACCCGGAGGCCCTCCGAACGAAACTGCGCGCTGGCACGTTCGACCGCTTCGACACTCGGAGATTGAATATCGCTGAGCGTGTAGTTCAATTTGAGCTCTTTCCACTTGAATCGGCCCATCTGATGAAACGGCAATACATCGACTCGCTCCACGTTTCCCATGTTCGCGGCGAATCGCGCAATATTTGCGACGTTCTCGGTATCGTCGGATAGTCCGGGTATAAGTACGAACCGCACCCAGACCGATCTTCTGCGCTCGGCTAACCGTCGCGCGAAATCAAGAACCGGGGCATTATCCATGCCAGTAAGCTGGCGATGACGCTCCGGGTCCCACATCTTGATGTCGAGGAGCACCAGATCGATCTGCTCCAAGTCTGCCTCGTTGAGGCGGCTACCGAGGAAGCCATTGGTGTCCAATGCAGTATGGACTCCCATAGCTTTCGCCGCTGTAAACAATTTGACGACAAAGCGGTCCTGCATGAGAGGTTCGCCACCGCTCAATGTAAATCCTCCAGACATGATTTTTAACCCACGACGATACTTGCTCAGCTCTTCAACAAAGCGGTCTAAGGTCACAGGTATGCCGTTGCTCATGTTCCAGGTGTCCGGGTTATGGCAGTACAGGCATCGAAATTGACAACCTGTTGTCCATCCAACAACGCGCACCCCCGGTCCATCAACAGCCGACCCAGTAGTGAATGAGTGAAGGAAGCCCATATCTCCTGTGGACAAGGCTGTCCGCACGTCTGTGTCGGATACTCCCTCGCCCAAATGAACTCGCAGCTCAAAAGGGCTTTTTGCCTCCAGGGAAACAGCCTGAAGATGAGTGCTCATATCGTCACCTGCCCGTGGAAGGTCCTACTGATGACATCCATCTGTTGCTCACGAGTAAGGCGGACGAAGTTGACGGCATACCCCGAAACACGAATGGTCAGGTGCGGATACTTCTCCGGGTGGTCCATTGCATCTAGGAGCGTGTCACGATTCAACACGTTCACGTTCATGTGGTATCCCGTAGAGCTGAAGAATGCATCGAGCATGCTTCGTAAATTGGTAACCCGGTCCTCTATGACTCTCCCGAGGCCTTCGGGGAGTAACGTAGCGGTAAGAGAAATGCCATCGGCAGCGTCACGATATGGAATTTTGGCAACCGACGCCGCTGAAGCGTGAATACCGTGCTTGTCGCGTCCATGCATTGGATTGGCTCCCGGTGCGAACGGCTCTCCGCGACGCCTTCCGTCGGGAGTGTTGCCGGTGCTCTTGCCGTAAACCACATTCGAAGTGATAGTCAGGATCGACTGGGTGTGCACTGCGTTGCGATACGTTGGATACTTCCTCAGCTTGCTCATGAACGTGCTCACGACCCAGGAAGCAATCTGGTCGACGCGGTTGTCGTTATTGCCAAATACAGGAAAATTACCTTCAACCTCGTAGTCGATGACGAGCCCGGATTCGTCTCGAATCGCCTTAACCTTCGCGTCGCGTATTGCGGAGAGGCTGTCGGCAACGACAGACATGCCGGCCATGCCGAAAGCCATTGTTCTCAGGGGGGCATAGTCGTGAAGCGCCATTTCAAGCCGTTCGTAGGCGTATTTATCATGCATGTAGTGGATGATGTTCATGGCGTTAACGTAGACGCCGGCGAGCCACTCCATCATGGCTTCGTATTTGTCACGCACATCATCAAAATCAAGATACTCGCCGATGACGGCGTCGAGCATCGGTCCCACCTGTTCACCCGTAAGTTCATCTCTGCCGCCGTTGATGGCATATAGGAGGCATTTGGCAAGGTTTGCGCGGGCTCCGAAGAACTGCATCTGCTTGCCCATAAGCATAGGTGACACACAGCAAGCGATCGCTCCGTCATCTCCTATGGAGCGGCGCATAATTTCGTCGCTTTCAAATTGAATGGAACTGGTATCTATGGCTACCTTTGCAGCGAAACTGCGAAATCCGCCAGGCAGCTGCGGTGAGTACCAGATGGTGAGGTTTGGCTCTGGCGCGGGACCTAGATTATGCAGCGTCCAAAGAAATCGAAAGCTCGTCTTAGTTACCAACGGTCGTCCATCATCTCCCATGCCGGCAATCGACTCGGTCACCCAGGTTGGATCGCCTGCGAAGAGATCGTCGTATTCAGGTGTGCGTAGAAATCGAACAATGCGCAGTTTGATGACAAAGTCATCTATGATCTCCTGGGCCTGTTGCTCGGTAAGCTTACCCTCTGCGATGTCCTGTTCGAAGTAAATGTCAAGGAACGTCGATGTGCGGCCAAGCGACATGGCGGCTCCGTTTTGTTCCTTTACTGCGGCGAGGTAGGCGAAGTACAACCACTGCACAGCTTCGCGCGCACTGCTGGCCGGCTCCGAGATGTCGAAGCCGTAGGTTGACGCCATCTGCTTCAGTTCGCTAAGGGCGCGAATCTGTTCACTCAGTTCCTCGCGGTCGCGAATGATGCTCTCGGTCGACATGGTCGAATCAAGGCTCTGTTTTTCTTCCTGCTTCTCCTTGATAAGCCGGGAAACCCCATATAGAGCTACTCGGCGGTAGTCGCCGATGATTCGTCCGCGCCCGTATGCGTCAGGCAGACCGGTCAATATATGAGAACTGCGACACCGTCTCACGTCCAACGTGTACGCATCGAAAACTCCTTCATTGTGTGTCTTGCGATACTTCGAAAAGATCTCGACAACGTGGGGGTCGGGCTCGTACCCATAGGCCTTTAGGGAGCTTAGAACCATCCGAAGGCCGCCGTTCGGCATGATCGCCCGCTTCAATGGCGCTTCAGTCTGAAGGCCAACAATCACTTCATTCTCACGGTCAATGTATCCGGGACCGTGCGCTGTGATCGAACTGGGAATTTGAGAGATGTCGAGCACACCCTTTTTGCGCTCTTCCAGAAACAGCTTATTCAACCGATCCCAAAGTTTTGTGGTTCGCTCCGTCGCTGGCGCAAGGAAAGACTCATCACCTTGGTACGGTTCGTAATTCTGCTGGATGAAATCGCGAACGTTGAGCTCTTTTTGCCAGAGACCTGTCTTGAAGCCATGCCATGGAGAAGTAGCTGCTTCTGGTGCGATCTGTGAAGTGGTGATCGTCATTTGTGGTTTCCCCCCTTCTTATTTCTTAGGAACGAGCTGCAGCGATCCAAGCAGCGACCAAGTCTGGCGCGCGATCATGAGTTCCTCGTTCGTCGGAATAACCCACGCTGAGACTTTGCTTTCTCCAGTCGATATCCGCGGCCCGCCACTGGCATTCGCTTCAGTATCCAAATCCAAACCCAGCCACGAGGAAGCATCGCAGATTCGGCGGCGAATCTCTGGTGAGTTCTCTCCAATACCCGCCGTGAACACGAGCGCATCAATGCCGCCCAGCACCGCCGTCAAAGCACCTATCTCTTTCGCAGCGCGATAAACGAAGTAATCTACCGCCAGACGTGCTTCGGGTTCGTCGCTGTCGAGCAGATCGCGCATATCGTTACTAATTCCGGAGATCCCCAGCAAGCCGGACTGCGTATAGAGCATTTTTTCTACTTCTTTTGGAGTAAGCCCGAGGTTTTGAAAGAGGTATAAAACTACTCCGGAATCAAGCGCGCCCGGTCTCGTTCCCATACACAATCCGTCCAGCGCTGTGAAGCCTAAGGTGCTGTCGACGCTCTTTCCATCCTTCAGGGCGCACAGGCTTGCGCCGCTTCCTAGATGCGCGACGATAACCCTTTTCTTGGCAATCCCGGGGGCTACCTCCGGCAAGACTGAAGCAATGTACTCATAGGAGAGGCCGTGGAAACCATATCGTTGCAGGCCCGATTTACAAGTACTTCTTGGCAATGGAATGAGATCCGCCACCGATGAATGCCCAGAATGAAAACCCGTGTCAAAGCAAGCGACTTGCGGCACGCCGGGCAGCTTCTCGAAGACTGCATCGATGGCCGCAAGGTTATATGGCTGGTGCAACGGAGCGAGCGGGATAAGTTCGTGCAGATCAGAAAGTATCTGTCGCGTCATCACCACCGGTTGGCCGTATCGTACGCCGCCGTGAACAACGCGGTGGCCGACACCCAGCACACGTGCACCGTGCCACTTCGATCTGAGCCAGGACGCGAGTGCGTCGATGGCAGCGTGCCCGTCGGCAACCGAGGCATCCAGTCTGTCTTCTGCAAGGACTGCGCCCCGAGCATCCTTTGCTGAGAGTCGTGGCGAGGTCCCGATGCCTTCAATCTGGCCACGCCCCGCTACCTGCCAGTCTTTCTCGTCCGCTCGCTGGAAGACACAAAACTTCAGACTTGACGACCCGGCATTGAGCACAAGTGCGTAATCTTCCATATCTAACTCCTGCGCTCTGTTCGGCGGGAATGTGCGGCCAGCATCGCGACAGCGCAACTAGCAATTCGCGACCTCACGCTATCGGCCCGACTGGTCAGGATGATCGGTACTCTCGCGCCGAGAACCAACCCGGCACTGTCGGCGTTCGTCAGGAAGCTTAGTTGCTTGGCGAGGATATTTCCCGCTTCGAGATCGGGAGCCAAAAGGATATCGGGATCACCAGCGACATCGGAGTGAATACCTTTGGTTGTGGCGGCCTCCTTGCTGATAGCGTTGTCGAACGCCAAGGGACCTTCTAGGATGGCGCCGGTGATCTGCTTCCTCTCGGCCATCTTGCAAAGCGCCGCCGCATCGATCGTGGCAGGCATTTTTGAAGTCACCGTTTCAACAGCAGCCAAAATTGCAACCTTGGGTTTTTTCATGCCTAGTGAGATCGTGAGGTCGATGGCGTTCTGGCAGATGTCTGCCTTGTCTTCCAACGTGGGGAATATATTGATCGCACCATCGGTGACGATCAGGACCTTGTGATATGTCGGAACATCCATCACGAAGACATGACTGATTCGGCGGCCGGTCCGCAGTCCTCCTTCGGGGGATACGACTGCCGCCATCAGTTCATCAGTATGCAGGCTACCCTTCATCAGAAGTTCTGCCTGTGCCGTGCGAACTAATTCGACCGCCTTTAGCGCAGATGAGTTGCTATGCGGAGTGTCAACGATTTGATAGCCGCTGAGATCGATTCCCGTGGATTTGGCCGTGGATTCTATCTTGTCGCGAGGCCCTACCAGGATAGGCACGATGATTCCTCGCTCCGCTGCCTCGATTGCACCGGCCAATGCCGACTCCTCACACGGATGTGCGACCGCCGTTGGAATCGGTTTAATGTTCTTGCACGTCTCCAACATCTGCTCATATTTTCCAGTTCCGATTTTTCGGGTCACCTTATACCTCCTGTGACGTCGGTGAAGATGACACGCGGGTTGCGGAGCCGGTCTCTCTCAGAAAAAACGATAAGACGATTGCAATGGCAATCCCGAGCAGTAGCGGCGTGAAGGCTGATTGATAATGCCCTTTTTCCATTGGCCCGGATCCACCAGACGCGCGCTGAAGAAGCCATCCGAACACAGGACCAAGGACAGCACTGAACGTAAAGTTCAGAAAATTGATAACTCCAGTCGCCGTTCCTCCGAACTGCGGGGGGTTAGTCTCCTTAATTACGGTGTAAGGCAGCATGGCTGCGCCTGACGCCACACCGGTGACAAGGCCGACCACGTTAGCGGGGAAAACTCCTGCGTGGCCGAAGAGTATCCATGCCACGCACGCGAGGAGCGCAATCGCACTTCCTATAATCACGGGTTTTCGCCGCTTCAGACGGTCTGAGACGAAACCTAGGAGGGGGCAACCGATAATCCACCCAAAAGGGACCGACGCTGAGCGCATAACTGCTGTTGCATAGTCAACACCGTGTGCTTCCTGGAGGTAGCGAACCCCCCAGACCATGTCAAAGATTGTAGTCGGGATAAAAAGTAGCCCTGCGATCAAACCGCACAGGATCGACTGTGGATTGCCGAACACAACACGGAAGGATCCCATTGTGCTGCTCAACCAATCGTCGGGCCTCTTTTGGCGTCCTTCCTTTGGTAAGAAAACGAAGAGGAGGATGCCGATCCCGAGGCCAGCAATACCCATGCCGATCCAGAAGCGACTCCACTCGAGACCGCCACCAATCATTGGTCCAACGACAAACTGCCCAGCAGATCCGCCGGCCATTCCAAACATCTGCGTTGCGCCGACCAGAGTGGCAACTTTGGAGGCCGGAAAATACCTAGTGGCGATGTAGATCGCTCCCACCAAGGCAAAGACACCGCCGGCTCCCTGGAACACCCGGCCCACGCTCGCAATATCGCTGCGGCCAGTAGAAAACAGCAGCGCCCCTACGCCAACCAAAGCAGCGGAAACGGGCAGAACTCTGCGTGGCCCGAGTTGGTCCATCGCAGCACCTGCTACCAGACTGAACGGCGAATATCCATAGTAGAAGAGGCCTACGATTGAGGCCACGCCGAGCGCGCTGACTCCGAACGCCTCTGACAACTGCGGCATCATGACAGAGGGAGCGGAGCGGAGTGCATATTGGTAGAAGTAGTAGATCGCAGTCAACATCCATGCAAGTGCAGCAAACCACAGGCTCTTCCCGATCTGCGACTGGCTTTCTGGTTGTGCACTTACCTCTGACATATACGTCCGTGCGACTTAGGCTGAAGTTCGCGCCGCATTTGGATCATTTTTCGTCGCTTCGTGTATTGGTATAGGCGGGTACCGGAAACCGACAACTGGGAAAAACCCTAGTCGCGACTTGTGCAAATGGCGTTTATGCTGAAGCAGCTTGATATGTATTTGTTGTCGACTGGGTTTTCAGAGCCAAAACCAGCGGACATCGGCGCCACGCCGTCAAGCTCTCCTTCGCGGCATTGAGCAGATGGGCCTACGAGAGATGCACCTTCTAGCATGTCAGCGCTGCTCGGCTATCAGATGCACGCCGCCGCGATTGTCTTACTCAAGATCGTGCAGGTTTGTCCGGAAGATCGACTTGTATCCCAAATATGGGAACCTGTTCGTCAGACCGCTTCCTATTCGGCAGCGACGAAGTTGCGCCGAATAGCCAATCAGGAGAATCTCAGAGGCTACTCCCAGTACGACATGTTGTGGAAGTCACGGAAAAAGAAAACAGTTGAGAAGTGTCCGCAAGATAAATCTTCAAATTACTCATTGATAACCGCCGTTAGAAATCTGGGTTGTCATCGTACTCAAAACCAGATTTGACAGCCACTAACCATCGCCAGCATTTGCAGCTAAGCAACGCACCTTTGTTCGAACCATGATTGTCGAGCACGATGTAAAGATCACACAGGCGGAGCGAGGCGTGGATTTTGCATAGAAGTTGATGCGAATTTCAGATACAAACTCAGGTACAGACATCAGTTTGGCTTATTTGTGCTCAACTTGCCTAAAGCATTTAGAAGGAGTACTTTAGCAATCTTCAATTACGCTTATTTTTCATAGAGTTACAGTAATCATTAGCAACTCAAAATCCGTCTGAGGCAACTCCATGGGGGTTCGTTTCCCCTCCGGCACCATCTATCCATATTATTTTTTTCAGCGGTTTGCGCATGATGAGGTTGAACTTCTCGGACAGTTCAGGTACAAAATCGGGTGCAGTGCGCATCCTTCGTAATTCAATAAATTGAGAATCTCTCCTGCTCAATCTTCAGCAGCAGGCTATCTACAGTCAATCTCGTTTACGCTCAATTACGGAATGCTTAGCGGATAATCGGTCCGGTCACAAGTGAGTTTCAACGCCTCATTTTCAAATCCTCTACGCACGGCATTTTGGCGTTGTGTTTTCGAGGTTGGTCAACGTTCGCTCTACTGGCTGGGCACGCGTGCCTCTACCGGAGCCTTCTCGACGGCGTAAACTTATAAGCTCCCTGTCCTGTTGCCCGTCCCCGCACGGCTCTTCGGTCTCTTAGTCAGACGGATCCCCCCGATACCATTCACAACCGCGTGAGATAGTTGTGATGTGCGAGGCTGGCGGGGTCGTTCCTTTCCACACTGATCAAGACGGGGACCCCCCTTCGAGTGTATTCGGGTTCTTCTCTCGTCAAAACGGTGCGAGTTTGTGGCTGGTTCTGCATGAAGAAGGGACCATCAACAATTAGCTTGATGCGCTGCTGAATCACTTCCCGGGCGGACGGAGTGAGATCAGACAAAGCCATCTTCAAAGCGTGGAGGATGCGCTCATTCCCGCAAGGGGCGTTATAGGCAAATGATCTGTCGTTTCCCAAAACCTGCCTTTTGAGGAGCTAGACTCTGGTCATGCATAAAAGCGACGAGAAACTAACCGAGCCCACCATGGCTGATGCGATGCGAGTTCTGATTGGTCTGTCTTCCTTCGAGAAGTTGGATTGTGCTCAGCCCTAGGTAGTACGACTACTCCGGTTAGCTGCAATACTCCGCACGAATAGCCAGAGTCCATGTTGTGACTGTCAGGCATCAAGATTCCGCTTTTTCGACATTTTTTGAGTACTCGACTCGGCGCCAATCAGTCCCTAATCTTTCGATTCGATGACCCGGGAGCAGTTCTGCCGAAAAAGACGAGATCGATAAAGAAGTCGTTCCTTGGGCTTCGTCGTACGTGTTAGACTCGGCTGCACATTCACCAAATTACCGACAAGCACAGCGAAGCTGGCGTGTGCTTGCCGACTGTTTCACTGATAGATCCTTCTGCCGGGGTAATGTACGTGTCTCCTTTGTGCTCGTCTTTTTCTGTGCTTCGGCGCCGTTCTTGTAGCCGTGGATCACATCTTTTCTCCTGTTTCCGATTGTTGGCTGTATTGCTGTTTGCTTGCATAGCGATCGGGTACACCCAAGAGCCGAGACTGCAAACGATGCAGCACCACGTGCGCCGCGAAGTATCAGACCGACGTGCTGCGTTCATGGGGCGATTATCTGACGAGGAACAGCTGCACCTCTCCGTGGTACTCCCTCTGCGTAACCAGGCAGAATTGAGCAGTCTCCTGCAGAAGCTCTACGATCCGTCGAGTCCGGACTATCGCCACTTCCTTACAGTGGCACAGTTCACGGAACGATTTGGGCCGACAGAAGAAAGCTATGCTGCAGTCGCATCCTATTTGACGTCATATGGACTAACCGTTGGAAATACGCCAGCCAATCGCCTGGTCGTTCCGGTAAGTGGGTCCGTGAGGCAGGTCGATTCAGCTTTCAGTCTGCAGATGAATAAGTACCAGCATCCTACCGAGGATCGCACGTTCTTCTCCCCGGATCGGGAACCCTCGCTTCGTCTGAATGTGCCCATCCGCCATATCACTGGCCTCGATAGCTTCTCTCTTCCGCGCCATTTCGCGCATCGTCCGATGCTCGATCAGACAGCTCCGGCGGCGGTCAATGGTTCGGGTCCAGGCGCCTCATACCTTGGCAGCGACATGCGTGCAGCTTACTACGGTGGTACGACACTTGATGGAACCGGACAGGCGGTGGGGCTGCTCGAGTTTGGCGGCTATGACATGGCTGACGTCAACCTGACGTTCAGCAATGCGGGACAGACGAACAATGTCCCAATTAACAACGTGCTGCTCGACGGTGCTACCGGCGGACCCCAGGGGCCATACGGCGATGGCGAGCAAGTCCTGGATATTGTTCAAGCCATTGGAATGGCGCCGGGGTTGAGCCAAGTCCGCGTTTACATCGGTGTAGGAGTCGATGATGCGAAGATTCTCAACGCCATGGCCTCGGAGAACATAGCAAAGCAGCTTAGTTGTTCCTGGGGCTGGCTGCCCGCAGATCCTCAGACAGACGACGTATTTTTTCAAGAGATGGCGGCGCAGGGCCAGAGCTTTTTCGCGGCCTCCGGTGACAGCGGGGCTTTCGATGCCTCCATCAGTCCGTACTTCTACCCCGCCGAGGATCAGTACGTCACCACGGTTGGCGGTACGCACCTGACAACGAGTGGGCCAGGTGGAAGCTGGGTCTCCGAAACGGTATGGAATACGGGCGGAGGTAGCAGCGGTGGCGGGATTAGTCCGGACGGAATACCGTCGCCCAGCTATCAAAGTGGTCTCGCAAATTCGGCCAATGGCGGTTCGACGACGTTGCGTAACGTTCCAGATGTTGCAATGGAAGGAGACTTCGACAATTACGCATGCGAAGCGCGCCGTTGTAACGGAGGATGGGCGGGAACCAGTTTTGCAGCGCCACGCTGGGCGGCCTTCATGGCGCTGGTGAACCAACAGGCGGTAGAGAATGGAACGGCACCTACCGGGGGACTCGGATTTCTGAACCCCGCGCTCTACCAGCTGGCTCAAGCATCAACCACGGCAGCTGACTTGCATGACATCGTGTCGGGACATAACCGGACTGCCAATCAGCAGGTATGGTTCAGTGCGGTTGTCGGTTACGATTTGACGACGGGATGGGGTAGCGCGAACGGGCAAAGCCTGATCGATGACCTCGCCGGACCGCAGATTCCTGGGTTCTGGTTGACGAGTTCGCAGAGTACAGTAGAGGTCAATCCAGGTGGAACAGGGGCCACCACAATCAAAATCGCAGATGCAGGTGGATTCTCTGGCGCTGTGAATTTAGCGGTCACATCGACGCTGTCAACCGGCGTCACAGCATCGTTTGCGTCCAACCCGGTAACTACCTCGAACGTCCTTACCTTCTCGGTCGATAGTTCAGTTGCGGAACAAAATCTTCCAGTCACAGTGACCGGCACCGCCGGGTCCCTGACGAAGGAAACTCATCTCGTCCTTTCCATTCATGCACCAACGTTTGCCCTTCAGCCTTCGTCGACAGGCGTAACGATCTATCCTGGACAAACCGTAAACACTACGGTCACCGTGGTTCCGAAGTATGGCTTCAACGGCAGCGTAAACCTTGCGGTAAATGGACTACCGGCCGGTGTCACCGGTTCCTTTTCGCCAACGACGACAACGGGCACCAGCACGCTTACGCTCGTTGCGAGCTCTTCTGCGATTGCGACAACAACGACGTTCACCATTACAGGAACCGCGGATAACTTATCCGCCTCGACTGCGGTTGGATTGTCCGTGACAGGGCCCAAATTCCAACTCCTCACCGGCACGCAGGTCTCCGTCGGGCAAGGCAGCTCGGTGTCTTCCTTTGTTCAGGTCTTGGCTTTGAACGGCTTCTCGGGCAGCGTTTCGCTCTCTGCCACGAATCTTCCAACGGGAGTTACAGTAGCCTTCGCGAACAATCCGACAACGAATACCTCCACAGTCACCTTCACTGCTAGCGATACTGCTCCGGTGGGGCAGACTACTGTGACGATTACCGGTGTCTCGGGTGCACTGACTGCATCAGCCTCTATTGTTCTGAACGTTATGGAGCCGACATTCACCCTCAATGCGGCAAGCAACTTGACCTTAGGACAAGGCAGCACGACTTCGACTTATGTCAGCGTTTCGGGCCAGTACGGTTTTACGGGTAGCGTCTCTCTATCCGTCTCGGGGTTACCGAATGGTGTCACTGCTCTCTGGGGGCCGAATCCGACTGCCACGAGCACAACGCTCTATCTCTATGCGACAAAATCGGTGACAGCTGGCCAATACCCACTCGCAATCAATGGCGTCTCAGGTACAAGCACAGCTAGGGCCTCCCTCACTCTCACAGTAGCCGTCCCATCTTTCACAATGACGGCTGGCACGATCACCATGGGGCCCAGTGCGAGCAACTATACCTACGTCAACATCCAGCGTTTGTATGGTTTCACCGACAATGTGAATCTATCCATTTCGGGACTGCCGAATGGTGTGACGGCATCTCTCAGTGCAAACCCGGTAACCGGGACAAACTCCGGTTCGAGTTTAGCCCTTCAAACAAATGCCTCAGTGGTCCCGGGACAATACTCGCTGACAGTTACCGGGACTTCTGGCAGTCAAGTCGTAACTGTCCCGGTGACCCTGACGATCAACGCTCCAACCTTCACGCTCTACGGTAGTAATAATTTGACGATCGGACAAGGACTGAGCGGAAGCACCTCGATCTCAATCGATAGGCTCTACAGCTTCACGAGCGACATCGCCTTATCCGTTTCGGGGCTTCCCAGTGGAGTCGCCGCCTCATTCTCTCCAAATCCGGCCGCCGCTACCTACAGCACGCTTGTACTGGCTGTCTCAGGGTCTACTCCTCTGGGGCAGTATCCGCTGACAGTCACTGGCACGTCAGGGTCTATTACGCAAACGACGACCATCACATTGACCATTGGGGTGCCCTCCTTCAGCCTTTCTGCCTACGGGCTCACTGTTGGCCAGGGCCAATCTTCCACCGCGACGGTGTACGTCAACCCCGTAAATGGCTTCACAGGGCCCGTCAACCTTGCTGTGTCTGGCCTGCCCACTGGGGTCACAGCCTCGTTTTCGACGAATCCAACCACCTCGTACTACGACCAACTCGTATTCAATGCGGCTGGCAATGCGCCTGTTGGACAATACCCGCTGACGATTACCGGTACCTCGGGTTCGTTGACACAGACGACCACCTTGACCCTGACGGTAGGAGCACCATCGTTCACTCTCTTTGCCGGATCGTCTCCTACGATTGGACAAGGATCGACGGGAACCGGCTATGTATACGTTCAACAACAGAACGGTTTTTCCGGAAATGTGGCCCTTTCTCTCTTGGGTTTGCCCACCGGAGTGACGGCGACCTTTGCGACGAATCCGACAACCTATAGCAACGCCATCCTGCTTACGGTTGCAAACACAGCGGCGGTCGGTTCCAGTACGCTGACGATCACCGGAACCTCAGGGACACAGATACAGACGACCACGATGACTCTGACCGTGGCCGCGCCTACATTTAGTCTTTACGGCCCATACAGTGTGAGTCTCAATCAAGGAGCCACCGCAAGCTCCTCTGTCTACGTGACCCCTCAGTATGGACTCACAGACAGTGTGAGTCTCACCGCATCTGGACTCCCTGACGGGGTGACTGCCAGCTTCTCGCCGAATCCCACCACGGGAACGAGCACCCTTACATTGTCGGCTACGAGTACCGTGTCGCCTGGAACTGTACCGATCACCATCACTGGCACATCGGGCAGCATCTCAAATTCGGTTCAGACGCAACTTGTCGTGAATGCAGGTAATTTCAGCTTGGCGGCTGCACCTGGGGAAGTCTTCATCACCTCGATGTCTTCAGGAAAATCGACGATCAACGTAATTCCTATCAACGGCTTTGCAAAGGACGTGAGTTTTTCGGTCAGCGGTTTGCCGACAGGAGTGACTGCAGCATTCTCACCATCAACCGGCACGAGCGGCACGACCCTGACGCTGACAGCGGATGGTACGGTTTCCGCAGGAAGTTCAACCCTGACCATCACAGGAACTGCCGGAGCCCAGACATCCTCGGCTCCGCTCCGTTTGATCGTCCAGGGCAGTGCCCGATCGAAGACGTCGACAACGTTGTCGTTCGCGTTCGTTGGTGATGGAGTTGTGGAAACAACGATTCCTCAAGGAACTTTAGTCGTCGTGGGGGCAGGCGTGAGTTCTGCTTCAACTCCGATCACCGCAGGACAGGTATTTCTCTGCGATGCAAGCGCTACGAGCTGCGACTCGACTCACCAGATCGCAACGTCGCAACTGGATAGCAATGGCAATGCCACATTCCGGTTTGTACCGGGCATCGGTATCCAAAATTTGAAAGCCATGTTCGCAGGAACGAACGCGTACTTGCCGAGTACCTCCGTGCCAGGACAATTGACGGTTACGGCCTCACTTCCCACAACGACTTCACTCATTCGGAGCGGCACAGCAGACAATTACTCTCTGACTGCTACCGTGAACGCACAGGGGTCTGTGGCTCCATCCGGAAACGTCTCATTTCTCGACACAACTGTCGGCAATGCTGCCCTTACAACCACTGCATTACAACCTGGTGATGCGACTGTCACTGAAAGTGCCGCGCAGATCGTCCCAACGGGCAATAGTCCGGTTGCCATGGTCACGGGTGATTTCAACAAGGACGGATTTCCAGATCTCGCCGTCGTCAACTTTGGCTCCTCGACGGTATCTATCCTGCTTGGCAACAACAAAGGAATGTTCACAGCGGGTACGCCTTTGCAAATTGGAGCTAGTCCCGTCGCAATCGCTACGGGTGATTTCAATCGCGATGGCAATACGGATCTTGCGATAACGGTCTCGACAACAGCAACCGTCGCCATCTTCTTTGGCAACGGAGATGGAACATTCACATCAGGTGCTGTACCGGTCTATACACCACCACAACCTAGTGGCATCGCCGTGGCTGACTTAAATGGTGACGGGCTACAGGACTTGGCGGTCCTTTCGAGAGCGAGCGGCAGCGTGACTATCTTATTGGGACAGGGAGACGGTACGTTCACTCCGGCAAACCTGAGCCCTGCGACAGGCAACTCGCCGCAGTCCATAGTACAGAGCGACTTTAATGGCGACGGTGTAACCGATCTTGCCATCACGAACTATTATTCCACGGCAACCGTCACCATCTTGATGGGGAACGGAGACGGAAGTTTTGCCCCAGCGCCTTCTCTGTCCACTACGACTAACCCGTATGCGATCGCAGTTGGCGATGTCAACCAGGACGGAAAGCCAGACCTCGTTGTGGGAGCGAACGGCGGCACGGCTGTAAACGTATTTCTTGGACGAGGGGATGGGACCTTCGCAGCAGCACCCGACGCGTTGACGACTGCGTACGCTATGTCGCTTTCGATCGCTGATATCAATAACGACAGAAAACAAGATCTGATCGTTGCAGATGCGGGCAGCAACAAGCTTACAACGCTGCTCGGTACCGGTGATGGTACATTCACGCCCGGAACGACCAATACTATATCGAACCAACCCGAGGCCGTGGTTTTAGGAGACTGGAACAGCGACGGAGCAACCGATATCGCCTTGGTAAATTACTATGGCAACTCCGTCACGACGCTTACGACTCAACTCACTCAGAAGTCAGTTGCGACAGCAACCAACGTCTCGCCGCGGGGCTCAGGACAGCACGCGATCAAAGCCTCCTACACGGGTGACACCAATTATAGTGGCAGTATCTCGGCGTCAATCGATCTCCCCGCAAAGTCGTCTACGTCGAACATTACCTGGGCTACGCCAGTATCGATCATCTATGGAACAGCGTTGAGTGCAGTCCAGCTGAACGCAAGTGCAACCATAGCCGGGACATTCCGCTACGAGCCGGCAATCGGTGCGATTTTACCGGCAGGGCAGAATCAGCTCTCCGTCACATTTACTCCAACCGATACGACGAATTTTCAGAGCGAGACTACTACGGTCTTCCTCACTGTCGAGAAGGCTCCTTTGACGATTAGCGCGAACGATGCATCACGAGTGTTCGGAGTCCCTGATCCGGTCTTCTCTGGAACCGTAAACGGTGCCGCAAACGGGGATTCGTTCAACGAGTCATTCAGCTCTTCTGCGATCATCTCAAGCCCGGCGGGCAGCTATGCCATCACTCCGTCCATAGACGGAACAAATCTCTCTAACTATTCGGTGACAGCGAAAAACGGCACGCTGGTTATTTCACTGGCACCCACGACAACAACCTTCGCGTTTTCGAATCAGAATCAGACTCTTTCGGCTACTGTCGCTTCGATGAGCAGCGGACCCCCAACCGGTTCGGTGACGTTCTACTCAGGGCAGACTCAACTGGGAGTGGGTACCGTCAGCGCTGGTGCAGCGAGTATCGCTGTTCCAACATCCTTCAGCGGGGATGCTTCGCTCAGCGCACACTACAGTGGCGATGCGAACTTTGCGGCATCGGACTCAACATCAACGCCGGTGTTAGCACTGACTGCCACCAGCCTGTCACTCACGGTTCCAGCCTCAGGTGTCGTTACGGACAGTATCCGAATCGGAGTGCCTGCCGGATACTCCGGAGCAGTTCAGTTCTCGTGTGCAGGAATGCCGCAAAACGCAATCTGTAGTTTCCAGCCTGCTTCGATAACATTTGTGTCCGGAACGGCAAGTGCAAGCACCGTGTTGACACTGACCACCGGCCACGCGGCGCGGATGGACGTGGGGCCGAGAGGCAGATCAGAGGCGAATCCTTTACGCTGGGCAGCCATGGTGGCGATCCCAGGATTGCTTTCTCTTTTCAGCCGACGGCGGCGATTGGGCGCAGCTTTTTACAACCTGTCGTTGATGTTGCTCGTGTGCGGTATGCTGCTATGTTTCACCGGCTGCGGAGGAAATGGCAACAAGTCAACGTCCACACCTCCTGCTACTTCAACTCCGTCTGGAAGTTACACAATGAAGGTCACGGCATCGGGACCGGCTGGCGTGAGCCAATCCGTCACCATTGCTGTGACGGTTCAATGATGGTGCTACGTTCAAGCCCGGTAGTGACTGCATAAAATAAGGAGAAATCTAAGTTTTGAGAGGCGAGGGCGCTTTCCATTCTTCGCTATTTTTAACGTATTCGTTGCGTGCGCCTGGTGCTAGTCATTGGCTATCTGACGATATGTCGCGGGAGATCAGTTCACCGTCAGCTACCTGAAAAGTAGATAGCGTAAAACGGCGTTTCCGGCAACCACGACTCTACTACCCAAGAACTAACTCCGTTTTGTTCTAGCGCCTAGGAGATCATCCCGGAAGTGGAACTGCCGAGTCGGGTGTATCATCGCGAACTTTCCAAGGGTAGTCACGGAAGCGACGGAGGCGTCCTCAAAATCGTCAAAATTTACGCATTTTCTTACACAGTATTAGGTTTGGTAGTAAACACCACAAAATAAACATTTTATTGAATAGTCTGGAGGACTCAAAATTCGCCGCCCCTTCGGTCGCGGAGCTCCGCACCCTCCCGGCGCCAAAAAAAATAAAAAGATTTGTATCAAACTGACCGCCCGAAAACGAGAGGCTAATTATCGTTGGTGGCTGTTGGTCTCCATTGTATTGCTGAGCGGCCGTTTCGAGTTGCGCCGATCTGCCGTCTATCGTGCATCTTGGATCAGCAGCGTTTTTGCCTTGACCCGATATTCTTTGAGGGACGGATCGTGGGAGATGATGGCGGCGTGGCCATTTTCTCGGAAGTAGCCCCCGGCAAGGATCAGGGCTCTACCAGAGGTTTGTCGTAAATATAGTTTCCGTCGTTCGGCTGATGGCCCTGCGTTCAAAGTAGCCACGTCGGGACGGTAGCCATTTGCATCGTCCGAGCTACATGCAATACCTCTCAGGCGAAAGAGTTTCCGAGAGATCAGCATGGTCGTATCGTTTATATCCGCATATTTTCGTTCCATTATGAAACTAGGTCGGGTGAAGAATTGCTTCTATGGATTCTGCACTGTCTCCATCCTGACTCTTCTAGCATCGTCCGCCATCGTCACGGCCAATCTCATCATGATCACTACATCAAGACGTTAACTTTGTTCACCCGCAGCACAAGTGGCACGCACCACGTTTCAATGCATGAAGAAAAAGGTAATGATCGTCGAGAATATGAACGGCATCGATGCACCTGCTCTCAAGGCGTTTGTAGATGGCGTAGAGAATGATCCAGATCAGAGGATGGCTTCCTTCAATGTCAAGACAAAATGGAAAGAGCAAACAAAAACGATCATGTCAAATATCGGACTACACGTTCGGCGATAAGAAATATAGCCGCGACTGTCAGATTCACGCCGATGAGCCAATGAGCTTCTCGGGGGAACCCGGCCCTAAAGCCGCAGCAACATCAACAAGCGAAGTCCCTCCGAAGTGGATACCCGTTCCTAGCTTGGCCACACCCGAAGCGCAAGTTTGCCGATCTCCATCAGGGTCTCCCTGCTCTCCCCTGCGCGCGCCAGGAGGGACATCCCGAAAATCGTGTTTCTGAAGAACGATTGCAGCACCTGAAGATCGGTGGATTTAGGAAGCTCCTTATTCCGCACGGCACCCCGGAGCCGCTTCATCCAGATTGCCTCTGAGAAGTCACGCAGCCGGTTTACCTCGTCTTGCAGTTTCTTGTATTTAGGTGAACAGGTCGGGAGAGCAAGGGACAGCATGGAGCCCCTGGGCTGATCGTGACGCGTCATCTCCGACGCTGCTACTTTAAGTAGGTTTGCAAATCCTTCTTTAGCAGTTTTTCCCTCGATAATCGCAGTGTCGTAGATACGCCCTCTACCGCGGCGGTAATGATCGACCGCCTCAAGATAGAGCGACTCTTTATCCCCGAACGAAGAATAGAGACTTGACGTCTGAATACCCATCGCCGTTGCCAACTCATCAACGCTGGTTTGTTCAAAGCCGCGATTCCAGAAGAGCATCATCGCGGCTTCCAATGCATGATCTCTATCAAAAGTCTTTGGACGGCCTCGCTGTGTCATGCATTTCCTTTACGCCGTATTGAAGCACACATCAAAAAAAGTTGCACGAGTCAGAATCGAAACAAGTCAGATTCTCATCTATTCTGTAACGTCCGTTCTAATAAATGATTTCGGGGATACGCCAGGCGAGACGCAAGCGCGTCCGCAGTGCTGGAGGCACGATGCAGGCATTTATGAAGCAAACGTCAACACGAGCGCTACTGTTGGCCACTATGTGCGTCTCATCTGCGGCCGTTGGTTGCAAGCAGACGCCCAACGCAACGGCCACAGTACCTGTCGCCTCTGTCGAAGCGGCGCCGGTGATCACGAGGCCGGTTCGTGTCTCTGACGAGTTCAATGGCCGCGTTTGGGCGACGGATTACGTGGATATTCGGCCGAGGGTTACCGGATACGTCGACCGTATCGCGTTCCACGAAGGCCAGATGGTTCGAAAAGGCGACCTGCTGTTCGTGATCGACCCTCGTCCATACAAAGATGCTGCCGACAGTGCACGGGCCGAACTCGACCGACAGCACGCAGCCGCTGACTTTGCAAAAATCCAGTCGGACCGCGCGGCACGGCTCAAGTTGTCCGATGCAGTCTCTCAGGAAGAGCAGCAAAATCGAAGCTCAGATCTCCTCCAGAGCGGAGCGCGGGTCAAAGCGGCAGAAGCTGCTGTCGCTTCAGCGGAGCTCAATCTCTCATATACCGAAGTACGCTCTCCCATCAACGGTCGAACCAGTCGTACCCAGTTAACTCTGGGAAACCTCGCTCAGGCGGATCAAACCGTGCTGACCACGATCGTTTCTGTGGACCCGGTGTGGGTTTACTTTGATTGCGATGAACAGAGCTATCTACGCTTTCAGCAGAGTGCTCGTCACGGCAATGGTGTTGGTTCTGACAACCCAGTTCGTGTTGCTCTCGCAAATGAAGAAGGCTTCCCGCACATCGGACATCTCGATTTTGTCGACAATGCGCTCAATCCATCCACCGGTACTATCCGGGCGCGTGTTGTACTCCAGAATCCCAACCATACGTTGACTCCCGGCCTGTTTGCGCGGGTGCAATTGCAGAGTGCGGAACCTAAGCAAGCAATCCTGATCGATGACAAAGCGGTTCTTACAGATCAAGACCGAAAGTATGTCTATGTCGTCGGTTCGGATGATAAAGCTCAGCGGAAAGACATCATACTTGGCGGCTCCGTGGACGGTCTCCGGGTAGTGAAGTCTGGATTGTCTGCTGCCGACAAGGTCATCGTTGGAGGTCTCCAGCAAATCTACTTCCCAGGTGCTCCTATTAAGGCGAAGACGGTAACGATGGAATCCCTAGTCGCGCAATCCGACAAACCAGCTGCGGCTGGAATCAAGTAAGGAGTAGGGCCATGGATTTCTCAAAGTTTTTTATCGACCGTCCTATTTTTGCGATTGTGCTGTCTGTCATCATCTTCAGCCTGGGACTTATCGCAATCCCTATTTTGCCCTCAGGCGAATACCCTGAAGTTGTGCCCCCCAGCGTGGTGGTTCGAACCAACTACCCAGGAGCGAACCCGAAAGCGATCGCGGAGACCGTTGCAGAGCCACTTGAAGAAGCTATCAACGGTGTCGAAGGCATCATGTATATGAAGTCGGTCTCCGCGTCCGACGGCAGCCTCCAGGTGATCGTTACCTTCCGTTCGGATGTGGACCCCGACACGGCAGCTGTCCGCGTACAGAACCGGGTCAGCCAGGCCCTGTCCCGCCTGCCCGATCAAGTAAGACAGTTCGGTGTCACAACGCAAAAGCAATCACCGACTCCGCTGATGTACGTTTCTCTTGTCTCGAAAGACGGCAAGGCTGACTCGCTCTACCTCCGTAACTACGGAGTCCTTCATGTCAAAGATGAATTATCGCGTTTAACGGGTATCGGCGATGTCCAACTGCTGGGATCTGGTGATTATGCCATGCGCATTTGGCTCGACCCGAATCGTTTGGCCTCTCGCAGTATGACCTCGGACGATGTCGTCAATGCGATTAGAGAACAGAACGTGCAAGTCTCGGCCGGTCAGCTTGGCGCGGAGCCATCGCCCAACAAACCTGACTTTCTCACCTCAATCAATGTCCGCGGACGTCTTACGACCCCGGAAGAATTCGGGAAAATTGTTCTTAAGTCCGGTCAGGATGGCCAGATTGTGCACCTGTCGGATGTAGCTCGTATTGACCTCGGCTCGAGTGACTATACGCTCCACACCTACATCGACACACGCGATACGGCGATCATCGGTATCTTTCTTTCGCCTGGCGCAAATGCTCTCGGAGTGGCGAAGACGGTTTACGCCAAGTTCGACGAGCTTTCCAAGCAGTTTCCACCCGGCGTCGAATACAAGATGGTGTGGGATCCGACCGTCTTTGTTCGCGAATCGGTTCGTGCTGTCGAGCATACATTGATCGAAGCAGTCATCCTCGTCGTCCTTGTCGTCATCGTCTTTCTGCAAACGTGGCGAGCCTCGATCATTCCTCTTGTAGCCGTACCTGTGTCAATCGTCGGTACGTTCTCCTGGCTCTACGTCCTGGGATACTCCATCAATACCCTGACGCTTTTTGGACTCGTCCTTGCCATCGGCATCGTGGTGGACGATGCCATCGTCGTAGTCGAAAACGTTGAAAGGTTCATCGAGCAGGGGCTGAGCCCCCGTGACGCTGCTCATCGCGCCATGAAGGAGGTTTCGGGTCCAATCATCGCGATCGCTCTCGTACTCTGCGCCGTCTTCGTGCCAATGGCCTTCCTCACTGGCATCACCGGCCAGTTCTATAAGCAGTTTGCGGTGACCATCGCAATATCGACAGTCATCTCTGCAATCAACTCACTGACCCTTTCTCCAGCTTTAGCGGCAAAGCTTCTTCAGGGGCACGGTACGCCCAGGGATTGGTTTGCGCAGATTATCGATCGCAGCCTGGGCTGGTTCTTTCGCCCCTTCAACCGCTTCTTTCAGCGAAGTTCCGTGGCCTATCAAGGAACCGTTGGGCGAAGCTTCCATATGCGCGGCCTCGTATTCCTCGTCTATGCCGTACTCATAGGATCGATCTTCTTTCTGTTCAACCGTGTACCCGGAGGCTTTATCCCGACTCAGGACAAGCTCTATCTTTTTGCCGGCGCCAAGTTGCCGGAAGGAGCTTCGCTCGCTCGTACCGACGCCGTCCTGAAGCAGATGGTCCATGCCGCTCACGAGGTCGAGGGAGTCGATATGCTGCCGGCCATGTCCGGCTACAACGCGCTCCAGGTTACGAACACACCCAACCTTGCAACCTCGTATATCCGCCTTACTGGATTCGAGGAACGTCATAAATCCGCGCAGCAGATCGT
>Ga0268266_10000767_pt1 | contig 42918 bp, 36 predicted proteins | sample KBSS13metaG_FD_190356 | JGI IMG/M metagenome (GOLD analysis project Ga0268266, IMG submission 190356) | Switchgrass rhizosphere microbial communities from Kellogg Biological Station, Michigan, USA - KBS S1-3 metaG (SPAdes) (version 2) | ecosystem: Host-associated > Plants > Roots > Rhizosphere...
CACGGCGCTTCGTTTCCGGGAGGGCAGTAGTGTCGTTGGATCGTCGTGAGTTGTTGCGTTTTGGGGCCATGGCAGTGGGGGGAGCATTCCTTTCCTCGTCCGCAAGCTCGACTGCGCTTCCCAGCTTTATCTACGCTCCGCCGGCCGGTTCGCCCGATCCGCTCGCTCCGCTGGTTCAGGCTCCGCAGCCTGCGATCGTGACGCCGAGCACCCCGGGCGGGATCAATCCCGAGCTCTTCGCCAAGGCGAAGGCCGCGCTCGATTCGCACCACGTTTATGCTCGCGACACCATGGCGGTCGTCGACTTCTCGCTCCCGTCGAGTGAGCCGCGTTTCCACCTCGTCGACATCGCGAGCGGCCAGGTCGAGAGCTTCCGCGTTGCCCACGGCCGCGGTTCCGATCCCGATCACTCGGGCTTCGTCGAGAAATTTTCGAACAGCTTCGGTTCGTACGCGAGCTCGAACGGCGTCTACACAACCGGTGATTATTACGACGGCAAATACGGCCTTTCGATGAAGGTTCGCGGTCTCGACTGGAGCAATTCCAACGCCGAATCGCGCGCGATCGTCATCCACAATGCCTGGTACGCGGAAGACGACATGATCCCGATCCACGGCAAGCTGGGCCGCTCTGAAGGCTGTTTCGCGATGAGCCGTGAGAACCAGTACAAGGTGATGCGCAAGCTCGCCGGCGGCCGGATGATCTACGCCGACAAGCTCGCGTAGGCCCCTCCGCGCTTTGCGGACCTTTCTTCAATCCACTGCGCCATAGTAACCACTCGGCAATCTGTGCCGCGTAGCCTGCTCAGCATGAGAGCCGGTGGAGCGCGAAAGATGTCGAACGTCCTGATGTACGAGCGCGCGCCAGCGTCCTTCGCGGCGGGCCTCGCCAAGCGCGGGCATCACATCGTCTATCGCGCGGAGAGCTCCAACCATTGCCCCGGATGCGGCCGATCCAATTGGCACATTGGGCGCGTCACGGCTGAATGCGGCTTCTGCGGAACGGCCGTTCCGCTCGCCGAGACCGCATGGCAGGAAGCCAGTCCAAGAAGCGTGGCGAGCGCCAAGGCCACCGGATCGGCTGATCAGCGGCAGTTCGATCGCATGGCCGCGAAGGGACGCAAGTTGAAGCTGCTGGTCGACGGATCACCGAGCAGCTTTGCGCTTCAGAACATCTCCGAGGGCGGAGCCATGGGCAAAGGCGATGCCGAGCTTGCTCCGGGCAACAAGGTCTTCGTTCGATTCGAAGGCGGGATCCTCGTTCCCGCGATCGTCAAATGGACCGAAGATGGTCTCGTTGGGCTAGCCTTCATCGATCCTCTGGTTCTCGATCGCTCCGACCAGCCTCGCAATTAATCCCGATTAGCGCGCCGCGACCTGGTCGGTCTTCGGATCGGCCTTGGGCTTCGGCTTGGGCGCCAGGCTTGCGCCGCCGTCCTTCATCAGCAGCGCCTGCATCGCCTTTGGATCGCGCCCATACAGGTCCTTGTAATCGACGATCCGGCCATCGAGCAGCGCGGCCGAGCTGAAGTAAACGATGTAAACCGGCAGCGGCTTTACGAAGTTAGCCTGGACCGTCTTCTTGCTTGCGAGCGTCGCCTGGATCTTGTCGGGCGTCCATTCACCGCCGTCGTCGCCGAGCAGCTGCGTGGCAAGGTCGACGATGTTCTGCGTCCGGACGCACCCGTGGCTAAGCGCGCGTGTCTGGTCGTTGAAGCGGCTGCGCGCATTCGTGTCGTGCAAGTAGATGTTGTACTGGTTGTACATCACGAACTTGAGCTGGCCGAGTGCGTTGGTCGGCCCCGGCGGTTGCCTCCAGCGCTGCACCTTCCCGTCGGCGCCCTTCACCGCGACGAAGCCCTTCTTGCCTGCCGCTTCCTTTTCGATGCTCGGCGGAACTTCCCACCAAGGATTGAGGATCACGCCGACCGCGGTCGCATTGAGCTGGGGCGTAGGCGTCGAAAGCTTGCCTGCGATCGCGCGCTGCTTCCAGCGGTTGACGCCGTTCTCGACCAATGTCGCGTGAAAGCCGGGCACGTTGACGATGACGTACTTCGGACCAAGGTCGCGCGGCAGCCAGCGCCAGCGGTCCATGTTGAGGCGGATCCGCTTGATCTGCGCCGGGTCAGTCGCCGTGGCCAGCGCCACCTTCAGCGCCGCATATTGCGGGTGGGTCGGGAGCAGGTTGCGCAGCGCTCCCGCGATATTGTGCTGGGCGATCGCGGCACGCAGGGTCGCGTCCTGCTTCGCCGAGTCGAGATCCGGATCGGCGACGTGCCAGTCGATCCGTGCCGAGCGCTTCACGTGGCCCAGGGCAAGATCGTTCGAGACGCGGTTGAAGCGATCGGTCGCGATCTGCGACAAACCCATCGGCTCACCAGTCTGGATTGCCGCGGCGAGCGGCGCTGGATCGTAATCGGCTGCGTCGAGGCCCTCGGCGCCAATGCCCTGGATGAAGGCAAGGAGATCGGAAGCATTTCGCAAGTCCCAGACGACCGGCGGCAGCGGCGGTGGCGGCGGCACTTGTTCGGCTGGGGCCTGGGTGACCGGAGCCGGAGTTCCCGGCTGCGCGACTGGCGGTTGCTCCGCCGGCTGCTTGCCGAGCGGAGCTTGTTGGACGGCAGGAAGATGGACCTGCGAAACAGCCGGAACCAGCGGCAGCGTCGCCGCCGCACAGAACAACAGCACGTGATTCATGCGCGCCTTCATCGGGAAGACCAACCCCTTCATTTTCAAGGATTCCCCATCAACCATGACATCAATACACGCGATGAACGGCGCTCGCCAGTGACGCCGAGGACACAATCGTCGCCGAACTTACAGTCGCCGAACTGACAAAGGCCGCAAGCCGACAACCAATCCTTAAGTGCGCTTTGGGTAAACCTGCTGGTGACCTTGTGTGGAGGCAGATCGAGTGGCGTCCAGTTTCAACCTTGATGGCGGGATGATCCCCCGCAACGAGAAGCGCACGATTGACGAGCGCGGGGAGCCACGTGCCCCCTATGCGTCCAGCACTGCGGTGCTCGAATTCCGCGGCCGCAACCACGTCGTCCGGCTGATCAACGTCTCCAACTCGGGCGCTATGGTAAATTTTCCCTATGTGCCGCATATCGGTGAGAAGCTGAGACTCCAGTTGCTGGAGCGGGGACGGGTATCGACGCAGGTCCGCTGGGTTAAGGACGGCCGCGTCGGCTTGTCCTTCGATTCCGCATCGGAGTAGCTCAGCCGATGGAGATGAGCTTTTCAATGATCAAGGCGCGTATCGCCGAAGACCAGGATGAACGGCGGCAGTTCTCGCGCCACCGTGTCAGCCTCGACGCGACCGTGCGCGAGCTGGGTGAGACGGGCATCGACGCGACCGTTCTCAACATTTCGGAATCCGGGTTCATGGCTCAGTCCGAAGCCGAATTCGAAGTCGGCTCCCGTGTGTGGCTGATGCTTCCGGGCCGTGAGCGCGCCAATGCGGTGGTCAAGTGGACTGCTGGTGACAAGCTCGGCGCGGAGTTCGCCGAGCCCATCTCGCTCGAGGGCCTGAAGGTCGCGGGCCGGCGCGGCTAAACGTCGCTCCGTCCCGAAACAAGACGCTTCCCGTCTCTTAAACGACATTAACTACATGAGGCTGTGCAACCGCTCGGCTGGTCGCTCGTTGGTCGGCCCGCGAAAGGAAAGTCAGCATGGCAACGGCTCTGAGCGAAAACTGGAAACTCCAGGAGCGCGGCTATCACGCCGTCTATCGCGAGCATGAGATCAATCACTGCCCCGGTTGCGGCCGGACCCACTGGATCATCGGACGGATGTCCGCCGAATGTGCATTCTGCACGACGGCGCTGCCGCTTGCCGAGGCAAGCATGCGCTCACACAACGCGCCGGTGATCATCCAGCACAAGAACCGCGACGCCCACCACCATGCGTGGGCGGCGTAAGGCTTAACTCTTCTTCCGCACCGGCGGGTTGACGTTGCACAAGTCGACGCCACCCGCGGGGCGGATATAGAAATCGTCGTGCCGGTTCGCGCGTAGCTTTAGATATTTGGCGAAGCTCGCGCTTTTCGTGTCCATATACTCGTACACTGGACGATCTGAGGCCGCCATTTCGCTCGCCAGCCGGACGCTGGCGATCGGGACGTACATCGATTTGTCCTTGTAGAAGCCGAGCGCCTCCGTGCCGCGCGGAAGCGAGCTCAAATTGCCCATTCCGTCAATCACGCGGCCAATTACCGCGATGTTGCGGTCGAGATGGCGCAGCGGGTTGATCGCCGCATAGAGTTCTCCGCCGGTGCCCGTGTCCGGCGACAAGTCGCGGCCTACCCCGACGGTGCCGTAGCAATGCGCTAGGTTCGCCCAGCCAGCCTTGAGTGAATAAGCAACGGGCCAGCCGTCCACGAAGCCTGCACCAGGCGCATAAGGGTCAGGTGATCCAAGCGGCGTGGTCGCAAGGTCCTTCGTCGGCCGTGTATATTCAGCGGGTGGCTTGGCGACGACGCCGGCGGGAAAGCCCTTCTCGCTATCGTTCTGGCCCCATTGGACGACATAGGCGTCCTGGACTCGATAGATGGTGGCGCCATCCCAATAATTACCCCGGGCAAGCGCCCGGATGTTGGCGACATGCACCGGCGCAAACTGCGGCGCGAGCTGAAGCACCACCCGCTCGCCATTCTTCAGGTCCATGACCAGCAGGTCGTCGCTTGGGATCTGCTTCCATGCGTCCGCCGGAGCGCCATTCAGGATGTCGGTAGGCGTCAGCTTCTTCGGCGGCGCGGCCCCCGCCAGGACCAAGGCAGCAGACAGCAACAGCAATGCACGCATGGGCACCCTCCCCCTTTCGCGCCGGTCTAGCCGAGCAATCGCTCGGCGGCTATCGCCGGACCATGTACCTTGCCACACTGATGTTGCTCGGCTCCGGTGAACTTGGCCGCGAGTTCGCGATTGCCGCGAAACGCCTCGGCTGCCGGATCATTGCTTGCGACCGCTACGAGAACGCCCCTGCGATGCAACTAGCCGATGCGTTCGAAGTGTTCTCCATGCTCGATGGCAACGCGCTTCGTGCCGCGGTCGAGAAGCACAAGCCCGACGTCATCGTGCCTGAAATCGAAGCAATCGATACGGGAACGCTGGCAGAACTGGAGAAGGAAGGTTGGCGCGTCGCTCCGTCGGCCAAGGCGGTTCAGCTGACCATGAACCGCGACGGCATTCGCGATTTCGCGGCGAAGGAGCTCGGCCTCGTAACCTCGAAATACCGTTTCGCCGAGAGCCGCGAGGACGCAATTGCCGCCTCGCGGGAGGTTGGGCTGCCGTGCGTGATCAAGCCGGTCATGTCGAGCTCCGGCAAAGGCCAGAGCGTCGCCCGCACCGAAGAAGACGTCGGGGCCGCTTGGGACTATGCGGTCGAGAAGATGCGCGGCGACCGCCCGCGGGTGATCGTCGAAGAGTTCATCGTCTTCGATAGCGAGATCACGCTTCTGACCATTTCTACCAAGGATGGGATCCTGTTTTCGCCGCCAATCGGTCATCGTCAGGAAGCCGGCGACTACCGCGAAAGCTGGCAGCCGGCGGCGCTGTCTGAAGGGGCCCTCTTCTCCGCTCGCAACCAGGCGCGCAAAGTCGTCACCGCGCTGGGCGGACATGGCATCTTCGGCGTCGAATTCTTCGTGTCCGGCGACCAGGCGATCTTCTCCGAGCTCAGCCCGCGACCGCACGACACCGGCATGGTCACGCTTGCCGCCCAATTCCCCAATGAGTTCGAGCTTCACCTGCGAGCCATTCTCGGCCTACCGATCCCGTCCATTGAGGCGATCGGTCCCACCGCATCCGCTGTGATCCTCGCCGACCGGGAGAGCGAGAGCTTCAGCTTCGAAGGCGTCGCCGACGCCCTCGCCCTCGGGGCACCCGGACATTCCGTCGACCTGCGCCTGTTCGCCAAGCCGAAGACCCTGCCGAACCGGCGCATGGGTGTCGCGCTGGCGCGTGGCGCGACCATCGAAGACGCTGTCGCTCGGGCCGTGGCAGCCGCGTCGCGCGTTAAGATCCGCTATTCGTGATGGAGAATGCGATGAGATCCCTGACTTCCGCCGCCTTCTGCATGTTGGCCCTCAGCGCATGCGGCGAGGACGCACCGCCCACCAACCAGCAGAAGATCCAGGTCCGCAGCGCGGAACAGGACCAGCTCAAGCAACTCGACGCAATGAACCTCGCCATCGGGCTCAAGCGTGCAATCTACGACGCGGGCTACACCTGCGGGCGAATCACCGATGCCGGCTTCGTTGGCACCTGGAAGAATAACGACATGTGGATGGCGCACTGCGTCTACGACAATAAGCAGCCGCCGGTTGATTGGGCGATCTTCGCCGGCCCGGACGGCAGCGCTCAGGTGCGCATCTGCAAGGATGTCGAAGCTGGCGGCGGCTTGCCGAAATGCGAGATCAAGACCCGCCCGAAAGGCGAGTTCGGTAAGCTCTGAGGCTTACTTACCGCCGTCGCACTGGCGAGTTTCCTTATACTCGCCCGCGGCCGACATTTCCTTGACGGTGGTGCAATTGCCCTGACGCAACTCCTCGCGCCAGCTGCCGTCCTTGTTGGTGACGCGGTTGGTCGCCTTGGGGACGCGCTTGCCGTCCTTGATTTCGTAGTTCCAGCCCTTTGGAGTGGGTGCCGTCTGAGCGTCGGCAGCAGCCGCCAGGCCGCCAGCCGCGAGCATCGCCGCAGCGCTGAGCACTAGCATGTTCCTGACAATCGACATGTTCACACGACTCCTCACGGTCTTCAGTAGTCCAGCCGACGTTAACGAGGGCTGACGGCGACTCGTCCCTTACATTCACTCGGCTCGCCGCTCATTCACCGATGTTGGATCGAGAGGACCGAATCGCAATGGGCGAGAGTCGAATCCCGATGCGCAACGACGAGCGCAGCGGGACGAGGGGCCAGCGCGCGAATGCGTCCAAGGAGCGCGGCCTCGCTCTCGGGGTCGAGGGCGGCGGTTGCTTCGTCGAGGATCAGCAGCGTCGGTTTGCGTAGCAGTGCCCGAGCGATCACCAGGCGTTGGCGCTCGCCGCCCGACAGCTGGCTTCCACGGTCGCCAACGCGCTCGTCTAAATTTGCCGGCAGGCCGCGGATGCGTTCGGTAAGGCCGACCATGTCCAGCGCCTCCCAAAGCTGCGGCTCGTCGGCTGTAGCCCCTTCCGCCAGGAGGTTGCTCCGGACGCTGTCGTCGAAAACCAATCCATCCTGCCCGACGTAAGCGAGGCCAGCCTGCCATTGCTGCAGCCGTGAGGAATTGAGCGCCTGGCCGTCGACCAGTACGTGGCCCGACTGCGGCTGGAGCAGCCCGGCGACCAGATCGACTAAGGTCGTCTTGCCGCCGCCGGACGGCCCAGTAACGCCCAGCCACTCACTGCGCCGAAGCGTCGCATCCGTTTCCGGGAGGCCTCTGCCGGACGCGTAAAGAAGCGCAGCCCGCTCGACGCGAAGCTCCTTCCAGGCAAGCGGAGGCCTCGCCTCACTTTGCTCCGCATCTTCCGCAAGCGCTTCGAGCCGGCGGATGATCGCGGTAAATCCCGATGAATAAGCCCCGACATATTGGGCCGCGTGCTGCAGCGACTGTGCCGGCCCCACCATCCGGGCGAAGAGCACCAGCGCAGGGATCAGCACCACGAACGGCAGGTGAAGCACGCTGAAACCCACAAAGAGGATGAGCGCCGCCGCGACTGCCGCCCCGAATGCCGCCAGTTGCTGGGCGGCCGTGATGTCGCCTGCGAGCCGCACCGCCTGTCTCTGTTGCTGCTTCAAGCTTGCCGCATATTCGGCGAGGAAAGGCGCCACGGTCCCTTGGGCAAGCGCCGGCTTGAGCCCGGCGTGGAGCTTGAACCCCGACCCGACGCTCGCGTCCGAGCGGGCAGTCAGTGCGATGCCCGTCTCCACGCTCCGGCGGGTCCAGCGGACAGAGACGAAAAAGCCGATGACCAGCACAGCGAAGGCGATTGCGCCGAGCACGGGCGAGAGCAGCATGGCCACCAGCAGCTGTACGGCCAGCATGATCGCGGCCGTCGCGAATTGCTGAGCCTGGTTCACCGCCAGCGTCGATCGCGGAACGTCGGTCAGTAGCAGGGCCTGCATACCCGCCTGGCCGACTCCACTCGCGAAGGTCCAGCCGCGCCGCGCCAGGGTCGCTGCGGCGCGAATCCGGAGCGACGCCTCATATCCTGACTCGAGCCGGGTCAGCTCCCTTTGCCGCCAGTAGAGCAGCAGCGAGCGCACTCCCATCGCCGCCACGAACAACAAGAGCACGAGCATGAAGCGGCTCTGCGTCGGGAATCCGTTCAACAGGGAAGCGTAGCGCGAGGCACCCGTCGCGATCGCCGCAAGCGGAACCAGCACCAAAATGCCGAAGCCCTCGGCGAATGCGCCGAGCAGCATGAGGCCGAACGCAAGCCACAGCCGTGCGCCAGCGAATCGTCGGTAATCATGGAGCAGCGGAGCAATGCCGCCGCCTTCAGCCCGGCTCATGACCGGGCGAATAGCAGATTAGCCCTGACGTGCCTTGAAACGGCGGTTCGTCTTGTTGATCACGTAGGTGCGACCGCGACGACGAATCACTCGGCAGTCCCGGTGCCGCGACTTCAGCGACTTCAATGAATTGCGAATCTTCATGGCCGGGCGCCTGCCTCGTTCTCTTCTAAAATCAGGTTGTTGGAAGGTTCGTTAAAACCGGCGGCTCCCCTACGGAGCGCAAGCCCTGAAGTCAAGGCGAACAGCCTTACGGCTCATTTCAACACCATCGTGTCGCCGTGGATTTCCACGGAATCGAATTTGGCGAGGAATTCCTGCCCGAGCAGCGACTGGGATCCGCCGTTCAGCACGATCGCCTCAAGACCACTCGCCGACGTCCCACCGAGGCTGACATTGTCGAGCTTCACATATTCGCCGTGTACCGCACCGTCGGCGCCTTCGCCGACGACGTCGTTCATGCCGATCGAGGTAGCAACGCCGGCCGCGCGGGCATCGTCGCGCGACAAAGCAATGCCCGTGGCGCCAGTGTCGACCAGCATATGCAGGTTCGACCCGTTGACCAGGACATCGGCATAAAAATGCCCGTCGCTCTCGCGCTGAAGCTCGACGGCGGAACCGTCGTTGTAGGTACTGCTCGAGCTACCGCTGCTCGATGAGGGACCGACGACGCGGGTCGATTCGCTCTTCGTCATCGCTGCGCTGGGGGAACTGAACGTTCCCGCGGTGCGCGGCGTGCAATTGCTCATCATCGCCGCGAACAGCCCCATGAAGACCATCACGATCAGGTAACTGCGCGCCATGCTCGCAACTTAGGCGAATGCGGTAAAGAAACGCTGAAATCTGCGCGATTTGTCAGCCCTGCAGCTTGCGTTCCCAGGTGATCGCGTCGCCGACGATCCGGTCGATATCCGCATAGGCCGGGCGCCAGTCGAGCGTTTCCAGCAGACGCTCATTGCCGGCAACGAGCTCCGGCGGATCGCCCGCGCGGCGGCCTTCGAGCACCCGCTTCACCGGCAGGTTGGTGTGGCGATCGACCGCATCCAATACTTCGAGCACCGACAGCCCTTTGCCGTAGCCGCAGTTGACCGCGAGATTCTCGTCCGGATGCTCCGTCAACCATTGCAGCGCGGCGACATGGGCCGCTGCGAGGTCGCTGACGTGGATGTAATCGCGGATGCAGGTGCCGTCCGGCGTGGGATAGTCGGTCCCAAAAACCGCGACATGGCTGCGCTTGCCGACCGCCGCCTCGGCCGCGATCTTGATGAGGTGGGTCGAGCCCTTGCCAATCTGTCCGGTGCGGCCCTCGGGGTCGGCCCCGGCGACGTTGAAGTAACGCAGGGCTCCGTAATTAAACGGATAAGCCGCCGCCGAATCCTCGAGCATGCGCTCGGTCATCAGCTTGGACGCCCCGTATGGGTTGATCGGAAGCTTGGCGTCGCCCTCGTCGATCGGGACGCTTTCCGGTGCACCATAGATCGCGGCCGTCGATGAAAAAAGGATATGCTTTACGCCGCCTGCAACCGCGGCACTCAACAAGGCATGGCTCGCGAGCGTATTGTTGGCATAATAATCGAGCGGCTTCTCGACAGATTCCGGGACCACGATCGATCCCGCGAAATGCATGATCGCCCCGATCTTCTGCTCTGCAATGATGCGATCGACCAGGGCCCGGTCCGCGATATTGCCTTCAAAGAACGGCACGTCGCCGGGCACGACCGAGCGGGCCCCATTCGATAGATTGTCGATGATCGCGACCGGCCAGCCGGCATCCTTCAATGCAAGCACGGCATGGCTGCCAATATAGCCGGCACCGCCGGTGACGAGGACTGGGATTTTGCTCATATCCCGGCGCTAACGCTTAAGTTCGCAAAAGTCGTGGGATGAAGCGGGCTGTTCGCTAATTTCGGCGCCTCGAATGTTCCCAATGTTCGCACTGACGCAGTGCTCTCGGGCAGTTGGCAAAGTTGACAGGTGACACGTCCAAGCGGGTGAAAGCGGGACTCCGTCCACTTCCTCCACTTTGTCACCTTCAAAACAATCGGACGGGACGTCGCGGCAAAAAGGACAAGACGTAGTTCCGGGCCCTTCACAATCGTAAATCGCCGAAGCACGGAAGCGTAGCTGTAGGAAAGCAGAATCTCGCATGGCTGGTGGCAGCTTTCGACCCATTCCTGCCACTCGGTCAGGCGGCAGCATTCGACCTATTGCAGACATTACGATGGCGTGTTCGCTGGGCCATTTATTGACTCTTAAGTCTACATAAGTTGTTTTAGGACGTGCGCCGCCGGAACCGGAAGCCCTCGCTGCAAATGCTGTCGCTCCTCGATATGTTGTCGAGGGACGGTCGACGTTGGCGCCATGGTTATGAGTTGATGGCGGAAACAGGAATCCGTTCCGGAACCCTTTACCCGTTGCTCATGCGCATGACGCACCAGGGACTCGTCGAAGCGGAATGGCGTCAGCCGGAACTTCCGGGTCGCCCCGCGCGCCACGTGTATCGCCTTACCGTAGCCGGCTCCGCACTTGCACAGGAGGCGAGAAACGAGGCGCATGACCTGATCCCCAAAGGTGCGGCGACCGCATGATGGTCGGTATCGCCCGGCTGCTGATGCGGGTCGCGACCCGCTCCCTTGGGGAAACTCACCGAGAGTGGGCGTGGGCGATGCAAGCCGAGCTCCAGGCCGCTGTCGACGACAAACGTCCAGTGCGCTTTGCGCTTGGTTGCGTGGTCGCAGCGTGGCGCCAAATGCCGGGGCAGGATGAGGGACGGTTCATCCTTGTGAACTACGCTCTTGCGCTCGGACTCCTCGTCCCAATGGCAGCCCTGCAACTGACCTGCGCGGCAGGCTTTCCTTTGTTGCCGTTCGGGGGAGCCGCGGCTGTGGCACCTGGAACTCTGCAACAGCTGTACCTGGCGGATGCTCATTCTGCCGCGATGCCCGCCTTGCTTGCACTCTGGTTATTACTCGCGGCCGGTCATTTCCGGCTCGCCTGGCTGTTGCTGGAACACGAGTGGGCGCGGCTCGTCCAGTCTGCCGCGTTGGTCGTTGCTGCCTCAGCTACCCTCGTGGTTTTCACCGCAGTCCTGTTTCTCGATGGGACGGGCGCTAACCTGCAATTAATGCTGCTCCCCGTCGAAGTGGCGGCGATTTACCGCTCGGCGCGCTGGCATGAACGATTGATCGCCAATGCCGCGGCGAGGTTTCCAGCCCGCTGATGTTGCGGGCTTTATGGTGCGGACTGCCGACCTTGACTCTTAAATCTACATATGTCGTGATAAAGCTCTGCGATTGTCCAGACGAGGAGCCGCAACATGGAAAATGACCTGCCGATCGCCGCAGTCAGGCGGCTGTCGATGCGCGTTTCGGTCTTCATGTTCCTTAGTCTGGTTGGGTCTGCGTTTGGGGTAACGGCCGCAGAAAGTCAGCCAGCGCCAACTCCGCCAAAAGTCGCGGATCCCGCCAACACCATCGACAGCAATGGCCGGCGCGATGTCGTCGCGAAGCTGAGCGAAGCGCTCCGCGATGATTACGTCTTTCCGGACGTAGGCGAAAAGGCCGCAGAAAAGATCAACGGGGCACTTGCCGCCGGGGCATATGACACCCTTTCCGACCCCAATGCCTTTGCCGCGCGACTATCCAGCGATGTGGCCGCGGTCGCGCACGACAAACACCTTTCGATCCACGCGGAAGGCGGGCCGCGCCCAGGCTCCGCGAGTAGCCCCAAAGCCATGCCGCGTGCCGAGGCGGGGGTCACTCGCGCCGACAAGCTCGCGGGCAAAGTCGGCTATATAGAAGTGATCGGGTTCCCGCCTCTGGCATCGGCCAAACCAACGTTCGACAGGGCCATGACTGCGCTCAAGGGCAGCCGAGCCCTCATCATTGACGATCGCCGGAACGGCGGAGGATCGCCGGACTCTGTGGCTTATCTCATCAGCTTTCTGGTTCCGCCGAATGCACCCATCGAGATCAATCACATTCTGTCGCGAGAGCCGAAAACCAACAATTTCAAACGCGAGACATTTTCCAGCCAACGGACGCCCGTGAGCTTTGCTAAGGTTCCAGTGTACGTCCTCACAAGCAAGGACACCTTTTCGGGCGGTGAGGCGCTTGCCTATGACATACAGGCGCACAAGCTGGGAAAGGTCGTCGGAGAAGTAACCGGAGGCGGCGCGAATCCGACGGGTCCGGTCGATCTCGGCCACGCAATGGTTGCCAGCCTACCTGGGGCTCGCGCGGAGAACCCCATCACCAAGACGAACTGGGAGGGCCGCGGTGTTCAGCCCGATCACTCCGTGCCGGCGCAGGATGCGCTGAAGGTTGCACTGCAGGACTTGGGTGCAAAGCCGGCGACCGAAATCGACAGCGCATCAGTGAAACAGGTCTTTGCTCCACGATCTAACGCACTCCCCGGAACGGAAGCTGCCGCTCGAAAATTCATCACCGGGCTGGCCAATGGGAACCCAGACTACGCGGGGATGACCCCTGAATTTGCGAACTTCAATCGCGAGCACCTGCCAATGCTTCGACAAACGTTATTGCTCCCGCTCGGCGAGTTGCGCTCGATCGAATTCGAGTCTGCCGGTGCGATGGGAGGCGACGAGTACCGGGCCTCGTTCGCAAATGGCGCGCTTATCGTTGCGGTTCTGTTCGATGCCGAACGCAAGGTTGAAGGTGCAATGATGCATCCCGCGCCCGCGGGCCAATAGATTCGGTTCGCGAACACCAACAGCCCAACACACGCCAAAGCCTGAGCGGCAGCTTTCGACCCATTGCAGACACTAGCCCGTCTGCTAGCCTAGATGGGCCGGGGGGCGCCGAATGAACCCGTTCGAGTTCATCATCATCTTCTTTGCCTTCGTATATTCGCTGGCGCTGACGCACCTGCTGTTCGCGTGGACGCGGATGATCCGGCACCGACACCAGATCAAATTTTCCTGCCCGCACCTTCTGTGGATGTTTGTCGCCTTCTTCCTCCTTGCGGATGATTGGATCAGCACCTGGAATTACCGATCACTGGGCAACCTTTCGCTTGTCGCGATCTGCAGCGAGTTCCTGTTTGTTGTTTTGAATTACTTCTTTTGTGCTTTGGTGAGTCCCGATTTCGAGGGCGGCGAGACGTACGATATGAGGCAGTTCCACGATAGTGAAGGACGAACGTACATTCTCGTGTTTGTGGTCGCGGTTGCGATCGCCCTCGTTGAAAATTTCCTCGCCGGCGTGAGACTTGGGATCAGCAAACAGGGAGCGGAGAACACATTGGTGTTCTTCCAGCTGCCTCTCGCATTACTGCCACTGTTCGTGAAACGGGCCTTGGTACAGGTCGCTGCTCCCGCGGCAATCCTCGCTACTGCGATCGCCTACGCTGTGCTGTTTTATCCAGTGCTCGCCAATTAGACGCGCGGTAGCTTTCCACCCATTCCTGCCATTAGCCTGCTGAAGCCGCCGCTGGTTTGCCCTCTGCGCGGCTCCGGACTATCAGCCCGCCAAACCAAGCCAGAAGGTCCCATGTCAGTCACAATTTCGAGCGCGTTTGACGCCGGCAACATTCGCGTCCTCAAGCAGGACGGCGACACCATCGACCTGGAAATCGTCAAGGATCACCTCAGCGATTTCTACCAATGGTTCTATTTCCGGGTGTCCGGAGCCGCGGGGCGCGAGATCACGCTGCGCATCACGAATTGTGCCGGGTCGGCCTATCCGCACGGCTGGCCAGACTACAAAGGCGTAATGAGCCTCGACCGCGAGGAGTGGGTGCGGATTTCGGGCACCAGTTACGCCGACGGCGTGCTGACGATGAAGCTGACTCCGCCGCAGGACGTTGTGTGGATCGCTTACTTCGCGCCTTATTCGATGGAGCGGCACCACGACCTCGTGACCACGATCGCGGGCGTTCCGGGCGTCGACTATGCCTCGCTCGGCAAGAGCCTCGACGGGCAGGACATCGACTGCCTGACGATCGGCGAAGGCGCGCTCAACGTGTGGCTCTACGCCCGCCAGCACCCGGGCGAGAGCATGGCCGAATGGTGGATGGAAGGCGCGCTCGAGAAGCTCACCGACGAGGACGACCCGGTCGCTCGCGTTCTGCGCAGGGAATGCACCTTCCGCGTCGTTCCGAACATGAACCCCGACGGGTCCAAGCGCGGGCATTTGCGCACCAATGCCGCAGGCACCAACCTCAACCGCGAATGGCATGCGCCGTCGGCCGAGAAGAGCCCCGAGGTCCTCTGCGTCCGCAATGCGATGGACGAGACCGGCATCGACTTCGCGATGGACGTGCACGGGGACGAGGCGATCCCGGCCAACTTCCTCGCGGGATTCGAAGGCATCCCCTCGCACACCGACCGGCAGCAGAAACTGTTCGAGCTGTTCGGCGAGACGCTCGAGCGCCTCTCGCCCGATTTCCAGCGGTCGCAGGGTTATGAGGTTTCAGCACCCGGCCAGGCCAACATGAGCATGTCCACGACGCAACTCGCCGAGCGCTACGGCTGCGTGTCGATGACCCTGGAAATGCCGTTCAAGGACAATTTCGACCTGCCCGACGAGGTATACGGCTGGTCGCCGCAGCGCTCGAAATATCTGGCTTACGCCTGCCTCGACGCGTTGCATGCGATCCTGCCCGAGCTGAAGTCGGCCAGCGCCGAGCGCGCCAGCGCGGCTCGCGAAAAGGCCGACGCCTGATGCCGACGCTCGTGCTTCTGCGGCACGGGCAGTCGCAGTGGAATCTCGAGAACCGTTTTACCGGCTGGTGGGACGTCGACCTCTCGCCCGCCGGCGTTCAGGAAGCGCGACTGGCAGGCTCACGCCTGCGCGAGCAGGGCTTCGACTTCGACTGCTGCTTCACCAGCGTTCTCACCCGCGCGATCCGGACACTGCATCTCGTCCTGCACGAGATGGATCGGTTGTGGCTCCCGGTCGCCAAGGACTGGCACCTCAACGAGCGCCACTATGGCGGGCTGACCGGGCTCAACAAGCAGGAGATGATCGACAAGGTCGGCGAGGAACAGGTCAAGATCTGGCGCCGCTCGTTCGACATCCCGCCGCCCGAGCTTCCGTCTGACAGCCCCTACGATGTAAGCCAGGACCGCCGCTATGCCGGCATCGACGTGCCGCGGACCGAGAGCCTCAAGGACACGATCGCGCGCGCCCTCCCCTACTATCATTCGGACATCGAGCCGGCGCTCCGCTCGGGCAAGCGCGTGCTGATCGCGGCGCACGGCAACAGCCTTCGCGGGATCATGAAATATCTGTCGAACATTGGCGACGACGAGATTGTCGGGCTGGAGATCCCGACTGGTCAACCGATCGTTTATGAACTTGCCGACAACCTCAGCGTCATCCGGCGGTACGACCTGACCTGAGTTCGTTCGTGCTGAGCGGACCGCGAAGCGTGTAGTCGAAGCGCGCCCTTCGACTTCGCTCAGGACGAACGAGATTTTAGAAAGCTAAGCCGCGGCCTTCCGGCGGTACATTTCCTCATCGGCGCGGGCCATGATTTCCTTGGCCTCGTCGTCGCCGCAGATCGTCGCCACGCCGATCGCCACGCTCAAAGGCAGCGCCTCGCCTTCGTGCATGAAGTCGCAGTCCGCGATCTTGTCGACGAGTCGCCCGGCGGTCTCGTGAGCATTCACCTCATCGGTGTGGCTAAGCAGGATCGCGAATTCGTCGCCGCCGATTCGCGCCACGACATCGCTCCGCCGCAGTCCCCCGACGAGCAGTTGAGAGACCTGGATCAACGCCTCGTCGCCGGCCTTGTGACCAAACGTGTCGTTGATCATCTTCAGGCCGTCGAGGTCGACGAACAGCATCGCGCCATGCTCTTCGTACCGCTTCGCGCGATCGATCAGCCGCTCCAGTTCACGCATGAAACCGCGGCGATTCGGAAGGCTGCAAAGCGCGTCCTGATGGGCCAGCAAATCGAGCTGCTCGACCTTCGCCTCCAGCTCCGCAATCTGGGCGCGCAAGCGGCCAATCTCGGCAACAAGGCGATCTGTGTCCGAGATGTCGGTCACGTTGTCGATCATTTCTTCCCCCGAGCAGGGCATAGCGCGAATCCAAGTGTCTGAAAATGCTGCTGTTGGTTCAAGCAATTGCATGGCACACAACCGCCCCCTAAACGACCGCGTTCCGGTTAACTGCATCAAGACGGGACAATGGCCGACCCATTAGTCGGGATCATCATGGGCAGCCGCTCCGATTGGGAGACGATGCGCCACGCCGCCGACGCGCTCGAATCGCTCGGCGTGGCGTACGAGACCAAGGTCGTGTCCGCGCACCGCACACCGAAGCGGCTTTACGATTACGCCCAGTCGGCGCGCGAACGTGGGCTCAAGGTGATCATCGCGGGCGCTGGCGGCGCAGCGCATCTGCCGGGAATGGCGGCATCGATGACGAGCGTTCCCGTGCTCGGCGTGCCGGTCGAGACCAAGTCGCTCAAGGGCATGGATAGCCTGCTGTCGATCGTCCAGATGCCGGCGGGCGTTCCGGTCGGGACGCTGGCTATCGGCAACGCCGGCGCGAAGAATGCGGGCCTGCTCGCAGCATCCATCCTCGCCTCCTTCGATGCCGAGCTGGCGGCGCGGCTCGATGAATTCCGCGAGAAACAGACCGCGTCCGTGGCCGAGACTCCGGAGTGATTCCGCCGGGCTCGACGATCGGAATAATCGGCGGCGGCCAATTGGGCCGCATGCTCTCGGTCGCGGCGGCGCAGCTCGGGTACAAATGTCACATCTTCGACCCGCATGAAGCACCATGCGCGGCAGACGTCGCGGCGGAGTTCACACGAGCCGCGTACGATGATCGCGATGCCCTGCAGCGTTTCGCCGACAGTGTCGACGTCGCCACGTATGAATTCGAGAACCTGCCCGTCGAACCGCTGAAATCGCTTGGCGAGAAGCTTCGTCCCGGCACCAAGTCGCTCGAAATCGCGCAGGACCGAGCGGTGGAAAAGCAGTTCATCGAAGGCACCGGCGCTCGCGTTGCCCCATGGCGGACGATCGCCTCGCTCGACGACGCTCACGCCGCAGTCGCCGACCTGGGCTTGCCCATCGTGCTCAAGACTCGCCGCTACGGCTACGACGGCAAGGGCCAGGCCTGGATTCGCTCGGCCGACCAGGCGGAAGCCGCCTGGAACGCGATCGGGCAGGAACCCGCAATCGCCGAAGCCGGCATCGACTTCTTCGCCGAATTTTCGGTCGTGCTCGCCCGTTGGGCCGACGGCCGCAGCGCCGTCTGGGACAGCCCCGAGAACGAGCACCGCGACGGCATCCTCCACAAGTCGACAGTGCCGTGCGGAGACCGCGTCGGCGCGCAAGTAGCCGAAGCGCGCGAGGCCGCGCTCGGCATCGCCGAGGCGCTCGGCCATGTCGGCGTGCTGACCGTGGAGTTCTTCGCCAGCGACCTGGGGCCGATCGTCAACGAGATCGCGCCGCGCGTTCACAACAGCGGGCACTGGACGATCGAAGGATCGGTCACCTCACAGTTCGAACAGCACATCCGCGCAATCTGCGACCTGCCGCCGGGCGTAACGGGCCTAATGCGCGGCCACGCGGTGATGGAGAACCTCATCGGCGACGAGGTCGACCGCTGGCCCGAGCTCGTCCAGGAGCGCGGCTCCCACGTCCACATCTACGGCAAGGGCGAGGCACGCCCCGGCCGCAAGATGGGACATGTCACCCGAGTTATCCGCTAGGGATTTCCATTTTCAGCCTGTCAGATGTGAAAGAGGGCGAGAAGCTGGGCGCGCTCCTCTTCGGTCAGCTCAGGGCGCCAGATATCGAAGATCAGCACGACACGATCTTCATCGCTGTCGTTCCACGCCTCGTGTTCGATCGTGTCATCGAAGATCATCAGCTTGCCGACTTCCCACTCGCGGATCTCATTGCCTACGCGAAAGCGGCAACCGGGTGGCACGATCAGCGGAAGGTGACAGATCAGCCGGATATTATACATTCCGTTGTGAGCTGGAATTCTGGTGCCTGCCTTGAGTAGCGAGAACACGACGGTCGGTCCCCAGCCGTAGATTCCCGGCATCGGCGCCTTGCGGACTGCTTCCCAGGTCCGGGGGAAACGGCGGGTCATCTCGGTCGAGACCCATCCCCTTTCCGAGATCGGAAGAACGCTCCAGTCCTTCTTGCCCATCAGGGTGGCGTTGGCCTCGGGCACTTCGGAATAGTCGCTGACGTAGGGCCGAAAGTCATCGTCGCGACCGCGCTCCAATTCCCGTTCCAGCTCCGCCCGGATTTCCGGCGTCGCTGCTTCCAGCTCAGCGGCCCAGGCAAACTGCGCGGGATCGTAGAATTGGACCGTCGGCAGGCCGGCGAATTCGAACTCGGTCGGATGCGACCGGAACAGCGTGCGCTCGCCGCTCGCCAGTTCGAGCGACTGGCTCAGCCGTGACGACCACTTCTCACGCTCGAAGCCGCGATCGAGAAGGATCTTTTCACGGTTGGCGTAGAGCTCGCGATTCTTGTCGTTGAGAATGGTTTGGACGCGCTCGAGATCACCTGCGGGCAGCTCGGGGGCTTCCTGCAATTCGGCCATCCTAATAACCGTTCGATAATGATGGAGCGCGACGGCCTCCTTACCGGCCGCCATATGAAGGTCAGCCGCCTGGATATGCGCCGCAATGGATTTGGGATGATCGAGAAGCCTCTGGTTCGCGGCCTCAATTTCCGTTTGCGCTTCGGACGTTGGCATCGCCGCCAGATAGCTATGCTGACATTCTCGCGCCAGCGCTGCCTTTGGAGCAGCAAGCCTGTGTGAAGGCTGGCCTCAGAAGGCCTTCGTCACGCGCACCTCGCCCCGAACCCGCCGTTCCTTGTAGAGCGGCAAAGTCGAATAGTTGCGGGTAATCGTCAGGCTAATCGAAGGGGCAAAACCCCGGATACTCCAGTCGCGCTTGTACATGCTGACCGATCCCTGGATCAGCCAGTCACGCCGCTTCTTGTTGAAAGGTGCGAGCGGCCCATCGCCAACTTCGCGAGCGACGTCGATGCCAAGCCGCGGACGCAATCCCCAGCCGATTTCCTTGAGCAAGGAGGCACTGATCGATGATCTCCAAAAAGCCTGGCCAGGATCGTTTGCCCAGTTTCGCTCAAATCCAACCTGCGCGAGGCCAAATGTTGTCCGGCCGATCGCCCGATTGGCTGACACTCGGGCGTCGACATCCCAACCATCGACATCGTCGCGGCGCGCATAGTCATTGTGGCGGATATGAAGTGATCCGCCGACGGTCCATTTGTCGCCGATCAGCTTTTCATATTCCGCCTGGCCGCCAACACTGCTCACGAGCAGGTTGCCGCCATACCAGCGCAGCAGACCAGTCGCCGTCGTTCGCAAGCGCCCTCCCACGATCCGAAATTCTGGCCCAGCCTCCGCGCCCGCGTAGGCGTCGTCGAAACGATGGTCGGAATAGTGTGTCCATCGCCCGTATGCGCCGACATAGACTGGGACATTGCCTGAACGATTCAGCCGGATCGACGCGTCTCCCCCGGCGAAAACGCCGGTGCCCGACTTGGCACGAGCGCTGGGATCAAGCTGGAATGGCAGCCCGTAGATGTCGACAGATTGCTTGTCGGTCGCGGAGTTAATGTTGCTGTCGGGAGCAAAGCCGATGTCGAAGTTGAAGCGCCACGAGCGGCGCGCCCTGATCGCCTCGCGGAAACGGACGATGTTCCGTGCAACCATCGGCTCCGGATGCTCACCCGCGGCCAGTCGAAACTGGTAGTCTGCCTGCTCGTCCTTCTTTTCCATGAACAGAGTCCGGGCGAGTTCCAGCCGAACACGAAGCAGCCGTGGGTTCCGATCGAGAATCCGCCGGAAGACGATTTCCGCAGTCCGATAATCGCGAGCGCCGTACGCCCTCATCCCCTCGACGAAAGCCTGCTGCGTGTCCGCATCAAACTCCGGCATAGGCGCGCCACTCGAATTCGCGCCATGCGCACCGAGGACGAGCAATAATGCTGCCGACCGGAACATGCGTTGCCCGGCCGATGGTCAGTGGGGCAGCTGCCGCTGCTGACCAACGAAAGCATCTTGAACCAAAAGCGTCCCGTCAGGGCGGTTTAGTGCGAAGGTTCCGCCGACCTCTTCAGCGTGGGGCCCAAAGAACGCACCATTCATGTCACCTGCGACTGGTTCGCTGGGCGGCGTTACCGGCGAATTGGTCGCGCTGTAATTGACCGTTCCCGCCAGAGGGATGTCGAAGGACCCGCTGTTGTCGAACGGCGCACTGCCGCCGACGTGGATCCCGAGGATCGCATCCGAAGTCTGCGGCATCTCGTCGGTGTAGTGATAGTCCTGGTCGATCAGCGTTGCGATCGTCCGCTGGCCGAAATCTGCCGTCAATGTGAAGCGGACGCCAGGATATCCCGCTTCGTGCAAGAGTCCCAAAAGCTGCAGCGTGTGCGCGTCATAGATCGCGGTGCCAGACGCCGGAATGCCGGACGATGGCGTTCGATTGCCCTCGACGAACAACAGGTCACCGAAGTCGCCCGCCTGCATGCCATTCATATCGACTGGACGCCAGGACCATTCGCCCATGGCGACGTACGAAAAGCCGACGTCGTAGGTGAGGGTCGATTGCAGCTTCCCGGTCCCGATCGCCTGTGAAGAGGAGGACGAGCCGCGCAGGAAATCGTACGACTCCGATTCCTCTTCGCTGCCATCGCCCTGTATCCGGTACGCGACCAGATGCTGTCCGAGGTACTGGGTCCATTTTCCGCCGCCCCACACCAATTGGTCCCCGTTGGTAAGGTCGGTGCCCCAAGTGATCTTTGGGCTCGTGGTGGCAATCGTAGTTGTCCCGCCCGACAGCATGCCCGCCGGGGCGCTAAGTGTGTATTTAAAGATGTCGCCTGATGGCGCGATCGAGAACGCGAACTCACCGGGATCGACGGTGCGATGATAAGTCGGATCGCCGCTTCCTGGTGTGACGGTCAACCTACCGAACAGATCGTAATTTCCGACCTGGGTTCCGGCCCGATCCAACCAGCTGACCTTAACGTCGAGCTTCTCTGCGGCTGGCGGTGGCGGAGCGGGCGGTGGCGGCGGGAGAGTTGCCACATTCGAATCCCCGCCGCCGCCTCCCCCACAGGCCGACAGCAAAAGGCAGAGCGGAATGGCCGAGGTGGCGGCCACGCGTAATTGACGATGAAAGGCAGCTAGACAGCGGTTCATGATAAGTCCCCCCTGTTTCCTATTCCTGAGGGCCGGCTCCCCTGCTCTCGGGACAGGGGAGCCGATAATCGCGGTCGTCGGCGGTGTGACGGGAGAGGTCCTCAACCGCCGACGTTGGCGTAAATCCGGAAATCGCGGATATGGACCGACGCGGTCTGGCCTGGTCCATTTGAGTTCACGGCGATCCCCGGGCCAACCGCGGTAATCGTCGGTCCGCCGTCGGCAAGGAAATCCGACAAGGTGAAGTGCAGGGTGAAAACCTGGTCGATCACCGAGAGCTTCGCTGTCGCCGTACCCGTCTTGCGATCGATCGTCAGTTCGATCGTAAAAGGCTGAGGATCCGTCGTGGAGAAGATCGCGTCCTTCACCGCCTGCGGAAGGACCGTGTTCGTCGTCTCTGTGGCTCCAAAAGGAACCTGGAACCGGACCAGTTGATTGGGCCGCACATTCACGGTCGTAAAGACCCGGGGATCCAAAGGCAGGTCGTCCTTGCCGCCAATTCTGCCACCCAGACCAATCGCAAACCCGCCAGTCGTGGCGTAAGGCCCGACCGGAGCGATGAAAGTCGCCCTGATCCGGACCACGGATCCGGGACCAAACGCGACGGGTCGGGCAAAAATGCTCTCGGCAGGAATGTCGTCGGGCGACAAGCCGACCGGCCGATGAATGCTGAGGAGCACTTCGCCGTTGAGTGGCGACATGGTCGGATTCGAATCCGGGATCAGCGGGTCGCCTGGCTGCATTGGACCGATTCCCAATTTGTCCAGTGCGGGCTCGAGCGAGCCACCCGGGAAGGTAGCTAAGTAAGCGAGCTGCAATTGGCTCTGCGACTGCGATGGAATGCCGCGAATGATCTGTGGTTTGGCGTCGGCCGCGGTCGCTTGCGGCAATGCCAGGGTGACGGTTCCGAGCAGGCACGCGCTCATGACGGTGAGGACCTTCTTGGACTTGGTCGGCTTGCTCGACATGGCTGTTTCCTTTCAGCAACGAAGCGAGCAATCCTCCGCTCACGACGTGCGCTAAGCCTAGCTAAGTTGCTGAAATTCCTTGCCCGATCTCTGCCTGATCTCGTCTGATCTTCGTCCGATTTCGCCGCTCTTGCGCGGCATGTTATGAGAGGTGGCCGAGAAGCGGGCCGGGGGGCCGGATGTACGAGTCGCCGCAAGACGCCCAATGGGTGCACAGCATTGACCTGGCACAAGAGGCTGATTTCGATCTGGGATCCCTTCGGGTCCGTCCCGCTACGTGCGAAGTGGAGCTTGCCGGCGCCTCCCAAACGCTTCAGCGCCGCGTGATGCAGGTCCTCGTTGCGCTCGCCCAGGTGCGCGGTGCCGTCGTTTCACAGAACGACCTAGTAAACCTGTGCTGGCGCGGGCTGTCGGTGACTGACGACGCCATCTACCGGTGCATCAGCCAGCTTCGGAAACTTGCCTTGAGCTACCCCGAGCCGCCCTTCGCCATCGAGGCAATACCGGGCGTGGGATATCGGCTTACGTCATCCGCCACGCCCAAAGGCGGTCACGGAACCGACCGGTCGGCAAGCCCGCGGTTCAACCGCTGGATGTTGGTAGCGGCGGCATTGGCATTGCTGTTTGCCGGAGCGACGGCATTCTGGACATTACGAAACCGCGGTCCAGATGCTCATTCCGCCATTCGCGTTGCTGTCCAGCCGTTCGAGGCACTGAGCGCCTCGGAGGGCGCGCGGGCGCTGGCACGCAGAATTCCGAACGAAATCGTCGATGTACTCGGCGACAGCCAGATCGAGACTGTGCTCGTCGGAGAACAGGGCAAAGGCGCGACCAAGTCAGCCCCAGGGCTAGTCGTCACCGGGATCCTGCGCGACGACGGGCGCAACACGGTTGTCGACCTTCGCCTCGAGGATGGCGCGACCCGCGCGGCCTTGTGGTCAATGGAATTCAAGCGCGACAGCGAGGAAGCGTCGGACCTCCCGCTCGAGGTCGCTGCGCGCGTTGCCGACATGGTCAACATGATCGACTTTGCGCGCAACGCCGATCCACCGTTGACCGACGATTCCGCGCTGACGGCTTTGCTCCAGACGACCGACATGCTCCGTGGCGCGAGCGATGACACCTGGGCGCCGATGCTTCAAAAGGCCCAGGATGTCGTCGCGCGCCATCCCGAGTTTGCCTTCGGCCATGACAATCTGGCAGCCGCCTATTCGGAGGCTGCTGACAACATCAGCGGCCCTGACCGCGCGCAGGCGATGCGCGACGCGGCGCGGCGGGAGGCAAATCTTACGCTGAAGCTCGATCCGCAGGATGCGGGCGCCTACGTCATTCTGGCGGGGCTCGAGTCTCCCTACGATTACGGTGCGTCCGAGGCGATCTTGTTGCGCGGCATCAGGCTAGCAAGACATCCCAAGCAGCCACTTGCCGCGCTATATTCCTACGAGGGCTTGTTGCTCGGCAACGTTGGCCGTCTGCGCGACGCCTTATCCTTCCACTCGATCGCGCGTGCCAAAGACGAATGGGGTCCGGGCCGAACGACCAGGCTCGCTTTCATTTACGCGAACATGGGCAACATGGCGGCCGCAAGGGACGCGCTCCAAAAAGCGGTCCAATTCTGGCCGAACCATTCGGGCGTCAGAAGGTGGCAGCAGCAAATCGTCGGCTTATACGAAAAGCCATCCGTCGCCCTCGGGACTTTCAAGCAATTGGACGCACTTTCTTCGCTCCGCGAAAGCAATGCGATCTGGCGAGACTTTATCAACGCCAAGGCAGCACGTTCTGAGTCCGTGACGAAGTTGACGAGCCTTAAGGTGCTAGCAGCCGGTGATAAGGGTACCATCTCCCGCGAAAACGAGATCATGATGCTCGCGGGACTGGGGGAAACCAAGCAGTCGATTGATGCCGCGAATTCCGTGCTTGACCGTCGTCAGGAATTACAGCCCTGGTTCCTTTTCACGCCCGTCACGCGAAACTTGCGGCAGGACCCCGGCTTTGTCCCATTGGCGTCGCGCATGGGTCTGATCAAATATTGGCGCGAGACTGGCAAACTTCCGGACTTCTGCACAAATGCCGCGTCGCGCAGCGAATGCAGCCCCGAATTGCTGGGCGCAATCAAGCCGAACTAGGGTTTGAGGTCGACCACGGCGCTCGCGAAAATAAAGCGCCCGAGCGGGTCGTACCATGTCGGGTAGGTGTTGGAATTGTATGGCCCATCACCCGCGGCGGTGTTGCTGATGACCAGGGGCGGCTGGCGATCCAGCACATTGTTAACGCCCAGCCGCAGGTCGAACCCCTTGCGGATCGCAAAAACCGTGGCGAGGTCGAAATAATCTTGGGCGCCCAGCCTCGCGTAAGCCGGGCTGACCTGATCGGTCAGGTGAAACTTGGGGTCCAGCGCTGCAAGCTTCACGCCGCCCGTATGCCGCCACTGCAGCGAGACTGACAGCCCATGCAGGCTGTTCCAGGTGGTTCGCGCGCTATGTTTCCAACGCGGCTGCATGCCGCACGGTGAACCAAACAGGCCCGCACAATCGTAAGGCGTCGAAAGCCCGCCATTGTCGACGATCCAGCGCAGGACGTAGCTGCCGCGAAAGTCAAAGTTCGCAGAACCTGCATGCCCCAGGGACACGGAATAATCTGCGCTACCGTCGACCCCACGGACCTTGAGGCCGCCGAGGTTTGCCTGCCGGTTGTCGACGTAACCGGTCGTGAGCCACAGCGAACCGCTGGGATCGCGGTGAATGCGGCTGCAGAATATCGGGTCGCCATCTGCAATGCAGGCATCGACAATCGCTTGCGCGCCGATCCTCGAGATGGCCCCTTTCATCCTGATGTCCCACCAGTCGACAGTCGCGCTGAATCCGCGCAGCCGGCGAGGCTGGACGACGATTCCAATCGTGCGCGTGGTCGCGATTTCGGGTTGAAGGTCCTCGTTTCCGCCGATGATCGCAACATATTCGCCGAGGCTGCCCGCAGCTTTCGCGATGTTGCCATATTGCGCCGACGTTACGCCGGTCAGGGCGCACTGCGTCTGTGAAGCGTCAGGCGAAAAGCCGGCGCAAGGATCGCGTAGGAAGGAATCGGGCTGAATGGGTGCGAGGAGCTCGAGGACGTTTGGCGCCCGGTTCGCGCGTTGCTGGCTCGCTCGAAATCGCAATCCCGCGACCGGCGCCATATCAAGCGCCAGTTTGTAGGCGTTGCTTGAAAACCTGCTTCGGGGGTTCCGGTACCACGACTGACGCAGTCCGCCTTCGAACGCCAACCGGTGCACCCACTTGTCGGTGAGCAGCGGCATCCTGATCTCGGCGAAAATCTCCTTCGCATCGACCGAATCGTGGATTGGAAAAACCTGTTCGCCAAAGCCTGCAATATCGCCGACCTGGGAGAATTCATCGGGGTCGAAATCGACAGCATCCTTCCGATACTCGCCACCGAAGTTGATTGCCGCGGTCTCGTCAGACCAGGGGCTGCCAAGCCCCCACCGATCGAGCTCGACAGTGGCGTTCACATTGCCAATCTGCTCCGTGAACGACCCGCGCATGAATGGCGGGATGGTAAGGTAGGCAGTCACGTCGGGAGTCGCCTGCCCCGTGGCAAACACGTCCCAGGGGACGCAATCCGGGTCAGCGTCGGGACTGGAATTACCAAGCTCCCGCGCGATTAAGGCAGACCGGCAGGTGGGCTGGCCGGTATTTGGATCGGTAACGACGTCCAGCGCCCTGCCCATTCGGCTGATCGAGAAGTTGTTGCGATACTGCCGGTCGAGTGTGACTCGGCCGAACAGATAGCTGGCGTCGTAGCTCACACCGCGGCCGAGCTCGCCTTTGAAGCCTCCAAGAAAGCGAACGCTCTTGTGCTTGAGGTCGTCCTCGATCGAGGCGGCGTCAATCTTCCGCAAAGCGATCGTCAGCCAGGCACGTCGATACATGGCTCCGGTCGGATCGACGAACTCAGTCGGATCGCCGATGATCGCCACCAGGTTTCCATCATCGTCGAACGCCGGCGTTTGCCCGACGAAATTACCCGTTCTGCAGATCAGCGAACGCTGCTGGGAGGACAGTAGCGGGTTGTCGCAATTGATCGTCTGAGTGTTGAAGAAATCGCCGGACGGACCGACTTCCCAGGACGTTCGGTCCTTCATCGCCATCACTTCAGCATATGCTCGAAGCGCGTTCGAGAAATCGACATTTGCAAACCCGCCAGCGGTGTATCGCGTGTCCGGCCGCTGGATGTAATGCCACGGCGCGTAATTGAATCGGGACAGGCCAGGTACAAACATCCGGTCCGGCGTCACCTGATAGACGTTCAGCAGGTTGTCGAAGAAGTTGCCCGGATAGGACACGATCGGGCCGCCGCACTCCAGGATCGACAACGCAACATTCTTGGCCGTGATCGGGCAACTGCCGTAATCGCGCTGGTCCTGCCTTACTCCGGAAATCTGCCGGTAGCCGCCGTAAATAGTGACGTGCCCGCGGCCATCGAGAAAGCCATGCCCGATCGAAGCAGACACATTCACCCTGCGGCCGTCCAGGACACTTCCTGTCGGATAGGGAAGGTGCCGCTGGTCGAGCAGTTTCCTGGCGAACTCGTCCCGGTTGTCGTGCTGGTACCCGCCGATCTCGCCATCGAGCCTGACGCCATCCAGCTTCGTATCCAGGATGAAATTGACGACGCCGGCAATCGCGTCGGAGCCATAGACGGCGGCGGCGCCGCCCGTCAGCACCTCGACCCGCTGGATAAGGGATACGGGAATGCTGTTGACGTCCGGTTCGGGATATCTCGGATCGCCGGGCATCAGGCGATGGCCGTTGACCAGGACAAGCGTGCGGACCGAGCCGAGGCCGCGAAGATCGATCGTTGCCGTGCCCTTGGCCCCTGGGGGGGCGAATTCGCCTTGCGACGGATTGACCTGCGGAAGCTGATTGAGAACGTCTTCGGTGTTCGTCGCGCCCTGAAGCTGCAGCTCGTCGCGCTTGATCATCGTGACGGGACTGACCGCGGTTAGGTCCGATCGGGGGATGCGCGATCCCGTAATGACGATGCGCGACCCGCTATCGTCGTTCGCTGAGCTTCTACCACCGCTGGCGGGAGTAGCCTTTGGCAACGCCTCGTCGGGCGCAGCGGCGGGCGGGGGTGAGGCCGCGGTCAGCGCGACGACGCACAGGCCCGCATACCAGTAAATGGCTGCTCCCAATCGCTGCTCCTCACGCGACAATGGGACCGAGCTCCCGAAAACTCCGCCGAGATATGAGTCGGGGAGATTACACTAAGTCGACGTTTAACGGCAGGAACGGGTGGAAAGCAGGCATTAGCCAGATCGCCACTGACAAGTGAGACTAAGCCGAAGCGCGATCGCGGACCCACTGTGAGAGGATCCACTTCTCGCCGGACAAGGGCGGTCGGCCGGTGTGGACTGAGGCAAGGTCGGGCCCGCCGTCAGGTCCGACATTGGCCCAGAAGATCGCATCGCCGGTTTTGCCGCGAAACCGCACGCCGGCCTTGGGGAAGTCGGTCTCTCCGCCTTCGAACTGCTCATTCAGATAGATCAGGAAAGTTGCGATCCGCTGCCCGTGGGTATCGAGATGCTTGCGATGCTCGGGGTTGGATGGGTCGAGGTAATCGTGATGCAGCCGGAACTCCTGGCCCGGCTGGTAATGCAGGAATTGCGTCAGCTCGAACGCGGCCAGCGGAATCCTCAGCGCTCGTGAAATTCGGCTGCGGATGATCTCGATGACGAGGTCCATGTCGGGGATCTGGAACTCGGTCGAGCGATTGGTCCGCGACGGATCGACCACCTCGTTCCCTTCGCGATCGTAGATCATCGCGGACTTCAGGCGAGGTCGGGCGTGGTCGATCAGCCAGCCGCATTCGGCGGGCGTCGCGAAGCCTCGAATGACCCGAACCCGCGGAGACTCCGATAGAGTTTGGCGCTCGCCCGAACCCACCAGTCGCTCGAGATTGATATTGTCACGAACAGACTTCCAGTCGGGCTGACCACGGCTTGGCGCCATCCTGGCCAGAACAAGCAGTTGTCCTTGGGCGCCGGCGGACCCTTGCGCCGCCGCAAGCCGGAGCTTGTCGAGCGCACCCGCCCAATTACTTGGTCGAGCGATCCCGATCGCTTCGAACAATGCCAACTTCTCGGTTGCGTCGGCTACGCCTTGTTCGGAAGCCGCTTCGATCAAGGCAATTGCACGGTCCAGCTGCGCGCTCGAGTTCACTTCCGAGAAGATCGCCATCCCCGCCGCGAAACACTCGTGCGCGCTCAGTCCTGCAGCTTCATCGGCGAAGTCCATCACGGCTATCTGCCCGACCGCGACGGCCAATTCCACTGCGATGGCCGCCAGTGGTCTTGGCTCTTACGGCGCCTCGACCACCTCGATCGGAATCCCCAGCTTGTCGAGCTGCGGCCTGACCTTCGCGGCGTCGCCGACGACGATCCAGGTGAAGCCCTTGGGATCGATGGTGCTGCGCGCGGCCTGATCGAGCTTGGCCGCCGTCAGCCCGCGATATTCCGGGGCCAGCGTCTCGTAATAATTGTCGGCACGCTTGAAGAGGTCCATGGCCATCAACGCGTTCAGCACGGCGTCCGACGTTTCGAACCGCCCCGGCAATTCGTTGATGCTTCGCGCCACCGTTCGGGTCACTTCTTCGTCGGTGACGCCCTTGGTTGTCAGGAAGTCGCCAATGTCGGAATTCATCGCCGCCAAAGCCTCGCCGGTCTTGTCGGCCTGGACCGGCGCCGAGACGATGTAGCTCACCGCATTCTCGTTGAAGTTCGGACGGCCGCTGACGCCATAAGACCAGCCCTTGCTTTCGCGCAGGTCCATGTTGAGCCGCGACAGGAAATTGCCCCCGAGCGCGTCGTTCGCCGCCGACAGAGGGATCACGTCGCCACGCGGGTCTACCGGGATCAGCTGCGCACCGACGATGGTCGACTGCGGCGCACCGGCGCGGTTCACGAGCAGGATCTTCTGGCTTGCCGGGCGGGGCGGCGGCGGGGTGAAGGGTTTGACGCCCTTCGCAACCGACGGCGCCGCCCAGTTCCCGAACCGCGCGTCGAGCAGCGGCATGACCTGATCCAGCGGCAGGCTCGACACGACGAAGATCTTGGCGTTGTCCGGGCGAATCCAGCGCTGCGAAAAGGCGTAAAGGTCATTGCGAGTGAAGCCTTCGATGGCCTTCGGATCGCCGCCGGCCGGGCCGCCATAGGGATGCGCTGCACCAAAAAGCACCGCCGGAACGACGCGGCCGGCGACGCGCGTCGGGTCGCGTTGGAGCTGCGCGATGCCGGTCAGCACCTGTTTCTTGACGCGGTCGACTTCCGCCGGAGCGAAGGCCGGATTGCGGACGACGTCGGTCAGGATGTCGAGCGACGGCGCAAGATTCGCCGACAGCGCGCTCAACGTCGCGAGCGAGCGGTCGCCGGTGTTTCCGGTACTGACATCGGCGCCGAGCCGCTCCTCGGCCTCGGCGATCTCCTGCGAGGACATCGACATCGTGCCCTCGTCCATCAGGCTTGTCGTCAACGACGCGAGGCCGCGGGTGGTCGGCGTATCCGCCGCATCGCCGGCGTCGAACGTCAGCGCGACTGAAGTCGTCGGCACCGCTCCGCGCTGCACATATTCGACCGGAATTCCGTTGCTCAATTTGGTGTGAACAATGTCCGGGAAATCGAGCGCGGCGAGCTGGCCGACCGGCGGGATCTGGCGATTGCCCTTCACCGCGCCCTCGGCCTTGTCGGCCTTGGTCACCGTCTTCGCGGCGGTCTTGGTCTCGGCATATTCACCACGCTCGCCAGGCGAGAGCACAATTGTCAGCGCCGGCCGCCGCAGCCACTGCTGCATCGTCGTGCGCACGGCCGCCGGAGTGATCGCGGCATATTGCGCGAGCGTCTTTTTGTAGAAATCGCTGTCGTGCGCGAACGTCTGCCCTTCGGCGAGGGTCACCGCCTTGCCGCCGAACCCTCCGACTTGCTCCAGGCCCTGGATGCGCCCGGAGACCTCACTCATCACGGCGCGTTGGACTTCGTCCTGCGTCGGGCCCTTCGCGAGGTAATCGGCAAGGATCTGGTCGAGCCGCTTCGACACGACCTGCGGGTCGACTCCCGGCTTCACCATTGCCTGGACCGTGAAGATTCCCGCGCGCTGCTGGGCTTGCAAATAGGCGCTGACCCCGACCGCGATCTTCTCGTTACGCACCATGATCTTGTCGAGGCGCGAGCTGGCGAGCCCGCCAAGTACCGAAGCGCCAATGTCGAGCGCGGCAAGACGCCGGTCGAGCAACCCCGGGACCGCCCAGTAACGCTGGATGATCGTGGTCGCGACATTGTCCTTCATCGTGACCGTCTTGGCCTTGGCCATCGTCGGCACGCCCGCCATCGCCGGGTTGTTGATCGGACCGCGGGGGATATCCCCGAAGTACTTCTCGACCAGCGGCTTCGCCTGCACCGCCGTCACGTCGCCGGCGATCACCAGCACCGCATTGTTCGGGCCGTAGCGGTCGCGGAACCATTGCTTGACGTCGGCCAGGCTGGCGGCGTCGAGGTCCTCCATCGAGCCGATTACGGTGTGATGATAGGGGTGTGGGGCCGGAAACAGGTTCTCCTGGACGGGATATTGGACGAGGCCGCCCGGACGGCTGTCGTTCTGCCGCTTCTCGTTCTGGACGACGCCGCGCTGGTTATCGAGCACGCCCTGCGTCACCGCGCCGAGCAAATGCCCCATTCGGTCGCTCTCGAGGAACAGGGCACGGTCGAGCGCCCCCGCCGGCACCGTCTCGAAATAGTTGGTTCGGTCGTACCAGGTGGTCCCGTTGTAATCGGTCGCGCCGATCTGCTGCAGGTAATTGAAGTAATCTCCGGGCAGGTTCTCGGTGCCATTGAACATCAGATGCTCGAATAGATGCGCGAAGCCGGTCTTGCCCTTGGGCTCGTCCTTCGACCCGACATTGTACCAGACGCTGACGGCGACGACGGGCGCCTTGTGGTCCTCGTGGACGATGACGGTCAGGCCATTCGCAAGCCTGAAGCTCGTGTGCGGAATCGTGACCTGCTTGACGAGCGAGGGGATCGGAACCGACTTGGCGATCGGCGCGGCCGCGAACGCGGGCGAGGACAAAATGGTCGCGGCAGCGAGCAGCGCAAAACGGCTCTGATAACGCATCGGTCTGAAATCTCCGGAAAAATCAATTCACGCGAGCAGAAGATTAGCGACAGTTCGCGCCCGCGCAACGGCTGCTGCCGCACTCCCCTTTCGTTTTCGACGAACGACGTCGCTCGATTGCGGACTGGCGGCGACGGCCACTGTCATTGCGGGCGCGAACCGAGTGAGGCATGCTTCGGCGGTGAGCCCAGCCGATCAGTCCGCTGCGATCGCATCCAACCGTTCCGCGACGGACTCAGTAGGCTTCGCTGAGCATTCCAGCCCGGCTGCCCATCCTTCGAGATGGACGACGCTCCGGCGTCACCTCCTCAACTTCGGACTTGGGATATTGGCGGCTGAAGCTGCCGTCCTGCTGAGGTTCTGGATGCACATTCCGGCCGATGTGCTCCCATTTTTCCTGCTGGTCATCGCGGTTTGCCTGGTGACGGTTCAGGCCGGGCTGGTCGGCGGAATAACGACGATGATCGCGGGCGGACTGCTCACCTGGTATTACATGCTGCCCGCGTTTGGCTCTTTCCGAATGGAGGGCGCGACAGCCTATGCCCTGCTCGGCTATTTCGCGATCACCGGAGTCATCCTCGCCACTTCGCAGCTGTACCGCCTGAGCGAGAAGGAACGTCAGGCCGTCGCACTTGAGCTGGCGCGGCAGGAAGCAGCACACCAGCGGCTCTTCGCTCGTGAAATGTCGCACCGGTTGAAGAATGCGATGGCGATCGTGCAGGCGATGGCGAGCCAGACGTTCAGCCGCGACACGCCGGAAGTCGGCAAGTTCAACGGCCGCCTCATGGCGCTCGCCGATGCGCACAATTTGCTGAACGAGCATGTGAAGCAACCGACCGCCTCGGTCACCGAAGTCATCGAAACCGCCATCCAGCCGTTTAAGGACACGTCCGACCGGTTCCGGATTTCAGGCCCGGACACGCCGCTGCCGGATCAGCAGGTCGTCTCCCTCGCAATCGCCCTTCACGAACTCGGCACCAACGCCGTCAAATATGGCGCGCTCGGCAAGGACGACGGCTGGGTGTCGATCGACTGGTCGGAAGCCAACGGGAAAGTCGTGATCGACTGGAAGGAGCATGACGGGCCGGTCGTCAAAGCGCCTGCCGTCAAAGGCTTCGGCTCGCGCCTCCTCGCCCGCGCCGCGATGGGCACCGAGCTGAAGTTCGAGCCCGACGGCCTGCGCTGCACCATCACCGCGCGCACCTCATAAAAAACGGCACCCCGGTTATTGCCGGAGTGCCGCCTTCAAACTCGCTTCGCCCTCAGCGCGCGGGTGGCGGTGCCGCCTGATAGCCGCCAAGCTGCGCCACCAGCTTCTTGTACGCGTCGAGATAGGCGAGCACGATGACCTGACCGATCTCGGTGTTCTGGTAGCCTGACGCTCCGGCCGCGCCGAAGCCGCCCCACCAGCCGGCCGCGCCGCCGGCGCCCCAGCTGATGTCGCGCTTGCGGAAATAGCCCTGCGTCAGCGCTTCTTCCTCGGTCGTCCGGGCGTTGACCAGCGACAGCGTCACCGTCGCCTCGCCCTTCTTGACGTTGATCCCGCCGGCGAGCGCTCCAACCGTACCGCCCCAGCCGCCGAAGTGGCCGAGCAATCCGCCGATCGCCGCCCCGGCGCCGCCGCCGCCCGAATTCTTGTTGGTGCTGACGATGTCCGGCTGGAGGAAATAATCCGCTGCCTTCACCTGGCCCGCGCCCATGTTCGATCCGCGCTGGAGCTCGCCCTGCTCGGCCATCGCCCGTTCCATCGCGCGGCTCTGCATCGCGCGCCCGCGGTTCACCATGGTGAAGCAGCCGGACTGCTGGACGAAGATCTTGATGATCGCTTCCGGGCTGCCGAGGTTCAGTTCCCGCCACCATTGCTGGTCCGGCTCGACGATCGCCAGCGTGCCGATGCGATGATTGCACACCGGGATCTGCTGCTGGCCGGCAACCTGGTCCTGATAGCCCGAGCTGGCCTTGGAGCTTTCGCCCGGAGCAGCCGCTGCGGGAGTCGAAACGGCAAGCGCGGACGCAGCTGCTGCGCCCGCGAGGAATGCGAACTTGGTCATTGAATAGGCCCCCTGTTGATGGCCCGCTCTTACCAGCGATCAGGCCGAGTCGGAAGGCGTCGCATCCGCGTTCGGAAGCCACTCGCACGGACGTTTGTCCATTCGTCGAACAGCCCTTTGCCCAATGACTTAGGGTCGCTTACGCCTCGCTCCAGCTGGGGGGTTCTATGCTGGAAATTACAAATCTTTCGCACACATACGCCAACGGGACCGTGGCTCTGAATGACGTGAGCCTGTCCATCCCGCGCGGCATGTTCGGCCTGCTTGGCCCGAACGGCGCAGGCAAATCGACGCTGATGCGAACCGTTGCGACACTGCAGCAGCCGACCGCTGGAACGATCAAGTTCGGGGATATCGATGTGCTTGGTGAGCCCGAGCGGCTCCGCCGCACGCTGGGCTATCTGCCCCAGGACTTCGGGGTTTATCCGCGCGTATCGGCCTATGCGATGCTCGACCAGATGGCGGTCCTGAAAGGCATCACTGCCAAGTCGGACCGCAAGGCCGTCGTCGAAACCCTGCTCAACCAGACCAATCTCTGGGCCGTCCGCGACAAGACGCTCGCCGGCTTTTCGGGCGGCATGCGGCAGCGGTTCGGGATCGCGCAGGCCCTGATCGGCAACCCCGAGCTGATCATCGTCGACGAGCCCACCGCCGGCCTCGACCCCGAAGAACGCAACCGCTTCCTCAACCTCCTCGCCGGAATCGGCGACAATGTCGTCGTCATCCTGTCGACGCACATCGTCGACGACGTCGCCGATCTGTGCCCGCTGATGGCGGTGCTGGCGAACGGCCGCGTCCAGCTCGAAGGCAAGCCCGCGGACCTCATCCAGTCCACCCGCGCCCGGGTCTGGAAGAAAGCCATCGGCCACGACGAGCTGGCGGCTTATCAAGAGAAATATGAGGTAATCTCGACCCGGCTCTTCGCCGGCAAGACGATTGTCCACGTGCTGTCGGATTCAAAGCCCGACGGGTTCGAGCCGGTCGAAGGCGGGCTCGAGGACGTTTACTTCTCGACCCTCTCCACACTCCGCCGCGCGGCCTGAGCGGAGGATCGCCGATGTTCCTTGGAATCACGCGGTTCGAGATCCGCTACCAATTGCGTAATCCCGTTTTCTGGGTCGCGCTTGCCATCTTTTTCCTCATGGGCTTCGGCATCACCGCAAGCGAGAATGTCCGCATCGGGACACCCGGCGCGGTCCATGAAAACGCGCCGCATGCGATCGCAGTCGCTACCGCCGCTTTCTCGCTCTTCTACTTGTTCATCGTCACGGCCTTTGTCGCGAACGCCATCGTTCGGGACGACAATAGCGGGTTTGCGCCAATCGTCCGGGCGACGTCGGTCACGGCGCGGCAACTGGTTGCGGGGCGTTTCATCGGTGGCCTGATCGTCGCCTGGATCGGCTATCTCGCTATCCCCTTCGGCATGTTTGTCGGCTCCGTCATGCCCTGGGTCGACCCGGAAACCATCGGCCCCCAAAACCCGGCTTATTACGCGTGGAATTTCTTCCTCTTCGCGTTGCCGAACATCTTCCTGATGTGCGCAATCTTATTCGCCGTTGCGACGATCCTGCGATCGATGATGGCGGCCTATATCGGCGCGATCGTCCTCGTCATGGGCTATTTGATCACCGGCAGCACCGTTGGCCAGAAGATCGAATATCGGGAGACGTTCGCCCGCTGGGAGCCCCTCGGGTCCGGCGCGCTGGACGAGGTCACGCGCTATTGGACTCAGGCAGAAATGAACAGCCGCCTGATCGACCTGTCGGGCATCATCCTGTTCAACCGCATTTGGGCCATCCTGCTCGGCGCCCTGTTCCTGGGCTTCGCCTTCTGGCGTTTCTCGATGACCGAGCGAGCGCCGTCAAAGCGACAATTGCGCAGGCTGGAGAAGCGCCGGCGTCGCGAGGCGGAGGTCGCGGCCGTCGCCTTTACTCAAGGCGGAGAAAGCGTGGTCGCACGCGAGGCCAAGACGTCTGTTGCCACCCAGTTCATGACGCGCCTTCGGGTCGAAACTCGGCAAGTGCTCACCAGCCCGGGCCTGATCATCATCGGCTTGCTGGCAATGGCGTTCACCGGGCTCGTCCTGTTCATCGGTAATCCGACTTACGGAACTGCGGACCACCCGACAGTCGCGGCCACGATCACCACGGTCGCGGCCGGCTCGTCGATTTTCCTCCTGATGATTGCGGCTTTTTACGGCGGTGAGCTTGTCTGGCGGGAACGCGACCGCAAGCTCAATGAGCTGATCGATTCAACTGCTGTTCCGAGCTGGGTGATGACGGTGCCGAAGATCATCGCGATCTTCCTGATCCTGCTCATCGTCAATCTCGCCGCAGCCCTGACCGGGATCGCCTATCAGCTTGTTGAAGGCGCGCGCGTTATCGGCATTCCCCAATATCTCGGCTGGTTCATCATACCGTCTTCGGTCGACGCGCTGCTGACAGCCATCCTCGCGGTCTTCCTGCAGGTGATCAGCCCAAACAAATATGTCGGTTGGGGCCTGCTATTCGTGTGGTTCGTCGCCAGCATTTTCCTCGGCAACATGGGCTATTCCGACCCGCTCTACACTTACGGACGCGCGCCGAATGTGCCGCTCAGCGATTTCGTCGGCGCCGGGAGCTTCTGGAAAGGCGCTGCGCTCTTCCAGATCTATTGGTTGTGCTTCGCGCTCATCCTCGTCCTCGTCGCGCACATGTTGTGGCCGCGCGGAACGAACATTTCGGTCAAAAGCCGGGTGCTCAAAATGCCGCGTCTCGCGACCGCGCCATTGCTGGCGGTCATCGCGCTGCTCGCCGTGGCGATGGGCGCGACCGGGGCTTATGCCTATTACAACATCAAGGTCCTCAACATTTACCAGACGAGCGACGAGGCCGAGAAATACAGTGCGGACTACGAACGCAAATATCTGAAATACGAAAAGCTGCCGCAGCCGTCGCTGACGCACGTTTCGCTGGATGCCCAGCTTTACCCGCAGAAGCGCCTGCTGGTGACGAACGGGCGCTACGACCTGGCGAACAAGACGCAGGGCCCGATCGGCGAAATCCATATCCAGAAAGGCAGCCGCGCCCTCGAATGGCTGAAGCTTGACGTCGCCGGTGCGCGACTGGTCATGGACGATCCGAAATTCGGCTATCGCATCTATCGCTTCAATACGCCGCTGGCGCCGGGCGCAACCACGTCGCTGACCTTCACCTCGCGGTTGTGGCGCCGCGGCTTTCCCGCTTTCAATCCGCAGACGGACATCATCGAAAACGGGACGTTCGTGAACAATAGCGACTTCGCGCCGATCATCGGCATGTCTCGCGACAACCTCCTCAACGATCGGACCAAGCGCCGCCGTCAGCATCTGCCGGCCGAGCTTCGGATGGCGAAGCTCGAGGACATGTCGGCCACCCAGCGCAACTATATCGGGTCCGACTGGGTCACGTCGGAAGTGCGCCTCACGACCGACGCAGGCCAGACGCCAATAGCGCCGGGCGCCCGGACGTCGGACGTTACGAAGGACGGCCGGCGTACGGCAACCTTTGTCAGCACCGCGCCGATCTTGAACTTCTTCTCGATCCAGTCGGCCGACTACAAAGTCGCGACCGCCAAACACAACGGCATCCAGTTGCAGGTATACTATCACGCCGGTCACGACTGGAACGTGCCGAAGATGCTGGGCACGATGGGTACGGCGCTGGATTATTACCGGACGCACTTCGGGCCGTATCAATTCAATTACGCGCGGATCATCGAATTCCCGGGCTACAACAGCTTCGCCCAGGCCTTCGCCGGGACCATGCCTTATTCGGAATCGATTGGATTCAACGCCAACACCAACGATCCGACCAAGATTGACTGGACGACCTATGTCATCGCCCATGAGATCTCACACCAGTATTGGGCGCACCAGCTGATCGGAGCGGACATGCAGGGCGGGACGCTGACCAGCGAGGCGCTCGCGCAATATTCCGCGCTGATGGTCATGAAGCACATGTACGGCCCGGATAAGATCCGCCGCTTCCTCAAGTATGAACTCGATAGCTATCTTCGCAGCCGGCAAGCCGAAGTGGTCGAGGAGCTCCCGCTCGAGCGCGTCGAGAACCAACAGTACGTCCACTATCGTAAGGGCGCGGTGGCGATGTACCTGCTGCAGGAGCGGCTGGGTGAGGACGCGGTCGATCGCGCGCTTGCCCGCTTCGACGCCAAATGGCGCTTCAAGGGCCCGCCGTACCTGCGCTCGGTCGACCTCATCGATGAGTTCCGCAAGGAGGCGAAGACCCCGCAGCAGCAACAGCTGATCACCGACCTGTTCGAGAAGATCACGCTCTACGATCTCAAGGTTACTAACGCGTCGACCCGCAAGGACAAGGATGGCTGGACGACGACGCTGACGGTCGCGGCGGACAAACTCTATGCCACCGGCAAGGGCGTCGAAGCGCGCACCAGGCTCGCCGAGCCGATCGAGGTCGGGCTGTTCGCCGCCCGTCCGGGCCTGGGAGCGTTCTCGGCCAAGGACGTGGTGGTGATGGAGCAGCGGCCGATCGCCAACGGGGTGCAAAAGATCGTGCTCCACAGCGCCGCCAAGCCGGCGTTCGCGGGGGTCGATCCCTATAATTTCTACATCGACCGCAACAGCGACGATAACGTCCGGGCCGTCAGCGCAGGCTGACGCGCCCCGGGCGTCCCGCCGCCCTCGCGCTTGCTGCAAAGCCCTGCTAGCGGCGCCTCAAATGAACAAAATCGACAAGATCCGTAACTTCAGCATCATCGCGCACATCGACCACGGCAAGTCGACGCTCGCCGACCGGCTGATCCAGGCGACGGGCGGCCTCACCGACCGAGAGATGACCGGCAACGCGCAGGTGCTCGACAATATGGAGATCGAGCGCGAGCGCGGGATCACCATCAAGGCGCAGACCGTGCGGCTCGAATGGAAGGGCTATGAGCTCAACCTGATGGACACGCCCGGCCACGTCGACTTCGCCTATGAGGTGTCGCGGTCGCTCGCCGCGTGCGAGGGCGCCCTCCTCGTCGTCGACGCCGCGCAGGGCGTCGAGGCACAGACGCTCGCCAACGTCTACCAGTCGATCGAGCACGACCACGAGATCCTCCCCGTCATCAACAAGATCGACCTCCCAGCCGCGGACCCGGAGGGCGTGCGGCAGGAGATCGAGGAGATCATCGGCCTCGACGCGTCCGACGCCGTCCTCGCCAGCGCCAAGACCGGCATCGGCATCACCGAGGTCCTCGACGCGATCGTCGCCCGCATCCCGCCCCCCAAGGGCGACGCCCACGCGCCCTTGAAGGCCATGCTCGTCGACAGCTGGTACGACCCCTATCTCGGCGTCGTCATCCTCGTGCGCGTGATGGAAGGCGTCCTCAAGAAGGGCGCGCAGGTCAAGTTCATGGCCGCCGGCACGACCCACCTGGTCGACCGCGTCGGCTGCTTCCGCCCCAAGATCGAGCAGCTATCGGAGCTCGGCCCGGGCGAGATCGGCTTCATCACCGCGCAGATCAAGGAAGTCGCGGAAACGCGCGTCGGCGACACCATCACCGATGCCAAGAAGCCCGCCGACACCCCCCTCCCCGGCTTCAAGACCGTCCAGCCGGTCGTCTTCTGCGGCCTCTTCCCGGTCGACGCCAACGACTTCGAGAAGCTCCGCGACAGCCTCTACAAGCTCCGCCTCAACGACGCCTCGTTCAGCTTCGAGACCGAGAGCAGCGCCGCGCTCGGCTTCGGCTTCCGCTGCGGCTTCCTCGGCCTCCTCCACCTCGAGATCATCCAGGAGCGGCTGACCCGCGAATACGACCTCGACCTCATCACCACGGCGCCCAGCGTCGTCTACCGAATGCACCTCACCCACTCGAAGACGGAAGGCGCGAAGGTCATCGAGCTTCACAACCCAGCGGACATGCCCGACCCCAACCGCATCGAGAGCATCGAGGAGCCGTGGATCCTCGCCACCATCTACACGCCCGACGAATATCTCGGCGGCATCCTCAAGTTGTGCCAGGACCGCCGCGGCGTCCAGAAGGAGCTGACCTATGTCGGCACCGGCAGCCACGCCCGCGCGCTGCTGAAGTACGAGCTTCCGCTGAACGAGGTGGTGTTCGATTTCTACGACCGCCTGAAGAGCATCTCCAAGGGCTATGCCAGCTTCGATTACGAGCAGGTCGGCGCGCGCGAGGGCGACCTCGTCAAGATGAGCATCCTGGTCAATGAAGAGCCGGTCGATGCGCTGAGCATGATCGTCCACCGCAGCACGGCGGAGGCGCGCGGCCGCGGCATGTGCGAGCGGTTGAAGGACCTCATCCCGCGCCACCTGTTCAAGATCCCGATCCAGGCCGCGATCGGCGGCAAGGTCATCGCGCGCGAGACGATCAGCGCCATGCGCAAGGACGTCACCGCGAAATGCTACGGCGGCGACGCGACCCGCAAACGCAAGCTCCTCGAGAAGCAGAAGAAGGGCAAGGCGCGGATGCGGGAGTATGGCAATGTGTCGATCCCGCAGGAGGCTTTCATAGCCGCCCTCCGCATGGGCGACGAAAGCTAGCGCCTCCGTCCGCCCATCGTGCCCCTGCGCAGGCAGGGGCCCAGACTCTTGCTTTTCGTCACCCCGGGCCGGCGCGCTGCCGAACCCCCAGCTGCAATCCGGGGAAGTGGTGATCGACGTCACGAATTTACTTCGTGACGGCCTCAATACCTTCGACGCCTTCGACCTTGGTCGGATTCGCAGCCGCCAACGTTTTCAAAAAATCCACAAGCGGCTTGAAAAGGTCGAAGTCGCTTGGATCATTCCGATCCAACACGAACCTTGCAAACTCGCTTTTCTTGTTGTCGTCGAATTCGACTTTGGTCGTTCCGTCTGCCCATGTAATTTGCTTCTGAAACTTGGCGAGAAGGTGCTCAGGGAATAGGTTTTCTATACCCCGCGTTGCCAGCGCGTTTGCCTGATTGGGCTCAAATACAAATGCATGGGTGTTGTTTTCGGTGGGTAAAGTTCGAAACTTTGCAGCGTCACAATCCCACACAACGACGATCTTTCCATCGTGTGGGAGCCTGCCGAAGAAATCGAACAGAGTTTTCAGTTGCTGCGCACCACTTCGATCCTCGACACCGCTAACGACCTCAATGCCTTTAATTGCTGCGATTTCCAGAGCTCGAGCAATGAGTTCCGCGTTCTTGCCTTCCGTGACGACCGCGACCTTTGTCCTAGCTACCTCGTCCAATACAGTAAGACCCTTAGTAAGGGTGACAAATCCCTCCGTCAGGATGTCGAGCGCGGTCGCTCTGGTCTGATGTTCTACGCGTTTTTCGCCTTGCGGGCGCATCACGAAAATCGACTCTTCTGGGAAGATCGCCACTGTTGTGGGCGAGTGCGTAACTAGAATTGTCGATACGCCGTTCTCGATGAAGACGTCCTGTATAATTTGTAGCATGCTTTGCATCATCGACGGATGCAGCGACGCATCTATCTCGTCTAACAACAACAGCTTCGGAAAATTCCGATCAGAACTAGCCTTATAGACCGACGCGACTAACGCGATCAGAATCTTTTCCCCGGACGAAAGATCACCAAAATTTGGATTAACGTCGGGCTTGTACTGATGGATGAGTTCAGCCCTAAATGGCTGTGCGCGATCCAGGCCCTCCGGTGAGTTTACCCGGTAGGGGATCGTACCAAGTTGGCTGAGAACTTGATTTATTACATCCCAGGGTTTGGGCCCATGACGACGGACAAATTCGTCTGGTTCAAGGAATGGATAATTACCTCCCTTCGCGTTTCTGTATTCGTTATACTCGTTCTCCTCCCACTTTGAATAATAGTCAGTGAAAGCAAGACTAAGTTGTATTGGTAAGAAGTTCTCACGGAAATGCCGAGGTTCGTACATCACGAAGAAAGACTCGCGTGTTATTTCGTCGACAAAAAAAGAAATTTTCTTTGCCAATGCGTAGATTGACTGCGCCTGATGATTTCCGCGAAGATTTTGGTGGTTGAGTAGGAAATCCTGCAAATTGGTTTTGTAGTTTTCCAGGAGATCGACTTCGGCAGTCGACAGTCCATCCCGTTCATCGAGTTTCCAGAGGGGTTTGTAAGCCGCCTGAGCGACTTCCTTTAGCCGTTCCGCATGAGCCGCTAGGTTACTTTTAAAACTCTGAAGTGGCTGGATAATGTTTGGGTTCTGGTTCGGGGTCGTGAGGAATTGCCATGCGTTCTCCCGTTCCTGAAGCGTACCAACAACAGTGAAGTGGGATTGGTTGTCGAGGCGAAAGGTTTCACCGTTAAACAAGACGATGTCCGCGGCTCGAATGTTATCAACTCGCACGTTGCCGTTGGCGATAGCCTGAAGGAGGTGGCTTTTTCCGGAGCCGTTTATCCCAGTAATGACGCAAAGGTTTGGTAATTCTACTGGTTCAAAAGGGGTGATCGACAGGTGTGGAGAGACGAATTTCAACAGCATACGCAACCTCTGAGAATCTTTAGGCTCGAATACTACTCGCCACAGCAGATCTGCAATGGGAACCGGAATTCAGCTTTTGAGGCGCCGCCGCAGGCGGCGGGGTATTGGCGAGCGAAAGTTCCCTAGCGCTGACCTTTCAAATGACGGCATCCCCGTCTTCAGGATCGCCATTGCACTCCAAGTCGGGATCGCCGTCGGAAAGGTCCATGATCTCGATGGCCACATCGACGAGACGCTGAGTCAATTCTTCGAATTCTTTGCGCGCTTCCGCATCGATAGCAACGAGTGGAAGCTGTTGTTCGCTTGGAGGAACAAGCCTCAGGTGATCTCGTCTAACTGGCTTCGGTCGCGCCATTCTAGGGTTCGCTAATCCTGCTTCGCCCTTACCCGGCGGTCCTCTTCATCCAACCATTTCGTAACGGCTTGCCGAATGATCCAGCTCTTCGTGCGATCCATGCTTTCCGCCACGTCATTGAGACGAGTATTCCCCCCATTGCCATCGGTCTTTTGGCCGTCCTTCCCTTGTGCTGGGATTGGCGCGAGCAGCGCGAGGACGAGGCACGATACCGAGCAAGCGCGCGCAGGCTGCAGGCGTTACAGCAAGAAATG
>Ga0268266_10000768_pt1 | contig 42899 bp, 37 predicted proteins | sample KBSS13metaG_FD_190356 | JGI IMG/M metagenome (GOLD analysis project Ga0268266, IMG submission 190356) | Switchgrass rhizosphere microbial communities from Kellogg Biological Station, Michigan, USA - KBS S1-3 metaG (SPAdes) (version 2) | ecosystem: Host-associated > Plants > Roots > Rhizosphere...
CCTGAATAACGGGCCTCCGGTAGGTCCGCCGAAGTACGACGGTCATCGCGCGATCTGGATTCAACAGTTTGACGTTGCCACTCGCAAGCCCATCGGGCCGCGCAAGGTACTCGTCAACGGGGGCGTGAACTTTGCGAAGAAACCGGTGTGGATCGAGGGACCGCACCTGTACCGCCGCAATGGGTGGTACTTTCTGCTGTGCGCAGAAGGTGGGACGAGTGTGCGGCACTCGGAGGTCGTGTTGCGGGCGCGCTCGCCTTGGGGGCCCTTCAAACCGTTTGCCCGGAACCCGATTCTGACGCAGCGCGAGCTGCCGGCGGATCGGCCTGACCCGGTGATCAATGCCGGACACGCAGACCTGGTCGAGGCGCCGGATGGAAGTTGGTGGGCCGTCTTCCTGGGGTCGCGGGCGTATGAGAAGGTCCATTTCAATACGGGGCGCGAGACGTTCTTGTTGCCCGTGATGTGGGCGAATGACTGGCCGACGATTCTCGGGAAAGGGGTTGGGATTCCGTATGTGGCGGAGGCGCCCGGGCGACATGGGGACGTAACGAACGCGGCTGCGCTGGCCGCCAAGCCGGGCACGCCTGAAGCTTGGCATCTCGCCGACACCGCGGCGGGCGCTGATCCAACTACCGGCAACTTCACATGGCGCGATGAGTTTGATTCCACCACTTTGAAGCCTGAGTGGTTGCAAGTGCGGGTGCCCAAGCGGCTGTGGGCCACCTTGTCTGAGCGACCGGGCTGGTTGAGCCTCCACCCACGCCCGGTGCAACTGGACAGCCTGGGCAACCCATCCTTTCTCGGGCACCGCCAGCAGCACCAATCGTTCGATGCCAGCACGGAGCTCGAAGTCCCCAAGGCGCCGGATATCTCGGCTGGTCTTGCCGCCTTCCAGAGCGAGAACTACTGGTACTTTCTCGGCGTCCGGCGCCAACCCGATGCCGCCTCGACTGAGGTCTTCCTGGAGAAGCGCGCCGGTTCACATACCGACACGATAGCTCGTGTGCCTATCGACGAGAGTCCGCGGCTTCAGCTCCGCATCAGCGGCAACGCACGCGCGTATTCGTTCTACTTCGACCAAGGCGGATCGGGCTGGAAAGCTTTGAAAGAACAGGACGACGCCTCAATCCTGAGCACCGACGTCGCTGGCGGGTTCGTCGGGACGGTCATCGGACCCTATGCTCGGCTGAAGGCCAACTGACGCGCATTTCTCAGCTCCACGGATGGCAGGGCGGCGGCCGCAACCGGGCCGTGCCAACAGGGGGAGAGCATGAGTTTCCGCAATATACTGATTTCGTCTGCGGTGGCTGCCGCTTTGGGGAGCGCGGTGCCGGGCCTGGTGCTCGCCCGGAACGCGGGCGATCAAGCCGCGACTGGCCAGGGTAAACAAACGCAGGCTGATCAGCCGGCGCAGCTCGAGGAAGTGGTCGTCTCCGGAATCCGGGCCTCCCTGCAGAGGGCCCAGGAGATCAAGCAGAAGGCTGCAACGATCGTGGACTCGATCGTTGCAGAAGATATCGGCAAGCTCCCGGACGCCACCGCCGTCGATGCGCTACAGCGCATCACCGGCATTCAGATCGGCCGTGACCTTGGCGAGGGTGGTGGCACGGTCACCATCGGTGGCTCCGCTGTCAACAGTGGTCTCGTCGTCCGCGGCCTGCCCCAGGTGGAAACGACTTTGAACGGTCGCGAAGTGTTCAGCGCAAGCGGCAGCCGCGTTCTCAACTTCGAGGACATTCCCTCGACGCTGCTCGCGGGCATCGACGTCTACAAGGATCCCACTGCAGACCTGCTGGAAGGCGGCATTGGCGGTACGGTTGACCTGCGTACCCGCAAGCCTTTCGATTTCAACGGTCTCGAAGTCGAGGCGAGCGTCGCCGAGCACTACGCCGATTTGCGGCGGCAGGCCAGGCCACAGACCACCGGCCTGATCAGCGACCGCTTCCAGACTGACATCGGTGAGATCGGCGCTCTGCTGTCCGTCGGCTACCAGGACCGGGCCTATCGTGAGGACTCCAGTGGTGTGAACGCACCCTACGTGAACAAGACCCTGTTGCCGGGTCAGCTCGCGGTGATTCCCGCCGGATGGTTCAACGACCAGGTCATGGGCGAGCGCCAACGCACCGGTGTCGATGGCGTATTGCAGTGGCAGCCCAAATCCGACCTGCTGTTGTATGCCGAGGTCGGCATGCAGGAGTTGGACTCGGCCCAGGACCAGTACATCACTTACCTCAACTCGACCAACGCGCCGATCACTGCGGCGAGCTTCTTCCCGAATTCGAACATTGCCAACCAGGTGTCCTGGGCCAAGCAGACCTCGCAATCCTGGGGCTCCTGGCGCGATGTGACCGATGTCAATCGTCAGTACGCCTTGAATGCGCAGTGGAGTCCGGGTCCGCTGACGATCACCGGCGATGTCAGTTACGCCACGGCGACCGAATTTCTCCAGAACCCGACGTTCATCATGCTCGCCTCGGGTGTCGATGCGACCCAGACCATTACCCAGGCCGGCATCCCCAACGATGCGGTCGGCAGGGATCTGACGCAGCTATCTTCCTTCACCGGCGGCCAGATTACGGATAACCAGAATCATTACGACGGCAATGAGAAAGCATATCGGCTGGATGCGGACTGGGCACTGGACGGCGGATTCTTCACCTCGCTGTCCGGCGGACTGCGTTTTGCCGACCGTGTTGCCAATTTCAATGCCGTGCGACCCGCGGGCGAGAACATCACTGCCGCGGCGATGTATGCCAATCCGCAGCTCTTTGGTCTGATACCAGGAGACCCGTTTTACTCCAAGACCCAGAGCAGCGCCGTCATACCCAGGACGCTCGTGCCGAGCGTCAGCCAGCTCGAAAACAACCTTGGCGGCCTCACCAGTACACTGGGAATTGCCCTGCCCGCTACCGGGACCGTTGCCAGCAACCAAAGCTGGCATCAGGAGGAGAAGAACACGTCGCTCTACCTGAGGGCCAACTTCGCAGCCATTATCGGTGTTCCCATGGACGGCAATATCGGCGTGCGCGCCGTGCGCGTACAGAACTTTGTGAACGGTTATCTCACGAACCCGGGCCCACCTGTGACTTTTACGCCGGTCAGCCTATCGTCCAACCATACGGACGCGCTGCCCAGCCTGAATCTGCGGTGGAAGCTGACAGACGAGCTTCAGGCACGCTTCGCTGCCTCGAAGACCGTCAACCACCCGGACTTCAGCCAGCTCGCGCCCTCCTACAACCTGATCGTCACCTCGCAGACGGCGACGGGTGGTAACCCGCGGCTGGCCCCGACGAAGGCGACTCAGCTCGACGGCAGTCTCGAGTGGTACATCGGGCCGGCCACATCGGTTACCGGCGGCGTCTTCTACAAGAAGATCACCGACTTCGTCGAGCAGTTGACGACACCGGGCCTGGTGATCGACGGCGTCACCTACAACCTGACCGGTCCGGCCAACGGCGGCAGCGGTACCGTCAAGGGTTTTGAGTTCGGCTATCAGCAGTTCTTCGACTTCCTCCCCGGCCTGTGGAGCGGCCTGGGCGCGCAGGCCACCTATACGTATGCCGACTCCAACGCACCGGGCTCGGTGGCGGGGCTGTCGACGACGTTGCCCGGCCTGTCCCGCAACAGCTTCAACCTGATCGGCATGTACGAGAAAGGACCGGTGTCCTTCCGCGTGGCCTACAACTGGCGCAGTACGTTCTATACCAGCATCTACACGGGCGCGAACGCTGCTCTGCCGAACAACCCGATCTACACCAAGGACCTGGGCTGGCTGGATGCGTCGTTCACCTATGATGTCAGCAACCCGTTCTCGGTGTTCGTCCAGGGCTCGAACCTGTTGCGCACCCGCCTCGAGCAGTACATCGGGACGCCGTTGATACCTAGCAGCTTCGCGATCGACGATCGCCGGTACAGTGTCGGCGTGCGCTTCGAGCTTTGAGGATGCCGCGCGAGGCGTCCGTAATCCGAACCGGTTTGCCTGCGAGGATCATTGTTTTTCCTGCGGGGTCCGTGAGGATAGCGGTTGGGGCATCCCGACATCTACGACGACCACGTCGTGCGCGCTGAGCGTCAGGCTACTTCCCGCTCCGTCTCGACCGGTGCCGACGATGAAGCTCTTCACCGGGGCAGGTAATTTGAGGGTCTGCGGCTGTGAGGCGTGGTTGATGAGGATCCAGATCCGCTTACCATCTCCGGAGCGTTCGCAGATCTCCACGGGAGTGTCAGGGGACAAGCCCGGCAGGAGCGGCTCCACGCCCGCGTCCTTCAAAAGCTCTGTCGCGACCTTTTGCATGAAGGCCGCGTCGAGCCACGCACCGAGATACGTGATACTTCCTTTGCCAACTTTACGGGTCAGTGCGGCCGGTTTGCCACTGAGCCAACCCTGGTCGCTACTGTAGGACAACCACCCGTGGGTCTGCGGCGATACTGCCTCCAATGTCTCGGCCCAGATCGTCGCGTGGCCCGCGCCCGGTTGGCCCGACAAGGTGACGGGCTGATCGAGAGCATAGAACTGCTCGACCCGCCCACCGAGCAGGTCGACGAGCGGGCCAGGTTGGCGTTGGGTCCACAGGGCGTTGTACGGATCTTTCATACCGCTACGCGGTCCGAGCACGAGATGCCCACCCTGACGAACGTAGTCGGCCAGGTGTTCGGCTTGCGCGTCGGAAATAACGTTCAGGGCAGGTGCGACGACGAGCGCGTAGCCTTGCAGCGGCGCGTCCATGGAGACGACGTCTACGGACTGCGCCTCGCGCTCAAAGGGGCGATAGAAGGCACCGAATTCCGCGATGGGGTCGAAATCCTTGTGATGACGTTGAAAATCGATGGCCCAACGGCTTGCGTAGGACTGCAACAGGGCTACGCGACTGTGCGGTGTTGTTCCTGACAGAGCGGTGCCGACACGCGCGAACTCGGCGCCGATCTTCTGAACTTCGCCGTAAGCGGGCACGGGAGTCCCGTCGGCCCCCAGAAGTGTGCCATGATATTGCTCCTGTCCGTTGAGAGCGCTGCGCCACTGCCAGTAGAGGACGGCGTCCGCGCCATGACCGACGGCCTGCCACGCAATCTCCCTGACCTGGCCGGGATCGAGTGAGCGATTGATCGGCCCCCAGTTCACGAACGCGGGCTGCGTTTCCATCACCCAGAAGTTCGCGCGCTTGTAGCCCCGCACGAGATCGTGCTGAAGGGCGTAGTCGAGCCACTCATAGGGGCCGCCAGGCACGTACTCATCCCATGCCGCCATGTCCAGCGAATGGTGCAGAATGTAGTGATCGAAGCCACCGTTCCAAAGCATGGTGTTGGTGGTGATGAACTGGCGCGGCTCGGAGTGTTGGCGGATGACCTGGACCTGGTTGTCGACGTAGTCTGTCCAGGTGTCGGTGACGAAGCGCTTCCAGTCGAGGAGCAGTCCCGGGTTCTCGTTCTTCGTGTGCATCGGGACTTCGCCAAAGTCGTCGTACGTCTGGCTCCAGTAGGCGGTGGCCCAGTGCTCGTTGAGAGCTTTGACCGTGCCGTACTTGTGTTGCAGCCAACGATGAAACTGCTCGCGGGTTTCCTGATCGAACGATGGCGGCCCGACCTCGTTGTCGATCTGCCAGCCGATGACGTTGGAGTTGTGTCCGTAGCGGGTCGCCATCTGTTCCGCGATTTTGCGGGCGAGTTGCCGATAGCGGGGACTCGTAAAAGAGAATTGCTGGCGTCCGCCGTGCTCGTCGGTCCGACCATCCTCGGCCACGCGCAGGACGTCGGGATACTTCGTGGTCAGCCAGGCCGGCGGAGCGGCTGAGGGCGTGCCGAGAACCACGCGGATATGATGCCGTGCCGCCTCGGCTATGGCCCGATCGAGCCAGTCAAACTCGAATTGTCCCTCGCGCGGCTCCAGCGTGCTCCAGGCGAACTCCGCCACGCGTACGACATTGAGGTGTGCCGCTTCCATGAGGGAGAGGTCTTGCTCCCAACGAGATTGCGGCCACTGTTCGGGATACCAGGCGGTTCCCATTGCGAGGGGCACCGCGGGGCTCGCCGCCAGTGTCGCAACGGGGCCCGTTGCCACCCCCAAGGCCAGCGCGATAGCGGCCAAGTTTCCGCGCGCATTTCCAATTAGCGGACTCATAGATAGATCTAGCGCCCCCGTGCCTTGCCAACCTTGCGCCGTCGCGCTCGTCGCTTCTTTGGTGCGGCCTTCTGCGCTTTGGCAGAGGCTGACGACACCATTGGCTCCCGAGCCGCCTTCCCGTTCCACCCCAGATCCTCACTGATGCGCCGCGCGGTCCCGACAACATCCTTCGTGAGCGTCTGCATGCGCTGGTCGTTCATGTATTGCGCGGCGCTCGAAACGCTGATGGCCGCGGTGATCCGACCGGCAACATCCCTGACTGGAGCGGCGACACACCGGATCTGGTCCTCGTTCTCTTCCAGGTCGTACGCGTAACCCGCCTCCGCATACCTGCGCATCCTTGCGAGCCACTCGTTGAGCGGTAGCGGCGCGCATTGAGTGCTGGTCTGCGTACGGAAGAAGTTGATCCACTCTTCCTCACTGTGATCGAGGATGAGCGCCTTGCCCAATCCCGTCGAAGGGACCGGCTGCAACTCGCCGACCCGCGAGCTGATGTTGATCCGGCGCTTGCCCGCAATCTTGTCGAGGTAGAGCACGCGCCCGTGGTCGAGCACTCCGAGGTGCACGGTGTCTTCTGTAAGGAGTGCCAGCCTCTCGAGTTGCGGACCGGCGACTCGCGGCAGGTCCAGCTCGTCACGGACCCGGAAGCCGAGCTCGAGCAGCTTCGGTCCCAAGCTGTAACCGCCTCGCCGTACGAATGTCAGATAGCGACGGTCGGTCAACGCGGAGGCGAGTCGATGAGTCGTGCTGCGAGTGAGGCCAAGCCGCTCGGCAAGGTCGCCGAGCGTGATCGGGCCCTCCGCCACCAGCTCGATGACATCCAGGGCGCGAAACAAAGTCTGACTGCCCAGGCGCTGGGGCTCGGAGGGCTCCTGCGCTGCCGCGGCGACGGCCGGCTCCAGCCGGACTGAAGGTGTTCTTCCCATTATGTGATACCGATATTAGTATGTGGGACGAGGGCCGCGCGCGCAATATCGGATACAGTGGCGCCCCCAATCAACTGAAGGCGTGAGTCGTCATGAAATTGTTGCGCTATGGTCCCGCCGGTCGCGAGCAACCGGGAATTCTGGATGCCCAAGGGCAGATTCGGGCCCTGTCGGGCCGCTGCGCGGACATCGGGCCCGCCGAGTTGAGCCCCGCGAGCCTCGAGTCACTCGCCGCGATCGATCCGGCGTCGCTCCCGTTGGTTCCGGGCCGCCCGCGGCTGGGACTGCCGTTCACGGGGACGCGGAAATTCATTGCCATCGGGCTCAACTACGCCGATCACGCGGCGGAGTCGAATCTGCCCATTCCGACCGAGCCAGTGATTTTCACCAAGGCCGTGAGTTGCCTCCAGGGTCCGAACGACCCCGTGATGCTGCCGCGGGATTCCAAAAAAACCGACTGGGAGGTCGAGCTCGGTGTCGTGATTGGCAGTATCGCGCGTTATGTTGAGGAGAGCGAAGCACTCAACTACGTCGCCGGCTATGCCGTCGTGAACGACGTTTCGGAGCGCGCATTTCAAATGGAGCGCGGGGGTACGTGGGACAAGGGCAAAGGGTGTGACACCTTCGGTCCTGTTGGTCCCTGGCTCGTGACGCGCGACGAAGTGGGAGATGTCCAGAAGCTCGACATGTGGCTCGACGTGAACGGCCAGCGGATGCAGACCGGCAGCACCCGCACCATGATTTTCCACGTGGCCAGGTTGGTGAGCTACACCAGCCAGTTCATGACGCTCGAGCCTGGCGACATCATCACCACCGGCACGCCCCCCGGCGTGGGCGCCGGCAAGAAGCCCAACCCGATCTTCCTCGAGGCCGGCGACAGCATCCGCCTGGGGATCGAGAAGTTGGGTGAGCAACAGCAACAGGTCGTCGCCTGGCGGCGTATCGATTGATCTTCACGAGAGGCGACTTTGTATACCGAGCGATTCAAGAACCGGGTAGCCGTCATCACGGGAGGCGCCTCCGGTGTTGGGCTCGAGGTCGCAACGCGCATCGCTGCCGAGGGTGGCAAAGTCAGTCTCTGGGATCGTGACGCGGCCGCTCTGGGCAAGGCGGCCGCCTCGATCGGTAGCGACGTCCACACAGCGCAGGTGGATGTTACGGATGCTGCCAAAATGGTGAGCGCAGCGGAGGCGGTATACGGTAAGTTCGGCCGGATCGATATTCTGGTCGCCGGCGCGGGCATCACCGGTCCGACCGCGAAGTTGTGGGAGTACCCGGTCGACGCATGGCGGCGGGTAATCGACATCGACCTGAACGGCATTTTCAACTCCTGCCGGGCGATCGTGCCGCAGATGCTCAAGAACGACTACGGTCGGATCGTCAACATCAGCTCGGTTGCCGGCAAGGAAGGCAACCCCAACGCCTCCGCCTATTCGACGGCCAAAGCCGGTGTCATCGGACTCACCAAGTCGCTCGGCAAAGAGCTCGCCTCGAGCGGCATCCGGGTCAACTGTGTGACGCCCGCGACTTTCAAGAGCCCGATCCTGGACCAGTTGCCCCAGAGCCAAATCGACTACATGAAGTCGAAAATTCCCATGGGCCGGCTGGGTGAGGCCAGCGAGGTGGCGGCGCTGGTGTGTTGGCTGGCGAGCGAGGAATGCTCGTTCTCGACGGCTGCGACGTTCGATATCTCGGGCGGTCGCACTACTTACTGAATGAGCCCGGGGGTACGCGCTGGGTACGAGCTGCCTGCACGGCAGCTGCCACGAATCCGCCTGGTCTACGCGGCCATCGCAGCAGGTCGTTGGCCCCGGGGGTGGCCGGGTGGCAACATACCGGCAACGATTTGGGGCTTGCTCGGGGAGGAGGCCACGTGAGCCAGGAAAAGCTGCTGAGCCTGGAAGAGCGGCGCACGAAATACTCTGTGCCGGCGCTCGAGAAGGCGCTCGATGTACTCGAATACCTTTCCGAGCAGGCGGTGCCGCTGACCCAGGCGCAGCTCGCCCGGGCGTTGAAGCGCCAGGCGGGAGAGATCTTCCGCATGCTCGCCTGCCTGGAGAGCCGCGGCTACCTGCGGCGCGAGCCGGCGACGGGCGCATATTCGCTGACGTTGAAGCTGTTCGAGCTGTCCCGGACTCACTCGCCCTACGAGCTGCTGCTGAAAGTGGCGCAGCCGCTGATGCGCGCCCTCGTCGAGGAATTGCGCGAATCTTGCCACCTGAGCGTGATTCATCACGGCCGCGTCCTCGTCCTCGCGCAAGCGGAAAGTCCCAAGCCGTTCCGGCTCTCCGTCGAAGTGGGGTCCTTGCACTCACCGATGCATACGACCTCCGGCCGAGTGCTCCTGGGATACATGGAGGAGACGGTTCGCGATGAGATCCTGGGCCGCGAGAAGGACTGGCAGAGCGAAAAGGCCGCCGGGCGTGCCGCCTTCCTGAAACGCCTGGCAACGATCCGCGCGCGGGGTTACGAGCGCGCCGAGGGTGAGCGGTTTGTCGGAGCGCTCGATATCGGGGTGCCGGTGGGCTCACCGCATTCATCGATGAACGCGGCACTCACCATCGCCATGTTGAAAGAGAAGGGGGGCTCGAACGGCGAGGGCCTGTTGCCGGCGCTACAACATTGCGCCGAGGCCATTGCCCTGCAGGCGGGACTGAAACGGGAGGGGGACGACGCGCATGAGCGCGAGGATCCGCTTAGCCGTTCGCAGGTTTGAGCCGTTCGCGGCGCAGCACTGGTAAGGCTCGGACTCCTGTTGAATTATCCCGACGGTGAGCCCGACGGGTTGGGGTTGGCCCCCCCCGGGGTGGTCCGTGGGAGCGCGTTTCCACCCGCGAAAGTTGGTTTCCCGATGCATTCATCGGTACGATGTCAGCGAATGATCCGGAAGGTTCCATGAAAAGTTTGCAAGGTAAGACTGCCCTGATTACGGCCGCTGCCCAGGGCATCGGCCGCTCGAGCGCTGAAGCGCTGGCACGCGCGGGCGCGCGCGTGTTTGCCACCGACATCAACGAGGCCAAGCTGGCGGAGCTGCAAGGGATCGACGGCATCGAGACCCGCAAGCTGGATGTCCTCGATAGTCAGAACGTCGAAGCGACGCTGGCCGACATCGGCAGGATCGACATCCTCTTCAACTGTGCAGGGTTCGTCCACAACGGCACGGTGCTCGACTGCACCGACGAGCAGTTGGATTTTGCTTACGATCTGAACGTCAAGGCCATGGTGCGTACCATCCGGGCGGTGTTGCCGGGTATGCTGGCGCGCGGCGATGGGACTATCATCAACATGTCGTCCGTCGCCAGCAGCATCAAAGGTGCCCCATCGCGATTCGTCTACGGTATGACCAAGGCTGCCGTGATCGGACTCACCAAGGCCGTGGCCGCCGACTACATCAGCCGCGGCATCCGTTGTAATGCCATCTGTCCCGGCACGGTCGAGACGCCGTCTCTCGATGATCGTCTGCGCGCGCAGGGCGACTATGAAAAGGCCCGTGCGGCATTCGTGGCGCGTCAGCCGATCGGTCGGGTCGGCAAGCCGGAGGAAATCGCGGACCTGGTGGTCTACCTCGCGACGGCCACTTTTACCACGGGCCAGATTCATATCATCGACGGCGGTTGGGCCTTATAGAGGAACTCCTAAATGCTCCGAAAAGCCGGGACTCCCGCAACGACTGCGGCACTCGCCATGGTCTCGTTCGCGCCTTCTTCATGGGTGGGTGCCGCTCCAATGTCAGATACAGTGACCCACGCGCCTTTCGGGCAAACGCCGGCGGGAGTCGCCGTCGAGCTCTACACACTCCGTAACCGGCATGGCATGGAGGCGCGCATCACGACCTACGGCGGCATCATTACTTCGCTGACCGCCCCCGATCGGAATGGGCACTATGCGGATGTCGTGCTGGGCTACGACAAGCTGGCGGACTACGAGAAGGGCAGTTCCTACTTCGGAGCCCTGATCGGTCGTTACGGGAATCGGATCGCGAAAGGCCGGTTCATGCTCAATGGTGTGAGCTACAAACTCGCGACCAATAATGGCCCCAACTCGCTGCATGGTGGCGTGGTCGGCTTCGACAAGGTCGTCTGGAAAGTCACCTCCGCCGGTGTGCAAGAGCAGGGGGCGCAACTGGCTCTCAGCTATGCGAGCCGAGACGGTGAAGAGGGTTATCCGGGCACTCTGAAGGTCGACGCCGTCTACACGTTGACCGACGACAATAGCTTGCGCCTCGAATTCACGGCCGTGACCGACAAGGCCACGCCAGTGAACCTGACGCAACATTCCTACTTCAACCTGCGTGGTCACGGGGACATTCTCGGTGAGCAGTTGCAGATTCCGGCCGGCCGCTTCACACCGGTCGATGCCACGCTCATCCCGACGGGAGTGCTGCAACCGGTCGCGGGGACTCCGTTCGACTTTCGGCAAGCCACCGCCATCGGCGCGCGGATCGACACCGCCGACCCGCAACTGAAGAACGGCCAGGGCTACGATCACAACTTCGTGCTGGACAAGCGGCCGGGGGCGCTCGGTATCGTGGCGACCGTCTACGACCCGGATACCGGCCGCGTGTTGGAAATCTCTTCGACCGAGCCCGGCGTGCAGTTCTATAGCGGCAACTTTCTCGATGGCAAGAGTGTAGGCAAGGGCGGTTGGGCCTACGAGCGGCACGCCGGCCTGGCGCTGGAGCCCCAGCATTTCCCCGACTCCCCGAACCATGCCAACTTTCCGTCCGTGATCCTCGAGCCCGGCCAGACGTACCGCAACACGATCCTCTACAAGTTCTCGGTCCGCTAGCTGCCCATGCACATCAACCTGGGGGCCATCGATTACGCGGTAATCGCGATTTATTTCGCGTTCGTGCTGGGCATCGGCTGGGCGTTGAAGCGTTCCATGAAAGGCAGCGCCGACTTCCTCATGTCCGGCCGCTCGCTGCCGGCCTGGATCACCGGCCTCGCCTTCATTTCGGCCAACCTCGGTGCCCAGGAGGTGATCGGCATGGCCGCCTCCGGCGCCAAGTACGGCATCATGACCAGTCATTTCTACTGGATCGGGGCCATCCCGGCCATGGTGTTTCTCGGGCTGTTCATGCTGCCGTTCTATTACGGCTCGAAGGCCCGCTCGGTGCCCGAGTACCTGAAGCTGCGCTTCGACGAGAAAACCCGCGGTTTCAACGCCGCGACGTTCGCCATCATGACGGTATTCTCTTCGGGTATCTCCATGCATGCGCTCGCCTCCCTGTTACAGCTTCTCCTGGGCTGGCAATACGGCGCTTGTATCGCGGTGTCGGCGGGGATCGTGCTCGTCTACATCTTCCTCGGCGGCTTGAGCTCGGCGATCTACAACGAGGTATTGCAGTTTTGCCTGATCGTGGCGGGCTTCGCTCCGTTGGTATTCCTGGGCCTGAAAGACGTTGGCGGCTGGAGCGCCCTGCAGGAGAAGCTCATCCCGGTGGCAACCGGCCAGGGTTACGCGGCCGGTACCTGGACGCAGTCCTGGTCGCATCTCGGCACGGCGACTGCCAATCCCATGGGCGTCGAATGGTTCGGGCTCGTCATGGGGTTGGGGTTCGTGCTTTCCTTCGGCTACTGGTGTACGGATTTCCTGGTGGTACAACGGGCCCTGGCCGCCAACTCGCTGTCCGCCGCGCGTCGCACCCCCCTGATCGCGGCGATTCCCAAGATGTTCTTCCCTTTGCTCGTCATTCTGCCGGGCATGATCGTGATAGCCCTGCCGCACGTTGCGGGCCATCCCGCGCTGCCGCTCACCGCCGACGGCACGCCGGACTACAACATGAGTATCCCGACGCTCCTGGCGCGATACCTGCCCTCTGGAGTGCTCGGCATAGGGCTTACTGCGCTCATCGCCTCTTTCATGTCCGGCATGGCGGGCAACGTGACGGCTTTCAATACGGTGTGGACTTACGACCTGTACCAGAGTTACCTGGCCCCGGGCAGGTCCGACCGGCACTACTTCTGGATGGGGCACGTGGCGACCGTCGCCGGCGTGTTGCTCGGGATCGCCACGGCCTATCTCGCCTCGGCATTCAACAACATCATGGACCTGCTGCAGCTCGTGTTTGGCTTCGTCAACGCGCCGCTGTTCGCGACCTTCCTGCTCGGGATGTTCTGGAGACGGGCAACGGGGCATGGTGCGTTCTTCGGCCTACTGGGAGGTACCGTATGCGCCGCCGTGTTTCATGGCCTGTCGCTGCCGAGCGGTGCCGCGCCCGGCTTGAAGGGTGCGTGGCTTGCCCCGGACTTTGTGTTTCGCAGTGAAATGGGGCAGAACTTTTACGTGGCGATCGTGGCCTGGAGCGCGTGCTTCATCCTGACGGTGCTGATCTCTCTCGTGACCCGTCCCAACAAGAGTGATGCGCAGCTCGAGGGGCTGGTCTATTCGCTCACCCCGCGCCAGGCGGAGACCGAGCAGCGCTGGTATCGTAAGCCCGTCGTCGTCGGCACGCTCGTGTTGGCGGTGACGTTGTTGTTGAACCTGGCATTCCGCTGAGCGCACGGAGAACGGGCATGAACTTCGATCTCAGACTGCCGATCGGTGCGCTCTTTACGCTCTACGGTACATTGCTGGTGCTATACGGATTCTTCGGTGACCGGGCGCAGTACGCTCGCTCATTGGGGTTGAATGTCAACCTGGGCTGGGGCCTGGTGCTGTTGGTTTTCGGCCTGGGCATGTTGTTCGCCCGTGCGCGCAGCGGCAAGCGGCAATGAGTCCGGACCCGGCTAGCCGTGCCGCCGAGACATTCCGCGGCCACTTCGGCCACGCGCCGCGTTGGCTGGCGAGTGCCCCGGGGCGTGTGAACCTGATCGGGGAATTCACCGATTTCAACGACGGTTTCGTGCTCCCGATGGCGATCGAGCGACGCACCGTCATTGCCGCGGCTCCCAACGGCAGTGACAAGGTGGTGTTGCACAGTGAGGCGAGCGGCGAAACCGTGACGGTCGATTTGTCCGCGCCGCTGCAGCCGGACGCCAAGGGGCGTTGGTCGAACTATCCCAAGGGTGTGCTGGCGGGCTTCCTGGAGCGCGGCCAGCGTCTGCAGGGATTCGATGCGGTCATTGCCTCGAGTGTGCCCATCGGGGCCGGCCTTTCCAGCAGTGCGGCGTTGGAGACGGCCACGGCGAGCCTGCTCGAGGTCGTCACCGGCGTCGAGCTCGATCCGATCGACAAGATCCTGTTGTGTCAGAAAGCCGAGCACGCTTACGCGGGTGTGCCCTGCGGGATCATGGATCAGTTCATCTCGGCGACCGGTCGTGTTGGCGAGGCTCTGTTGCTGGACTGTCGTTCTCTGCAGCCTACCTGGTTGCCACTGGCCGACCCGGCGATCGCCGTCCTCATCATCAACACGAACGTCAAGCACGAGCTGTCCAGCAGTGGCTACGCGGATCGCCGTAAATCGTGCGAGACAGCGGCGGAGGTGCTCGGTGTGCCCTCGCTACGCGAGGCGACTCTGGAGAAACTGAACGCCGCCACCCTGAATGAGATGAGTGTGCGCTGCGCGCGGCACGTCATCGGCGAGATAGAGCGGACGCTGCGCGCTGCCGAATGCATGCGCAAGAGCGACTGGGATGAGCTGGGGCGGCTCATGTACGCAAGCCACGCATCCTTGCGCGATGACTATCAAGTGAGCTGCGACGAGCTCAACGCTGCAGTGGACATCGCGCGGGGTATCGGTCGGCAGGGCGGCGTTTTCGGCTGTCGCATGACCGGAGGCGGGTTCGGCGGCTGTGCGGTCGCCTTGATCGAGGCCGCCGCGCAGGATGCCATCATCCATGAGATCAGTGTTGCCTACAAAGCCCGCACCGGCAGGGAAGGGACCCTGTTCGTTTCGCGGCCGGCGGAGGGCGCGAAGACCGTACCCCTGTTGGATCAGCCGCAGCGCCGCTGCAATCTGCTGACCGGCGAGTGGGTCTTCGTTTCGCCTCATCGTAACCGGCGGCCCTGGCAAGGACGCGTCGAGTCGCCTCCGGCCGCGGCCCGGCCGAAGTACGACCCGCAGTGTTATCTCTGCGCGGGCAATGTGCGGGCCAACGGCGAGCGCAATCCTCCCTACACCTCGACCTACGTATTCACCAACGATTTTCCGGCATTTCTACCGGATACCGTGCCGCAGGACGCGAGCGAGCATCCACTGCTGCAGGCGCAACTGCACGCCGGCACCTGCAGGGTCGTTTGCTTCTCTCCCCGCCACGATCTGACCCTGGCGCAGCTCGGGGCGGCAGAAATCCGGACAGTCATCGACACCTGGGCGGAGCAGGTCACCGAGCTCGGTCAACGGTGGCGCTGGGTGCAGGTGTTCGAGAACAAAGGCGAGCTCATGGGATGCTCCAACCCGCATCCTCATGGACAGATCTGGGCAAGTGACTTCATACCGACGGAAGTCGCAAAGGAGCTCACCCGGCAGGAGCAATGGTCGGCGGCCAACGTTGGCAAGCTGCTCCTGGTCGAATATGCGGCGCTCGAGAGCCGGGTGGGCGAACGAGTGATCGTCGAGAATGCTGACTGGATAGCGGTCGTGCCGTGGTGGGCCGTCTGGCCCTTCGAGACTTTGCTCCTGCCACGCCGCGCGGTCAGAAGTCTGCCGGAGTTGCTCTCTGCGGAGCGCGACTCCCTGTCCGACGTTCTGGGGCGCCTGTTGAAGGCCTACGACAACCTGTTCGACGTTTCCTTTCCCTACTCATTCGGTTGGCATGGTGTCCCCACCGGGGCGCGCGGCGCGCAACTGCACGCGCATTTCTATCCGCCGCTACTGCGTTCCGCGACGGTGAGGAAGTTCATGGTCGGCTACGAAATGCTGGCCGAGTCACAGCGCGACCTCACACCAGAGCAGGCCGCCAGGCGCTTGCGTCAGGCTCTACCATAAGCTCATGATGTCAGCGCGGCGGCATCGGGCCAGAAACGGGGCCGCGCGGCCACGCTGACGATTCGAGTTTCGGGTTTGGGGGCCTCGCGATGCGGTTCTCACGCACCGGGTCGGCGATCGAGCACGGGAGTCGATGGGGCGTGCTGGTGCTGGGCGCTCTCCTGACACTTCCAGGGACAGGTCTGGGTCAGGCGAAGCCGGGCTCGCAGCCCGAGCCCATCGATACCTGGCGCGCCGAGGCTGCCCGCGTGAGGCACCTGGCCGATAACGACGCGCCCGCTGCCTACCGGGATGCACAACGTCTCCAGGCAACCCTGCCCACCCGGGCGTCTCCCGCGGATCGCGCCCGCGCACTCAACCTGTTATCCCGACTCGAAACCTATCTCGGACTGACTGAGCCGGCCGCGACACATGCCCGCGAGGCTTTCGAGTTGGCGGCGACCAACGGCGACCGGGTCGGACAGGCGGAGTCGGACCTGAACGTTGCACTGAACTCCATCAACCAGGGCCGCCTCGACGAGATGGTTACGGCGACCCAGAACAGTGTCTCGATCCTCGAAGGGGTGAATCGCCCGGACCTGTTGGGCGAGGCCCTGTTGCGATCCACGGGCATGTATCGCCGCTTCGAGCAATACGACGAGTCCGTCGCCGTCGCCGTGCAGGCGATGGAGATGGCCCGCCGTTCGAAAAACCCATTGGCGCTGACCTACGCGCACCAGGGATTGGCGATAGCGTACGACCAGAGCTATCGCTTCGCCGAGGCGCGCGAAGAGTATTCACAGATGCGCAGCGCGGCGCGGGCGGCGGACAGTCGGTTGATGGAGGCCTTCGCGGTAACGGGCCTCGCGGGCTGGAACTCCGAGACGGGCAATCTGCAGCAGGCCGAGGCGCTCACGCGTGAGGCCATCACGATGTTCGCCGAGATCGGGGTGCCCTTTGCGCGCAGCTACGGCTTGTATGGTCTCGCGGACCTGTTGGTGAAGCAGGGGCGGCAACAGGAGGCCCTGGAGGCCATCGATGGGGCGTTGGAGATCTATGGACAGTATCCCAACAGGATCAGTGAGTGGTATGCCTTGAACTTGCGCAGCACCGTCTACCAGGCGCTGCACAAGTCGGAGCTGTCCGAGGCCGATGCCGACCGGGCCTATGCGATCGCGAAAGAGCTCAATATGCCGCTCTACCTCAGTGGCAGCGCGACCCGACGCGCCGCGCTTGCCGCGGCCCGGGGCCGCTACGAGCGTGCCTATGCGCTGTCGCTCGAGGCCAGTGAAATGCTGGCCAAGTCGGCTCGCGACAAGGCGGGGCCACGCCTGGTGCAGTTGATCAGTCGCTACGAGTCCGAGAACAAGCAACGGGAAATCGAAGCATTGACCCGCCGCAGCGAGCTGCAGTCGGCGCAACTGCAGAGGCGGGAGCTGCAGCAGCGTTTGCTATGGAGCATGCTCGGAGGCGTCGTCATTACGCTCGCGATTGGCGGTGTGTTCCTGTTCCGGCTACGGAGCTCCCAACACCAGCTCCAAGGGGTGAATCTGCAATTGCAACGCTCGGAAGATGCCGTCCGGGTATTGAACACCGACCTGGAGCGGCGGGTGCAAGCCCGCACGCGGGAGTTGCGCCAACAGGCGCGCTATCTGCGGACGCTGATCGATACATTGCCGATGTGGGCATGGCTCAAAGATACCCAGAGTCGCTACCTGGTCGTGAATCACGCGCATGCCGCGGCGCGGGGTCACTCGGTGGGCGAGATGGAGGGGCGCACCGACCAGCAACTCCTGCCCGCGGACCTGGCCGAGCAACAACTGGCCGATGACCGCGAGGTCATGCAGTCGCATCAGCGCAAGAGCACGGAGGAATGCCTGGCAGATGACAACGGCGGCGTATGGATGGAGACCTACAAGGCCGCAGTGCTCGACGACGATGGTTCGGTGTTGGGAACTGTCGGAGTCGCCCGGAACATCAGTGAGCGCAAAGCCGCCGAGGCCGCGCGCGAAGTAGCGCTCTCGGAGGCGCGTCGGCTGGCGCGCCAGCGCAGCCAGTTCCTGGCCCAGATGAGCCACGAGTTGCGCACTCCGCTCAATGCCATGATGGGCTTTGCGCAGATCCTGCAGCGGGACAAGACCCTCTCCGAGCGAGCCGCCAAGGCCGTGCGCATCATCGATGAGAGTGGTCAGCACCTGTTGCGACTCATCAACGACATTCTCGACCTGGCCCGCATCGACGCGGGCAAACTGGAACTGTCGAGCAGCGAGATCCACCTGCGGGCCTTCCTGCAGATCGTCTGCGACACCATCCAGTTCAAGGCCGACGACAAGGGCCTGGAGTTTCTCGCCGCGCTGGCGGCGGACCTGCCGGAGACGGTCTTCGTGGACGAGAAGCGTCTGCGCCAGGTCCTGTTGAATCTACTGTCGAACGCGGTCAAGTTCTCCGACTCTGGACAGGTCGTGTTGCGTGTTATCCGCGTGCCGGCCGCCAATGCGGCAGGCACCCCTGACGAAGTAGCTCGCCTGCGTTTCTCGGTGGAGGACCAGGGCATCGGCATGAGTGAACGGGACCAGGCGCGGGCCTTCGAGCCTTTCGAGCAACTGGCGGATGCGCGGCGTCGCGAAGGCGGCAGCGGATTGGGCCTGGCCATCAGCCGCCAGCTGGTTCATCTCATGGGAGGCGACATCCGTGTGCAGAGCCATCCGGGTGCGGGGAGTGTGTTTTCCTTCGAGATCGACGTGCCGGTGGCCCGGGCGCCCGCCGCAATCGTTGCCCAGCAGGGGGCGCCGTGATGGATGGTTGGGAAACGATCCGCCGCCTGCGGCAGATGCCCGAGGGAGCGGACATTCCCGTGATCGCAACATCGGCGAGCGCGACGGCGCAGGTCGATGCTGGCGGTCGCGCGGCAGCCGGGGCGAATGCTTTTGTCAGCAAGCCGATTAAGGAGACGGCCCTTTTGCAAGTCGTCGGCGCCTTGTTGGAGTTGGAGTGGGTGTACGAAGAGCGGGCGCGGGAGGCTCCCGCGTCCTGAAAGCCTCAGGCGCGGGTGGCGAGCTTGCCGGGCCGTGCAGGTGCGCTGACGAGCTCGAGGAACTGCTCGGGGCCGACCGGCCAGCTATAGAAATAGCCTTGTGCCAACCGGCAACCACGCGTTCGCAGGAATTCGACCTGCGCCGCCGTTTCCACGCCCTCGGCGAGCACCCCCAGCTGCAAACTCTGCGCGAGGGCGATGATGGCGCTGACGATCGCGTCGTCCTGTTGCGCGAGCCCGATGCGCTTGACGAAGGTACGATCGATCTTGAGCGACTGGATCGGGAAGCGTTGCAGGTACGACAGGCTGGAGTAGCCGATCCCGAAATCATCCACGGTGAGCCCGATCCCCAGGTCCTTGAAGCCCTGCAACACCTCCAGGATCTCGTCCGTCGGTTGCATCAACAGGTTCTCGGTGATCTCCAGCTCGAGCGCGCGTCCCGGCAGCCCCGTTTCCCGCAGCACCCGCGCGACTTTCGCGCCGAGCCTCGGATCGGCGAGCTGGCGGACTGACAGGTTGACGGCGACGGTCAGGGGATGGCCGGCGTCGTGCCAACGCTTGGCCTCCGCACAGGCCTGGCGGAGCGCCCATTCGCCGAGCTGTTGGATGAGGCCGGTATCCTCGGCGATGGGGATGAACTCCGTGGGGGAGATGGCTCCCAACTCCGGGCGTTGCCAGCGCATCAGGGCTTCGGCACCCAGGATGCGGCCGGTGTCGATCTCGACCTGCGGTTGGTATTGCAGGTAAAGCTCCTTGCGGGCCTGGGCGCCGTGCAGCAGCGCCGCGAGGTTGGTGCGGTGTTGCACGTTTGCGGTGAGTGCCGGAGTGAAGAACTCCAATGTCCCGCGCCCCTTCTCCTTGGCGTGATACATGGCGGTGTCCGCCGCACGCAGTAACGTCTGCACGTCCTCGCCGTCTCGCGGGTAGAGACTGATTCCGATGCTGCCGCTCAAATGCAACTCGTGCTTTTCGGCGAATACCGGCTCGCTCAATTCCTGGAGCATGGACTCGGCAATCTGCCGGGATTGCTGCTCCACGTCCCCCGTGGCCAGGGCGACGACGAACTCGTCACCGCCCCAGCGCGCGAGCGCATCCTCCTCGCGCAGGCAGCGACTCAGGCGCTTGGAGATCTCCCGCAGCACCATGTCGCCCACCGCGTGGCCGAACGAGTCATTGATCTGGTTGAACTGGTCCAGGTCCAGGAACATGGTCGCGATGGCTTCTTTGCGCCGGCGGGCGTGGGCAATGAGATGACCCAGGCGCTGTTGGAACAAGGTACGGTTGGCGAGGCCCGTGAGCGGATCGTGGTGCGCCAGGTGCTTGAGGGCAGCGGTTCGCAAGCGCACCCGCTCTTCCAACTCGTCACGGGCCAGCAGCAACTCGCGGTTCTGGGCCGCCAGTTGCCGGCGCAACGCGCTCAGCTCGAGATGCGTTCGCACACGGGTCACGACTTCGGCGATCTGCAGCGGCTTGGCGATGTAGTCCACGCCGCCGGCGTCGAAGCCTTGCAGCTTGTCCTGCAGATCGTCCAGGGACGTCATGAAGATCACGGGGATGTGCCGGGTCGTCACCGATGCTTTCAGGCGCCGGCACAGCGAAAAGCCGTTCTCTCCCGGCATCATGACATCGAGGAGGATGAGATCGGGCTGCTCGCTTTCGGCGCAGCGGAAACCTTCGGCGCCGTTGCGCGCCACCAGGGAGCGATAGCCCTCGGTTTCCAGGACATCGACCATCACTCCCAGGTTGGCCGGGATGTCGTCGATGATCAGAATGACGGCCGGGGCGTGTGGCATAGCCGGTCCCCTTGCACACCGCAGCATCATATAGCGCCCGAGCCGCCACGTGTTAGTGAGTGATGCTGCAACGCAACGTCCGGCGGGATTCCTGATAAAATGCGCGGCTTATGCGCAAACAAGATATCCTCGCCGGCTTGCTGGCCGGCATCGCCGTGCTCGGCAGCACGGCTCCCGACGCCGCAACCCCGTCCATCGAGTCACGCCTCGCGCTACAGAACGCGCTCTTCGACGAGCAATACGAGTCGGACCTCAAAGCGCACCCTGAGCTTGCGACGTCTTACGGCGACTATCGCTACAACGACCAGTTGGACGACTACTCGCTCGCGGGGGTCGACCGTCAGCACCAGCGTGACACAGACTTTCTGGCGCGACTGAAGGCGATCCCGGTCAAAGGCTTTGCCGAGCAGGATGTTTTGTCGCACCAGGTGATGCAACGGTTGCTGGAGCAGCGGCTGGCGAACTACGAGCTCAAGGAATACGAGATGCCGGTGAACCAGATGGATGGTCCACAGGTCCACCTGGCCGATCTGCCGCTGGCGGTGCCGTTTGACACGCTCAAACAGTACGAAGACTACATCGCGCGGCTCCACCAGATTCCGCGCGTGTTCACCCAGACGGAAGAGGTTCTGCGCGCCGGTAAGAAGGATGGCCTCATGCCGGTGGGCTTCCTTCTCGAGAAAGTGCCGGGACAATGTGAGGGTGTCATTGCCGCGGACCCGTTCCTGCGACCCACCCGGAAATTCCCGGACAGCATCTCACCGGAGGATCGCCGCCGGTTGTCCCGGGAAATCACCGAGACCGTGGTCAGGGAAGTTCTGCCCGCCTACGTGGAGTTCGGCAAGTTCATCGACTCGGAGTATGCGCCTGCCGGCCGCACGACGCTCTCGGTGACCTCGCTGCCGGGGGGCGAGCAGCGCTACCTGAACGACATCCGCAGCCGTACGACGCTGACGAAGCTCACTCCCGACCAGATCCACCAGCTCGGGTTGCGTGAAGTCGAGCGCATCGAAACGCAGATGTTGGCTGTTGCCAAGCGCGCCGGCTTTGCCGATCTCGCGGCATTCCGCGCTTCGATCCAGGCCGATCCCCGCTATCATCCCACCTCCGCGGAGCAGATCGTTGCCGATTTCCGCAAGTACATCGCCCAGATGCAACCGAAGCTCCCGGAGCTGTTCGGTTTCATTCCCGCATCGCCCGTGACCGTCGAGCCCATGCCCGACTTCCAGCCGGGTAACGCCACCCACTACCAGACAGGGACGCCCGACGGCAAACGGCCGGGCCGGGTGGTGGTCGCTATTTCGAACTATGCGGAACGCTCCCTCGTGGGTGACGAGGCGACGGCTTATCACGAGGGTATCCCCGACCACCACATGCAACTCTCCGTGGCTCAGCAACTCCCGGCTCTGCCGAAATTCCGGCGCCACGGCGGCAACTCGGGCTATATCGAAGGCTGGGCGCTGTATGCCGAGCAGCTCGGCAAGGACGTGGGTTTCTACCAGGATCCGGTGAGCGACTATGGTCGCCTCTCGAGCGAGCTCTTCCGTGCAGTGCGCCTCGTCGTGGATACCGGTCTCCACGAGCAGGGCTGGACGCGCGACCAGGTCGTCGATTACTTCCGCAGGTCCGGCGCGGTCGACGAACCGAGCATTCAGGTCGAAACGGATCGCTATATTGCCTGGCCCGCTCAGGCACTCTCCTACAAGCTCGGCCAGCTCGAATTCCGCGAGTTGCGGGAGCGAGCCCGCAAGAAGTTGGGAGCGCACTTCGACATCCGGGCCTTTCACGACGAGATGCTCAACGGTGGCGTGCTGCCGCTCGACCTGTTGGAGGCCCGCACGGATGCCTGGATCCGCGCCCAGGCTCAGTGAAGGCTGTCAGAGCTTGAGGCCGAAGCGCGCCTGCAGCTGACGGCGGCCGACGGCCGTGAGTGTCAGAGCACGGCTGTCCAGGTCCTGGACGAACCATTGCTGCTTGAGGGCGACGTGCAGAATGGCATGCCCCAGGGCGCCCCCGATGTGCGGCCGGCGCTCGCTCCAGTCGACGCACGCGTAGGCAAACCGTCGGCGCAGGTTACGCACGGCGCCTACGTCGATTCCAAGTGAAGCAACAGCCCTACTACCTTCGTCGGTGAGGTCGTAAGCATCTTTCGCGCTGCCGTCAGTGGCGAGCCAGTTCAACTTCTCGAAACGGTCGCGCAGTGACACGGCCAGGAGACCCGCCATGTGGTCATAGCAGGTGCGGGCCGAGCGCAGGTGCGATGGCGTCCCTGGAACAAACTTCCGCCGCTCGCCGCCGGCGACCACCGTCAAGGCCTCGAGAGCCCGGGCGACGCTTTCACCCTCGAGACTGTAATAGCGATGTTTGCCCTGGGAGAGCACCTTCACCAGCTTTTGGTCCTTGAGCCGGGCGAGATGCACGCTCGCAGTGGACGGACTCACTTCGCCGACGATCGCAAGCTCCGTGCTCGTGCGCGCATGGCCATCGAGCAGGCAGTAGAGCATACGCGCCCGTGCCGGCTCGCCGATGGCAGCCGCAATGCTGGCAACACCAATTTCAACGGCAGGTTCGGCAACCATACTTGCATCGTAGACGAATTGACCGCGAGCAACAATTGGCACGCTGGTATCGCGGCGTGTTGCCGAAGTCATTCGCCGAGTTGATGGCGGTCTGGTGCAGAGCGTTGAGTACGTCGCTCATGACAGTGTGCCTCTGCCACCGGGCGGGATGAATTCAGGTTTGAAAGGTTGTTGAAAGGTTTGGCACGGACTTCAGCCGGCCCGCGCGCTCTTGCGGTAGCCCTGTGGCGTCTGTGCGAAATGTTGCTCGAACGCACGCGTGAAGCTGGAGGTGTGCTCGTAGCCTGCCACCGCCGCTATTTCCTTGATTCTCAGGCGTGTATGCGTCAGCAGCTCCGCCGCCTTGCGCAGGCGGCACTCGGTGAGGAGCCGCCCCAGCTGTACGCCGGTCTCCTGTTTGAACAGGTGTTGCAGCCGCGACTCACTCAGGTTGAATTCCACCGCCAGGTCGGCGATCTTCTGCGGTGCTTGCGATTGGATCGCTTCCAGGATCTCGCGGATGCGCCGCTGCGGGTCGAGCGGGCGCCGATTTGCACTACCCACCACTGCAACTCCCTTCCTTAGGACGTGCCTGATCTTTTTAGTGCAGCACAGAAGGTTTATTACGACAGCGTCGGCGTGTCAACAAAAGACCGTGTCTAATTCTCGCGCAGCAACTTCTCGAGCAGCGCGCGCAGCGATACTGGATCCTCCAATGTTGGATCGCCGCCGCGGCCGCCGCTGGCGGCGCGCATGGTGCCGCTGCGATCGATCACGACTACCTGGGGTATGTTGAGAATCTCGTTCGGCGCGCGACCAAGGTAGTTGTCCACGCTCTGCTTGGAGGCATAGCCCACCGGGTATGCCAGTTTCAAATAGCTCGTCATGAAGCTGACACCTTGGGCGCCCGCCGTGGAGCCGGTGGGGGGATCGAACACCACCGCGAGCGGTTGCAGGCCCCGCGCGCCCAGCTCGCCGTACAGCGAGTTGAGCGTGCGCGCGACCTGCTGGCAGTGTTGCGAGCGGACGAACATGAACACCAGGACCACCACCTTGCCTTTCAGACTCGAGAGGGCGAAGGCGGGCTTGCCGGGCGCGGCGATCGAGAAATCCGGCGACGGGCGCGGGAGCGATGCCGCCAGGGCAACGCCCGTCAGGGCGAGCAGGATCGCGGTGGCGAGCGCGGGACGCATCTCAAGCCTGTTGCCAACGGGAAACGATGCGCTGCATTTCGATGGCGGCGACGCTTGCCGCATCCGTCGCCGAGCGCTCACCCTTGAGAACACTCTGGACCATGCGCGGCACCAGCGAGCTGGTGAAGATCTCCATGTACGCCGGACTCGCAAAGCCGGGTACGCCCAGATTCGGTGTCCAATGCAGCGCATCCTTGAGCTCCACGTATTTGTAGGAGGGACTGGCCTGTGCGTCCTTGGACAGGCGCACGATGAGATCCGGAACCGTCTTGGGGTAGATCGGAAAATTGCAGCCGAGACTCTTCTCGAAGCCCTGGCGCGAGTTGCCGATGAGGTCGGCGAGAAACTGCCGCGCGCCGTCCTGGTTGGCGGCGGCTCGCCACACCGCCGAGCAGTTGGTTACATGCGGCAGGGCTGTCACTCCCATTCCGGCCGTGCCGAGCGGCGGCGGTTGCAACAGGATCTGGCCGGCCACCCCCGGATCCTGCTTTTCGGCGGTACGTAACAGACTGATGGCGTTCGTGGTGGAGGAGGTCTTGCGGGCCAACATGGCACGCACGTTGCCCGCCGATCCCCATGTGAGCTGCTCGGATGTGCCGGATTCTTCATAGAGAGCCTGCAGGTACCTGAGCGCCTCGAAGGCGAAGGCGTTCTTGTTGAACAGCACGCCCTCGTGACCTTCCAGGAGCCACGCGCGGCGCGAGTAGAGAATGGTGTGCAGGGTAACGTTGCCCTCCAGGGTCGCGGAGAATGCCAGGCCCGAGGGTATGCCGAGCTGTTGGCGCAGTTTCCTGCCGCCGCTGCGCAGGGCGCCGTAGTGCACCGGCCCGAGCGGCATGCCCACCTGCGCCCAGTAGTCCTGGAAGAAGTGCAGCGGCGAGGGCATCCAGAAGTCCGCGACAGCGAAGTGTTGCTTGGTTTGCGGGTTGAACGTTGAGCGGTAAGCGAGTTGCGGTATCGCGCCGTAGCGCGAGGCCACTTCCTGGTAGATTCCCGTGTGATCGATCGCGTGTTGGTAGAAGTGCGCCGGCGGCCAGGGAAAGATGCAGATGTCGTGGCCCCTGCGGGACTTCAGATCAGCAGTGGCCGCGGCGCCGATGCCTTCGACCGGCACCTTGTCGATGACGACCTTGGTCTGATGCTCGCGGCCCCAGTCGGCCGCGGCACTCGCGAACCAGCCATCGTACTCCGGTACGAAGTGGGCCCATTTCAGGATCCGCAAGGTCTTGCGCATCGCGAAGACTTTGCCGCTTCCGGCCAAGGAGGCGGCCGCCGTAGTGGCGGCCGCCTTGCCGAGGAACTCTCGACGGCTAACCACGTCAGGAGCCGTTACCACCGCCGGGGAACTGCCCGGTTCTTTGCAGACTCAGGAAGTTGGCGGTCATCTGCGGGTTCTGGGGCGCCCCGTTGGGCAGCCGGACCTGGTCCAGGAAAGCGTCCCTGGCAATCGCACCGTTGCGCGGATCGGGGATGGCCGGGCACACCAGCCAGATGGCGCCGCCGTCCGAGCCGTCCAACGCCATTTGTCCTTCGGCGCCGCAGCCGTTCGCCTCGACCTGATTGTTGGTCTCATCCGCGGTCTTGATGATGGGTGAGCCGTCCAGACTGAGTCCATTGCGGGCGGCGATGGCCTGCAACACGGGCCCGCATACAGGGCCGGGGTTGGCCGGGTCCACCGTGTACCACACATAGGTGATGATCCACATGCCCAGCAGGTCGTCACAGAAGTACCCGAACGGGCTGTCGCTCACCCCGTTCGGGCACACGGTGGGATCGTCGCTGATACAGTTATTGTCGCTGCCATCCATCGCATTGCGGTTGGAGGCGAAACGCCAGTCCTGCCTGAGATTTGGAGTGAATACCGTGTTGACGTTGTTCAACTGGAAGCACGGTGTGGCAGGAGCCAGGGGACTGGCCATGTCGGCCTGGCAGGGATTGGTGGCGAACACCCCATTGGGCAAGCGCTGCTTCACAAGCGCATACGCCTCGAAGTTACTCACGACATCCTGCGCGGCGATGCCGCGAGGGTTCTGGCTACCATTGATGGTGATCTGTTGCGAGCCGACACCGCGCGAGTAAGTTGTCTCGAACGCAGTCTGGTTGGTCACAAAGCCGAGAATCGAGATGAAGTCATTGGGCGACCCCGTGCCATCGTCCGGGAAGCCACCGGTCGTGGCCAGGATACGGAAGTTGCGGCGATTCGGATCGTTCGTGGCGCACGTACTATCCGCAACCCAGTTTACCTGGTTGCCGGTCGCGGGCGGCCCCGTGCGGCGGGCGGTACCGAAGCGGCCGACGACCTGGGTCGGATCGAGGCCGTTGTCCTTGTAGAACGTATCGCTGTAGTCGCACGGTGGCGGATTGAAGTTGCCGGCGCTCGCGGCGGCCACATCCTGTGCCGCTGCAGGTCCGGGCATCGCCAACGGCGGAAGTGCCAGCAACGCGAGGGCAATGACGTAACGCGCCGCTCCCTTGGGTATGGTCTTCATCGCTAGTCCCTCCTACGACTTCTGAATACGATTGGTTTCGGGCCGTAGCATCCACGAGATGGATTCCGCGAGATAGCTCGCATTGGCCAGTCCCGGACACGCCGCCCACAACATCAACGGCTCGTTGCCGTAACGCACGTTGCCGATGTGTTGGGTTTTGTCGCGATCGATGGCCGGGTCGGGATACTGGAAGCCGATGCCGCGGCGGATCTGCTCCATGTCAGCGGGCTTGCCGGTGAGGAAGGTCCAGCCGGGGCCCGCGTGGAACAGCGAGCGGTACTTCCTGATCGTCGCAACGTCGTCTTCTTCGGGCTTCAGTGAGAAGGAGTACATGAAGAGCTTCGAGCCGACGTCCGCGCCCAGCAGCTTCTGCACCTGGGCGAGATTGGCAGTGACGCCCGGACAGATCTCGTCACAGCGGGTATAGAAGAAGTTGAGCGTGACGATCTTGCCCTTGATCAGGTCGTCGTAGAAGCGGACCTGCTTGCCTTCGTGGGTGAGCAATGGAACGTTGGGCAAGTGCTGATGCTGGATGCGCTGACGCGCGCGCTCCGACGTAGTCGGGCGCTGCGCCTCGGCAGCTTGCTCAGCGGCCTCGACTGCCGCGCCACCTGCCGTGAAAGCGGCGGCTCCGGCCAGCGGTGCCAGCGCGGTCCAACCTAACAGTTTCCTACGTGATACTTCGGGCATGTCTGAAAATCCTCCTTGATGGTCTTCACGGCACCAGGATTTCGTCGCCCTGTTGCACGACGTGCCAGAGCGCCATCATGGCGTGGTCCTCGTGCACCACGTTGTGACAATGGATCGGGTACTTGCCCAGCCAGTCGCGGAAGCGGAAGAACAGCAGCGCGCGCTCGTTCGGATGCAGTTGGGTGACATCCTTGCGGCCCAGGTCGGCCGGTACGGTGGGTGCCACGCGGTTGCGGCTGAGGATCTGGTGTTCCTCGAGATGGATGTGAACCGGGTGAGTCCAGTCGCCCGTGAGGTTGGTGAGCAGCCACTGCTCGACGCTATTCTGCTGGACCGCGAAGCGGAAGGTATTGCAGTCCATGAACTGGCCGTTGATCGACCATTGCCCATTGAGACGGTCAAACTTGAACGTGCGCACGACCCGCGGTGGGGCGTTGGTACTGGGCAATCGATAGAACGACGGGTTGGTGGCCGGATCGACGCTGTCGTCGGTGCACGGCACGCTACTTACCCGGAACTGCAATACGAGGTTGCCGGCCCCGGCGGCCAGGATAGCCGGCTGGTTGGAGTTGAGTACGCCGCTGCACTCGGTCGCGGTGGCGTTTTGCGCCGCCACCTGGCTGTCGACGGCCGCGGGCCCCTGGCCATTCAACTGGTTGAGGCGGTTCTCGAGATAGAGCGTCTTGCCGGCGAACTTACTGAAATCGATGATGACATCGACACGCTCGGCCGGGCCGATGCGCACGCTCTGCACCTGGACGGGATGGGGTATCAGGTTGCCATCCGTGCCGATCAACCAGAACGGGTTGGTCGTGCCCGTGCTCTGCAGGTTCGTGAGGAAGAACTCGTAGAAGCGCGACGGGCCCGTATCCAACAGGCGGAAACGATAGCGGCGCGGCTGCACGTTGAGGAACGGCTGGATCATGCCGTTCACCAGGAACTTGTCGCCGAGGATGCCGTCCAGGTTGAACAGGTCGAACACCAGGTCGCCGGTGGTCGGATCGTAGACCCGGTCGGCGAACAGCAGCGGGATATCGAATTGCGGGAAGTCGGGCAGGTGGAACCCGGTGCTGCTGTCACCCGTGTCGAACTGGTTGAACAGGCAGTAGAAGCCGGCCAGCCCCTTGTACGTATTCTGCGAAGTGAAATCCACGCGGTGGTCGTGATACCACAGGGTGCTGAGCGCCTCGTTGACATCTCCGAACGTGCTCGCGTGATCGGAGTTGAATCCCGCCAGGACGTTCGGATAGTACTGGTCGCAGAAGTGCCCCGCCGTGTAGAAGTCGCACGGATTGCCGTCGCTCTCCGACGGGTTGTGTGCATTGTGCAGGTGCGTGGTCACCGAGGGCATGCCAAAGCCCGTGTTGTTCACCTGCGTGACCGGCGGCAGGGAGTTGATATTACGAGTGAGTTGCGGTTTGCCGTAGAACGCCTGGTACGTGGGTCCCGGGCTGCGTGCGCCAGTGCCGTCATCGAAACCCCACAGGGTCTGGACGGGCAGAGTAGTATCGCTGGTCTGCCGCGCGGTGAACTGGCGCTGGTGGATGTTGTACAGAATGCCGGGCACCACCGGGAAGGCGTTGGGATTGATAATCGGGGCCTGGAAGGCAGCGGCACGCACCTCGCCCGCGCCCGTGTTCGGGTTCAGAGTCGGAGTAGGACTGAGCGCGGCGACCCGCCGCGTCAGCGGCATGATTGGCAGCGGATCCAGAAATGGCTTGGTGGGCGGGCTCGCCGTCTGGTTGCCCGGCACGCAGTTTTGATTCGTGCCGGTATTGGCATTGGCGCCTGAGCTCTGCTTAGCCGTGATCGACGGATCGACCTGGCCCCAGGCGCGCGCGCTCAAACCACGCTTCGCGACCAGTGCGCCACCGGCAGTCAGCAGTCCCATCTTGAAGAGGTCGCGCCGGCCCGTCAGCCCGGCGGCGATGAGCTCGCGGCGATTCTTGGCCGCATCGCACATCTGCTTGAAGCGACGGCGTGAGACCCTCTCGCCGAATACGTTGTAATACATGACTCGCCTCCCTTGCACCCCGGCCGAGCGGCCGCCTGAGTTGGAAACCATCTTCGGGCGCACAGCCTAAGGCGCGCGGCTGCGAGGAGGAAAGCGCGAACTCTTAGCGAAAACCGCTGTTTGTTAGCATTTAACGCTGCCACCGCGCGGGCGCGACTTAAGGCTGGCTCGCGCGCGTGGGTTTCACACCTGGGCGCTGAGGGCGAGCCCCGGGACGGCTGCCAGGTCCGCGGAGATCTGGCGACTGACTTTCTGGAGCATTGCCAGTCGATCGCGAACCAGTTTCGTCCTGTTGATTCTGCGTGAGTGGCTCGAGCTGTTGAGTGCGGCCACGACGCGGCCGCGTTGATCCAACACCGGCACGGCGAGGGCGATCACGCCGTAGGCGAGCTCGTCTTCCACGGCTGCATACCCTGCTCTGTGACACTCGTCTATCAGCGCGCGAAGCTTCGTAGGGTCGGTCACGGTGCGATCCGTGAGAGCCTCGAGCTTCGCCGTTGCGAGGAAGTGATCGAGGCGCTCGGGGCTGGCGCCCGCCAGGAGTACGCGCCCGGTCGAGGTCGCATGCGCAGGAAAACGGCTCCCAACATGCGCTTCCAGCCGCAACAGGGTGCGCACGGACGCGCGCGCGACATAGATGATCTCAGTATCGTCCAGCACGCATAGCGCGGCGGAGTCGGCGGTTTCACTCGCCAGTTCCTCCAGGTGCGTTTTGGTAAGCTGTTCGATGTTCATCGACTCGAGGTAGGCCGCCCCGAGCTCGAGAACCTTGGGCCGTAACAGAAAGTCGCGGCCGCTGCGCATCACATAACCGAGCTCCTCCAGTGTCAGCAGACAGCGGCGCGCAGTGGCCGCCGGCATCGAGGCGGCCCGCGCGATATCGCTCAGCGTCAAAGAGGGCTGTTCCCGCGTAAACACGCGGATCACGGCCAATCCCTTGGCGAGCCCTCCCATCGCCTCGCGGCGCTGCGCATTTGGGGTGCTGCGGCTCTTCATGAAAACTTGACGGGTCGGGCGCTCCGGTCCACGATGCGATATTCGTATATCGAATCATATTTCGATATACGAAAAAATGCACCTCCGGGTGCTCCCATATAGATGAGGCCCTTATAGATAGGGGAACGCGGCGACGTGAAAATCGGACGACAAGAGCACCGTACTACGGCTATTTCCACCTCGAGCCACGACACCATCGTGGTTCGCGGCCGGAGTCTGGCCGGTGAGTTGATCGGCAACATCAACTTCACCGATTACTTCTGGCTGTTGCTCACGGGCGTGGTGCCGTCGGCCGCGCAACGCCGCGTTCTCGACGCCACGCTGGTAGCGATTGCCGAGCATGGCCTGGTCCCGAGTGTGCAGGCGAGTCGCATGACGCTCGCGGCGGCTCCTGAAGCGTTTCAGGGAGCCGTGGCCGCCGGGTTGCTCGGGTGCGGCTCGGTAGTGTTGGGCTCTTCGGAGGCGGCGGGTCGATTTTTCAACGAGATTGCGACGCGCATGCGGCCGGCGGGCGAGAATGCCGAGCAGGCCGCGACGGCGGTGATCAAGGATTACCGCGCCCAGCGTCGCGCGATTCCAGGGTACGGCCACCCTCTACACAAGGAGGCCGATCCGCGTGCTGGCCGTCTGTTCGAGGTGGCCACCGAAGCGGGGTGCGCCGGGCGTCACATCGAGATCTGTCGCGCCGTGGAGAAGTTGCTCCCGGAGCTCGTTGGCAAGCCTCTGCGCGTGAACGTGTCGGGAGCGATTCCGGCCGTCCTGTTGGATGCCGGTTATCCGGTCGTGGCCCTGAAGGGCGTGCCGTTGTTGGCGCGCACCGCCGGGCTCATCGCTCACCTGCTCGAAGAGACCCAACGACCGATCGGCTTTGTCATGTCGCACGCTGCCGAGAGTGCGATCGGGTATGACGGCACCGTACCGTCGGGATTCGAGGCCAGCCATGACTGAACCGAAAGCCAACATCGGAGCGGCCAACATCGGCATGGCGGGCGCCCTGGAGGGACTGCGGGTCGTCGAGCTGGGCACCTTCATTACCGGCCCATGTGCGGGAATGATGCTGGCCGATCTCGGTGCCGACGTCATCAAGATCGAAAGTCCCGAAGGCGACCCCTACCGCAGCTACCAGGGCGGCCACTATTCGCCGCACTTCCAGGCCTACAACCGCAACAAGCGCTCTCTCGCGCTCGATCTGAAGAAGGCCGCCGACAAGGAGTTGCTCGACCAGCTCATCAAGGAGGCGGATGTCTTCATCCAGAACTTCCGGCCCGGGACCGCGGACCGGTTGGGGGCCGGTGCCGAGCGGCTGCGCCAGATCAACCCGCGGCTGGTCTACTGCTCCATCAGCGGCTTCGGGGCCACCGGCCCGTACCTCGAGCGGCCGAGTTACGACTCGGTCGCGCAGGCTTTGAGCGGCTTTCTGAGCGTGGTCGTCGATCCGGCGAATCCGCAGTTCCTGGGCCCTGCGCTGGCGGATGCCATCACCGGGATTTATGCCGCTTATGGTGTGCTGGGTGCGCTCGTGCGCCAGTCCCGCCGCGGTGAGGGAGCACTGGTCGAAGTCTCCATGTTGGAGGCCATGGCGCACTTCGCGGTCGAGCCGTTCGCGGCGTTCTTCGCGTTGGGTGTTGTGCCGCGCTCCAGCGATCGTCCGAAGTTGGCCCAGGCTTATATTCTGAAGGCGGGCGACGGGCGCCTGATCGCGATCCACCTGTCCTCGCTCGAGAAGTTCTGGACAGGGTTGATCGAGGCCCTGGAAGACCCGGCTCTGGCGAGCGACCCTCGTTTCAGCACCCGCCTGGCGCGCATCGACAATCATGCGGCGCTGCGCGAGGAACTGATGGCACGGTTCGCCAAACACGACCTGGCTCATTGGGAGGAGCGGCTGAGGGCGCGGGACGTGCCGTATGCCCCGATCAATTCGATCGAGCAGGTTGTGAAGGATCCGCAGGTGGAGCATCTCGGTCTCATCGTGCCCGTCGAAGGCGCGCACGCGGGGAACCAGGCGGTGCGTCCGGCAGTGCAATTTGCCGGCGAGCGCGCGCAATGCGTTCGGGCGGCGCCGCTGTTGAATGAGCAAGGTACCGCGATCCGGGATGCGCTCCGCCGCGGTGATCGATGGCCCATGGGATGATGAGATTCAGCTGATCGGTTAGTGCGTTGCTACTTATAAAGGGGGGAGTCAACGTGCACACGATGAATTCAGGAAGGATTGCGATCGCGATAGTGACGCTGCTGGCTGAGCTCACGACGGGGGTAGCGTTGGCTCAGACCGACGAGCTCACCGAGGTGGTAGTGACGGCTCGCAAGCGTGATGAGTCGTTCCAGAATGTGCCTATGACCGTGAACGTGCTGACGGAGCAGACGATCCAGTCCGCCGGCATCGAAAGTCCGCGGGACTTCATCGCCCTGGTTCCCAACATGACCCTGGTCGAGACGCAAAATGCCGGCAATTCCTTCGTGACCGTGCGCGGCATTTCCCAGGCGCGCAACAGCGAGCCGTCGGTGGCGGTGTTGGTCGACGGGGTGCTCGAGACCAACCCCTACGAGTTCGACCAGGAGCTGTTCGACATCCGCCAGATCGAGGTGTTGAAAGGCCCGCAGGGCGCCTTGTACGGCCGCAATGCCATCGGCGGCGCCATCATCATCCGCACCAAGGACATGTCGGATCAGTTCGAGGGCAGCGCCCGCGTCGGAGTGGGTAACGGAGACTCGGTGAAGGCGCAACTCGCCGTGGGTGGGCCGATCGATGCGGCGGGCACCCTGAAATACCGTGCCTCCTTCAACCTCTACAGCACCAACGGTTTTCTCGAGAACGAGTATCTGCACGACAAGGCTGATCCGCTGCGCGACTATTCGGGTCGGCTGCGCCTGCTGTGGAAGCCGTTGGATGGCCTGACGGCGGACCTGCGCGTCTATGTCGATCGCCTGGAAACACAAGCCTACTACTTCGTGATTCCGCGCACTGACGAGGCCAATCCGTTCAGCAGCTTCAGCACGCCGCCCAATGCCAACGACGTCACGTCTGCGATCCAGGTCAACAATCCCGGCGAAGACAACCGTGACATCCTCGATACCGCGTTGAAGCTGGATTTTGACACCGGACACGGGACCGTAACGTCCATCACCGATTACGACCGCACGCGCGAGATCGATACCGGCGATGCCTACGACTTCCGGCCGACCGCCACTGCCGTCTACAAGGCGCTGCTGGGCTTCGATCTCAACCAGAGCCAGTTCATCGACGTGCGGGCCTGGAGCCAGGAGCTGCGGTTCACCTCGACGCCCATCGGCGGGTTCTCCTGGATCGCGGGTGCTTACTTCGTGCATACCGAGCGCTTCATCTCGACCGGCAATATGATCGATGCGGGGCAGGGGGTATTCCCCGTCTACAAGAGCCCGCGCCTCACCGGGCCGAATCCGAGCTTCTCCTACCTCTCGGATGCGCAGAACAACAACGCCTGGGCGGTGTTTGGCGATGCAACCTACGAGTTGACATCGCAGTGGGAAATCGACGCGGCGTTGCGTTATGACGAGGACTCGCGCCGCAATACTACCGACACGCCCCCGGCCTTTCTGGCGCAGCTCGGCGATCCGACGGCCTACACCGGCGAAGTGCGCAAGCACACCTGGAGCAAGGCGCAACCGAAGGGGACGGTACGCTACAAGCCCCTGGACAACCTGACTTTCTACGGCAGCTGGAGTCGCGGCTTCCGCAGCGGTGGCTTCAATCAAACGGGCGTCGGTGCCGTGGCGCACGCCAGCGGCGTCCTCGGGGTGAACGATCTGTTCGACGCCGAGGTGGCCGATACCTACGAGGTCGGTGCCAAGGGCCAGTTCTTCGAGCGCCGCCTGAGCGCGGATCTGAGCCTGTATCACACCCAGTCGCGCAACGGCTATTTCTTCGTGTTTCTCCCGGCGAACTCCACGCAGAATCTCGGCAACCTGAACGCGACCTACAAAGGCGCCGAGTTCGAGATCTCGGCGAAGGCCACCGAGCGCCTCGACCTGTACGCGAGCTTCGGCTACACGGGCAGCCGGATCACCTCCATGGAGGATCCGAAGGTCATCGGGAACGAAGCGCCCCTGGTCTCGCGCACGACAGTCAACGCCGGTGCGCAGTACCGGCAGCCCTTGACGGGCGGGCTCACAGGGACCGTGCGACTGGACTTCCAGAATATCGGGCGCACCTGGTGGGATCCCTACAACGTGACCTCGCGCGATCCGGTCTCGCTGCTCGACCTGCGGATAGGCCTGCAAGGGCAGCAGTGGACGGTCACCGCGTGGTCGAAAAATTTGACCAACACCCTCTACAATGCTGAATTCTCCCCGGGCGGGTTCTTATGGAGAGCTCCTCCGCGTCGCTACGGCGTCGATTTCGATTTCCACTTCTGATCCGGAGTCAATTCCCATGGCCACCAATGCCAAGCTGCCCTCCCGACTGCATCACACCGCCTACGTAACCAATGACCTGGAGGCGACCCGTAAATTTTATGAAGAGGTGATCGGCCTGCCCCTGGTGGCCACCTGGTGCGAGGTGGATGAGCTCTTCGGTGCCGAACGCACCTACTGCCACCTGTTCTTCGGCCTGGGGGACGGCGGCGCGCTGGCGTTCTTCAAATTCGCGAAGCCCGAAGACCAGCAGCTCTTCGGCCCGAAAATGCCGTCGACCCCGTTCCATCACATTGCCTTGAATGTCGACCGCGAGACCCAGGAGGGCATCGAGGGTCGGCTCGCGGCTGCCGGCTACAAGCCGCCACAGACCTTCGTGCTCGAGCACGGCTACTGCCGCTCGGTGTACGTCACGGACCCGAACGGCATGATTGTCGAGTTCACGTTGGATGCTCCGCAGGCCGAGAAGATCAATGCGACGCGCCGGGCCAACGCGCATGCGGATCTGCGCCGCTGGATGGCCGGCGACCACACCTCGAACAATACCTATCGCTGAGTATCCGGGCATGCGACAGAGTGTTGATCGGATCCTGACGAGCCACGTCGGCAGCCTGCCCCGTTCACAGGCTGTCACTGAAGTGCTGTTCGCTCGCGCGGCCGGAAGCGCCGCCGATGCAGCCGGGGATGCCGTGCTCGCCGCCGGAGTGGCAGAGGTAGTCGAGCGCCAGGTTGGGATTGGCCTGGATGTCGTCAGCGACGGCGAGACGAGCAAGATCAGTTATGCCACCTACATCTCCGAGCGTCTCGCCGGGTTTGACGGCGATACGCCCCGGGAGCCCGGACAGGACCTGGTGGAGTATCCGGGGTTGCTGAAGAAGCTGGCGGAGCGTGGTGCGACCGCGAAGTACCGGCGGCCCCGTTGTGTAGGGCAGATCGCGGTGAAGGACCTCGCGCCCCTGAAGAAAGACCTTGCGAACATGCGCGCCGCCGTTGGCAAGAGCGCTCCGGTCGAGGCCTTCCTGAATGCCGCCTCACCGGGTGTCATTGCCCTGTTTCAACCGAATGACTTCTACAAGACGCAGGACGAATACCTCGAGGCACTCGCCGAGGCCATGCGCGTCGAGTACGAGGCCATTGTTGGAGCGGGTTTCCTGCTGCAGATCGATGCGCCGGATCTCGCGATGGGCCGTCACACCATGTATCGGGATCGCTCGATTGCGGAATTCCTGAAGTTGGCCGCGCTGCACATCGATGTGCTCAATCACTCGTTGCGCAACATCCCGGCGGACCAGCTCCGCATGCACGTGTGTTGGGGGAATTACGAAGGGCCCCACCATCATGACATCCCCCTGGAGCAACTGCTGCCGGTCGTCGCGAAGGCGAAGCCCCAGGGCTTGCTGTTCGAGGCGGCTAACCCGCGGCATGCCCACGAGTGGACGGTGTTTCGCGATACCGACGTGCCCGAGGACAAGATCCTCATTCCCGGCGTGTTGAGCACGACGACCAACTACATCGAGCATCCGTTGCTGGTCGCTGAACGCCTGGAGCGCTTCGCCGACGTCGTCGGTCGCGAGCGGGTCATTGCAGGAACCGATTGCGGCTTCGGGACGTTTGGTGGATTTGGGCCGGTGGAGCCCGACATCGCCTACCGGAAACTGGCCTCGCTGGTCGAGGGAGCCCAGATCGCCAGCTCGCGCCTGTGGGCCGCCTGAAACGGGAACCAGGGCCTCTCCGCAGCGTTTTGGTCTAAATACCCAAGCTGTGGAGGTGTCCAATGGGAATCACGGCCCGGTTACGCCTCGGTTTAGGCGTGCCGCTGTTGGTGTTCTGCGCCGCGGCCCTGGCGGATAACGCCATGACCACCGAATCGGCGGACCTGTATGCGGGTCCGGACGATTCCTACCCGGTCGTGGCGGAGCTCGATTCCAACTCACCCATCCAGGTGATGGGTTGTCTCGATGATTGGAGCTGGTGCGACGTGGTCGCCGCGGACACTCGCGGTTGGATGTATGCACCGGACATCACTTATGCATATGAGGGCGGTTATGTGCCCTTGTATACGTATGCACCGAGCCTGGGTATCGCGGTCGTGCCGTTCACGCTCGATGTGTATTGGGGCCGTTACTACCACGGCCGGCCCTGGTATGCGCAGCGGACGGAGTGGGAACATCGGGAGGTTCACCACCGACGGCCGTCCGGACCGCCACCGCATGCGGGACCGATCCCGCCGCCGGAGCATAGGGACGGGCCGCGCGTAGCGGCGCGGCCGGACCATCGGGATGTGCATCCGGGTAGCGCCGAGCCACGGCATGACGAGCATGGCGGCGGCGCCGGCGCAGAGAATCGCTTCGATGCCTCACGGCGCGCAGATGCCGAGCGCCGCGCGGAGGCCGAGCGGCATGATAACGCCGACCGAAATATGCCTAGGCGCCCTGAGCCGCCGCCGCGGCCTGCTGAAGCGCCGCGGCCGGCCGAGCCGCCGCGGCCCGAAGCTCACGCCATGCCGGCTCCACCGCGTCCGGCGGAGCACGCGCCACCTCACGAACAGCACGCACCCGGCCCTGGTCGGGCGGCACCGGAGCCTCGTGAGGAGCATCCGCACGAGGATCACCCGCACTGAGGGCCTGCGAAATCCGGCCCCCGATTATTTGGGGGCCGGACTGTCAAGGAGTCTGGTATGCACCACTCTCGGCTATGCGCTTTGTTGATCGACTGCAAGACCCCTGATATTGACGAAGCCGCTCGCTTTTGGAGCCAGGCACTCGGGCGCGCGGTTGATCCCAACCATCCCGGCACCCGCGGCAATTACCGCATGCTGGAAACACCGCCTGACGAGGCTCTAGTGCAGCTCCAGCGCGTCGATCACGAGAGCCGCGTCCATATCGACATCGAGACCGACGACATTCCCGCCGAAGTGGCTCGCCTCGAGAAGCTCGGCGCCAAGGTGGCGCAGCGCCTCGAGCGCTGGGTCGTAATGGAAGCTCCCACCGGACAGCGCTTTTGCGTGGTCCGCGTGCAGCGTCCCGGATTCCCGAAGAACGCGAATCGTTGGGAGTAAAAATCGTCCGCGGCGCCGGCTGAAGCCGGCCAACGCGGGCGGTGTCAGACCTCTTCCGGCCCGGGCGCCGGCTGCGTCGGCTGTTGGTGCGGTGGCTGCTGCGGCTGCTGTTGCAACTGTTGTTGCCGCTGTTGCTGTTGTTTTTTCTTCGCCATGTGATGCCCGATCACACAACCCGCCGCCGCGCCCGCGACGGCATGATGACCGGCGACGTGCCCGGCGACGCCACCCACGACGGCACCCTTGATGCAACCCTTGGCCAACACGCCCTGCGATCCGACGAGGAGTGCGACACCGAGCAATGGTGCGGCGACGAGCGGCAACTTCGACTTGATGGTTCGCGACATGTCATTTACCTCAACAGCGGGGGGCTGGCGCCCGTTCGCTACGGTGGGTACCCTTCACGGTCAAGATGGCACAGGATTCCGCCTGGTGTAAACGCTTAGTCGCGCCTTGAGGTCGCCCAGACTCATATGTGCAGGAATATCCGGACATTGTTCAATTTCGAGCCCCCCGCAACCGAGGCCGAAATCCGCGCCGCTTCACTGCAGTTCGTGCGCAAGCTGAGCGGCTTCAACGCCCCCTCGAAATCCAACCAGGAAGCCTTTGATCGCGCGGTCGAAGAGGTTGCCGCCGCGGCGAGCACTCTCATTGCCTCGTTGGTCACGACCGCCGAGCCGCGCGACCGCGAGGTGGAGGCTGCAAGAGCCCGGGAGCGCTCCAAGGCGAGATTCGCGCCGTTCAAATGAGCCCGGGGGACCCAGGGGACACCTCTGTCGACACCGCGACGGTCCGAGTCCGACGCCGTTGGAATTCCAACGACGTCGCCGAGGTGTCCACCGAGGCACTGTGGGATTTCCACTTCCGCAATGATGCAGGGGGTGTTTGCGGTGCCTTCCCACGCGCGTTTTTGTTCGCCCATGTCTGGTGCGATCATCTGAAGAGCGGGGCGCTCGGACACCACTGTCGCGAGGTGGATCCTCCGCCCCACGACCTCCTCGCCTGCATTCTGCCTAACGATAATCCGGCAACCCTGTACGAGAGCCTGCGCGCGCAAGCCGGTCGTTGACGGGCCCTTGGCGACGGTGTCGCTGCGATTCTGAATTCAGTTATAGTCTCGCCCGAGCGCGCGCCGCCGCCACCCAAGCCGTAACATGCCCCGCAATCCCTACGCGCCACCTGACGCGGCTGTTGCTGATCCGCCCAGCGCTGCCCTGGTCCGTCCGGTCGTGATTCGCCGCGCGGTGCAGTTGTTGTGGATTTCCTTCGGAGTTGGATTTTTGGGCGGCATTTCCCACGCAGGCCCTTCCGAGCCGTGGACAATCACGCTGGGCTTTATGGCCGCCTTTGGTTCCATTCTGGCGTGGCTCATTGTGAAGATCGCAGGGCGCCGCAATTGGGCGCGTATCACCTACCTCATTCTGGCGGTGCTGAGCGACGTTGAGTTCGTATCGAGTTGGCAGTCATCGCGCAGTCTTTATCATGCCCATCCTGGTGTTCTCGTCCTTGATGTCGCCGGGATGATGGTGGAGGCGATTGCACTGCTTTTGTTGTTTACGAGCTCGGCGAACGCCTGGTTCAAGGCGCGAGCCGAGACGTGAGGGAATCCCTGGCGCTATCGCATGATCTTCGTCAGTGCCGCCACGGAGCCCCCCGGCACGGCGTCTGCCTTGCCTGAGAGTTGTTGCTTCGAGTCGTCCCAGTGTAGGCGGGTCGGCCGGCCCCGGCCGGTTTGGTACTCGTAAGACACCCCATCATCGTCATAGAGCGCAAAGTCCGCGTCACGGCCCGGATAGACCCGGATCTCCCCGAGCGCCTGCGGTGTCGAGGTGTTCTGGATGTCCTTGCCCATGGGAATGATCGACCCGGCGGCCACGAACAGCGGGATAGTGTCGATGGGTGCGGCCACCGTCACGGTCTGCCCGCCCTGGAGCCGCTCGTTGGTCCAGAAGTTATACCAATCCCGTCCGGCGGGCAGGTAGACCTGGCGTGATTCGCGGCCTTGCTCGGTCACTGGCGCGACCAGCAGAGCCGGGCCAAACATGTATTCATCGCCCAGGTTGGACACCTTGGGGTCGTTTGGAAAGTCCATGAACAGGGCGCGCATGAACGGCGCACCGGTGTCGTATGTCATCTTGCCGAGCGAATAGACGTAAGGCAGCAACTTGTACCGCAAGCGCAGGTACTTGGTGATCACGGCCTCCGCTTGCTTGCCGTACGACCAGACCTCCGTCTCCTTACGCGCGCCGTGCGCCCGCATCGTGGGAGTGAAGGTCGCGTATTCGTACCAACGCGTAATCAGCTCGGGATAGTCGTCATAGTGCCCGACCACCTCGCGCGCGTCGGAGGGATCGAGAAGGGGCGGGCGTTCCGGTGTGTGTGAAGGCGGTAAAGCCTGCCAGCCCCCGATGTCATTCCCCCAATAGGCGAGGCCCGAGGCGGTGAAGTCCAGCCCGGTGGGGACTTGTCGCTGCAGCGCTTCCCAGGTCGGGTTGATGTCTGAGGACCAGAACAGGCATCCATTGCGCTGAGCGCCGAGGTACGCCGCACGTGCGAGAATCAAGTTGCGCTCGTCAGGGCGGTCGCGGCGCGAGCCCTCGGCGACCGCTTGCGTGTGCAGCAGTGGGAAGACGTTATGATAGCGGTCACCCGAGCCGATGGAATAAAAGGAGCCGTCCGGCACCAGGTCCGGCTCGGTCTCATCCAGCCAGAACCAGTCGAAACCCTGCGAGGCGATGTTGTCGCGAATCCGCTCCCAATACCATTCGCGGGCCTGGGGGTTGGTACTGTCGAGCAGCGCGCCGGCCCGATCGCTCCGCTCGGGCAGGCCGTCGACCGGTTTGCCGTCGCGGTCGGCGAGCAGCCAACCCTTCGCCGCCAGGAAGTCGAAGTAGCGCGACTCCTTCTCGAAGCGCGGCCAGACGCTGATGATGCTGTGTAGCCCCTGCGCGTGAAGCTGTTGATTCATGCCTGAGGGATCCGGAAATGCGTGCGGGTCGATGTCGAGCTGGCCCATCCGGGTCCAGTAGAACCAGTCGACGACCATGACATCGAGCGGATAGCCGCGTGAGCGGTAACCGTCGGCGACAGCCAGGACCTGCTGTTGGCTGTCGTAGCGCGCCTTGCTCTGGATGTAGCCGAAGGCCGCCTTGGGTGGCAGCGGGGTGGCACCGGTGACTTTGCGATACCCTGCATACAACTCGTCCGTTGTCGAGCCCGTGATCACGAAGAAGGATACCCGCTCGCCCACGTTGGATTTCCAACTCGTGTGCCCATGCAGCCCGGCCGAGACCACCGTGTCGGAAGGGTTGTCCCAGATGATGCCGTAGCCCTTGTTGGTTACCAGGAACGGTACGCACACGGTCTCTCCCGCCGGCGCGTCATAGTTGTGCTTGCAATCGATGGTCCGGCCGCGGTAGTCGAGTGTCCCTTCCTGGTTCTGTCCGAGCCCGTAGTAGTGCTCGTCAGCGGGTGCCACGAAGGTCGCGCCCACGCGAAACGTCTTTTCCGCGTTGACCGTGTGGGGCGCCATCTCCCAGCCGCTCATCTGGAGAATGACGGCGCCGTCGGGCTTGCGCACCGTGAGCGCTACCGGCGGCAGCGAGGGCGCAAAATAACGCTGCATCTGGGTTGGCGGGCCGGGTCTGGGCTGTGCTTTGACTTCCAGCTCGAGCACGCCGGAAGAGAAGAGGTCCCCGGCCTGCGTGACCCGGTGGCTCCAACCCCCGGACTCCGCCTTGCCCGTAATGCCAAATCCCGGAGCCGCGAGCACCGTATCCTTGTCCGTGCCCAGGGTCACCCGGACGATGTTGGGCGCATAACCTTCTATCGAGACCAGGCCTCCGTTACGGTCCAACAGTGCGAGCGGCGCCGCCGTCGCGGCGGATGCCGTGGTGATGAGGAGGAGGGCAGCCCGGGCTATTCGAGCGACGGTCATCGGGGCAGGCTTTCCCACATCTGGCGGATCTTTTTGATAGCGCTCCCATACTATCGCACGCCTAGCGTGCGGATGCAGCCAACGCCTCGAATGCGGACCGGATCACCTCGTCCGTGATCTCTTTGGGAGACTGGAAGCGCTCGAACAGCAAACCCTCGGTGAGCGCATTCAACACCCGGACGAAGTGAGCGGGCGGAATGGGTAGGTCTTGCGGAGCGATGAAGCGCAGTAAACCTTGCTCCGCCAGCCGATAACCTTCGGCGCCATAGCGTTCGAGCCTGGCCTGCATTTTCGGGTGCGTCAGGGCATAGATCTGGAATTCGAGCGCGCGCAGGGCCACGGCCTGGCGTGCGGGGGCGGCCGCGATGACCGCGTCCGCGAGAATCCGCATTTGTTCCCGCAGTGTGGCGCCGGGTTTGAACGGCGGAATGATCGGCTTCCAACGCGATTCGAGGACGGCCATGAACAGCTCGTCGCGATCCTTGAAGTTGCCGTAGATCGCGCCGCGACTCATGCCTACCGATGTCGCAACGTCCTCGAGCGTGATGTTGTGGTAGCCCTTCTCCTCGATGAGACGCGCGGCGGCATCGACCAGGGTTGCCCGGGTGCGCTCCCGTTTGCCGCCGGTACCGGGGAGAGTCTCCTTCGCCGGCCCGGGCCGGGGCTGCTTAGGCTGCTTGGGTTGTTTCATGGGCATTGACCTAAAATATACACGAGTGTATTTTATACATCGGCGTATATTCTACGCGGATCGTGGGGAAGTGGCATGACCGTGGTGCTCTGGACGGCGATCGTGATCGTTGTAGTGGTGGCCGCGGCGCTCATCGGCGAGAGGATGTGCGCGGCGCGG
>Ga0268266_10000769_pt1 | contig 42897 bp, 41 predicted proteins | sample KBSS13metaG_FD_190356 | JGI IMG/M metagenome (GOLD analysis project Ga0268266, IMG submission 190356) | Switchgrass rhizosphere microbial communities from Kellogg Biological Station, Michigan, USA - KBS S1-3 metaG (SPAdes) (version 2) | ecosystem: Host-associated > Plants > Roots > Rhizosphere...
GAAGCGACCGTGATGCTGGAAACGCGCAAGAACCAGATGGTCGACTTCACCAGCCTGATGGCCGGGCTGACCGGCGACCAGAGCGTGGTGCGCAGCGAGATGGAGATTCTCAAATCCCGCGCGCTGGCCGACAAGGTGGCGGAGAAGCTGGACATCGACAACTGGCCGGAATTCAACCCGGCGCTGCGGCGCCCCGGCTTCTTCGATGCGCTTTTGAGCCCGATCGGCTGGGTGACCAACGCGATCCGCTCGCTCACCACCTCATCCTCCGCCGCGGCGCTGGACAACGAGGCCAGGACCCGCGACCGCAAGGCGGCCGAGGTCAGCCTGCTGATGAGCCGGATGGAGATCACCAATGACGGTCGGTCCTATCTGATCAAGATCCACGCCCAGTCGACCAACCGCAATGCGGCGGCGGTGATCGCCAACACCTATGTCGATTTCTACCTGCTGGACCAGATCGAGGCGAAGTTCGACGCGGTGAAACGCGCCAGCGGCTGGCTGAACGACCAGCTGGAGCAGCTGCGCGAGAAGGTCCGCGATTCCGAGCATGCGGTCGAGATCTATAAGGAGCAGAACAACCTCACCCAGACAACCAAGGGCACGACGCTCAGCGAACAGCAGCTGTCCGAGCTCAATTCCCAGCTCATCCTCGCGACCGCCGACCGGGCGCAGAAGGAAACCAGCCTGGCGCAGATCCGCTCCGGCAGCGAGTCCGCCGCGGTGATGAATTCCCCGCTGGTCGAAAAGCTGCGCAGTGACGAGGCGGACCTGCGGCACAAGAAGGCCGAGCTGTCCAACCGCTACCAGCCGTCCCATCCGACGATGGTCAATCTCCAGTCGCAGATCGACGACATCAAGCGCAAGATCGACGAGGAATCGAGCAAGACGGTCCGCAGCCTGCAAGGCGACGTCTCCGCCGCGCGGGCCAAGGAGGCCTCGCTCAGGGATCAGCTGGCCAACCTGCAGAAGAGCACGAACCAGGAGGGCAAGCTGGACGTGCAGCTGCGCGAGCTGCAGCGCGAGGCCGACGCCAACAAGCTGCTCTATGAAAACTTCCTGACCAAGTTCAAGCAGACCTCGTCCGAGGAAGACATCCAGCAGGCCGATGCGCGGCTGGTCTCCTCCGCTTTGCCGCCGCGTATCCCGTCCTTCCCGAAGAAGACGGTGCTGATCGGCTTCTCCTTCCTGGCCGCGCTGATGGTCGGCGCCGCGGCGGCCTTCATCCTGGAACGGCTGGATAACGGTTTCCGCAATGCCGAGCAGGTGGAGAAGCTGCTGGGCGTGTCCACGCTGGGGCTGGTGCCCGGCATCGTACGGCAGGAGCTGCCGCAGGACGTGGTGGTGAAGCGCCCGACCTCGCAATATTCCGAGGCGATCCGTTCGATCCGCACGGCGCTCAGATATTCCGACGTCGACAATCCGCCCAAGGTGGTGCTGATCACCTCGTCGCTGTCGGGCGAGGGCAAGACCGTGTTCGCTACCTCGCTGGCGCGCAGCGTCGCCCGTTCCGGCGGCAAGGCGCTGCTGGTCGATTGCGACCTGCGGCGACCCAGCGTCTCGGGGCTGCTGGGTGTCAGCGGCGATCCGGGCGTGCTCGATATCTTCGCCGAGAACGCCAATACCGATGCGCTGATCCGCATCGATGAAGAATCCGGGATGCACTACATCCCGTCCAAGGGCGGCACCGCCAACCCGCAGGATCTGCTGAGCTCTCAGCAGATGCGGGGTTTCCTTGAGCGGATGCGCTCGCGCTACGACCTGATCGTGCTGGACGCGCCGCCGGTGCTGGCCGTGTCGGACCCGATCATCCTGTCCCATTTCGTCGACACCACGATCTATCTCGTACGCTGGGAGGCGACGCCGCGGCCGATCGTGACCGGGGCGGTCAAGATGCTGCGCGCCAATGGCGGTGACATCGCCGGCGTGGTCCTGTCGCGGGTCAATACCCGCAAGCACGCGACCTATGGGTATGGCGACAGCGGCTATTATTACGGCCGTTATTCCAATTATTACGGCTACAGCCAGTCGTCGTCCGCCTGATGCGCCTTAGGGTCGCCCCGCTGGTCGCAGTCAATCTTGCTTTCGTCGCCTTGATCCTGGCCGCAGGCCTGCCCGGCCTGTTTGCCGACGCTGTGCGCCTGCCGTCGGAGATCACGATCCGTGAACTCCAGACCGCCCGACCTGTGGCCGAGGAGGACGACGCGCGCACAGCCGCCCGGCTCCAGCTGGCCTCGGCGACCTCCAACGCCGCCCGCGCCGATCTGGCGCTGGCGATGCTGGCCAGCGCCACCGATCCCACGACGTCCGAGTATCGCGTCGCCGGCGACCATGCCGCGCGGGAACTGAGGACCTATCTGGCGGCTGCCCCCGGCGATGCGCGCGCCTGGGCCAATCTGGCCCTGGCCGAGATGCGGCGTGGCACCAGCGGGGCGGCGGTGATCCCGTTCAAGATGTCGGTCGAACTGGCGCCCAATTCCGCCGTCGACCTCGCCTGGCGCTGCGGCTTCGGCCTCGATCTCTATTCCGCGCTCGACGATGACGGCAAGGCGGTGCTGGCGCGGCAGTTCCGCCTGGCGATGGATGACCAGCCCGACACGACGATCAGCGAAAAGGTCGCGCGCACTGTGTGGGAGCACAGCGCCATACCGCTGGTCTGGGGCTTCGTCGCCGACGACCCCGCCACGGCCCAGCGCTTCACGAGCATGCTTGCCCGGATAAAATGAGCGGGAGGGTGTTGATTTATCGCCCCGGCTCACTGGGCGACACGGTGGTCGCTCTGCCTTGCCTCAAGCTGATCCGCAAGACGTTTCCCGATGCCGAGTTGAAGGTGCTGACCAACGCACCGGTCGCCAACAGCGCTCCACCGGTTGCCGCTGTGCTGGAGGGCATGGGCCTCGCCGATTCCTATCTCGAATACCCGGTCCCGCTCGATAGGCTGAGCACCGCCTGGAGGGTGGCGCGTGCCATCCGGCGTTGGCGGCCTGATCGGATGATCTATCTCGCCCGCCGGGAGAGACCGGGCCAAGTCAGGCGCGACGTCGCCTTCTTCCGCGCCTGCGGCATCCGCAACATCACCGGTCTGCCGCTCACCCGCGATCTGCTCAAGAACCGGCAACGTGCCGACGGCATGTTCGAACGTGAAGCCGAGCGGCTGGCGCGCACCATGGCGCCCCTAGGTGCGATCGACCTGTCCGATTCCGCCGTCTGGGACCTGGGTCTCACCGATGCCGAGCGTACCCTGCCGCGTCGCCTGATCGCTGAGCGTGTTGGTGCGCTGCCCTTCATTGCCGTCAGCATCGGGACCAAGCAGGCGCCCAACGACTGGGGCATCGACAATTGGCGTGCTGTGGTCGGGCACCTTAGCCGGACCTATCCTCACGAGATCGTCTTCATCGGCGCGGAAGGCGACCGTGTGCCATCCGATGCCGTCACCCAGGGGCTGGGCGACCGCGCGGTCAATCTGTGCGGCCGGCTGACGGTGCGGGAGAGCGCAGCGCTGATCGCGGCGGCGTCGCTGTTCGTCGGCCATGACAGCGGCCCGATGCACCTCGCTGCCGCGGTCGGCACGCCTTCGGTCGCGGTATTTTCCAGTCTGTGGGTGCCGGGTATCTGGTTTCCGATGGGGTCGCGGGCGGCAGTGCTTTACCCGTCTAAGGGGACGCAATCGATAACATCCGCTTCGGTCCTGGATGCCGTCCAGGCGCTGCTCCCCGCCGGGGCAACCCGGAAGCTGGCGGGCGAGCCATGATCCAGGCGCGGGTGGTGACGGATGCGCCGGAGGTCCAGCCGGCGCCGGTGCAAGGGGCCGTTCATCGCATTCGGGAAGTCGCGCTGATCGCCGTACTGGCCTGGGTGCCGCTGCCCTTCGGCAGCGCCCGGCCGTGGGCCTGGGACCTGCTGGGCATCCTGGCACTGGCGCTGCTCGGCCTGTCGGCGGCCTATGAGACGATGCGGCCCAGCCGCACCGGCATGCTGAAGCCGCTGCTGCCGGCCTTGATTATGGGCGGGCTGGTCGTGGCCTGGATCGTCTTCCAAGCGCTGCCCTGGAACCTGTTCGGCCTGCATCATCCGCTGTGGGACCGCGCGGCGGAGGTGATGGGCCGCCGGCTTGACACCTCGCTCAGTATCGATCGCGAGGCGACGCGGGTCCATCTGTTCCGGCTGCTGACCTATGCCGCCTATTTCCTGGTCGCCTGGCAGGTCGGCCGGCGGCCGGAGGCGGCGTACCGGGTGCTGCGCGCCATCGCCGTGATCGCGACGGTCTATGCGCTCTACGGGCTGGGCGAATTCGTCTCGCCCGATCCGCGCATCCTGTGGTTCATCAAGGACACCTACGTCACCGACGTGACCGCGACCTTCGTCAACCGCAATTCCTTCGCCACCTTCGCCGGCTTGGCGGTGATCGCCCATCTGGTGCTGATCGCCGACGTGCTGGCCCGGAAAACGGATGTGCGCAGCCGCCGCTCTTTCCTGCTGTCGCTGGCCGACAGCCTGCTGGGCCATGCCAAATGGCTGGTGCTGGGCCTCATCGTGTGCGGCGGGTCGCTGTTGATGTCGCATTCCCGCGCCGGTCTGGTCTCGGCCCTCGCCGCCGTCACCGTGCTGATGCTGCTGGTCCTGGCCGCCCCGGCCGCCAGGGCGCCCTGGCGCTTCTGGTTTGCCGGCTTCGGCGGCCTGGGCCTCGCTGCCATCGCGCTGCTGACCGGCGCCACCACCTTCGACCGGTTGGACGAGTTGTCGAAGGACATGGAGATGCGGCCCAAGATCGCCGCAGCGGTGATGCGCGCCATCGGCGACAATTGGCTGACCGGCACCGGCTACGGCTCGTTCGCCGACATTTTCCCGCTCTATCAGCCGCTGAATGTCGTCGGTTATGTCGACCTGGCCCATAACGACTATCTGGAGAACGCGCTGGAGCTGGGCGTGCCCGCCGCGATCCTGCTGGTGCTCGCCGTCGGCTATCTCGCGGGCCGCTGCCTCGTCGGCGTCTTCCGGCGGCGGCGCGATGCGATCTATCCGATCGCCGGGGTGGCAGCCACCGTGATGGTCGGCGTCCATGCCGCCTTCGATTTCAGTCTTCAAATACCCGCTGTGACGGTGACCTACGCGGTGATGCTCAGCCTCGGCGTCGCGCAGTCGGTTGGTACGCGGGACCCTAAGTCGTCGCGAGCAGCAGCTCCTCGGCATTGAACGGCGGGCGCAACCCGTCCGGCCTGTCGGCGAAATAGCGTTCGGTCAGGTCCGCGGCCGATACGTGCCGGGCGCCCTTGAAGCCGCAGTCGCGGGCCAGCGCCGTCAGCTCATCCGGCATGAAGAAGCTGATGAAGGGTGTGCCGCTGGCCTTGGCCCCCTGCGCCGCCCGCTCGATGCCCGGACGTGCTGATTCCTCTGCCATTTCGAACGGCAGGAAGAAGCTCATCGCCAGCGCCGATCCGGGGGCGAGCGATGCAACCTTGCGGAGCGTTGCCGCGATCGCGTCCCGGGTCAGGTACATGCTGACCCCGGTCATGGAAATCACCGCCGGTTTCGCCGGATCGAAGCCGGCATCCGCCAGCCGCCGCAGCCAGTCGTCACCGGCCTCGAAATCGACCGGCACCAGTTTGAGCCGGTCGGGCACGCCATAGCCGAGTTCGACCAGGCGCTGCCGTTTCCAGTCCTGCGTGCCGGGCCGGTCGATCTCGAACACGGTGAGGTGGGAGGCTATGTCGGGCCGGCGCTGGACGAACGTGTCCAGTCCCGCACCCAGGATGACATATTGATCCAATCCATGGGCCGCCCGTTCCTCGACCAGGTCCTCGATGAAGCGGGCGCGGGCGATGATCGAGGCGCGGAAGGGGCGCGTGCCCATCGGATGCATGTCGCCGCGCTCGCGCCAGTTCGCGTCGGGATCGGCCAGCTTGAGGCCGATCTCATCCGTCAGCACATGCGGCGGGGCGTCGACCTCGACATGCATCGCCCGCCATAAGGCCACCCGCACCGCCGTGCTGTCTGCTGCCGTCTCGTTGCTCATGCTGTTCACCTTCAAGAAATCCGCTTGCGCTTCCGGACCTCGCGCATCGGGTTGCCGATATAGACGCTCCAGGGCTCCAGGTTACCGAAAGCGACTCCGCGTGCGCCCAGAACCGCGCCTTCCCCGAGGGTTACGCCCGGCCCGACGAACGCGTCCGCGGCGACCCAGGACCGGGGGCCGAGCCCGATCGGCGCGGCGTTCAACTGGAAGTTCGAATCGTCGATATCGTGCGTTCCGGCGCAGAGATGCGCGCCCTGCGAGACGAGGGCGTAGGCGCCCAGGGTGATCCTGGCCATCGTGTAGCAGTCGACCCGGGGGCCGATGCAGGCCTGCTCCGCCATCTCCAGATTGGCCGGATACCAGATGCGGGCCGAGGCGGCGATGCGGGCGGTCGGTGCGATCCGGGCGCCGAACAGCCTGAGCAGCATCCGCCGCCAGGGGTTGAAAAAGGGTGGCGTCCAGGCGGCCAGCAGCGCCCAAGTCAGCGTCCAGGCCGCGCGATAGGTGCGATGGCCGAGGCTGAAGGAGGGCCCGCCGTCGGAGGGGCGGTGGGTAGCTGCGTCCAAAATGCTCACGCGCCAGTTTTCCCCAATTCCCGGAAGATTTCGAGGGTTTTGCCCGCTGTGACCGTCATGTCGAAATCCGCCGCGAAGCAGGCCCGCGCCGCGGCGCGCATCGCCCCGCGTTCGGCCGGGCTGAGCGCGAGGTAGGAGCGCAGCATCCATTCGACGCCCGCGACGCTGTCATCATCGACCAGCCCGGCGCCGGCGGACTTCACCTCGCGCCAGATATTGACCTTGTCGGTGATCAGCACCGGCGTCCCGCATCCCAGTGCTTCGCCGACGGCGACGCCGAAACTGTCCTGGTGCGAGGGCAGGACGAAGGCCTCGGCCCCGCGTAACGCCCCCCATTTCGCCGGTCCGGTCAGCAGGCCTGGCCAGTGGATGCGGCCACCGACGCCGAGCCGGTACGCCAGGTCCTTGAGCGCATCCATCCAGCCGACCTGATCCGGCCCCGCCATGACCAGGTCGATGTCGGGCGCCACGGCGGCATAGGCGCGGATCAGCAGGTCGCAACCCTTCTTGGGATGCAGCCGGCCGAGGAACAGCAGATAAGGGCGAGCCAGGGCCGGGGGGCCGGCCTCTTCAGGCGCTGCACCGCAGCCATAGCGGGCGACCCGCTCGCGATAGGGATGGCCCCGGAACTGGCCGCGCGCCAGGATCATCTCCTCCTCGCAGGTGAAGAGCGCTGCCCCGGCATGTTCCATCAGCCGCCCGTCGCAGACCGTCCAGAACAGTTGCTTCAGCCAATGCTTCGCCGGATAGGCTTTGCGGAACCACGGGTCCATCATGCCGTGCGGATAGACGACATAGGGCAGGCCGATCCGGGGCAGGATGCGCGACGACCCGGCCGAGGCGTAGTTCCACAAGCCGTTCACGACGGTGATGTCGTAATCGCCGGCATGCGCCCTCAGCCACGGCACCAGATGCGGCGTATAGCCGAAACGCGAGAGGCGGCCCTTATGTGCACGGACGCCCAACGCATGGATGGGCAGGGGAAAGCCCTTCAGGAACGGCGCATCCGGCGGGTCCAGGGTCACCACCTCGCACTGGCACTCGGGCAGCGCCTGGCACTGCCGGATCAGCCCCTCGATCGGCCCGCCACCCGCCGGGTCGACCGAGTGGATGATGTGCAGGATCCTCACGGTTTGCGGCCGGAATCCGAATGAACGACCTGCGCTTCATACAGCTTGGCGTCGACCAGAAAGCGGAACCAGAAGGTCTGCAGCACGAAGAAGATCAGCCCGGCCTTGCCGTCGAGGAAGCCCAGCCGCAGGACATAGCGGTAGAAGAACAACAGGAACGCCCGCAGGAAGCGTGGCGCGCCGTTGTACCGTGCCCTGAGAGCTCGCTTTTGCTGTACCGGCGTGCCGCCCGTTAGCTTTGGCACGATCACGCCGGGGCCCGGCGTGCCCTGTTGCAGCTCCTCTGCCTCGGCATCGGCCCAGTTGTTGTGCCGTGCCGTCCATTCGCTGAGCTTCATCCGGACATCGTCGATCATCGGATGGGGCAGGCGGCCCACCGGCCCGTCGACATAGAAATGCTGATCGTAGCGTCGGTCCTCGCAGCGCCCACAGCCGTGCCTGAAGAGGCGCATGTGCCAGATCGGGTACATCCCGCCGTGCCGGATCGGGGCGCCCAGGAACATCATCAGCCGCGGGATGAAATAGCCGACCTCGGGCCCGGCAAAGCCGCCTTCCTTCAGTTTCAGGATCGCCGCCACAAGCTCGTCCGACAGCCGCTCGTCGGCATCGAGATGCAGCTCCCATGGGTGCCGGATCGCGACATTCGCGATGGCCCAGTTGCGTTGCGCGCCGTAATTCTCGAACGGATGGTAATAGAGCTGGGCGCCGCCGGCCTTCACGATCTCGAGCGTGCTGTCGTTCGACCCCGAATCCACGACATGGATGTCGTCCGAGACCCTCACCGCGCTGGCCAGGGTCGCACCGATCGTCGCCTCCGAATCGCGGCTCAGGATCACCACCGACAGGGTCATGGGGTTAGTTGGCCGATCCGTCGCCGCATGTCCAGCATCGCGGCTATGGCGCAGCCCCCGCCGGGCCGCTATAGACAGCCCACCATGATCCCGCGTCTATACGTCAGCGCTTCGTTAGGCGACGGTCAGCGTGTTGCCCTGGACGGCGACCGGACCCATTACCTCAAGAACGTCATGCGCCGCGCCATCGGCGATGAAGTCGGGCTGTTCAACGGCCGCGACGGGGAGTGGCTCGGCCGTATCCATTCATTCAGCCGCAACAGCGCCGAGGTTGCGCTGGATGCTGAGCGTCGGCCCCAGGCGGCGAGCCCGGACCTGTGGCTTGCCTTCGCGCCGATCAAGCGGCAGCGGATCGACTATCTGGTGGAGAAGGCGACCGAGCTCGGCGTGTCCGTTCTGCTGCCGGTGATGACCCGGCGCGCCGAGGCCGCGCGGGTCAATACTGAACGCCTGACCAACATCGCCATCGAGGCGGCGGAACAGACCGAACGGCTCGACGTTCCCGAGGTCAAGGAGGCGGTCTCATTGGATAGATTATTGGCCAATTGGCCTGAGGACCGCATTTTGTTCGTCTGTGCCGAGGCGGGGGAGGCGATGCCGATCGCCGAGGCTGCGCTCAGGCACAAGGGCAAGCCCGCCGGCTTCCTGATCGGGCCGGAGGGTGGGTTTGCAGCGGGGGAGCTTGACGCCTTGCGTAAACTCCCCTTTGTTGTCGCCATCGGTCTCGGCCCCCGACTTCTCAGGGCTGAAACCGCGGCGGTCGCCGCCCTGGCCTGCTGGCAGGCCGTGGCCGGCGATGGCGCCGCGGCCGACTCACGTCCGCCGTTCCGTCATGAATTCACATCCTAAAGTCAGGCTCTGAGGCGATCGATGTCTGTAGCTTCCAACGCGGGCAACGAGGTCGTTTCCGATAGGCGCCAGCTGGTCGCCTATCTGGAGGCGGGCTGCAAACCCGCGTCCGAATGGCGGGTCGGGACGGAGCATGAGAAGTTCCTGTTCCATCAGGCTGGCCATGGACCCGTCGCGTATCAGGGCGACGACGGCGTGCGCGCCCTGCTGGAGGGGCTGAAGCGCTTCGGCTGGGATGGCGTGTATGAGGGCGAGACGCTGATCGGCCTTGCCCAGGGCATGGCCAATGTCTCGCTCGAGCCCGGCGGCCAGTTCGAGCTGTCGGGCGCGCCGCTCGATTCGATCCATGAGACGGCGGCGGAAGTCACCTCCCACCTGGCCCAGGTGAAGGAGGTCGGCAGCCGGCTCGGCCTCGGTGCGCTCGGCATGGGCTTCCAGCCTAGGATCACGCGGGAAGAGGCCTTCTGGATGCCGAAGGGGCGCTACGCGATCATGCGCGCCTATATGCCGAAGCGGGGCAATGAGGGGCACGACATGATGCTCCGCACCTGCACCATCCAGGCCAATGTCGACTTCGAATCCGAAGAATGCATGGTGAAGAAGTTCCGGCTGTCGATGGCGCTGCAGCCGATCGCCACCGCGCTCTTCGCCGCCTCGCCGTTCAAGGACGGCAAGCCCTCCGGCTTCAAGAGCCGCCGCGCCCAGGTCTGGACCGACACCGACCCCGACCGCACCGGCGAGCTGCCCTTCGTGTTCGAGGACGGGTTCGGCTTCGAGCGCTATATCGATTACGCGCTCGACGTGCCGATGTATTTCGTGCTGCGCGACGGGAAGTATATCGACGTCTCCGGCCAGTCCTTCCGCGACTTCATGGCCGGCAGGCTGCCGGGCCTACCTGGCGAACTGCCGACGATGAGCGACTGGGCCGACCATATGACCACGATCTTCCCCGAGGTCCGGCTCAAGAAATACCTCGAGATGCGCGGCGCCGACGGCGGCCCGGAAAGCCACATCACCGCGCTGCCCGCCCTGTGGGTCGGCCTGCTCTATGACAAGGCCGCGCTGACCGCCGCCTGGGACTTGGTCAAGGACTGGACCCAGGCCGACCGTACAGCATTGAAGGCCGCCGTGCCGCGCGACGCGCTGGCCGCCACGGTCGCCGGCCGCACGGTGCGCGACGTTGCCCGCGATCTGCTGCAGATCGCTCGCGCGGGTCTGAAGAACCGCGCCCGGCTGAACGCGAAGGGCGAGGACGAGAGCATCTTCCTGGCACCCCTCGACGAGATCGCCGAAACCGGCAAGACCCTCGCCGACCGGATGCTGGACTCTTATGCCGGACCCTGGAAGGGCTCGGTCGATCCGGCTTTCACCGAATATGCGTATTAGGGCGCTGCTCTGCGCCACCGCCCTGCTGGTGGCGGGTTCAGCATCGGCGGCGACGGATGGCCTCCCCGATTGCCCGGCGGCTGATGGGGTCAAGCTTGCTGCCGGCGATTATCTTGAAACCGGATATATCGAGACGCTTCACAAATCGCTGTCGCCGCTGGCAGCGATGGGTGAGGGGCTACAAACTGGCGCGCCGCAGCGTGTTGCGGTGAGCCTCAAAGGCGATGGGCTCCAGTTGGTGGCCGGCTTCAACTGGCATGAGGGTGGCTGGTTGTTTACCCTGCATTCGGACGGCAGGCTGGAGCGCGATAGGAACTGGGGCGGGGTCGACACCGCAAGCTTTCAGGTGATCGACCGCTGCGCGTTCCGGCTGGCTGCCCCGAACGCGCCGGTCCGGATTTACCGCTATATCGGCAGCGATACCGGCTACGTCGCGCGCATCGTGTTGGCTGGAAGCTATGCCGATGCACAGGGACGCTCTTATCGGTTCGATGCCGATGGGAATGCAGTCTTTCCCGGCCGGACATTCCGCTACACGGTCGAGTTGGACCAGGTTCTCGACCCTTACGACTTCGTCCATGTCGGCGATACCAAAGAGTACATCGCCTTTCATCGTGACGGCGACACTCTCGCCCTTTACCCGGTCGTCGCCAATCCCGATAGCGGCGGGTTCGGAAGTCCCGACCTCGGTCACCCGATCGCGACTCTGCGCCGGACCACCGCGCACTAAGACTGCGTCGGTGGCATTGCTTTAGCTGTCCTTTTCTTGAGTATGGCGCCTGATGGCGTCCAGGGTTTTTGTGCAGTGGTGCCGTTCCAGCACCGCCACGCGGAAGGTGACCATCTGCTCGATGGTGATGTCGGGCCAAGCGTCGGAGACGTCACGGGTGAACTGCCGGATCGCATCGTCGCGCGCCGCGCTGCTCTTCAGGACCTCCGGACAGACGAAGGCGCGATCCACCCGGTCGAGCTTTGCCGCATCAACCGCCTGCGCATGCGCGCTGACGGCGGGCAGCGCAACGGCGAGAAGGATGAGTGGGGAAGCCCGAAGGTTCTTGAGTTTCATCCTTATTCCCATCGCTCGGATCTTTGCAGGCCGGATTGCGCATACACCGGTCACTGATTCTGCCGCTTCAAAGCCTCCAGCGTCTTCGTGCAGTTGTGCTTGTTCAGCAGCGTGACGCGGAAGGCGATCATGTCGTTGACGGTTGCATTTGGCCAGGCAGCGCCGACGGCGAGGAGATATTGCTTTACCGCCTCCTGCCGCGCAGCGTCGGTGGGCAGGCTTTCGGGGCAGACGAAATTCCGGTCCACCTCGGCCAGCTTCTCCTTGTCGGCCGATTGCGCGTATGCCGGCAGGGCAGGCAGGACGAGCAAAAGGGGCAGTAGAAAACAGAATTTCATCATTTCCTGCCAGTTGGCTGGTTAAGATAGCGCTGTACCAACGGTGTTGCCGGGCTGCAATCGTCCGGCGACGGCTTCAACTCTGAAAATGCGATCTGACAGGGCCATCTTTGAGTATCCCGACCGATCACCCTTATGATTTCGACCCTACTTACGGCCTTGGGGTTGACGCGCTTCGCGCGATAAGACCGCCCCAGGCTCCCCCCAACTTCGATGATTTTTGGCGCGCCCGCTATGCCGGCGCGATTGGTGTGAATCCCAAGCCGCGGTTGATCGAAAGCAAGTCCAGCCATCCCGACTGGAATGTCCAGGACATCGTCTACACGTCGACCGATGCGTTTCCGATCGGCGGCTGGCTGCTGCTGCCGCGCGAGGGCGTGGTCAGGCGCGGCCTCGTCGTCGGCCATGGTTATGGCGGGCGTGATCAGCCGGATTTCGATATTCCGGTCAAGGATACGGCGGTGCTGTTCCCCTGTTTTCGCGGGCTGTCGCGCAGCGCCCACCCGTCGATTCCCAGCGATTCCACAGGGCATGTGCTGACCGGCGTCGACAATCCGCAGCATTATATACTGGGCGGCTGCGTCGAGGATCTCTGGTTGGCCGTCTCCGTTTTGACCCAACTCTATCCCGGGCTTGACGGGCGGATAGGCTATAGCGGCATCAGCTTCGGCGGCGGCATCGGGGCGTTGGCGATCCCGTGGGACAGGCGCATCGACCGAGGCCACTTGGTGGTGCCGACCTTCGGCAACATGCCGCTCTGGCTGACCCTGCCCACGACCGGCAGCGCCCATTCGGTGCAGGACTATGAGAAGACGCACGGGGACGTGCTCGAGACCCTCAGCCTCTTCGATTCGGCGACGGCGGCGACGCGTATCCAGATACCCATGCTCGTCGCCGTCGCCCGCTTCGATCCGGCGGTGCCTCCGCCCTGCCAGTTCTCGGTCGCCAACGCGCTGCCGACATCAAACAATCATGAAACCGTCATCCTGGATGCAGGCCATTTCGATTATCCCGGGGCTGAGGCGCAGCACGCACTCCTCTCGGAGAAAGTGAGACGATTCTTCGGGGTGACATGAGGCGAGATTACCGGCGCTGGTACAGTCCGCGGCTTCACCGGGACATGGAGCTCCTGATCTTCGGCGATGCCGGGGCAAAGGTGCTGATGTTCCCGACGCGGGACGGGCATTTCTGGGAATACGAGAAGCTCGACGTCGTCGCCAGCCTTGCCGACAAGGTGGGTGCCGGGCACTTGCAGCTTTATTGCATCGAAGGGTTGGCGCGCGAGACCTTCTACGACAGGGGCCGTCATCCTGCCGACCGCATCCGCCGGCACGCCGCCTTGGAGGAGTACATCCTCAACGAGGTGCTGCCGCTGATGGCCCAGACCAACCCCCACGATTGCACGATCGCGCTGGGCTGCAGCCTGGGCGCATTCCAGGCCGCCAGCCTCGCGCTGCGGCATCCGCACCTCTTCCGCAAGCTGGTCGCGTTTTCCGGCCGCTACGATCTGACGATGAAGGTTGAAAGTTTCGGCGACCTGTTCGACGGCTATTACAGCGACGACATCTATTTCCACACCCCGACGCATTTCCTGCCCCGCCTGGCCTGCCCCTGGCGGCTGGAGAAGCTGCGACAGCTGGAGGTCGTTCTAGCCATCGGCAAGGCCGACCCTTTCCTCGATAACAACCGCCACCTCAGCCGGCTGCTTGCCGAAAAGAGCGTCCGCCATCAGCTGCATTTCTGGGACGGCCGCGCCCATCGCGCGGGGGCGTGGCGAAAGATGGCGGCGCTTTACGTGTGAGGCCAGCCTGCGCCTATCGATTGTGGCGCTCGATGTTCTCCAGTGTCTTGGTGCGTGTGTGCCGCTTCAGCAACGCGAAGCGGGGTTCATCGTCTCGCCGACGGTCACGCCCGGCCAAGCCTCGCCGACGGTGTCGAGATATTGCTTCAAAGCCTCCCGCCGCGCTTGTCCTTGTCGGCCGATGGAGCTTGCGCGGCGGTGGCGAGCATGGCGGCAAGCAGGAGGAGCGGCTTCATTCTCCCGTTATCCTCAGCTCGCCGGCACCGGCATTTTCAGATAGCGCTGCATCATCAGCGTACTCGGGCCGCAATCCTCGACCGTCAATTCGATCATTGCCACGTAATGCGTCCGCGCGACCTTCTGCTCATGCTTCTGCACAGCCCTCCATGCGGCGAGGAAATGGTAGCTGCAGGCGCCTTCCGGATCGGCGGCGATCGCCTTGTTCAGTTCGGTATCGCTGACCTTGTCTTGCAGATAGCCGGCCAGCATGCGCCAGAAGGGCGAGGCGCTCTGCTGAAGTACATCGTTCAGATAGGCATCCTGACGCTCGCCGCGGTCGAGGCGTATCATGAACTCATACAGACCGATCCTGCCACCGCCGCAAGGGTCCTGGGTGCGGGTGGCGTTCTTGTAGGTCTGGTACAGGTTCTGGGCTTTATCCAGCAGCGCGACCTGGTCTTCGCCTGGGCGCTGGACCCCGGTCAGATGGATCAGCAGCGCCATTGTCACGGCTGAGAACTGGGCGGCGCAACGGGCGGTATTGCCGCTTCGGACGACAGTGGCATGTAGATCGAGGGCGCGGCGGATATCGCCGTCGCTCGCCGACGACTTCTTGGTGAGCTCGAAGGCGATATTGTTGATACAGCCGGGATGGCCTTGTTGCGCGCAATCGTTCCAATAGCGCAGCGTGCGCTCGCTCGTGCCATCGATCGCCCAGGATACGCTTCCGGCCGCGTAGTTCGCCTCGACGAGCCTGACGTTCCACTCGGGCAAGTCGTGTTTATAGGCGAGGACGGTATCGAAGTTCCTCAACGCGTCATCGGCCATGGCGTGGTCGATCGTCCCGCCGGCTTCCTGCGGGTAAAGCGCAAGGGTTCCTTCTATACGGGCGATGTAATAGGTCCGGGCCATCTCGATGGGCATGTCCTGGCTTGCCGTCGAGCTTTTCCTTAGGAGATCGAGCTGACTGCTTAAACCTGAGGCGTCCGCGGAGCTATGGTCGGACCTGGCGTGGTCGTCCCAGGCGTCGAGAACCAGAGCGGCGTTTCGGATGACGACCTGTGCATCTGCTCCCGGCGCCTGCGGGGGCTTTGTTGCGCAGGCTGGTACGATAAAAAGCAGCAGGCACAATACGGCGTTTCTGACTGACATAAAGGCTCCCCGAACACGCGGCTCTTTGCCGGTGGCGACGCCGGGGCCCGGCGCTCATTTGCCGCCGAGGTTACAGGGCCGGTAGATTAGAGCAAGATGAAAGCGCCGATCTTGCAATCGTTCGAAGGGAAGCGCCCGGTCCAACGAAGAAAAGGCTTGCGGCTTACGGCGTATACGGCAGCGCCAGATACAGCTGCCCCAGCCCGGTCAGTTTTCCCGCCGCGCCGAGCAGGCTGCTGTGATGCGGGTCGGGGCTGACCCGGCCGGAGAACCAAGCATAGCGGAAGACATCGGCGCGTTTTTCGCAAATAGCGACCATCTCCCGCATCTGCTTTTCCTGGGCCGCCAGGGTGGTGATCTGGGCGCCATCCTGCTGGCTGTGCCAGTTGGCGAACTCGGTGACCCAGAAGGGCTTTTTGTATTTGGCGAGTCGGTCGAGCTGGCCGTCGAGGCCATAATCGTACCAGTGGAAGCCGAGGTAATCGATCTTCGGGGCCCGTCCGCCATGGGCTTTCTTGTAGGCGGCGTAGAAAGCGTCCAGCCACACAACCGGATCGGCATATCCGGGCATGGTGCCCCAGGTGATCTGCGGGCCGACGATCTTGACCTTGGCCTTGGCCGCGACCGCCTCGTAGCGCGGCCACAAAGCGGCCGCCTGCTGCGGCGTCATATTGGCCTGGCCGCCGAGGTTCGGCTCGTTCAGCACCAGGAGATAATGGATCGTCGGATGCGCCTTGAGGAAGGCGACGATGCTCGCCGCATTGAAATTGCCATTCCACAGCATCGGGTAATAGTCCATCCGATACCGGGTGCGATAATCGGCAGGCACTTTCGCGTTCGGAGTGGAACCCCAATTGTACCACCACGTCACCCCTGGCGAGAGCGCCTTGAGGTCGGCCGGGGAGGCGAGGTCGTAGGCGACGCCGCGCTTGGCGCTTGCCGCCTGCGCGGCTGCCGGCACCAGCAACATCGCGGCCGCAGCCAGTATGCCGGAGAAGCGTCTGCCCATGTCCAGGCTCACAGCGAGTTCAGGAAGGCCAGCAGATCGGCGCGATCCTGCGTGCTCAGCGCCTCGAAGGCCTGGCGGCTTTTCTGCGCCTCGCCGTCGTGCCATTCGATCGCCTCCAACAGTGTGCGCGCGCGCCCGTCATGAAGGTAGCGGACGCTCTGTGCCGAGCCTTTGAGCGTGCCGCTCTGGACATAGGGCAGGTAGCCAAGCCCCCACAGCGGTTGCGTTCTCCACATCTGCGGTTTGGCCTGGCCCTCGGGCAGGGTGTCCGCCAGCCCCGGCCCCATGTCGTGCAACAGCAGGTCGGTATAGGGATGGATGACCTGATTGCGCAGCTCGGCGAGCGGATGGGTGTTTCCGGTCCTGAGCTGCGGCGTGTGGCAGGCCGAGCAGTTGGCCTGGGCGAAGACTTTGCTCCCGTGCGCGATCTGGGTCGGGTTCACCTTATGCAGGGCCGGTACGAACACGCCTGCCGGATAGCCGCTCAAGACACTGCGCTGAGCCGGCACGCCGAGCAGGGCCAGATAATCGGAGAACCGCGCCATCTCGGTTCCGGAGACCTGCGGCGTCGCCGTTCCGGTCCGGCAATTCGCCGCGCCGCGCTGGCAGCTCCGGGCCGGAAAGACCGGGGAGGTGACGCCGATATCCTCTATCAGTGCTTCCGCCGTCTGCTGGCGCAGGCTCTGCTTCGCCGCCTTCCATCCGAAGCGGCCCAGCTGTGTCTTCCCGGTTTCCGGATTGGTCACGAAATTCGGCACGCCGCGCACGCCGTCGCCATTCGAATCGTTCGGGTCGGCCAGGGCCAAGATGGTCTTTTCGGGAACGGCCTCCAGCAGCCCCAAGCCGATCAGCTGCGGCGCCTGGCGGACCGAAAAGGCGGTCGGCGTCGGGCCGGTGAATTTGTAGACGGGCTTCCTCAGCGCGACCGCGACACCGTCGGAAAGCTTGCGCGTGGTGGTCCGGTACGACGCGATCTTCACGCCATAATCCGGCGCACCCGTGGCGCGTGCATCCTGCAGCACGTTCAGCCCATAGGTCGGGTCCGGCGCAACGCCGGTTTTCGTGACCCGGCCGGTCAGCACACTCATGAAATCCAGCCGCGAGCCGACGGCCGCCGCCGGACTGCGTCCCTCGCCCACATGACATGAGATGCAGGACGCTTGATTATAGCGTGGCCCCAGTTGCCCGATATGCTGGGTGAAAACGGGGTTCTTGTCGGAAAACTCGGAGTGTTCGCCGGTCAGGAACGACGTGTGGAACAGCCGCCGTCCTTCGACGAAGCGCTGCGCGTCCGTTATGCCGATGTTGTTCACCATCTGCTCGAAGGCACGCATCGGCTCGCTGGAGTAATTGTAGGAAACCGTGGTTGCGCCGCCCAGCAGGGTGGCCGCGGGCAGCGGCGCCGAATCCAGGCGGGGTGCCACGCCGTACCACGGCTTCAGCCCTTCCCCCGCGATATAGAGCTGTTCGAACGAGTAATATCGCGAGCCGCCGCCGTCGATAACGGCGGTCTGCGTGTTCGGATACCGGGCCAGGAACTCCGCCGGCGCCAACTCTATCCTGGCTCCGACCGCGAGCGGGCTGTGCGGGTCGGTCCGCCAGTTCGAATCCACCACCATCTTGCAGTTCTGAAGCGGCTGCCCCGCCGTGCAGATCGGCTTGTTGTCTTTGGTCGGATTGTTGAACCCGTAATTCAACGCCCAGCCATAGCCGGTCACGTTGGGGTCCGACGCATTCCGGAACAGGCTGAAGGTCGTTCCGTCGAACGTTCCCTTGTTGACGACCAGGAAAAACTCGATCGAGTTGCCGCCGCCCGTCAGATGGTCGTGTATCTCGATGCCGTAGGTGCGGTTCTGGAAATAGAACTCGGGGTAGATGTAATACAGGCCCTCGGCCCCGTCCTTATTGTCCCACGGCTCACGTGCATGCCGCCCGACGGGCCGCATGCCCATCCGGGTCACCAGCGTGCCGTCGGCCTCACGATATTGGATCTGCTCGGTTACCGGCGTCCCGGCGGGGTAGAGCGGTGTGTAGGCCGGCGTATCGATCAAAGCTGCGGACGCATTCGAACCGCTGAAAACGGCCGCCCCGAGAAGGGAAAACATGGCCAAATATGTCCGGGTAAAACTCGATTTCATTTGGCTTAAATTCACCTTCTGATATGCGTTGGATCAATAATTCCGGCCAGGCGTCGTGCTGTTCCAGCTATTCCGGAACGGTCCCATGCCGAGACTGTTTGCACTGTTTATGACTGTGATTCGCGCATCGGGTTGTGATCAGTCGGTGACTGGCACACGACTCCCGAATTATTCAGTTCTCGGGTAAAATCGCGGTTATCCTAATGCGCATAGCGCTGGGACCGATGGTCCGGCTGGGTTCTCATGCTTGTAGGATGGGTAGAGCGGAGCGAAACCCATCGTCCACGGCAAAATGTGATGGGTTTCGCTCCGCTCTACCCATCCTACAAGTCGGCGCTTAGCCGATCCCCATCGCCGCCCGTTCCTTATAGATCGGGTCGTCCTTGTCGCGGCGGCCGACGGCCCAGCTCGGGTCGAAGGCTGGGGCGTCGGGTGGGACGTCGGTCATCAGGCTGGAGTCGAACGCGACGGTGCGCCGGGCGATCCGCCATTCGCCGCCGCGACGCTCGAACCGGTCGATATAGCGGGCCCAGGCAAAGCTATCGGTGGCCGAGCCGTGGCCGCCCGCGACCCCGCCGGTGAAGACGGCGAGTGCGGTCTTGCCCTCGGCCGAATAGCGCAGGGTGGCAAAGATATAGGTCTCTGCCAGCGCCCTGTCCGGGCCGGCGAACTCGATCAGCATGTTGCTGACCAGATGCATCGAGAAGGGGATGGTGCGGTGCCGGTCGGTCAGCCAGGCGATCAGCGCATCGACCCCGCCGACGAAGGGGCCGTGATTGTCGATCGCGTCCGGGTGGAAGACGCCGCGAATGCCCTCGACGTCCAGCCGGTCGACGGCGCGGCACCAGCGATACATCACGTCCTGGATCTGCGCCCGATCGGCCAGCCGCTCGGGGGAATAGTCGTTGGCGGTCATCTGCCTATCCTGCGATAGTGGAATTGCACTGATTGCCGGAGCCTGAAATGAGATATTCAAGTCTGGGAAACAATCTCATCGCCTTCATGCCAGTCGCGGCCGCCCTCATCGGGCTCGTCGTTTATTTGCTCCTCGGTCTCTGATTCCCTAACAAGGGCGGGCCGATGTTCGACGCGCTCACCCTGTTCGGTCTCTTCGCCGTCACTTCCATGCTGGTCACCTATGCGCTGGAGGACCGCAGCCGCTGGTTCACGCTGGCCTTCGCCGGCGCCTGCTGGCTGGGCTCGGCCTACGGCTTCCTCCAGGGCGCTTGGCCGTTCGGGCTGGTAGAGGCGATCTGGGGGCTGGTGGCCGTCCGGCGCTGGAGCCAGCGCGCCTAACCTCGCATCGTGATCCCGCCGTCGACGCTGATCACCTGGCCGTTGATCCAGTCGCCGTCGTCCGACATCAGCATGGCGACGGTTGAGGCGATGTCCGCCGGCCGGCCGAGGCGCACGCTGCGGCCAAGTTCCAGCATCGCGTCCTGACGCTCTTTCGGCATGTTGGCGAGCGCGTTGTCGGTCATTACCAGGCCGGGGGCGATGGCGTTGGAGCGGATGCCCTGCTTGCCCCAGCACGACGCGACATGGCGCATCAGCGCATTGATGCCGGACTTCGATACGGCATAGGCGACGCGCACCGGCTCTCCGACGTAAGCGGCGCCCGACGAGGTATAGATGATCGCGCCGCCGCCGCGCGTCAGCAGGGCGGGGATGGCGTGGCGGGTGCACAGCAGATGGCCGCGCAGATTGATCGCCATCGTCTTGTCCCAGATATCGAGCGAGAGATCGACCGCGTCGCTGTCGGAGAGGCATAGCGACAGGTCGGCGGCGTTGGCATGCATGCAGTCGATACCGCCATAGGTCTCGACCGCAGTGTCGACGAGGTGCTTCACCGAGGCATCATCGCTGACATCGAAGGCGACCGCGGTGGCGGTGCCGCCCGCGCCTTTGATCTTCTCAGCCAGCGACTGGGCCGTATCGATATTGACGTCGCCGATGACGACCTTGACACCTTCCTCGGCCAGCCGCACCGCCGTCGCCGCCCCAATCCCGGTGGCCCCACCGGCGATCACCGCCACCTTGCCCGTCAGTCCCCGCATGTCCGATCTCCCCGATGTGTTTGCGCCTTTATGCTGGGATTTTCGCAGGATGGGTAGAGTGGAGCGAAGCCCATCCTACTGTCCTGGAAATCCCTACATTTTTTCTTGTTGAATCCGCGGGAATTATCGGTAGCACTGGGGGGTATAAGCTTCATCCAGCCCACAGGACGTCCATGCCGAACACGGCCGGGAAGGCATATGCGATGAATGTTGTGACCCCGATGTCGCCTTGGGCGACGGGGTTGCAGCGATTTATCTTCATGGTCGCCCGGGCCATGCCCAGTACGCTGAAGGGCCTGCTCGGCCTCAAGATGATCCATTTCGCCCGCTGGGTGCTGATCAAGCGCGACCAGTGGCCGGATATGGGGCAGGGCAAGCAGTCGCTGCAATACGACTACATGCTGTTCTGCTCGAACTTCAACGGCACCTGGGACCAGTATATCGACGCCTTCTCGGACGGTATTCCCGACGGGCTGGACCTGTTCTGGTATTCCAGCCTCAAATACCCGCACTCGATCCCGATCTCGTCGTTCAAAAGCTACATCACCTATAACCAGGTCGATACCGACTACTATTACAACGCCACGCCCGGTGCGGCGCAGCGGGACATCAAGTCGGCCTTCGCGGTGATGCAGGAAATCCGGGCACTGAAGGCCCTGCACAGCGTCAGCACGCCGGAGGCCTTCGCCGCCGCTTATCGCAAATCGCTCATCAAGGTGCAGAACTGCTTGGGCTCCCACGGTATTGCCCCGACCGCCAGCCTCGACACCGAGAATGCCGAGCGCATCCGGGCCGAGCAGGCGAAGGCTCAGGCTAAGGCCCATGCCGGCCGGGGGCACTGATGCCAAACTACGATGCCGGCCATTATTTCCTGACCGTCGCCATGCCCGTGCGGATGGATTCGGTGCTGATCGACGGGCAAAGCCATTCCCGCCGCCACCTGATCCGCGAGGCGCTGGCGGCAATGCCGATGGGCGAGCGCACGGTGGCGAGCGAGGGCAAAGGCAATGCGAGCCCCTTCGCCCGCAGCAAGAGCACCCATTTCGTGCGTATCTTCGTGCTCGACGATGTCGTTTTCAACGGCCGGATGCCGCGCGACACGCTGCTCGACAAGCTCAGCAAGACCGACATGCTGAAACCCCAGCCGGTGGATCGGCTGTCGACGCCGTTCCTGTTCTTCAATGTCGACTTCGATGCCGAGAACGGCACGGAGCGTGAGCGTGATCTCTATTTGACAGGGCTCTGGCAGGAATCGTCCGAGGCCTTAACCCGGGTGTTCCAGCACTGCCAGGGCTTCGACACGGTCAGCACGGCGCAGGATTTCTGCCGCTATATCGGCCGCTGCCAGCTCGAGACGACGATGCCGTTCAACGACTACTGGTCGGCGCCGCCGGCACTGCACGACACCGACCTGGTGCCCTATGCGATCGGCGCTGGGGTAGGGGTGCTGGTGGGGCTGGTCGGGCTCGTCGTCGGCGTCCATTGGCTGTTCTTCGCCGGGCTGCTGGTGCTGCTGGCGGCTGCATTTCTGGCCTATCACAAGGTGATGGAGGTGGGCGCATCGCCCTTCCCCAAATCGCCACCACCCGCGCCGGCGCCCGACCTGCCGACGGTGCTGAAGGCGCTCTATCTGCAGCGCGCCTTCACCGCCCTCGCGATCGAGACGCAGGGGCAGAGCGACAAGGTGCTGTTCGACCGCTTCGGCGCGTTCATCGCCGAGCGGCGGCCCGACGATATTTCCTCGCCTACGCAAGAGCCCGGAGTGATCGGCGCATGAAGAGGGGCCTCGATCTCGCCGACATCCAGGGCAATATCGTCCGCGCCTATGGCCGGTTCGGCTTCCCGGTCATGCGGCACATGTTCTTCCATATCGGCAATGCCGCCGCCGGCCGCGCCTTCGTCGAAGAGGTGCGCCACCAGGTGACGACGGCCGAGCGCTGGGCCAGTGTCGATGCGGGGAAGCACCACAACGCGCCGGCCCGGCCCCTGGTCGCGATCAATATCGGCTTCTCCTGGCGTGGCCTTGTTGCGCTCAAGCTGCCGACCCGCACGCTGTCCGGCATGCCCGAGGAATTCATCGACGGCATGGCCGAGCGCTGGAGCATCCTCGGCGATGTCGGTCCGTCCGCGCCGAAGAAATGGGACGAGATCTGGCGGCGCTCCTCCGGCGGCGTGCGCGAGGTCCATGTCTGGATCTCGCTCAATGCCCAGCTCGGGGCCGACGCCAAGCCGGTTCCGGAGCTGGAGAAAAAGACCGCCTGGCTCAAGGACGCCGCCCAGCGCTCAGGCGGGGTGACCCTGCTCAGCGGCCATAAGGGCTCGAGCGCCGACTACCAGGACAGTTCGGCGATCATGGAGGCGCTGCCGGACGGCAGGCAGGTGCCGACCGCCTATGAGAATTTCCGCTTCACCGACGGCATTTCCGACCCGGCCTTCGCCGGCCAGTACGAGGCGGGGCAGGAGGCCGAGGCGGTGATCGGCGGCGGTAAGCTCGGCCAAGGCGGCAACGGCTGGGCGCCGCTCGCGACCGGGGAGTTCATTCTGGGCCATGCCAGCGAGGCGCAGGAGCTGCCGCCGTCGGCGGTGCCCTATGCCTTCATGCGCAACGGCACCTTCATGGTCTACCGCAAGCTGCACCAGAACCTGGCGGCCTTCCAATCCTATGTCGGCGCGCAGGCGGCGACGCTGCGCGCGATCGATCCGGACCTCGACGAGGAAGGGGCGGAGTGGACGGTGAAGGCCAAGATGGTCGGCCGCTGGCCCTCCGGTATCCCGCTCCAGGTCGCGCACAACTACAAGGCCGCCAAGGAGATCGAGGCACAATGGGCCGACATTCCGGCCTTGCGGCTGAAGCCCAGCCCGACCGCGGAGGAGAAAGCGCGGATCGCCGCCTATGAGCGGATGCTGACCAATTTCCGCTATCGCGACGATGCAGAGGGAACCCGCTGCCCGGTCGGCGCCCATATCCGCCGGTCCAATCCGCGCGACGCGCTCGACCCCAGCTTCGGCACGCCCGGGGCCACGCCGGATTCGGCGCTGACCAACCGCCGCCGGATCATGCGGAGGGGCCTGCCTTACGGCGATCCGAACGCCATCGACGATGGCAGTGAGCATGGCGTGATCTTCATCGCTATCTGCTCAAGCCTGTTCCGCCAGTTCGAGTTCGTGCAGCAGCAATGGATCCAGTACGGCTCCAGCTTCAATGTCGGCAACGACACCGACCCGCTGGTGGGCATGCGCCGCCCCGGCGCCAAGTTCGTCATCCCGGCCGACCCCGCCGGCGACAAGGCCCCCTTCATCTGTGCCAATCTGCCGACCTTCGTCGAAACCCGCGGCGGCGAATACTTCTTCACCCCCAGCCTGACCGCGCTGAGGCAGATCGCCGAGGGCAGCGTCGATCCGACCTAATCCGGTGCCGGTTGCGCCCCGCGGATGAGCCGGCCGGGCAGGGCGCCTGTCGCAGTATCGTTCCGGATCGTCACCTCACCGCCCACGACCACTGCGTCATAGCCGGTGGCGCGCTGCATCACCCGCCTGCCTCCTGCAGGCAGGTCGTAAACCATTTCCGGCAGTTCCAGCCGGAGGCGGTCGAAATCGATCACGTTGATGTCGGCGCGATAGCCCACCGCGATGCGGCCGCGGTCGCAGAGGCCATAGAGGTCCGCATTGTCGCTGGTCATCGTCTTGACCGCCTGCTCGATCGGGATGCGCGGGCCGCTGACCCGGTCGCGGACCCAATAGGCGAGCATCAGGGTCTGGCCGCTGGCATCGCAGGCGATGCCGCAATGGGCGCCGCCGTCGCCCAGGCCGTAGACGCTGGCCGGGTGGGTCAGCATGGCGTGGATGTCGTCCAGGTTAAAGCGGAAATAGTTGGTGAAAGGGAACATCAGCAGATTGCGCCCGCCATCCGCGGTCAGGAAATCGTAGGCATATTCCTCCGGCGTCAGGCCCGCACGCTCCGCGAGGCCGGCGATGGTGTCCTCCGGCCGGGGTTCGAAATTGATCGGTTCGGCCACCGACAGCATGTTGGCGAAGCCGGTATAGACGAAGGCCGACAGCGGGTGGTCGTACTCGCCATTGGTCTCGGCCAGGATCGCGGCGCGGACGGCGGGATCGCGCAGCCGCGCGACCTTGTCCTTCAGCGGCAGCCCGGCGACCGGCCGATAGCTCGGCCGGGTGGAGAAGGGATGGTTGGGGCTTTCCAGCCCGAAAAGCACGCCGGTCGGACGGTTCGCCACCTGGGGATAAAGCGGCACGCCGTCATCGCGCAGCATGGCTGAACGGTCCAGCATCACCTTCCAGCGGTCGAGCTCGGTATGGGTCTGGACTACCGAGAAGACGACCGGCCGGCCGGTCGCGGCGGCGACATCGCCCATCCAGTCGATCTCGGCATGGGCTTCGGCGGTGGCCTCGCCGTCCATGCCGCGCGGCACCACCTCGAACACACCCGTGCCCAGCTCTTTCAGTACGCCGGCCAGTGCCTTGAGTTCGTCCCGGTTGGCGAAGGTGCCGGGCACGATCTCCCCGGTCGAGGTGCGATGGGCGAGGATGCGTGAGGTCGAAACCCCCAGCGCCCCGGCCTCAATTCCGTCGCGCACGATCCGTTCCATCCGCTGGAGATCGTCGGCGGTCACCCGCTCGTCATTGGCCCGCCTGCCCATCACATAGGCGCGCACCGCCGCGTGCGGCACGTGGGTCCCGACATCGACCATCCAGCGCTGTTTGCCCAGCACGTCGAGATATTCGGGGAAGCTCTCCCAGCCCCAGGTGATGCCCTCGGCCAGCACCGTGCCGGGGATATCCTCGACCCCCTCCATCAGCTCGATCAGCGCCTGCTCGCCGCCGGGACGGACAGGGGCGAAGCCGACGCCGCAATTGCCGACCACTACGGTGGTGACCCCGTGCCAGCAGGAGGGGGCAAGCTGCTGATCCCAGGTCGCCTGGCCGTCATAGTGGGTGTGCACGTCGACGAAGCCGGGGGTGACGATCCTGCCGGTGGCGTCGATGACCTGTTTGGCTGGTCCTTCGATTTTTCCGACTCCAGCGATTCGCCCGTTCTGGACGGCGATATCCGCCTTGAACGGAGCCTTGCCGGTTCCATCGACGATGGTCCCGCCGCGGATGATGAGGTCGTACATGCTTCCTCCCCGATCTTTGCCGCCTTCGGCGGTCGTGGGGGGACGGTAGACCCGATTGGCTGGCGCGGGAAAGGATGTTTGGTGCCCTGTGCTGGGCATTCACCCCCCACCCAACCCTCCCCCATCGAGGGCGAGGGACATGAAGGAGGGCACCGAGTTAAGCCCTCCCTCTCGATGGGGGAGGGTTGGGGGGGTGAAATGTTGCCGCCTGCGCCCTGCTAACCCCGCGCCGGAATTGTCAGCCCCCGCTGCACCGCCGGGCGGGCCAGCGCCCGGTCCAGCCACCCCGGCACGTGCTTCAGACTGTCGAAATCGACCAACTCGCGCGCCTCATAGAACGTGACCAGGTTGCGGACCCAGCCGACCGTCGCGATGTCGGCGATGGTATAGTCGTTGTCCATGATCCACTGCCGGCCTTCCAGCCGGGTTTCGAGCACGCCGAGCAGCCTCTTCGATTCGTCGCGATAGCGCTCCAGCGGGCGCTTGTCCTCGAATGCCTTGCCGGCGAATTTGTGGAAGAAGCCGACCTGGCCGAACATCGGGCCGATCGAGGCCATCTGGAAGAACACCCACTGGATCGTCTCCCAGCGCCGCGCCGGATCGGCGGGGATGAACTTGCCGGTCTTCTCCGCCAGGTACATCAGGATGGCGCCGGATTCGAACAGGCCCAAGGGCTTCCCGCCCGGGCCGTCGGGATCGATCATCGCCGGGATCTTGCCGTTGGGGTTCAGCGCCCGGAATTCCTCCGTGTTGCTCTCGTTCTTCATGATGTCGATCAGATGCGGCTCGTAGGGCAGCCCGGTCTCCTCCAGCATGATCGATACCTTCACCCCGTTGGGCGTCGGCAGCGAATAGAGCTGGATCCGCTCGGGATGCTGGGCCGGCCAGCGCCGGGCGATCGGAAAGGCTGAGAGATCTGACATGAAGTATGCTCCATAAGCGCTTGTAACTGTTAAAGTCCTGGCAGCATCGGCGAGCGATCAGCCGCGCGGGCGAGGTCGTCCGGCATGATATGGGTGACGGTGAAGCCGTGCCTAGTCATCTCTTCCGCGATGATGCTGCGATGGCAGTTGGTCCACAGCGCCTCGGCGCACATCACCGCCACGCGTAGACTTAATGTCATATCTTCGAGTTGTTTCAGAGATAGCTGGAATTGCTCTGTTTTCGTGTGCTCAATATAGGCCGAGAATGGCCCGCTTTTCTGCGTCCCAGCCCCCTCTGGAGACTCGCGTTTTCCACCCAGCGACACCATATGATGATAGGATATCCCGGCGGCGTTCAGCGCCTCTCTGAGCGCCGCCTGGTTGAATTGCGGGTTTCGGCGTGAGCCGGGGTAAGATCTGACGTCGGCGAGCGCCTCGATTCCATGGGCGCGCAGCAAGGCGATGAACGTCCCGATCGGATGATTAGAATGTCCGACGGTGAAGACCGCCCTGGGTTGTGGATTCATTTTTTCCATGCTGCCGATATGCAGAAAATGGATAGACAGGTTATCGAGATATGGTACGCTTCCCTCTTGTGACAACAAGCTGTTGTGGGTGACCGATGGATTATCCACACAGCAACCGTCCACATTCTGTGGATAACTATGGGGGCGTATCGATGTTCGATGTCGTACAGTTAGAAAACGGCACGCGTCTCAAGACCGATCCGTCGCGCGATGACCTGTTGACAGATTTTGGAAAAGCCACCCTCTCGGACCGGTATCTTCTCCCCGGCGAGACCTTCCAGGACCTGTTCGCACGCGTCGCCGTTCATTACAGCGACGACAGTGCCCATGCGCAGCGCCTCTATGACTATATCTCCAAGCTCTGGTTCATGCCGTCGACGCCGGTCCTGTCGAACGGCGGCACCAGCCGCGGCCTGCCGATCTCCTGCTTCCTCAATGAGTGCAACGACAGCCTGAACGGCATCGTCGACCTGTGGAACGAGAATGTCTGGCTGGCGGCGCGTGGCGGCGGCATCGGCTCCTATTGGGGCAATCTTCGCTCGATCGGTGAGCGGGTCGGCGGCAACGGCAAGACCTCGGGCATCGTTCCCTTCATCCGGGTGCAGGATTCGCTGACCTTGGCGATCAGCCAGGGGTCGCTCCGGCGCGGCTCCGCGGCGGTCTATCTGCCGATCAGCCATCCCGAGATCGAGGAATTCATCGAGCTCCGCCGTCCCACCGGCGGCGACCCGAACCGCAAGGCGCTCAACCTGCATAACGGCGTCACCATCCCCGACGCATTCATGCGCGCCGTCGAGGCGGATGAGGAATGGGCGCTGTGCAGCCCGAAGGACGGGGCGGTGATCCGCCGCGTCTCGGCGCGCAGCCTGTGGATCCGCCTGCTGACGGCGCGGATCGAGACCGGCGAGCCCTACATGATCTTCATCGACCATGTGAACCGGGCGATCCCGGAGCATCACAAGCTGGCCGGGTTGCAGGTCAAGATGTCGAACCTGTGCAGCGAGATCACGCTGCCCACCGGCACCGATCCGTACGGCGAGGAGCGCACGGCGGTGTGCTGCCTGTCGTCGCTCAACCTCGAGAAATTCCTGGAGTGGCAGGACCATCCGACGATCATCGAGGATTGCCTGCGCTTCCTCGACAACGTGCTCAGCGACTTCATCGAGAATGCGCCGGATTCGATGTCGCGCGCCAAATACGCGGCCCAGCGCGAACGCTCGGTCGGGCTTGGCATCATGGGCTTCCATTCCTTCCTGCAGGGGATGGGCGTGCCGTTCGAAAGCGTGATGGCCAAGGTGTGGAACCGCCGCATGTTCCAGCATGTGAAGCGCGGCGCGGACGCGGCGTCGGTCAAGCTGGCGCTGGAGCGCGGGGCCTGCCCGGACGCGGCCGATTACGGCATCATGGAGCGGTTCTCCAACAAGATCGCAATTGCGCCGACCGCGTCGATCTCGATCATCTGCGGCGGCACCTCGCCGGGCATCGAGCCGCTGCCGACCAACGCCTATACCCACAAGACGCTGTCGGGCTCGTTCCCGGTCCGCAACCCGCATTTGCAGGCGCTGCTGGCCGAACGCGACCGCAACGATGAGGAAACCTGGTCGTCGATCGTCATGAACGGTGGCTCGGTCCAGCACCTGGATATCCTGAACGAGCATGAGAAGATGGTCTTCCGGACTGCCTTCGAGCTCGATCAGCGCTGGGTGATCGAGCTGGCGGCCGACCGCACGCCGTTCATCTGCCAGTCGCAGTCGCTGAACGTGTTCATCCCGGCCAATGTCCATAAGCGTGACCTGCACCAGATCCACTTCCAGGCCTGGAAGCAGGGGGTGAAGTCGCTCAATTACTGCCGCTCGATGTCGATCCAGCGCGCCGAATCCGCACCTGGCGCCGCGGTTGCTTCGCCCGATATCATCGAGAGCGTCGATTCGCCCCGCCTGCCGTTGGGCTCGGGCGAGCAGTCCAACTCCACCAACTATGAGGAATGCCTGTCCTGCCAATAGGCATGGTAGTTCTTCCATAGCGCCACAGACGGCGGCTCTCTTCGCGGGGAGCCGCCGTTTTGCTTTCGGTTTACCCCTTCCGCGTTAGGAATCTTTGTCGGGTATCGCACCGACGCCGCCGTTTTGCTGTGCGATATTTGTGATAATACGCCCGTCCCCCGAACCGGCCGCGAAGCGGGCCTATTCTATCGCATAGGCTGACGGGTCTACTTGGCCGCCTGCGAGCATTGCGGCGGCGCCTGGAACCATTCGCCGAACTCATGGGGGAATACATGAATGCGTTCGGACAGGTCCCGTTCCGACGATCAGAGCAGCGCCTGACGTGTCCTGTCATTGGGCGTCTCGCCACATGCCTGACGGTCTGCGCGGTTGGCCTGTATTTCTTCGCCGCTCCGGCCATGGCCGCGGGGGAGACGGAACAGCCCGCGCCACCGCCGGTTCCGCTCTATTCGGAGCATGTCAGCAAATCGATGACCATCGCGCCCGGGATGATGATCATCACCACGAAGGACTCCTACGAGACCGTCGTCGGCTGGTATCGCGCCAATCTCAAGGACCAGTTGGCCGAGGTCGAGATGGGCCCCATGCACCGCCACTATCTGACCCATAACGGGGCGGGCGTGGATGTTGCGACCGAGGGCACCGGCGCCCATACCGTGACCAAGATCTCCCTGTTCTGGAAAGTGGGCGGCCACGCTGCACCTGGCGCTACGACCACGGCTCAGGCGAAAGCCCAGCCGGCAGGTGCGCCGCCGCCGGATGCCCAGGTCACCGATGCCGCCGCTCCGGCTGAGCTGGCGAGCATCGCGCCGCTGCCGAGCCTCGCCGGGCTGGACAGGCGCTCGATCCAGGAACTCGCCATCATGGCGCCGGCGCCGAAGGTCGAGGCGCTGTTCCCGCCGGCTGAGCTGGCGAGCATCGCGCCGCTGCCGAGCCTCGCCGGGCTGGACAGGCGCGCGATCCAGGAACCCGCCATCATGGCGCCGGCGCCGAAGGTCGAGGCGCTGTTCCCGCCGGCCGAGCTCGCAAGTGTCGCGCCGCTGCCGAGCCTCGCCGGGCTGGACAGGCGCGCGATCCAGGAACCCGCCGTCATGGCGCCGGCGCCGAAGGTCGAAGACCTCTTCCCCGCGCCGGTCGAGCTTGCGAGCGTCATGCCGCTGTCGAACCTCGCTGGGGTAGATCTCCGTTCGGTCAGCGAACCCACAACCATGGCGCCGGCGCCGAAGGTCGAAGACCTCTTCCCGGCACCGATGAAGCTCGCGCGCGTCAGGCCGCTCCGGCACTTCGCTGGGGTGGAAATGCGTCCCCTCCGGGAACCCGCGGTCATGAGGCCCGCGCCGACGGTTGAGGATCTCTTCCCTGTCGTGCTGGCGCGCGTGACGCTGCCGTCTAGGCTTGCTGGGGTCGAACGGCGTCCGGTTGAGGAGCCCACCGACATGACGGCGGCGCCGGCTATCGAGGATTTGTTTCCTGCGCCGCCTAAGCCTGCGCCGCCTGAGCCTGCGCCGGTTGAACTGGCAAGCATCGCGCCGCCGCTGAACCTTGCCGGGTTGCACAGCCGTTCGATCGAGGGGCCGACCATCGTCCTGGTGCTGCCGGTGCCGAAGATTGAGGAAGCTGACGAGGAACCCGCGCCGGCCGCGCTTGCGCGCGTGGCGCCGCTGCCGGACCTAGCCAAGGTAGACAAAAGTCCGATCAAGAACCCCGCGATCGTGACGCCCGTTTCAATCGCGCCGCCCAAGCCGGCCGAGGCCCAACCCGCCCAATCCCCGCCCCCCAAGAAAGGCGATGACGCTGCCGGCGAGTCCCAGGGAATGGGGTATTTCAAGCAGGGCCGCTATGCCGAAGCGCTGGTGGCCTGGGCAGAGGCCGCCGCCAGGGGCAGCACGGAGGCGGCGCTCGCCCTCGGCATGATGTACGATTCCGGGCAGGGCGTGCCCCAAAGCTATACGGACGCATTCAGCTGGTACGAGCTGGCGGCCGAACAGGACGACCCGGTCGCGCTCTTCAATGTCGGCGTCCTCTACGATGCGGGCTATGGCGTTGCCCAGGACACGACCGAGGCGGCCAGCTGGTATGAGCGCGCAGTGGTCAGGGGATCGGGGCGGGCCGCCTATAATCTCGCCCTGCTCTATCAAAAGGGCGACGGCGTATCCCAGGATGCCAGCCAGGCGGCGCTATATTTCAAACATGCGGAGCGGCTGGGCGTCACGCCGGTGCAGCGCCATCGGCGCGGGCAACGGGTGGATTACGGCACCGATGAGGTGTCTTTCAACACGATCCATACGATCGGGGATGATACGCGACAAGGCCGGCTGCCCTCCGCTGCGGCCCAAATCGAGAGCTGGGCCGACGCAGGCGATCCGTACGCGCAGTACGATCTCGCCTATTATTGCGAACGGGGCATCGGCCGGGAGATCGACCTGCGCCGGGCCTATGCGCTGTACCGTAAATCGGCCGATCGGGCGCCCGACGAACGCCTGAGGCGGGTTGCCGAGGCCGGGGCGGCCGGGGTCAAGGCGCATCTCGCCACCGCCAGCCGACGGCGCTGGTAAGAGCTACTGAAAAAAGGAGGCCCCGTACCTATATCTAGTGGTGGACAGCAGAAAATCTCCCAGCTATGGTTTTTCCCTGTGCGGTCGAAGTTCCTGTCCGGGAGGCCTCAGACGTGGCGATGAACGACAATAACCCCTTCAAGGATTTCGGGCGGTGACGGGCGGGTTCAGCTTCCGCCTGGGCGGCCGGACATACCAGTTCGATGGGGCGACCTGCCTTTATCGCGCCGTCGATGCCGAAGGCATGGCGACGCGCTTTCTGATGCTGACCAAGGACGGGCGCTTCGCCTATCTGGACCGGGTGATTGGCGGCAAGGGCATCCATGCCGCCGAGGAATGGAGCCCGGACCGGGCCCGCAGTTTCCTGATGCAGCACGGCGAAAGCGACATCGTCGAGGAGTTCCCCGACATCTTCCGCAAGCGCCCGGTCGTCGTCCAACCGGCCAAACCGCGCAAGGCGAAGGACAACGCCGCCGAACCGTTTCTGTTTCCGCTTCATTAGTCGTTCAGTCCGAGGCCGCCCGCATGCCGAATCTTCTCACCCCCAACACCGCCTACAAGCCGTTCGGTTATCCTTGGGCTTATGAGGCCTGGATGACCCAGCAGCGCATCCACTGGCTGCCCGAAGAGGTGCCGCTGGCGGACGACGTCAAGGACTGGCGCAACAAGCTGTCTGCGGCGGAACAGAACCTGCTGACCCAGATCTTCCGCTTCTTCACCCAGGCGGATGTCGAGGTGAACAACTGCTATATGAAGCATTATTCCCAGGTCTTTCAGCCGACCGAGGTGAAGATGATGCTGGCCGCCTTCTCCAACATGGAGACGGTGCATATCGCGGCCTACAGCCACCTGCTCGACACGATCGGCATGCCCGAGACCGAATATTCGGCCTTCCTCCAATACAAGGAGATGAAGGACAAGTACGACTATATGCAGGGCTTCAACGTCGAATCGCGGGAGAATATCGCGATGACGCTCGCGGTCTTCGGCGCCTTCACCGAGGGGCTGCAGCTCTTCGCCTCGTTCGCGATCCTGATGAACTTCCCGCGCTTCAACAAGATGAAGGGCATGGGCCAGATCGTGTCGTGGAGCGTGCGCGACGAGAGCCTGCACACCCAGTCGATCATCAAGCTGTTCCGCGCCTTCATCGATGAGAACAAGGATATCTGGACGACCGATCTCCAGCGCGAAATCTATAAAGCGTGCGAGACCATCGTCACCCATGAGGACGCGTTCATCGATCTGGCGTTCGAGCAGGGTGGCATCCAGGGCCTGACCGGCGAGGACGTGAAGACCTATATCCGCTGGATCGCCGACCGCCGCCTGACCCAGCTCAACCTGCAGCCGATGTACCGCATCCCGTCCAACCCGCTGCCATGGATGGACGCGATCCTGAACGGCGTCGAGCACGCCAACTTCTTCGAAAGCCGCGCCACCGAATATTCCAAGGCCTCGACCCTCGGCACCTGGGAAGAGGCGTTCGAGTAGACCGGCCGGCTCCGTCGTCAATCGTATAGGAGGGGGGATGGGCCGCGCAGTCTTCGCGCGGTGGCTTGGCTCGCCGGCAATCTGCGGTGGAGCGTTGCTGGCCATTCTCTATATGGGGTTCTATTTCGCTAACCCCGCCACACCGGGAAACAATTTCGACCCGTGCTGCGTCCGGGGGTGGATCGGCTGGGGGGACCAGGGGTTTTATCATCGGTCGGCGCAGGCGCTCTGGGCGGGCGACCTCGATCCCGGCCAGCATTGGTATCCGCTAGGCTATGCCATCCTCGCCGCCCCGTTCACCATACTAGGCAGCCATCCGTTCTTTTTCGTCGATCTGATCGCACTCGTCGCCGCATACGCCGGCTTCATTGCGTTCGCCCGGCGGATCGGCGTGTCGCCGATGGTGGCTGTGTTGCTGTTCCTGTTGACCAGCTGTACCGACAGGATCCTGTTCGAACAGTGGGTGATTCCGTGGAACACCACGCCGGCGGCCGCCGTCATCTGGATGTTGCTGGCGGTGAGCGCCGGCCATTTGCAGGGCGACAAGCGGCCGGTCCTGCTGGGGGTGCTGGCGGGGGCCCTGCCGCTGCTGCGCCCGACCGACGGCATCATCAGCGGCATATGCCTTGCCTGGGTCGCGGTCTCGGATTTGGCCGGGGGGCGTCTGCGGTGGCGCGATGTGTTGCTGGTGGCGGCATGTATCGCCGTGCCGGTGCTGCCCTATCTGGCGCTGCATCTGGCGACCTACGGGCCCAACCCCTCGCAATATATGCTGAATTCGCGTGAGGTCGGGTTCACTGTCCACAACCTGGTCTGGCGCGCCTATGTGCTGCTGATCGAGCCGCGCCAGTGGTTCTTCGCCGGGCAGGGGCTGATACGGCGGATGTACTGGCTGCTGTTCGGCTTCGCCGGCGCGCTTTGGGCCCTGCGGCGCGGCGATGCGGTTGCGCTGCTGGCGGCCTGCCTGATCGCCTATGGCATGCTGTTCGTCTGCTATGTCGATCTGCTGCCGACCGGCCTGTGGACCTACAAGAATGTCCATTATTTCAAATGGATGTTCCCCGGTTTCGGCTTGCTGGCCTGGTTGTTGCTGGGCGCGCTGTTCCGCCGACGGCGGCTTGCCTGGGTGGCGTTGGCGGCGGTCTTCCTGCTGTCCTGCATCCGGGTGACGCCGCGGGCCGCCGGTCCGCATGAGCTGGCCAATATGGTGGACATTCCCGGACCGGCAGCGACCGAGGCCGACACGACAATGGAGACGCAGCTCTCCGTCGTGGACGATCTCGGCATTGCCCCGAATGTCATGGTCATGCGGGCGTTTCCGTTCCCGTCGGGCGACGGCGTCAGGCTGATCGGCTTGCGCCGCGATTTCCTCGGGGAGGTCAAGCGGGGATTCAGCCCGGGGCCGGACATCTCCGCCGCGACCGGGCCGCAGCGCCGCTGGGCTGAGCAGATCGGCTTCGGCTTTCCCTGCTGGTTGCCGGCCAGCGGCTGTAAAAGGTCCGCCGCCGCGCCCTAAATCTCTGGCGGCGCCAGCGGCGAGCGGTTGCCGACCCAGCGCCAGTCGCGCGGCGCCTTGCGCCTGTCCTTCAGCCGGTCGGTCAGCGCCCAGTAGATGCGCAGCGCGTGGTTCTTGACGATCGGCAGGCCGGCCAGGTCGCCGCCGGTGAAGGGCAGGAACGGGTTGCTGCGGCTATAAGCCCAGATCGACAGGCGCATGGTCTTGCCCGCCGCGGTGCCGCGGGCATGGAAGCCGCTGGTGTCGGCCACCACCAGCGTGTTCGCCGCCACCGGCAACGACACCGGCGCGCCATAGCCCAGCCGCTTGATCTCCGCCTCGGTGATCCGGAACGATCCCTCCGCCGTCAGCTTGTCGTTGCCCTGGGCGGCATTGATCGACGTCCGCCGCTCCCACGCCAGCCGCCGCTTGTTGGCGATGTGTGAGCCGCGGACATAGGTGAAGGGGGTCGAATCCGCGCTGACGTCATCCAGGAAAAACCACGACTTCACCGTCGGATGAAACGTGTCGGAATGGTAGAAGGACTGGATGTCCGGCGGGGCATCCTCCAGCACCTTGCTGAACACGGTCTGGATATAGAGATGCGGCTGCCGCCGGAACGAGCCGACATAGGAGAGCAGCCCGCGATAGGCCTTGCTCTCCAGCACGGCCCTGGTCGCAGGCAGCTTGGGCAGCAGCCGTCCGTCCAAGGGAATCAGCCGGGTCAGCGTATCGCCGATCACGGCCTCGCGCGCCGGCACGTTCAATCCCTGGATCTCAGCCTTGAGGCGCCGAAAGGTCTCATCGTCGAGGAAATTCTGCTTGACGATGAAACCGTCGCGGGCCAGCGCCCGCCGGTCTTCTTCCGTCACCAGATGCGCGAGCCGGTTGCGCCGGTAACGCCCCAGCGGAGCGGCGATTTTCCGCCGCGCCACATGCAGCCCCATCCGGTTCAACCGCGGGCTGCCGATGACCGGATTATCCTTGAACGACTTCGCCGCGGTCGCCACAGCCAGCGCATAGAGCGGCACGAGCAGCAGGGAGCGCCAGCCCTTGCTGGAGTTTTTCGGTTTAGCGGTCGTCAACGGCTGGGACACGATCTGCGCTCAAGGTCAGGCAGGCAACGCGGGCAAAACCTATTCTTCTCCGGGGCGGCCGACAAGCCACGAGCCTATCGGTCCCCGAACCGGTTCCAGCTCACCACCTCTTCCACCGGCTTGCGCGGAGCCTTCTTGAAGTCGGTGCCGACCGTGTAGGCGATGGGAAAGAAGCCCACCTGGGTGTAGTCGCCGGACGGGATGCCGAGCAGGTCGGCCATCTCTTGCTCGCGCATCAGATGCGCGGTCGTCCAGACGCTGCCCAGGCCGCGCACGCGCAGCGCCAGGAACAGGTTCCAGACGGCGGGCAGGACCGAGCCCCAGCTCGAGGCCTGGCGGAACAGGTTCATCTTGTCCGGCCGGCCGGGGAACATCGGCACCACCGCCGCCGGCAGCCGTCCCATATTCTCGCGCAGGTAATCGACCGACTCGGACATCTTCCGCTCGGCCTCGGCGGCCCCGCCGCTGGTGCCGGCCCGCTCGGTGGCTGAGTCGCGATAGGCCTGGCCTTGCGCACTGGCGCCGAAATCCGCCAGCGCGCCCTGATAGATGCGGCCGGCTTCCGCCATGATCTTCGGGTCGTCGATCACAACCCATTGCCAGCTGCTCAGATTCCGGCCGTTGGGCGCCTGGAACGCGATCTCCATGCATTCCGCGATCAGGCTGCGCGGTACGGGGCGCGTCAAATCCAGGCGTTTGCGCACCGATCGGGTGGTGGTCAAAACCTCGTCCGGACTCAGCATAAGCGCCATCTTCTCGACCCTTTGTTACAGCTATTTGACAAGCTATTGCGGTTTAAGCGGCCGGGAGCACAAAATAACTGGTATTGCCCAGCATCTGGTATATACTGCTCAAGTCATTCGCTCCCGTAGAGTAAGGATGCGGCCTATTCCTGTCGGTGATGCACTTCAGTCACCCAGAAGCATTTCGGCACCGCCGGGCGCCGCCGCAGCATTTTATACTTCCCGCCATTCCGAACCCCGCCGTGTTGCGGGGTTTTTTGTGCCCGATTCGGCCCCGCAGACTGCGTGGCCGTCCTCGCCCGATGCTAGTCGGGCTTCCCTCAGCGTGAAAGGGTTCTCGCAATGACAAAGCGCTCTTCTCGTGCGGCCGCGGCGCATTCCGATTCGTCCGACCGGGGTAAGGTTCAGTCCCTGTTCGGCAACGGATGGGACCCGCTCAGCGAGAAACGGGATCAAAGCTATGTCCGCAAGGTTCAACCCCGCAGCCCCAACCAGCAGAAGTTCCTGACCGCCATCGCCGATCACAGCCTGACCCTCGCCATCGGGCCGGCCGGCACCGGCAAGACCTATCTCGCCGTCTCCGCCGCCGTCGAGGCGCTGGAGGCCGGGCAAATTGAGCGCATCGTGCTGTCGCGCCCGGCGATCGAGGCGGGTGAGAGCCTGGGCTATCTGCCCGGCGACATGATGGAGAAGATGGCCCCCTATCTGCGCCCGCTCTATGACTGCCTGACCGACCGGCTGGGCGGGAAGCGCCTGCGGTCGCTGATGGAGGAGGGGGATATCGAGATTGCCCCCATCGGCTATATGCGCGGCCGTACCCTCAACAACGCCTTCGTGGTGATCGACGAGGCGCAGAACTGCACCTATGCCCAGATGAAGATGCTGCTGACCCGGCTGGGCTGGCACTCGACCATGGTGATCACCGGCGATCCGGAGCAGAGCGACCTCTTGCCCGGCATCTCCGGCCTGGCCGACGTCGCTCGCCGCCTGGAGCCGCTGCCCGGCATCGCCGTGGTGCATCTTGAGGAGCAGGACATCGTCCGCCATCCGCTGGTTGGCGCGATGCTGGGAGTTCTGTAAAAGCGGGCGCATGACGATTACAAACCCGCCCCTGCGGGGGCGGGCGCGCCTCACCTATTGGGCGCATCTCTTTAAGGCGCTCGCCCGCCAGCATCACACCGAACTGATCCCGATCCTGCGGCCCGTCCTGCCGCCGGACGGGATCGTCTTCGACGTCGGCGCCCATGCCGGCCAGATGGCCAAGCTGTTCGCGCTGATGGCACCCCAGGGCCATGTCCATGCCTTCGAACCCGGCGCCTATGCTCTTTCGATTCTGCGGCCGATGGTGCGGCTGAGAGGCAGGGGCCGCATCTCGATCGACTCGATAGCTTTCGGCGCCAAGCCCGGCACGCTGACGCTCAGCACTCCGATCAAGAAATCCGGCAGCCTCGGCTTCGGTCTCAGCCACTTGGGCCAGGGCAGGGAGGGGGACAATGTCTTCCGCCATGAGGTCGCGGTGGAAACCGTCGACCGTTACGTCGCGGCGAATGGACTGAAACGCCTGGACCTGATCAAGGCCGATATCGAGGGCTGGGAGATGCAGTTGCTGCTCGGCGCGACCGAGACGCTGGCAAGCCTGCGGCCGGTCGTGTTCCTCGAGGCCGTCGATTTCTACCTTGCCCGCGCCGGCGACAGCCGCGCCGGCCTGTGGGCCTTCATGCAGGAGCACGGATACCGGCCCCACCGGCTGGAGCCGGGCCTGCCGCACTTTGAGCCCGAGGCGGATGGCGATGTAGTATGGGTGCCGGTGGAAAGGCCGAGCTAGCGCGTCGATTTGCGCCAATCCGCTTTCCGAAGCCCGTCCTACATTGATTAAGCATTCGATGCCGGGGTCTTGCAGCGATAGCGATATTGCACGGTTTCGATTCCGGATGAGGAGCCAGCGATGTCCGATCGTCGTGTCCTGTTCTATTTTTCCTGGAGCCGGCCAGCCGAGGCGGGGGCGCCGCTTGCGGTCATCGACGATCGGTTTCCGGCGGTATTCGAATTACGCAGGTTGTTCTATCCGAAATTCGAGGGGCTGGCGGACCCTGACCATGTCGACCAGGGGATCGCCGGCTTCCTCGATCACATCCAAAAACCGAATTTCGCGGATTTCATCGCGCGGGCTGGCGCACTGACCGGCAATCCCGCCATCCAGGTTGAACGGGTCGGCGACGATGGTGTCGTGACCCAACTCGACGAAGCGCTGATCGCGGACGCCGATACCATCGTCGTCATCAGCTACGACTCCTTTCGTACCGGCCAGTCGGCAGCCGAGGCCGAGATCGAGGCCGTCGGGCGCTTCCTCGATGATCCCGATCACCTGATCTTCGTCTGTCCCCATCATGACATCGGGGAGGTCACCGCCTCGATCGGGCAAGACGCTAGGCAGCTTCAAATCGCGGAGCATCTGCATCACGGCGATCCCGCCGCTCCACCGCGTCAAGGCTTTGGCGGCTTCGCGCGCTCGCTTCTCGCCGGGCTCGGCGTGCCGGTCGAGAATCGCTTCGGCCTGCGGCCGGCCGCGACTTCCGACGGTGATCCCGTGCCCGCTGAAATCGATCGAGCTCTCGACACACTGAACCTCCTCGCGGGCGTCGATGCGTTCAACCTTCACGCCCACTTGCCGCAGCTTGAAAGGATCGGTCCGGCGGCAGAGCGCATGGAGGTGCTCGCGCGGCAGTTGATTGATCCCACCGCTCCGCCCCATCCGTTCTCTTCGGACGGCCGCATGACGTTCGATGCGCTGTTGCAATCGCGGCCGGACACGTTCGCAGGAAAACTGTTGGTATGCGACACGACCATGTTCAGTTCGACCGCCGGCGGCGTCGACAATCTTCGTCGGCTTTGGTCGAACGTGCTTCTGCGACCGGGAACCTCGCAGGCTCATTAATAGGCGGCTACCGTCCGCAGCGGCTTGACCCGGGTCTGCCGTTGTTCGAGCCTGAGGCGAATGGGATGTGGTTTGGGTGCCAGCGGCGAAACCGCTTTAGGTGCCGATTCTAGGGGAGGAAAGACATGAGTGACGCCGATGAGATCGAGGCGATCCGGCAGCTGAAGTACCGGTATTTTCGCTTTCTCGACCAGAAACGCTACGACGATCTGGCGGAACTTCTACTCCCGGAGTGCACCTTCTCCTATCACTCGGGAACCTATACCTATCCGAACCGGGGCGCGGCGCTCGCTTTTCTGAAAGAGCGCATGCAGAAACCGGAATGCCTCAGCCTTCATCAGGGCCACCATCCCGAGATCACGCTGCTGAGCCCGACCGAGGCCACGGGAATCTGGTATCTTCAGGATGTCGTGTTCTTCCTGGACGATCGCACCCGGCTGGACGGTAACGGCTGGTACCAGGACCGCTATGTGAAGATCGGGGGCGATTGGAAAATCGCCCATACCGGCTACGACCGCAGCTTCGAGATCACGACGCCGCTTCCGGACGACGCCCTCGTCTTCAATGGCTTTGCCGAGGGTGGCGCGTTCCGGGCCGGGGCTGGGTTCTAGGCGCTTTCAGACATCTGCCGCTGGCGGAAGCTCATCGGCGCCTCGCCGGCGAGTTTCGTAAAGGCGGCGGCGAAGGCGCTAAGGGAGGCATAGCCCACATCGGCCGCGACATCGGTCACGCGGCTGCCTTCGGTCAGCAGGCCCATCGCCATCAGGATACGGGCCTGGCCGAGCCAAGCCTGCCAGCCCATGCCTGTTTCCTTCGCGAACAGGCGGCGGAACGACCGCTCTGACATGGCGGCCGCCGCGATCGCCCCCGCCTGTGTCGCTCCAGCAAGATCGGCGGCGGCATAGTCCATCGCGCGCAGGATCGCCAGGTGCGTCGCGCTGGGCAGGAACAGCGGCAGCTCCGCCTCCAGCCATTCGCCGCACATGAGCGCCAGCGTATGCAGGAAGCTGGCGGCGAGCGGATCGGTTTCGCTGGCGCCCAGCGGCCAGCGGGTCGCGTGCACGATCATTTCCCGCATCAAAGGGCTGGCCAGGAGGATGCGCACCCGTTCCGACGGATCGGGCACGATATCCGGCGAGAAATAGAGCGAAGCGCCGCTGGCCTCTGAGATCAGCGTCCGGTGACGCGTGCCGGCTGGTATCCAGGCGGCCCGGCCGGTCGGCAACACGTGGCGGCCGCGGACGGTCTCGATCTGGGTCGGGCCGTCGATGGCGTAGAGCAACTGGTGATAGTCGTGGGCATGCCAGTCGTAGAATGCGTGCGCCCGCCGATCCAGGAATGCGAAACCGACGCCGACCGGCCTGTCCAGGCCATAGGCGTGCAATGCGTCCCGGGTTTCCTTGGCTGTCAGCGATCCCATGGCCGAAATCCGTTGATGATTGGCCGGCCATCGTTAGCCGGCCAATTGCGCTTTTGCTAGTCCTTGCGTCCGCCAGCAGGAGGGCAGGGAACTCATGAATCCGCACAACCGCCGTATCGTCGATCAGTTCACCCGCTGGGCAAAGCCCTTCGCCGAACTGCCGATCCATGCCGAAACCGGTCCGATGGCCCGCACGATCGCTGCCTGCGCGCCGACGCGTGACACCGACATTCTCGATGTTGCCTGCGGTCCCGGCATCCTCGCCTGTGCCCTGGCGGAGCATACGCGCCACGTCACCGGGATCGACATCACGCCGGCGATGATCGGCGAGGCCCGGGCGCGGCAGGCGGCTTTAGGGCTGGAGAGCTTGGAGTGGCATGTCGGAGATGCGACGGCCTTGCCGTTCGAGGACGGCCGCTTCGATCGGGTGACCACGCGCTACAGCTTCCACCACATGCCCGATCCCGCCGCCGCCTTGGCGGAGATGGCGCGGGTCTGCCGGCCCGGCGGCCGGATCGTCGTCATAGACGCGACGCCCGAGCCTCGAAAGCAGGCGGCCTATGACCGGATGGAGCGGCTGCGCGACCGGTCGCACACCAGCGCGCTTACGCTCGACCAGCTGCGAACGATCGGGCGCGATGTGGCCTTGCGCGAAATCCTGATCGATGGATATCGGCTCGAAGCCCGTCTCGACACGCTGGCCGATGTCGACGACATGCCGGCGCTGGTCGTGATGTTCAACGCGGATATCGACAGCGGGGACAACAGCATGAGCGTCGGCGCCTGGCGTGCCACCGATGGCATCCGCTTCCATTTCCCCGTGTCGATCGTTGCCTGGGCGCGGTAGCCAGCCGCTGTGTCCAAAAATCAGGCCGCAGCCTCCGCCCGCACATTCCGGCGGATCACCTGCGGCGTCTGTCCGAAGGCGCGCAGGAAGGCACGGCGCATGCGGTTGCGATCGCCGAAACCGGTTTGTCGCGCGATCGTCTCAATAGGGTGGCGACCCTGCTCCATCATCAACCGGGCGGCCTCCAGGCGCAGATTCTCAATCGCCTTGGCGGGCGTTTGGCCGGTTTCCGCGCGGAATGCGCGGCCGAACTGGCGCGGGCTGAGATGTGCCGCTTCGGCGAGCTGCACGACGGTTAGCGGCGTGTCCAGATTGCGCCTTGCATAGGTGAGCGCGCTCTGGATGCGGTCGGATTTGGGCTCCAGCTCAAGCAGCGTCGAAAACTGCGACTGGCCACCGGCGCGCCGGTGATAGACCACCAGGCTGCGCGCCACCTGCCGGGCCACGTCCACCCCGAGATCCTGTTCGATCATGGCCAGCGCGAGATCGATCCCAGCCGTCATCCCGGCCGAGGTCCAGACCGGGCCGTCCATGATGAAGATGCGGTCCTCCTCCACCTTCACTTTCGGAAACCGGGCCTCCAGGTCGCGGGCGTGATACCAGTGCGTCGTCGCCCGCCGGCCGTCGAGCAGGCCGGCTTCCGCCAGAACGAAGGCGCCCGTGCAGGTCGCGGCGACACGCCTGCATCGGTCCAAGGCCCGGCGGACAAATTCGATGAGGCCGGGCGTCGAGGGCTCGATGTCCGCGCCGCCGCAGACGATCAGCGTATCGAAATTCGCATCGTCGAACGGCTGCCCGATGACGCTCATGCCGACCGAGGTGCGGACGGATCCGCCGGTTTCCGACAGCAGGCTGATGTCATAGACCGGCTCTCCCACCGCTCTGTTCGCGAATTCGAAGGCCGAGATCGCGGCGAGGTTCATCATCTGAAACCCGGGGAAGACGACGAAGCCGATGCGCTGCATGGGATGTCTCCGCGAATGTCCTAAAGTGACGCTTATATGTCATTTTAGACACGCATCTACAATCCCAGATCTTCTGCCAACGCTGACAAGCGGGTCGGCGGACAGAGGAGAAGTTGGTATGAGCATCACCAGTGTTTTGAAGGCTGCTGGTCTGGCCGGCATCCTGATCGCGGCTTC